>Ga0316604_10000772_pt1 | contig 33993 bp, 35 predicted proteins | sample OWC_soil_day20_C_FD_207650 | JGI IMG/M metagenome (GOLD analysis project Ga0316604, IMG submission 207650) | Wetland soil microbial communities from Old Woman Creek delta, Ohio, United States - OWC_soil_day20_CT | ecosystem: Environmental > Terrestrial > Soil > Wetlands | place: USA: Ohio... | reverse complement strand
GAGGCCTGGATCAGCTACTACAATACACGCAGAAGACATAGTGCCTTGGGGGGCATTTCGCCGCTATGCTACGAGATTAGAAGAAACTCGCCATTTAATCTGTCCGCGTAGGCCAATATGGTTCACATTGCAAATGCTGACTGTGGAGGAATTGATTTGGGGGACTCCACAGAGATATTGCTGTACATACGCGCTAAATACTCCTCAAATTTGTGAACTTTTACCGGAGCTGCAAAACGCATGTAATTTGTAGCTATAATCATTTCACCACAGTCCAAATTTTTAATTTCATTACGCTGCTGTAATATATCTTTACGGCACATTGATTCTAGTTTACCCCGGTCGGCTTTGGAAGCCAGCCCTAATATAAATAGGGTATTTAGCTGTGATAATACCTTATCGGCTAATAGACGCGGCTGCTGGTCTACAACACATAAACCAATATTAAACTTACGGGCTTCACTCACTAATCTGGCAAACACATTTTGGGTACTTTGTTCTTTTTTGCCCAGAAATCGGTGAGCTTCTTCGAGGACAATCATCACCGGTTTTGTCTCTGTACGGGCAGTTTCTGTTTTATTGGCATAATGTAATAATAGTTTCTTGGATAGTAATGTTGACAGAGCCTGTTCGCCTACAGGCGATATATTTTTCAGCTCAATTAAGACTACCTTGCCTTGCTCTAAATCTGTTAGCATTTGCGTGATAACTGAATCTTGGTCAGAATCACTATTTTCGTTACTAATATTTAATTCTTGCTGCAGATTCCAGCAAATACTCTTAATTTTGCTTATTGTGCGGGACTGAAATTTTTGTCCGGTACAACCGGCTATTTCTTCAATAATATCATCGGTGTCATATTGCAAAATATACTCCATCCAGCGTTCTCCCAAAACTCCAGAAAGTTTATAGATGGCATCAAGCTGAGGTTCGCTAAAAGTGGCGCAGGCAGTAATATCTTCAGGATCAATTTCATCATAACGCAGCATAAGTTTATTTGTTTTTTTTCGTTCAATATCCGGGTTGGTATTGTAAACTGCCAAGCGTTCATTTACATGAGGATGAAGTGACAAATCACGGTAATATTCATTATGCACATCAAAAATCAGCAATCCATAATTTTGACTGTCAATAATTGAACTGGAAAGTACCTTTACTAAATTACTTTTCCCAGACCCTGTCGTACCAAAAATACCAATATGTTCGGTAATGGCTTTGGAACCAAAGATGCCAACAGGCAGTTCAAGTATTTCTCGGCCGCTTTTCAAATACCCAATTTCAAGATCGCCTTTCATTTCATTTAATAACGCAGTATCATCAGCAGTTAAACCGCGAACTTCACAAAAAAAATCTGGACAAGTCTTGGGATTAAACAGCTGCCCGTCAGCATCAACATAACAAAGCTGCTCAGCAATACCGATTTTTACAGTGTGGTTACCTCCCAAATAAAAATCAAGTTCTTCTTGATTGGCTACCTGGCCATTCTCATCCAATTTACTCATTAAATAGCTAACACCATTCATACCCGACCAACGGGACTTAATCTTAAAGTCATAGGCGCGAATATAAAAACGGTCACGATTTTTGCCTTCAACCACTAAAATGTTGCCAAAGTCCACATCCTGATTAGGAGCAACGACAAATTCCATATAGGTGCCTTTGGCATAAGTAAGGCGGCCTTTATACTCTGTCATGCGATTTGCCCCCTTATAATTTAATAAGTTGTTTGCTGCATATTTAGTTTGTGCGAAAATACAAAAATAAAACAGGGTTATTTCCCCTGTTTTATTTTTAAAATAACATTTTACTTTACTTTATTTAGGCCGCCGCCAAAGCGGACGATACGCACGTGGCGGTTGAAGAATCTCTGCGAAAATCAAGCCATTTTGTACAATCTGCGGTGAAAGTTTCCCCTGCCAGGGTGAAACTAAGTCGTCCAGGTGAGGAACATCGACCGGTTCTGGCATTACCATAGCCGGTTTGGCTACAACATTCCCGTTGAACGCAGGAGATAAAGCATAGTCGGGTACCTGTGCGGCAAGTGGTTTTGTTTTATTTTCAACCGGTTTTACTTCCACCGGCTGTGGTACTTTGGCGGGAATGTCAGGATATTCATATTCCTTAGGATTTTTACGCCGCTTTAACAGTTCAGGTACAAGATATAAAAGCAGCATTAACAGAAGAGGAATTAAGGAATCCATAACTTCACCTGCCTATTTCTTTGGTTCATCGGTCTTTATAGTGCTTTCAACCGGACCAGTTTTGGCAATGGTTTCGCGCATTTGCGTATCTGCCAGTACATTATTCATATTGTAGTAGTCCATCACGCCAAGGCGTCCTTCTTTCAGAGCCACTGCCAATGCCTTAGGCACGTCAGCTTGCGCTTCTACTACCTTTGCCTGCATTTCTTGAGTAAATGCGCGCATTTCCTGCTCTTGAGCCACTGCCATAGCACGCCGTTCTTCGGCTTTTGCCTGCGCAATGCGTTTTTCAGCTTCAGCCTGGTCTGTCATCAGTTCAGCACCAATGTTGCGTCCAACATCGACGTCGGCAATATCAATGGACAGAATTTCAAAGGCAGTACCGGAATCCAACCCTTTTGTCAATACAGTACGGGATATATGATCCGGGTTTGCCAAAACTTCTTTATGGTCATCAGTCGAACCTACGGTTGTTACAATACCTTCACCAACACGAGCCAAAATCGTAGCTTCGCCTGCCCCGCCTACCAATCGGTCTATATTGGCTCTGACAGTAACCCGTGCTTTAACTTTAAGCTCAATGCCGTTTTTGGCAACTGCCGAAACAAACGGGGTTTCAATAACTTTGGGATTAACACTCATTTGTACGGCTTCCAGCACATTACGGCCTGCTAAGTCAATAGCTGCCGACCGTTCAAACGGCAAAGGGATTTCAGCGCGGTGCGCGGCAATCAAGGCATCAATTACCTTGTCAACATCACCGCCGGCCAAATAATGGGCTTCAAGCTGATTGACGTTTACATTAAGACCGGCTTTATTGGCTTTAATTAAAGGAAGCACGATATTACTTGGCGGCACCCTTCTGAGCCGCATACCGACAAGTGTAAAAATACCTACATCCACGCCGGCCGCCAAGGCCGAAATCCAAAGTCCAAGGGGTACAAAATGCAAAAACAAACTGATTACCACAATGACCAGTAATACAATAAAAGCACTACCTAATAAAGTTGTCAACAATATGACCTCCCACAATTTTTAATATGTATCTAAGAACTAACAGGCCGTACAACTATACGGTTTCCCGTCACATTCACCACCTTTACCAACTTATTGGGCTCCACAAACTGACCTTCCGATACTACATCAAGCTGAACACCATCAATGATCATAATTCCGGCAGGCCGAAGACCGGTAGGCGTTATTCCAGTTTTGTCAAGATACTGACTGTAATCAAGACTACTGCTAAACCCGGCACTTTTTGTTTCTGCATCTTTCAAAATAAGCTTTGACCACAATTTACTTGAAGGTAGATATTTTACCAACAATAAAAATATTACAACTGAAGCCAGTAAGCTAATCGCTAACAAATTCACCGCAGCAGTATTCGCTCCCAGCGTCAAAAACAAACTTGCAAATATCGCAATAATACCACCAATACCAAAAAGCCCTACACCAGGGGTATACAACTCGAACAGGATAAGCAAAATACCACCCAGGAAGAGAAGAATTTCTAACCAACCGGCAATACCGGTTATCCACTGGCTGCCAAAGAACAGCGCTGCGGCAATTAACCCAATTAAGGCAGCCACACCTAAGCCGGCAGTTTTAATCTCTGTCAGCACAGCCAAAAATATAACCGACATGAGAAATGATTTAACGGTCGGGTCTGACAGCCAGCCTGCCGCTTTTTCTTGCCACCCCATTGTATATTCAATTACCTCATTGCCTGCTAAACCAAAGTGTGACAAGACAGCCTCACGATCATCTGCTACAATATCGGCAAAACCCACTTGTTTTGCCTGATAATCTGTAAGTGCTAATATTTGACCAGGTTCAGCATAACCGGGAAAACCTAATGATTTATCAACCATGGCTTCTGCTACCCGAGGATTACGCCCGGTTTTATTTGCTGTTGCCGCAAATTCGGCTTTTAAGGCAGCTACTGTTTTTTCGGTAGTAGGTATTGGTTCAGCAGCCCCAATACTGCCGCCAGGTGCAATAGCAATATGTTTATGAGAGAGTGCAATAAGTGCACCGGCTGACCAAGCCCGGTTTTTTATATAGCAGATTGTAGGTATCGGCGAACTTGCAATCATATCGCGAATACTAACCGCCGAATCTACCAAGCCGCCAAAGGTATCAATTTCCATCAAAATGGCCTGGGCCTGCTGGTTTTGAGCAGCAGCAACAGCTTTGTGGACAAGAGCGGCTTGCCCGCTATTGATTTCGCCTTTTATTGAAACGCTAATTATTGGGCGGCTTTCAGCCGCGACCGTTTTATCGGCACCAAACAAAGAAAATATGGCTACTAGTAACACCAGGATTATTCTATATACAAAAGAATGCCTCATAACTCCTCCCATTTCTCTTGTTTAGTTATTTTATTTACAATCAGCAGCAAGCTCACTGCTACTCTTCCCAACCATATTATAGTAATTATTCTTCACCAAACTGTTTCATTCCTGTTTAGTATATAGCTTTTGTCGAAAGTCTGAAAATAATTATTATTTAATAATTCATTGACATGTCGAACACTGTATGTTAATGTCATTACATAGTATTAGTGAAGCTTTCGCAGCATTTTTGCAGTTATCTTTTTATAATATACGCAGCCTAAATATAGCACATTTGCAATAACTACAATTATTATATTTGTACTAACATATAAAATACTATCAATGCCACTATTATTGAATTATTTATTGTTTCACTATTTGCAGCTCTATTTTTCTAATTTACCAAGCTTGTTTACACTCCAACCACTCTACTATATATTCACTTACTCTATTCGCACTAGTTATTACAGTAATATTATTGAATATTATGCTTCACTTACTAATCAAAAATAAGGCAAGCCTTGTGCTTGTCTTATTTTTTTGCTATTTAAACATATAAGCAAACTAAAATCCGGCGTTTTAAACGCCGGATTTAAACAGTTCTTTACTTATTTTAAGAACTCGCGCACAATGTTATTTACTAATTTCCCATCAGCACGACCCTTAACTTTTGGCATCAATACAGCCATAACCTTGCCCATATCTTTGGCAGTGGCAGCGTGAGCCGCTGTAACAGCTTCAGCTACAAACGCCCTTACTTCTTCTTCACTTAATTGTTGAGGAAGGTATTGCATCAGAATGGCGATTTCTTGTTCTAGGTTCTCCACCAAATCAGGCCGATTACCTTTTGTAAACTCTTCCATCGAATCCCGGCGCATTTTGACTTCTTTAGCCAATACATCTAGAACTTCTTCTTCAGAAAGCTCTTTTTTCTTGTCAATCTCTACATTCTTGATAGTGGCACGAACCATGCGAATAACAGAAAGACGGAGTTTTCCGGCTTCTTTATCCTTCATAGCCTGCTTCATATCATCAGTTAATTTGTCTTTAAGAGACATGAGATTAATCCCTCCGAAACTAGTTAAACTTACGTTTACGTGCTGCTTCGGATTTTTTCTTGCGTTTTACGCTCGGTTTCTCATAATGCTCGCGTTTTCTTACTTCTGCAAGAACCCCGGCTTTTTGGCATGTGCGCTTGAAACGACGGAGTGCGCTGTCAAGCGTTTCATTTTTGCCTACTTTTACTTCAGACATCTGATCTCCCTCCCTCCACTAGAACCATTACGAGGAAGTGTACTTGAATAACATACACCTAAGTATTATACACCAAAATGCGGAATACTGTCAATATTAACCTGGAGGCCAAGTCATGAATTTACCGCCAAGAATGTGGAAATGCAGATGATAAACGGTTTGTCCGCCATTATCTTTGGTATTGATAACTGTACGGAAGCCATCCTCTGCTAATCCCGCAATACTTGCAATCCTAGGAATAGTTGCTAACATATGTCCTAGTAAGGCAGTATCTTCCGAGGTAGCCTCAAGAATATTGGCAATATGCTTTTTAGGTATTACCAATAAATGAACCGGTGCTGCAGGTTTTATGTCAGGAAAAGCAATAAGATGCTCATCCTCATAAACAGCATTTACCGGAATTGATTTATCTGCAATTTTACAAAATATGCAATCCTGCTGCATGGGCATTCCCTCCGCAGTAGATAGTAGTATACACTTGCTATCTAATTTATTCTGCTTAATTATACAAAATCCTGCCCCGAATATGTCTTGCAAGAAATTTATTCCTTTATTTGTCCCCATAAACCGTCTTGGAAGAAGCGTTCCACTTTGACAGTCTTAATTTTCCCGATATTATCAGGATTACCCTCTACATAAACACGGGCATAATTACCTGAAAAACCCGATATAAATCCGTTAGCTTCAACTGTATCAAATAATATGTCCATATCTTGCAACAAAAAAGATTGGTAAAATTCTTTTCTTTGGCGCTCAGCAAGTTGCTGCATACGCTGTACTCTCTTTTTCTTATCAGCTTCCGGTATTTGCTCTAAAAAGTTTGCGGCCGGTGTTCCAGTTCGCCGCGAATAAGGAAATACATGAATATTGGCAAAACCTATTGTGTTAATAAAAGACATGCTATTTTCAAATATACTGTCGGTCTCACCCGGAAATCCCACAATAACATCAGTAGTAATGGCGACACTCGGCACCTGAGCCTTTATATCAGCAATCAACTCACGGTATTGTTCAGTCGTGTAGTGCCTGTTCATTGCTTTTAAAATTCGATCGTCACCTGCTTGTAATGGCAAATGAAGATGCGGACAAAGCCGTTTATCTGTCTGCAGCAAAAAGATCAATCGATCAGAAAGTTCTATTGATTCAAGTGAACCTAACCTAAGGCGCGTAAGTTTCTGCCCACCGGCAGCCAAGACAGTCTCGACAGCATCGGCAAGCGTAAGTTCTGTTCCATTGTTGGATAAATCGCGGCCAAAAGCACCCAGGTGAATCCCGGTAAGAACAATTTCATTGAACCCTGCTGCCACCAATTTTTCAGTTTCAGCAGCAATGCTGGCAAGCGGTCGGGAGCGCAAGGGCCCGCGCGCATAGGGAATAATACAATAGGTACAAAAATTCGTACAGCCTTCCTGAATTTTCAAAAAGGCTCTTGTTCTGCCCGGCATAAAAAACAGTGGAATATCTTCAAATTCCTTGGCTTGCATAATGTCAGAAACAACATTGACCTGGGTGGTGCAATTGTTGGCAACCACTTCTTCCACCAGCTCCACAATCCGCGCCCGATCCTGTGTTCCTACAATAACATCAACACCGGGAATTTGAGCGACTATATCTGGTGAAATCTGTGAATAGCAACCAGCAACTGCAATAACGGCATTTGTGTTCTGCCTGCTGGCCCGCCTGATAAGCTGGCGGGATTTTTTTTCACCAAGGCTGGTCACAGAACAAGTATTAATCACATATATGTCGGCATATTGGTCAAATGCCACTACTTCATAGCCCGTCGCTTTAAACAGGCCTTCCATGACCTCGGTTTCGAATTGATTCACTTTACATCCTAGTGTTGTAAATGCAACCTGCGGCATAGTCAGCCCCCCAAATCACCGCATTCATACATTACCGTTGCTACAGCTGCCAAAGCAGCTGTTTCGGTACGCATAATACGCGGCCCCATGGTAACAATTTGTACGCCTTTTTTTTGGCATAACTCGACCTCATTAGCACTAAAACCTCCCTCTGGACCAATAAACAAGATATAACTCTCACCTTGCATTTCAGCAAGTGCTTGTTTTAGGCCTTGGGAAGCTTGTCCTTCATACAGCATAATTTTATTTACGGAGGCAAAGTCGCTATTTTCCAGAACTTGCTTTAAGTCTGTTATAGGACAGACTTGCGGAATATAATTACGGCCACATTGCTTAGCAGCCTCTCTGGCGATTTTCTGCCAGCGGTTTACTTTATCAAGCTGCTTGGCATTATCATAACGAACTACCGAATGTGCGGTTGCAACCGGGATTATCCCATAAACCCCGAGTTCTACGGATTTTTGAATAATAAAATCCATTTTTTCGCCTTTGGCTAAGCTTTGGACCAACCAAACAGCAATTGGTGCTTCGCTTATATCTTCAAGGATTTCAAGCAGTTTAAGCTGAATGTTACTCGGATTTACCGTAAGAATTTCGGCCTTTCCCGATTTTCCGTCTGGATCAGAGAGCAAAACCTTAGAACCAACAGGCAATCTAAGCACAGAAGCTATATGATGAGCATCCGCGTTATCAATAACCATATGTTCACTAAGTGGTTCATCAATAAAAAAACGGCGCATCACAAAGTCTCCTTACTGATCGGCACAGTTAGCAACAATAGCTACCCAACCGCCTTCTTCTGTTACTTTATCAATAACAAATCCATTATCCATGAGTGCCTGGGTAACATCACTCAAACGTTCACTGATAATACCGCTGGCAATAAAGCTACCTTTATTAACCAACCTGGTTTTAACATCAGGCAGCATTTTTATAATTATATCAGCAATAATATTGGCAACAATTACATCAGCTTTGCCTGTCACACCTGTTAAAAGATCTCCCTGGGTTGTTTTAACTGCTCTTGCAACATCATTAATGGTAACATTTTCAGTAGCAACCCGTACTGCCACTGCATCAAGATCAATTGCCTGCACGGAATTTGCGCCCAGTTTGGCAGCAGCAACAGCCAAAACACCTGAACCGGTGCCTACATCAAAGACAATATGGCCTGGCTTAATTACATCTTCCAAAGCGCGAATACACATGGCGGTAGTATTATGCGTGCCTGTACCGAAAGCCATGCCTGGATCAAGTTCTATAATAATGTCACCGTCTGCTGGTAGATATTCCTCCCAGGACGGTTTTATCACAATATGTTCACTGACCCGCACCGGATGAAAAAATTCTTTCCATGAGGAAGCCCAATCTTCTTCCATAACCTCACGGCAATTAATACAACCGCGGCCTTTATCCAAATTATGTTCTGCTAGGCGGTTGATTTGATCTTCAAATATGCGCAGTTTATCATCCAGGAATTCGTCAACAGGCAAATATGCCTTTATTGTTACAACTTCAGTCTCAAGTTCCTCGGGGATGTCGCAATAATCCCAGCTACCTGAACGTCGGTAAGTATTTACTAGTTCAGGATCCTCTATTACTACTCCGCTTGCACCCAAATCATGAAAAATATTGGCTACTGCTTCGGTAGCTTCATGGGAGGTTTGAATACTGATTTCAGACCATTTCATGCGACCATCGCCCCTTATACTTCAATTACACACTCTATTACATAGCTCCAAAAACGTCTTTGATTTTTTTAAAAAAGCCTTTTTCTTCAGCTGTTGGCTCGGCGCCACCAGCGTTGGCAAACTCTTGTAAAAGTTCTTTTTGGCGATTGCTTAGTTTCTTAGGAGTTACTAGCTTAACACGCACATGCTGATCGCCACGTCCATTCCCACGCAAATGCGGGATGCCTTTTTCCCTAATACGGAAAACAGTACCGGTTTGAGTGCCCTCAGGAATTTTTAATTGTACTTTACCGTCAAGTGTAGGTACTTCAATTTCATCACCCAAAGTGGCTTGCACAAAATTGATGGGAACCTCGCAAACAACATCATTGCCTTCACGTGTAAATAATTTGTGTTGTTTTACAAAAAGATAAACATACAAATCGCCAGGAGGACCGCCGCGTTGACCAGCTTCTCCTTCGTGGGTAACCCTGAGGCGTGAACCATTATCGACACCTGCGGGGATTTTAATCTTAATTTTGCGGTTAGCCCGAACTTTTCCTCTGCCTCGGCACTCTTTACAAGGTGTCTTAATAATCTTACCTTCTCCATGGCAGCGATCACAGGCTTTAACATTAACCATTCGCCCAAAAGGGGTATTCTGTGTTACCTGCACCTGACCTGTGCCCCGGCAATCCGGACAAGTTTCCGGATGTGTTCCTGGTGCAGCCCCAGAGCCCTGACAAGCACTGCAATCTTCCGTACGTGGTACTTGAATTTCGGTTTCCAATCCGAAAGCAGCTTCTTCGAATTTTATTTCCATATCATAGCGTAAATCAGCGCCGCGTTCAGGTCCTGGACGCCGCGCCCCGCCAAACCCACCAAAGCCTGACTGGCCAAAAAACATATCAAATATATCGGAGAATCCACCAGCACCACCGCCAAACCCACCAGCACCGCCGCCGTTAGCAGCATCAAACGCAGCATGACCAAACTGGTCATACTGCGCCCGGCGCTCGGCATTAGATAGAATTTCGTAAGCTTCATTGACTTCTTTGAATTTCTCTTCGGCTTCTTTGGGGTTATCACGGTTGACGTCAGGATGGTACTTGCGGGCCAATTTGCGGTACGCCTTTTTCAACTCATCTTCTGAGGCTGTTTTGGCTACCCCCAGCACTTCATAATAGTCTCGCTTACTCACTTCACACCATCCCAGCTATTTATTTCTTGTCTTCATCCACTACTTTGTATTCAGCGTCCACTACTTTGTCATCTTTAGGAGCGCCGCCGGCAGGAGCTTCCGGGCCACCTGGCTGGTCAGCACCTTCTGCTTGTGCGTTAGCCTGATACATAGCTGATGATAATTCATAAAGCGGCTTGGTGAGTGCTTCCGTATCAGCTTTAATTGCCTCAAGATCAGTACCTTTTAAGGTTTCTTTCAGCTTATCGGCTGCTTGCTGAACTTGGTCAACAAGTGTTTTGTCAGCTTTTTCACCAAATTCTTTAATGGTTTTTTCTGCATTATAAACCAGAGAGTCAGCATTATTGCGGACTTCTACTTCTTCTTTGCGTTTTTTATCTTCAGCTGCATGGGATTCGGCTTCTTTAACCATTCTTTCTACTTCGTCTTTATCCAGACCACCGGAAGAAGTAATGGTGATTTTTTGTTCTTTGCCTGTTCCCAGATCTTTTGCAGACACGTGAACAATACCGTTGGCATCAATATCAAAAGCAACTTCGATGCGAGGTACGCCGCGCGGCGCAGGAGGAATGCCGGAAAGTTCAAAACGTCCCAGGGTCTTATTATAGGAAGCCATTTCGCGCTCGCCCTGCAATACGTGAATATCAACAGATGGTTGATTATCAGCAGCAGTTGAGAAGGTTTGGCTCTTGGAAGTCGGGATTGTCGTATTGCGTTCAATAATTTTGGTAAATACGCCGCCAAGCGTTTCAATGCCCAAGGACAACGGAGTAACGTCTAAGAGCAGTACGTCTTTTACCTCGCCGACAAGTACACCGGCCTGGATAGCGGCACCAACGGCCACGCACTCATCTGGGTTAACACCTTTATGCGGCTCTTTATTAAGTGATTTTTTAATAGCTTCTTGTACAGCCGGAATACGCGTAGAACCGCCAACAAGGATAACTTTGTCAATATCTTTGGCAGCTAAGCCGGCGTCAGTTAAAGCTTGACGAGTTGGTCCCATGGTGGCTTCAACGAGATCGGCAGTCAGTTCATCAAACTTGGCGCGGCTCAGGTTGAGGTCAAGATGTTTCGGACCGGTTTGGTCAGCTGTTATAAACGGCAGATTAATGTTGGTAGTAAGCACACCTGACAATTCAATTTTAGCCTTTTCAGCCGCTTCTTTCAAACGTTGCATAGCCATACGGTCGCTGGCTAAATCAATGCCTTGCTCTTTTTTGAATTCAGCTACTAGCCAATTTACAACACGCTCATCGAAATCATCCCCACCAAGGCGATTATTGCCACTGGTAGCTTTAACTTCAAATACACCGTCACCCAACTCAAGAATAGACACATCAAAAGTACCGCCGCCTAAGTCAAATACCAGTACGGTGTGGTCATTGCTTTTATCCATACCATATGCCAACGCTGCAGCGGTAGGCTCATTGATAATACGCAATACTTCAAGGCCGGCGATAGCACCGGCATCTTTTGTGGCTTGACGCTGGCTGTCAGTAAAGTAAGCCGGAACAGTAATTACTGCCTGGTTTACTGTTTCGCCAAGATAGGCTTCAGCATCAGACTTAAGTTTTTGTAGAATCATTGCTGAAATTTCTTGAGGGGTATGATCTTTACCCTCAATATTTACTTTATAAGTAGTGCCCATATGGCGCTTAATAGAACTTACTGTACCTTCCGGATTAGAAACTGCTTGCCGTTTTGCAATCTGACCAATGAGGCGCTCACCATTTTTTGAAAAACCTACAACAGACGGAGTGATGCGACTGCCTTCGGGATTTGGGATAACAACAGGCTCGCCGCCTTCCATCACAGCTACACATGAGTTAGTAGTACCAAGGTCAATACCAATTACTTTTGCCATTATCGAATTCCTCCTTAAGTAAAATCTGTTTGTTAGTTGCCTGCAACTTTTACCATACTAGGACGAATTACACGTCCATTGACTTTATAACCTTTTTGCAATTCTTCAACCACCATACCATCAGGCTGGGTGGAATCTTCAACCCGCATGACGGCTTCATGCTGATTGGGATCAAACATTGTCCCGACAGCATTAACAGGCTCAACACCTAATTGGGTTAAAGCATTCTGCAATTGTTTAAAAATCATTTGTACCCCGGTTGCCAGCGTTTCAATATCAGCTGCTTTGCTGGCGGTTGCTCGTTCAAAATTATCTACAACCGGCAGCAGCTCACAAACAATTCGTTCAGCCACTACTGCAGATAGTTCTTCTTTTTCTTGCCGAGTACGCCGCCGGAAATTATCAAAATCGGCCTGCAGCCGTTTATAGCGATCAGTCATCTCGTCAAGCAGCCTGTTTTTTTCATCTAATGCAGTCATAAATTCATTAACATCGTCAGACGGAAAACAAATCTCCGGCTTTTCAGCAGCAGCTTCGGTTTGAATATTTCCCTGTTCTGCCGCAAGTTGTTCTTGCTCTTTTTCTTTTTGACTCATATAACTTTCACCTCCAGATTAAAAATCAGGCATACTATTATCGGTCCCGCCAGCCTTCTGAGCGTTGGTTCCTTCTTCTTTCTTCTTAATAATAGTATCAATACGCAAAATCGCTACCGCGACTTCTCCTGCAGCCTTTATAGCATGAAGTTTAACAGGAACAGGATCAATTACCCCGCGTTCCAGCATATCAGCTACCTCGCCGGTATCGCAATCAATACCCAGCGAATCTGCATTCTGCGCTATCTGCCTGGTTGTAATTTCTTCTACTTTTTCTAATGGGTTAAAACCGGCATTTTCAACGATTTGTGATAAGGGCTGTTTGAGAGCATTAGCAACACAATCAAGTCCATAGGCAGCCATACCTTTAAGATTCTCGCGGTATTTACCTACTTCTCTTGCCATTGCAATTTCAATAGAACCCCCGCCAGGCACATAACCGCCTTTTACTGCCGCCTGCACACTGGATGCGGCATCTTTCGCAATACGTTCACGTTCCCCAACCACTTCTTCGGTAGCTGCGCCAACCAAAATTGTGGCCATAGGCTTGCCATTTCCCCCGATGACTCGCACTTGCTCAAGCTTTTCATCCTGGAATATTCTTTCAGCAGTTCCTAAATATTTTGCGATATCCTCAAGTTCTTTCTTAAGACCAGTCCGTTTAATCATACGCGCTCCGGTATGATCGGCTACCCGGCGCAAGTCTTTTGTGGATACACGTTCAATAACCATTATATTTGCATCTGTAAGAATTTCTTCTGCAGCACTATGTACACCCCGGTCTACCATAACCGTAGTGACTCCAAGTTCAACAATTTTTTGGACGTTTTTCTTAAACTCATCCTGCAATTCAATATAACGCTTAAAACCAGTCTCAGTACTTAACGCTTCATCTTCAATTTCTTCAGGTTCTAGTGCATCATCAACAAGCAGTAGTTTTGCGCCAAGTATTTCTTCCGGCATTTCCTGTGACATGCGCTCCTGATCCACAATAACGCCCATAAACACTTCGTTATTTGCACCAGCTTCAGCTGTGATAATTTCGGATAACTTAAAATTGTATTCGTTAAGTTTTTCTACACCAATCAATTTAGCTGCTTCAACAACTAAATCAGCAATATCTTCATGTTCACGCCCAGCAATCATGGCGATATTCCGTAAAATCGGATCATTAACTTCGGTAATCGTACGTGAACGCTCCCGTACTCCCTCTAGCACTTTGGTGATTCCATATTTTATGCCTTCAATAACTCTGGCAACAGGTACACCACGCATAACCTGAGTTACGCCTTCTGCCACAAGATTACCAGCCATAATTGTGGTTGTGGTTGTTCCATCACCAACTTCTGCCTGCTGAGCTTTTGCCGTGTTAATAAGCATCCTTGCGGCCGGGTGATTAACATCCATTTTGTCTAATATCGTAACACCGTCGTTGGTTATAATAACTTCACCAAAACGGTCAACCAGCATTGTATCAAGCCCTTTAGGGCCAATAGTACCTTCCACTGCAGCGGTAATTGCCCGAACAGCATTCGCATTTGTTAAAAGAGCGGCCAACCGCTCATCAACATCAGAACCACTGCCGGCTTGTTTTAAGTTCATCTAATCCCTCCTGACTATAACACCTTATACTGTTTTAAAATATCACCCAAATGACGCTGCATGAATTTAAGCACAGACATGGTTTTACCATATTCCATTCTTGTCGGGCCAAGCACAGCTACAGACCCTACCACCTGCCCATCAATGCGATAAGTTGCCTGAACCACACTACAATCATGAATCCCGGAATATTTGTTTTCCTGACCAATTGTCACAATTACGCCGTCGTTATCAGACATATGAAGAATATCACATAATAGCCGGTCTTCTTCAAGCATGGATAACAAGCCTTTAATTTTATCAACATCCCGGAATTCGGGTTGGTTGAGCATTTGTGTTGTACCGCCAAGATAAACCTTCTCGCTTTTCTCAACAGTAAGAACTTGTCTTAATAGCTTTATCGCCCGCTCGTAAACCTGTGGGTTAGGCAAAATATCTTTTTGGATATCTTCCAGCACGCTTGCGGTAATCCGGTCAACAGCCAAACCTCCCACGCGGGAATTAATAGCATTGGCTACACGCCCCAAATCTTCATGGGTAAGCCCCTCAGGTATTTCAATGATTTTATTTTCTAATAAACCGGTATCTGTGACAATTACAACAATGGAGCGCTGTTCGTCAAGCGGCAAAAATTGAACATACCGAAAAGTACATTGTGACACATTCGGCGCTAATACCATGGAAACATTTTTAGTCATACGCGACATAATCTTGGCCGTTTCCTGGAATACTTCTTCAATACGCCGCGCCTTCGTCTGATACCAGTTATCAATAATGGCAATATCATGATCAGAAATCTGCGGCGGCGCCAGCAAACAGTCTACATAAAAACGATAGCCTTTGACAGACGGTATTCTACCGGAGGAAGTATGAGGTTGTTCAAGATAGCCCAGAAGCTCCAGATCTGACATTTCATTACGGATAGTAGCAGGACTAATTCCTAAATCATATTTTCTCGCAATTGTACGCGATCCAATTGGTTCAGCAGTAGATATGTAATCATCAATAATGGCTTGCAGAATGAGACGCTTTCTTTCGTCCAACATCAACTCCACCTCCTCTTGTTAGCACTCGCGTCAGTCGAGTGCTAATACCTACTAAAAAAATACCACTCATTTAGATTAATGTCAAGATATAAGCGTTTATTTAATCAGGTAAAAACGAACCAAATACGATATTGCCAAACTTCATACCAAGCTCTGTCAGCCATATCTGTTTGGGGGTTGCCGACACTAATCCTTGATGCCGAAGTTTGTTAAAAACCACACCAAAATGACTAAAAAAATCAATATTAAAATATTGTCTGAACTTCTCTAAATCCATCCCAGTTGTGGTCCTCAAGGCCAAAAAAACGTATTCGGCCATTACCACATTCTGTGCTAAAGTTTCTCTCATGGCAATCGTGGAAGCACCGATTAGCATCTTTTTTATATAATCTTCAACATCTGCTACCTGGCTTATTCTCTCTCCTTGAAAAAAAGAATGCGCCGCACACCCAAAACCTAAATACGGCTCATAATGCCAGTATTTTAGGTTATGCCGACACTCTTTGCCCTGACAGGCAAAGTTGGAGATTTCATAACGCAATAACCCTTTTTTCGGTAAGAAATCAGTCATTAGATCATACATAGCTTCTTCGGCTGCTTCCTCCGGCAAAGTCAGTTGGCCGTTGTCAAAAGCGGCTGCCAGCGGTGTGCCTTCTTCTAGTTTTAAACCATAAACAGAAAGATGGCTGGTGCCCAGCGCTGCAGCTTGCTTAAGTTCACTGGCAAAACCATCATATGTCTGCTGCGGCAGACCATACATTAAATCAATACTGATATTGGTAAATCCGGCAGCAAAAGCATGCTCAACGGCAATTAGACTGTCAGCTGTTCGATGAATCCGGCCTATAGCGGCGAGCAGTTTATCATCAAAAGACTGCACACCAAAACTGAGTCTGTTTATTCCCAGCGTTTTCAGAGCAGTTAACTGTTCTTTAGTTACAGTACCCGGATTGGCTTCCATACTAATTTCTGCCGCTGGCTGGATGGAAAACTTGGTAGTTAAACTTGTCAATATTTTTTCGATAAACGGCAACGGTAGTATACTGGGAGTACCCCCGCCAATATATACTGTGTCAACAGGCGGCTTACAAAGCATACCGCCCTGTTCAGCTATTTGCTGACACAAGGCGGTAGTATAAGCATCAAACAGATGCTCAGCTTGGACATAAGAAGTGAAATCGCAATATAAACATTTTTGCCGGCAAAACGGGATATGCACATATAAACCAAGTTTACTCATGTAAGCTCTACCTTTAGTCCATTTTCAAGATTGCCATAAAGGCCTCTTGAGGTACTTCCACACTACCAACTTGTTTCATGCGCTTCTTACCTTCTTTTTGTTTTTCCAGCAGTTTACGCTTACGGGTAATATCGCCGCCATAACATTTGGCAAGTACGTCTTTGCGCATGGCACGTACTGTTTCACGGGCAATTACTTTGCTGCCAATGGCAGCCTGAATAGGAATTTCAAACATTTGGCGAGGAATAATACCCTTTAGTTTCTCAGTAAGCAGGCGGCCACGATAGGTGGCTCTATCCCGGTGGACAATTACACTGAGAGCGTCAACAGGGTCCCCGTTAAGTAAAATGTCAAGCTTAACAAGTGCCGAAGTCTGATAGCCGCAAAGCTCATAATCTAGCGAAGCATAGCCGCGGGTTGAAGATTTCAGCTTATCAAAGTAATCATAAATAATTTCGCTAAGCGGCAGGTGGTATGTCAGTGTTACACGGGTAGTATCAAGATATTTCATGTCTTTAAACTCGCCGCGTTTTTCCTGTGAAAGTTCCATAACCGCACCGACAAAGTCGTTAGGCACAATAATGGTTGCTTTCACATACGGCTCTTCGACATGATCAATCTCTTGCGTTGTCGGCAATTTTGAAGGGTTTTCAATCTCGATAACTTCGCCGTCTGTTTTAAATACACGGTAAATTACACTTGGCGCGGTAGTAATAAGAGTTAAATTATACTCGCGTTCCAGACGCTCCTGAATAACATCCATGTGCAAGAGCCCCAAAAATCCGCAGCGGAAACCAAAACCCAGTGCAATAGAAGTCTCTGGTTCAAAAACCAAAGATGCATCATTTAATTGTAATTTTTCCAAAGCATCCCGCAGATTTTCATAATCAGAGCTTTCTACCGGGTAAAGGCCGCAATATACCATAGGGGTAATTTTGCGATAACCAGGTAGTGGCTCGGTGACCGGTTTATCCGCACTGGTAATGGTGTCACCAACCCTAATATCGCGTACATTTTTCACACTGGCAGCCACAAACCCTACCTGACCTGGTCCTAGCTGATCAACATTGGCCAAAAAGGGTTTAAAAACCCCAACTTCAGTTACTTCTACCGTTTTATTGGTTGCCATCATTTTGATCTTCATCCCAGGCTGGATCATGCCGTTCATAATCCGGACATACGCAATTACACCTTTATAGGAATCAAAATGAGAGTCAAAAATCAGAGCGCTGAGCGGCTCATCCGCTTTACCTTGCGGTGGTGGAACTTTCCTGACAATGGCTTCCAGTATTTCTTCAATGCCAATACCGGTTTTGGCGCTGGCAAGTACCGCATCAGACGTATCTAAGCCAATTACATCTTCAATCTCAGTTTTTACGCGTTCAGGTTCAGCACTTGGCAAGTCAATTTTATTAATTACAGGAATAATCTCAAGATCATGTTCAAGAGCTAAATAAACATTAGCAAGCGTTTGGGCTTCTATTCCCTGGGCGGCATCAACTACTAAAAGCGCCCCCTCACAAGCAGCCAAACTCCTGGAAACCTCATAAGTAAAATCAACATGTCCCGGAGTATCGATAAGGTTGAGCATATATTTTTCGCCGTCTTTGGCTGTATAATCGAGCTGCACAGCCTGTGCTTTGATGGTAATGCCACGTTCACGTTCAAGTTCCATTTGGTCTAATACTTGGTCTTCCATCTCACGGGCAGAGAGAGCTCCTGTGTACTCCAACAACCGGTCTGCAAGCGTTGATTTGCCATGGTCGATATGGGCAATAATTGAGAAATTACGAATGTGTCCTGTATCCATACAACTGGGGCTCCTCCCTGGTATAATTAAGGCTTTTTTACATACTTCAATAAATTATACCATCAGCAGCCTTCACCCTGCAAGTTTTACCTATATTCGCGAATATTCTCTTCTAACTTCTCTAGGGCCAGCCGGCTCTTTACCTTTACTTTTTGAAAAGTTGTTTCAATATAAGGTTTAATCTGTTGCCAATATTGCCATGCTTTTTCTTTGGTTTTTACCGCTTCATCGACAAATTGCTGATGCCAGAGAGCAAACCAGTGTTTTTCTTTTAACTTGTTAATTTCTGATTGCAATTTAATAGGAAGCTTGAAGGAGTGTTGCCCAATAGTTACAACAAGCTTATCTTCAGTTAATGAAACAAGAGTGTCCGGCCATATGCCTTTGTCAACGGCAGTAACATATCCCTGCATAGGCGCTAAAAAACGGTAGTCGGTATTACTCTTAATATAAAATAAACGTTCTTGCACAGGTCTCTGGGTCAATGCTGCCATCTGATGCTCAACAATTCCCACACCAACAATAACAATTGTCACTAAAAGCATCAAGCCCTTGATAATAAGCTTGGTATCAGTTGCTGCCGCCCGTTGCAACATAATAATCCTCCTTACCTAATTACCGGCTTTCTGCGAGGACTTCCACAAGTATATCTGCCATTAATTCCATGCTGTGAAGTGCTTCTTCCTTGCTGCTTTCTTGCGAACCTACTTCAAGCAACAGCGCACGCGGATGCAGGTGTTGATTATATCGCCATTCCACAAGCTGAATACCACGGCATAACCCTGGGTATTTCTCATTCATTTTGGCCTCCAGCAATTTGGCAAAAGCATGATTTTGCTGCCAGTGCGGTTGTGGCAAATCCTGTTGTCCGGTTGCTACAACAAAAGTAATTTTAGCAATCTGTACACCATTAACAACAGCAGTTACATTTTCGCGTTTTTCAGCATCACGATGAATATCAAAAATCATTTGTAGTGATGGATTGTCATTTAGCATCTGTTGGGCCGTAACTTCCGAAGGTCCGTATGCTTTCATAAAACTTGGATAGTCATGAATAGTCGTGTTATGAAGCGCTTTGACTCCGCCAGCTTCTAGATTCCGAGCTAAAGCCGCTCCAACATCCGCTATATCCCCGAGTTGACCACCAGGGCGATGTGCTACTCCAGAATTTGGGATAAACGACTCTGCCGTATGAGTATGATAAATCCCCACCAACGGCTTATCCTTATTGGTAGAACTTTTGGAATCCAATTTAGGGAAATTAGGCAATATTGCCGCACTGGCGACAGGGGTTACCGGTTTCTTAAACGCCAGCATCAAAGGGATTTCGTGCGAAAAAAATGACCGCCAATCTCCAAAATCAACATTTGCCATTAAAAATATCACGCGCTGACTGAGCTTAGAGGCAGTTAATTCAGGCGTTATTTTTACCGAATTTGGCGCGCGAGAAACTTCAGCTAAACCAGGTACTCCTAATACTAGTATTTGCTTTCCCTGCGGTAGTAATCCTGACAGTTTTTGACCATAATATGGCGTTGTACTTGCAGGAATAGTACTGGTTGTACTACTTGTGTATATACTGATTGCAAGAAAAGCTGTCATTGTCAGCAGACAACCAATACATATAATACTAAAAAGTTTGGAGTTATGATAATAACCAAAAAAATTCAAGTTCAATCTTTTGGTGTTTCTCTGCTTACGCTGTTTTCTCGTTACCATGCTTGCCTCCGCCAGTTATATAGTGTAATTTGGTTTACATACAATCTATATGCCTGGCTTTAAAGCGATATTACACCTATTGGCGGACTAGCTATATTAATGTAAATACATATGAATGTTTTCATAATCAATATTAGGATGCATGGCTTGATTGATACCGCCAGCCACAACGCCTGCAATATCTTCAATAAGTCTGTCAACTTCTTTTGGAGTTACCATAAGATCTCCCAGCATTTCCGGCAGCACCTGCCGAACAATGGTATGTCGATCTTGATCAGATAAATTAGCCATACTTTTAAAATAACGGCCAAAAGCCGCATGTTCTTGCAAGGTATTAATTGTATCCATGGCAATGGTAGAAGCATGAACAACAGTTGGCACACCAATAGCAACAACCGGAACCCCAAGCGTCGCTTGTGTAATACCAAAACGTTTATTGCCAACACCAGATCCAGGATTAATACCAGTATTAGCTAATTGAACTGTGGTGATTACCCGCTGGCTTGACGCGGCCGCAAGAGCATCAATTGCAATTACTAAACTGGGTTTGATTTTACTTACAATTCCCTGTATAATTTCAGCAGTCTCCATACCAGTTATGCCAAGAACCCCTGGAGAAATCGCGCACACCGAACGCACTCCTCCCTTTAGTTCTGGTGACAACATCTCTTGCAAGTGACGAGTAACCACAATCTTATGTGTTGCCCGGGGTCCTAACGCATCAGGAGTAACATTCCAATTGCCAAGACCTACAATTAAAACTGTAGCATTACGAGGCAGATTAATCATTCCCGCAAGTTCGTCTGCCAAAAAATTCATTACCTTTTGTTGCAAAGGCGTATTCTTATAACGTAAGCCTGGTGCTTCAAGCGTAATATACTTACCCTGTGCTTTTCCCAACATGCGTTCGGCATCTGGTGTTGTAATATTTACTCGTGTTATAATAACATCCTGATCCTCGCTGGTTTCTACCACAACTCCAGGAATATCTTCGCTCACTTTTTTACTTAACATTTCCCGCGCTTCTAGTGCCAAATCGGTTCGTACTGTGTTAAAAAATTGATCCATATATGTCGCTCCTTTAGGCTAATATCGTCCAGAGTTAGGTTGTCCGAAAAAAAGCCACCTATACAGCAGGATTTATTCCGGCTTTTTGCTTGCTTTTTCCTGTAGGCCATGATAAAATAGTTCAGTAATATATACATAAGGAGGTGAATTACTTGCCAAATATTAAATCATCTGAGCGTAGCGTAAAAACTGACGCTGAACGGCGTGCCCGCAATTATTCGGTAAGATCAGCGATTAAAACTTCTACTCGTAAGGTGGAGGAAGCTGCAACTTCCGGTAAAGCAGATGAGGCCAAGACCCTCCTGACCAATGCCGCAAGCATTATTGATAAAGCAGCCGCTAGAGGCGTTATTCATAAAAATGCCGCTGCCCGTAAAAAGTCCCGTTTAGCGCGCAAAGCTAATGCAACACAACAAGCTTAATAGTTATTAAGTAAAAAACCCTGTTCACTATATAGTGAACAGGGTTTTCGATTATTGCTAGGAATAACCTCAGTTTCTTTATCCGCACAACTCAATTATAATTTTTTCCAAAACTACAGGTCCATTTTGGCTTGTTTTTAATTCACGATCAGCCGCAGCCAAATTTTGCAAGGCAGCTTTTAGGTTCTTTTCACTAAAACCACTGCTTTGTTTAACAAGCTTCTCGCCAATAAAACCGGGAACTTTGAAAAAATCAGCGACTTCCCGGCTGCCATATCCTTTATTTCTCAAATCCTTGGTTTGCCAAAGCTGTCTGACTTGTCTTGCTAACAGCGCCAATATCCGTATTGGATGCTCGCCTGCTGACAATTGTTCACGCAGCAAGACCAGTGCCTGTGCTGTCTGCTTTTGACTTAATGCTTCCACCATCGAAAAAATCGACACTTCCGGTACCGCAGATAATATTTCAACCAAATCCTGCAGGCTTATTGTCGCCTTTCTCATTGTATATAGCATTATTTTCTCTAATTCATTATTTAAGAAATCAAGTGAAACCTGAGGCATCATGCTAACCGCTGCCACTAAATGCTCCTGTGCGCCAGGAGCCATTTTTATTTTTAATTCTGTCAGCCGTTCAGTAAGCCAAGTACGCAGCTCTTTGCCTTTCAAGGGTGCCGATTCAAAGATCACGCCGCTTTTTTCTATTGCCTTAAAAACTTTTCGCCGTTTATCTGGTTTGTCATGCGCAATAAATACAACACAGCTATAGTCAGGCATGTTATTCAACAAAGCAATTAACCGTTCGGTAGCCGCATCAGTTTTATCCTGAGCTTCAGCTCCGCCTGCTGCCGCTTTACGCCCAGCACTAAATAAATCAGTATTATGGACAATAATCAAATTCCGCTCTCCCAGGAACGGAATGGTCTCAATAACATTAATCAGTTCTTCTTTATTCGGATCAGATTCAAAAATAATGAGATTCATTTCCCGGTCTTGTACAGGCACAATACTGCTGATAAGAGCCTGCTCAATTCTGCGTAAAAAATACGCTTCCTCACCATACAGCAAATAAGCTGATGCAAATTTATTTTGCTTGATCGCGGCCAATACTGCTTTACAATCCATATTTCACCACATTCTTATTATTTCATATAAGTTTGAACATCTATATGTTTGCCATCTGAAGAAAATACTACAGCCCCCTGCCTGTCAGTGCGATATATTGTAGCAGCCTGTTTGGCAAGCCGCCTAAGCGTTTCCTGATGCGGATGACCAAATGAGTTCCCATATCCCACTGAAATCACGGCAAATTCAGGAGCAACTGCCTGAAGAAAAGGCTCGGTCGTTGAGGTTCGCGCACCATGATGGCCCACCTTTAATACAGTACAAGGTGCGATATTATTTACCAGGAGTACAGCCTCCCCTTTTGACTCTAAATCGCCAGTAAGTAAAAAGCTATGCCGGCCATATGTTACCCGGATAACACTGGAAGCTTCATTACTGTTGGAACTCTGGCTACCAGCCCCATGCTCAATGTCAATACTTACATTATCAATTTGAAAACGTAATCCGGTATAAACCGGAATGACCATTGCTTGCCGCGCGGTGTGGAGTAATGCCTGTACTGCCTGCGAAGGCTCTTCCTGCGGCAACAGCACATGGGAGGTTTTAATGATATTGGCAACGCCGGCAGCTCCTCCGGCATGATCCTGATGTCCGTGTGTCAATACTAAATAATCAAGTGCTCTTATGCCATAATGTTTTAGATAGGGAGCAACTACTCGCTCTCCCACATCAAAGCTTGAATCTCCCCATGATCCGCCAGCATCAACAAGTATACTCCTGCCATGCGGCGTAATAATTAAAGTTGCGTCACCTTGACCAACATCAATAAAATGCACTGAGAGCGGATGCGGATACCAAGCATATGCTGTTAAGAGACCAATAACCACCACTGCAATAACACTGCTGGTACGCGGCCAAATTGACACACATTCCCTGAAACCCGGTATTTGAAACGGACGCCAGCCATATATCCAGGCCAACACCAGATAATATAAAACACTGACAGACATACTTGCCGCCGGTACATACATAGAACCATAAGGTACTGACGCTAATAATTTCGTAAGCGACATAGCAAGCCCCAGTAAAAGACTGCCTACAACAAAAATGATATTGCCGCCTAGCGGAAATACTATATAAATAATGACACCTAGCAAACCTAAGATAATCACCAATTCAATAATTGGCAAAACAATAATATTAGCCAAAAATGAGACAAGCGAAAAATTATTAAAATACCAGGCAATTATCGGCAAAACACCAAGCTGTGCAGCAAGTGTTACCGCTAGCGGTCCTGCTGCCCAGGAGGTTCTCTTTGACAAATATTCTAGTGTTTTAGGGTATAAAAAGACTAATCCGGCAGTAGCACCAAAAGATAACTGAAAACTGATGTCAAATAACAAAAGCGGCTGGTATATGAGCATAACTAACCCTGTAGTCCCAAAGGCAGCCGGCGCATAAGTATCCCGGTTAAACATAACCGCCAGCAGACTTAATATCCCCATGATTGCGGAACGTATAACTGGAGGTGTCAGTCCACTCATAACTGCATAAAAAATGACTATTATGGCTGACAGTATTACTATAGATAAAGTCCTCCAGCGCAAGCGTTTGCCAAGCCAGGTGATTAAACCAACTACAAGCGCAATATGTGCACCAGATACCGATAAAATATGAATTAATCCAGTTGTTGCAAAATCATTAATGACTTTCTTATCTATTCCTTGATAACCGCCAAATAACACGGCTGTCAAAATTGCAGCATCATTAACCGGCATTACTTTCTGCATGCCGACAATTACAGTCTGCCGCCAATTTTGAAGTCTCATTTGCCATGTATACTCGTTGTTTGCAGCAAGCACTTGTATAGCTTGTTCCTGACTGGTCATACGGACCGATATACCTTGTCGCTTAAGAGCGGCAGTCATATCAATCTGACCTGGATTATTATAACCATGCAGTTCAAGTACTTTGCCATAAATGGCTACTTTGTCACCAAAACTAATAGGTTTAGCTTCTGTGTCTTTATATTGGATTGTTAACCTGATTTTCCCGGAAACTGCTCTGGCAGAGTCTGTGCCAGACGTTCTAACCTGTTCTGCCTTAATGGTGTACCGAACTCTTTTACTTATTTCATCACTGGCTGTAGTTTCAGGAACATCAGCAATACTTCCCAAAACAGTGACGTTTTGGCCAATATAATGACTAATATCATTAGCAGGTATTAACACAGCTTGGTTATAACAAAGCATTCCCGCTACAAAAAATAGCGCCATAACAGACCCAAAACTTCGTTGGTAATTACTATACACCCGCCACCCCAAGGTTAGCAACAATAAAATTGCCAGTCCTATAAGCAAAGTAGTATTCCAGCTATATAGCTCAGCCAGCCAAATGCCTGCGCCAAATACAATACAGACTAACAAAACAACATGATTTAGCTTCATGACTATAAGGAAATTTTATCTTTGAATTGATTATACTTAGACTCACCGATTCCGGGAACCTTTTTAATGTCAGTAAGATCTCCGAACAGCCCGTTGGTTGCACGATACTGGATAATGCGCTCAGCCAAGGCCGGGCCGATTCCTGGCAGCTTGTCAAGGTCAGCGGCAGAAGCTGTATTAATATTAACTTTATCATTGGCAGTATTGGTAGAGGTGCCAGTAGCACCGGCAGTGGCACTGCCGGCTACGCCAGCAGCTACAGTATAAGGTACATTGACTTGCATCTCATCTTTTAAAAGTAATGCCAGATTGATTTTGGCAGCCTCTGCCCCAGGCGCAAATCCACCAGCCATATTAACTGCATCAACAATCCGGCTTCCTTGAGCAAGTTTATATACCCCCGGCTTACTTACTCCACCGCTAACATAAACAACAACAGCGCCACCCAACTCTTTATTTACCGAGTTAGCGGCTACAGGTGAATGTTCCTTTGCAGGTGCCAGGGCGATTTGTTCAGTTGAAGACTTTTGCCACAATCCATAAAAGCTATACACCACTATCCCGCACGCCAGCAAAATGATGATTATGAGTCTTTTTTGTAAAGCTCCCATGTCATACCTCACCATATACATTTGCCAGTACTATTTCAACAAATTAAAGCAATATCCTGCTGATTTTGTATTATTTGGTAATTTGTTTTACATATATCACCATTGACATTATTTGCCTGATTGTTTAGCATAACAATGTAAGTTAGCATTTTAGATTTGTAGTAGTGCGGTCGATTAGCCTAGTTATATTACAAATCAATAACAGGAGCGTATATAAATGTATGAGATAACCAGCATTGATGTTGGCCGAGCGGCTCTGCGTATGGCTATTAGTGAAAGCAGGCAGGATGAACAAAACATTCGCCAATTGTTTGCCAAACAAAATATGCAGACAGTTGCCGTAGATTTCGGCGGCGAATTTATTCCTTCAGTAAAAAAAATTATTGAGCGGGCTGTTGTTGCTGCCCAACGTCAAAATTTAGTGCCTGCCAATCATGTTGGTGAAGGCGCTGTTGCCGGTGCTGTCCGTAACGCCCTTGAACAAATTGCCACTAAGGCCGTAGGGCTTAATGTCGGCGGCAAAATCGGTATCGCCCGCCATGGTGAACATCTTTGTGTTGCTGTATATTTTGGGGTCGGGGTTTTAAATCTTAACGAAGTAGCTGTCGGACTTGCACATAGGTCGTTGCCGCTGGGTTAAATAGAAATCATATTACATGCCAAAAGCTTACTTAGTTAATTTAACTAAGTAAGCTTTTTTTGTTTGGCAGGCTCATAGGGACGATTTTACTTTTGTCATCGCCACAAAAGGAAACGAAAAAGTCTAGGCCTAAAGCCTCCAAAAACTGAAAAGCCAGGTGATACTCCTAAAACCCATAAACTCGCTGCGCTCAAACAGTACGGGTTTCTAACCGGACTATCACCCGGATTTTCTCCTTCGGAACGCTTTTTCCGGCAAAGGCCGTTGGGGGTTACGGGGGTATATGGTTTCTGTGCTTACATTATGATTTCTGTATGCAATGCTATACAAGGGACGATTTTCCTTTTGTCATTGCCACAAAAGGAAACGAAAAAGTCTAGGCCCAAAGCCTCCAAAAGCTGAAAAGCCAGGTGATACTCCTAAAACCCGTAAACTCGCTGCGCTCAAACAGTACGGGTTTCTAAACGGACTATCACCTGGCTTTTCTCCTTCGGAACGCTTTTTCCGGCAAAGGCCGTTAGGGTTATGAACAGCACCCCAAAAGTTAGACACTATGGTAAAATAGTAATCTAACGAGAGGGGTGTTTTTTCATGACAAAATACAACAGTGAATTTAAGCTAAAAACTGTAGAAGCTGTTTTGAATGATGGACGCACTACAGGTGAAGTCTCGTCTAGGTATGGAGTTAACAAAGCCGATGTGCAAAAGTGGGTAGCGGCATATCAGGCACATGGGTTTGTTGGTATAGAAAAGCAGCGAGTAAGTTATTCCGGGAAAATTAAGCAATCTGTTATCGAGGATATACGTGAAAACGGCTTATCTATGCGACAAACGGCTGCAAAATACAATCTTGGCAATCATACCATAGTTTCTAACTGGGAAAGAATTTATCTTGAAGAAGGTGTGCAAGGGCTTTATGTTGAGCGAAGGGGGCAGCGTATCCGTACAAAAGAAGGGCAGTCCCCAAAGCTTTCGAAGGAGAAGGAAGACGACTTGATCGCTGAAAATCAGCGGTTAAGAATGGAGGTTGAGTACCTAAAAAAATTGAATGCCTTAGTTCAAGAACGGGAAAGGTTAGAGAGAAATATAAAGCGCAAGTAATCTATGAGCTAAGGCATAAATTTAAAGTCATTGATCTCGTCAAAATAGCCGCAATCGCCCGTAGTACCTACTACTATTACATAAAAACTATGGCTAAACCCAATAAATACGCTGAAATTCAGGATCAGATTCATACTATCTTTCATGAAAATAAAGGTCGTTACGGTTATCGCAGAATAACGATGGAGCTGCACAACCGAGGCTATGGAATCAATCATAAAACAGTGCAGCGATTAATAAGGGAGTTGGGATTACATTGTGCTGTAAGGCTCAAAAAATATCGTTCTTACAAGGGCGATATCGGTAAGATATCGCCGAATCTGCTTTATAGAAACTTCAAATGCGGGTAGGCCTAATAGTAGGATGTCAAGGGGACAGGTCCTTCGACATAACCCATCTTCTAATCATTTCACTTCTCTTCGTGTCAATGAACCTGTCCCTCTGATATTTCAAATATAAAAGTCATACTTATCAGGGATAAGCGTTTCACCACAAAAGTTGCACTTACTAATCAAGAGCTTCAGTCTGTTCTCTCGCATGCTCCCACCCCCATAAAATTAAAAGCCGTTAGAGCAGACTAACTGCTCTTTATTTATTTCTAACTACTTCTTTATTATTTTTCTTCCTGCAAACCGAAAATCTCAAAATAACTATCCCGTTAGAATCATTGAAAAATAACCATATTTAAGTGCTTAACATATAATGTTACTAAAAGAATGTCTATACCATAAAAAAGGATTGATGAGTAATGACAACTGCCGAGAATAATCCCTTGGAAAGCTGTCGTTTCAACTGCAAACATTTTATCGAAGTGCCACTGTGCAGGCAGGAAACTGAATATACTTGTGGTGTCGCATGCGTGCAGTCAATACTTGCGTGCTATGGTTTTGATTATCGCCAAGACGAGCTGGCTTTAATTTTAAAATCGAAACCAAAATTAGGAACCGACTACCACAAAATGATCCATTTTTTTAAAATGCTTGGTTTCCAAGCGTCTTCCATTGAAAATATGACTATTGACTGTCTAAAATCTTATATTAGTGATGGAATAGTCCCTCTGTTAAGGCTCCAGGCATGGGGAGAAAACGGCGTAGACTACGCTACTGACTGGAAGGACTCGCACTATGTGATTGCTTGTGGATATGAAATGGACCGGATCTTTTTTATGGACCCCTGGACGCTCGGTAATTACACATTCCTTCCCGCTATAGAACTATTGAAACGCTGGCATGTTCCAGCTGTAGGATTCGGTCAGTGTTATGGCGGTGCGTTAATTATTAAAAGTGAAAACTATGCATTCAAATACAATACTGGTATCGTAAAATACCTTGGATAATATCACGAGTGTAAGTCATACGTTTTTAACCTTCCCACTCCCAAAGCCGTTGCCTTCCTTTTTCCGGTACCAGTTCGATCGGACGGACGATGGCGAGTATCCAGTCGTAACGGTCTATTCCTTGGCGCCCCTCCACTCCTTTACCTTGGAGATTTGGATTCATAACTTTGTCCTAGTCACTATTAGGCCTCATCCCCATTCAAACTAGTTAAAATCAACAAAATTTATCTCGATAAAATCACGAATGATTGAATTTAGGCAGCACAGGGACGGTTCGAAACCACTGAAAAAGTCAGTAGCCAAAAATTTCGTAGACAAACTAAAGACCGTTAAGCCATTTAAATGGTTTATAACGGTCTTTTTTTTTGCTTCGTTATACATTTCAGTACCCCAGAAAAATAGTTGATTTGGAAAAGCAGGCACTTTCTCAGTGGTTTCGGACGGTTCCAAGCTTGCGCCTCAATACTGCATTCGTTCTTCTTTTTTTAACGTATTAGGAAGCGAAGGAACCGGCCCCTCTCTTCCTCTTATTTTTGTCAACTTCTAAAAATGCAAGACCAAACATTATCCGTAAAAGTTAATAAAAAAGCTCACCCCTCGGCTGAGAAGTGGGCTTCGAATTACTAAAAACCGCCCACCAAGACGAATCCCGGCAGGCTGCTATATTTCGTGGTTGCGGGGACAGGACTTGAACCTGTGGCCTTCGGGTTATGAGCCCGACGAGCTACCAACTGCTCCACCCCGCGATATAATTTTACTTAACTACTTAATTCCAAATTTAGTTCTCTGGTAAGTTATTTTCCCTGAAGCAATTTCCTCCAAAGCAACACTAACTGGTTTATGAGGCAAGACTTCTCCACTATCTATGATTTCGCGAGCTCGCTTAGCCGCTAAAACACAAAGAGTATATTTACTATCAACTTTGTCTACCAAAACCTCTAATGGCGGATTAATCATTTTTCTTTACCTCTTTTCATTTCTACAACCAGTTTCACCTCTTGCATTATTGTCAACTTTTTATTTTAACTTCTACTGTTACATTTATTATAGCACACATCACTGATAAATAACCAATTATTAGAAAATAAAAAAAATCCTGCCCCCTCTCTTCCTCTTGATTATTTCCCTTTAATTTAATAACCGTTGGCCTAGACACAGTGACTTTTTCATGGTTTGGGCAAAAACAAAAGCGTCCCTAAGGACGCTTAAATATACATATCAAAAATCTTTATTTATGACCCATTTGCCATCAATATGATTATTATCATAGGCACTAAGAATAATCCGTATTGCTCTTTTTAAAATTCCTTCTGGTGTATTATCAATTATTTCAGGTGGAATTCTGGGCCTGTCTTCTGTAACTCTTTGATAATAATGACTTACTATATAACTATAAAATTTTGTCATATAGTTATAAGTTACTTTTATTTTGATCGTTTGTTCCGTTAATATTAATTCCCAAATACCTACTACTTTTACAAATCCTTTTAGTTGCGGACACCCTAATACACCTTCAAACACATTATTGATATTTGTATCCATGTCCCAATCATCCCCTTATTCCTATTTATTTACATTATTCAAGAAAAGTAAAATTTTTCCTGTAGATAAAAAAATAACTGCCTTGAGATAAAAGAAAAGAGCCTAGCCTTTCGACCAGACGAATGACAGGGAACGGAGTTGGTGTCATTCCTTGTATCACAGAATATATTCCAAATATAATTAATTACTATAATTGCGCTTAGATAAATAGCTGATGAATAACTACCTATAATCACTCCAATTATAGTTGAAAGACTAAACACTATATTTATTGGTATCTGCCACTTGCCGCGAATTATATTAGTGAGTGCATAATAATCTTTAAGTTCTGTTTTTACATGTACCTGAATCACCTGTTCCTGCATATCCCAAACCCTTTCTGATCATTTATATATACTCTATAACTCTCTTTATTGGATGAAATTCCCTTTAGCAAACAAAAAGAGCCTTCGAAAGGCTCCTTGTGACAAACTTAATTATTATTGCAGAATACATATGCTATCAATTGCTAAGTTGTTTTATTCCAATCGTTATTTTATCGTTTTTTCCTTAAACCACAGAAACACAACAATAGCATATACAATCAGCAACGGCCCCAGAACATAATAATTCATAATCCACCTCCAGAGTTAGGTTAATCGACGGTGTAAAATAACAGTGATACTAGAGGAAGCTTAAAACAATACTAGCTTAGATTTATTCGTTATCTTCCTGATCATTTGGTAATGGTTTAGCCACTGCTGGTTGCAACTTGTGTGAGTGACTTGTTTTTTCAGGCGAAATCAACACGCCCTCTTGCCACATTTGAAAACGATATAATAGAGCTGCATTTATGATATCTTGTAGTAATAGTTGAAAAGGGGTAGCGTTAATGATTTCAATAATACCTCTACTTACAAGTAGTTTATCCCACGTAGAAGCAAGCCCGAAATCAAATGCTACGTTAACAAGCATAAATAAGAAAAACTTTTTGTTAGTAAATTTAAAAATCCAAATGATTCCTACAGGGAACCCCCCGTAAGTAAGAGTTGGCATATGATAAAAAGGAAAAATAGAGTCTTTAATTACCCACCACTTTAGGGCAAGGGCAAGCTCACCAACTATCGTTGTCATGAGTGCTCCAAATAAAGCAACGGGCATATAGCGTTTAATATCTTCTTTTTTTAAGAAAAAAAGCGTAAGCCATGGAAGAATAATTGAACCCCATAAAAGCACTTGGTTACTCATAGCAAACCTCCGAAATAATTTTATATTATTCTGTGCTTACTATTTACTATTCATACAAAACAAAAACCGCCAAGTTTGGAACTGGCGGCTTTGTCATTTCCTGGGCTTTTGACCAGTTTTGTATAGTATCATATTAACACGAAAAAGCAGGGGTATAGGGGACCCCCGAAGCTAAAATTTACATTTACCGCTGCGTCCCCCTCCAACGTTCTCATCCTTTCCTTGGTACCGGCAATAATTTCCTGATATTATTCATCGTGAGACCGTTTACGCTCCCTGTAGTGTATGAGCCAGCTTGCTGCTAATATCTAATGCTAACTCCACTTACCCCACCCCCACTAATGTTAAAACACCATTAGGGCGACACTATGCCGCCCTTTCTCTATGCTCTATCTGCTTTCCTTAATTACTATTTTCCCTTCCATTATCCCGAAGATCGAAGACTCCTTAAACTCATACGTCTCAGGCTGTTCATCGGATCTCATAGGCCGTGTTACCAACCATAGGCTATTCTCTTTCCAAGTGACATTTACAAGCTTTGTATTTGCCGGTAATTGTTCGGTGGTTGTGCCTCCTAACTTTCTCGCTGTATATTGACATCCAGTTGTTAAGATCAAAGATCCGAGTATAAAACAAACTAAGATAAATTTTTTAGCCATTGTTTTCCCCCAATAAGTTATTTTGTTAGATTGTATTCGCCGCTGCCTGGTTACACCCCTCCCACTCTCAAAGCCTCTGCTTTCCCCTGGCCAGTATCGGCTCAATCGGACGAACGTTGGCGAGTATCCATGCGTAACGTTCTGAAGCATGTCAAGGTGACGGGTTATTGACAACCGTAGAGCGACTAAACTTTAACTGAGGACTCCCGTAACCCCACGGCCTTTGCCGGAAAAATCGTTCCGCCGGAGAAAAACCGGGTGATATTGGAAGCTTTTTGTCTCAATGTCCATATAGTTTGGTTCAATTTATTTGCTTGGAAGGCTTTTTTCGTACTCGTAAAAGCATAGAAATAATTCTAAATAGAGCAATTTTTGTTATTTTTGATAAAAAATTGAGATTGATTAACGATAAGGGATAGGGACATATAAAGAAGGGGGTGAAAATATGGCATGACTTGTTTTTGCCTAGTGTGGAATGAGAGGAACGTGATAACCGGTATATTCGTATATCCTCAATTGGTATTATGATAATGCAGATATAAAGGGGAGTTTCAAAAATGAAAGTTAGGATTCTTGCATATATACTTTTCGTTTACTTTATGATTGGAGTAAGTACTGGATTTTGTGCATCCTTCAACGATTCTAACTTATATCAAGAAGCTGCTTGGCTGAATCTTGACTTACCCTTAAGCCAACGTGAAAAAATCGATTTGATCATTGTCAGAAATAATGATCAAATAACAAAACTCACGAAGGATGCAGTAAATTTTACTGCATTTGTTAAAATCAATGAGAGCGAAGATGATCGAATTTTACTTGTTTTGTTGAAAACTATGGAGAACGTTAATAATATCCAGAAAGATACCGAAAATGAGATAATAAAATGTTTAACTCCTGATCAACAAGCAGAGTTAGACGCTGTTTTGGAAAAACGGTCAAGCATAGTAACTTCCTTCACCGCGATGGTAGAGTTTCTAGATTTAGACGATAATCAAAACATTAAACTATTGAATCGACTGCTGTTATGTAAAAATCAAATCAGTGCCATAGCTGCTAATACAAAACTATCATGGGAACAACGCAAGGAAAAAATGCAAATAGTCAACACGTTAAAATCGATCACACAATATTTAACACCGGCTCAGCAAGAATCTTTTAGTGATTATTATTTAAAAATGAGAGATAGTGATTAAAATGTGCAAAAAAAAAATGGCCATGTATGGAGAATCCCCCTTCCAAATGCTATACTCTGAATACTGGCGCGATCGTTAGCTTTTGCAGATAGTGAATTAATAGTTACCAATCTTATATTTGTTTTTTACTCAACCTGTAACTATTTGACAATTTCCAAGGACGGTAATATTGAACCGTAATGCCTTTTGCGGACACCAAGAATGGCTGGTACAATAAAACCAGGAGGTGTCCGACATGAAAGGTCAGCGATTCGATGCAGAGTTCAAAAAAGATA
>Ga0316604_10000770_pt1 | contig 34028 bp, 27 predicted proteins | sample OWC_soil_day20_C_FD_207650 | JGI IMG/M metagenome (GOLD analysis project Ga0316604, IMG submission 207650) | Wetland soil microbial communities from Old Woman Creek delta, Ohio, United States - OWC_soil_day20_CT | ecosystem: Environmental > Terrestrial > Soil > Wetlands | place: USA: Ohio... | reverse complement strand
GAGCGCAGTGTTCATGGTGCTCGAGATGGATCGCCCGCTTGAGGGACTGATCAAGGTGCCGCCTGATGCGCTGCGCCACGCCTACGAACGAATGAATCTCTGATCCGCGCCGGTGCCGGACGCGATATGTAGGGATTGCGGCGTGCACCCGGAGCGCGCATGCTTGCCGGCTTTCAGCAGCGCTCGGATGACCGTACTCCTGTCCCTGTTCGGTGCGCCGACGATTGAACGCGGCGGGACGACGCGCGCGCTGGAGTTCGAGCGCCGCACGCAGCTTCTTGTCTATCTCGCACTGAAGCGGACCTGGGTGGGGCGCGCTGAAATCGCGGCGCTGTTGTGGCCCGACCAGGACAGCAAGCTCGCCTATACCAACCTGCGCAAGGCACTGCACCGCCTGCAGTCATTGCCCGGCGCCGAGCAGGTCGAAGTGCAGGGCAGCGCTCTGCGCTTCGCAGCGCGCACCGATGTCCACTACTTCGAAGAGGCGTTGCGCGAGCAGCGCGTGGCCGATGCGCTCGCTCTGCGTCGCGGCGAGCTGCTCGTCGGGTTCGATGACGACGCCAACGAGGCCTGGTCGGGCTGGTTGGGCTTCGAACGCGATCGACTGCGCGCCGCGTGGAGAAGTGCGGCTCAGCAGTACCTGAGCGGCGAGCTGGAACCCGCACAGGCGATCGACCAGGCGGCTCGACTCCTGGACGACGACCCGCTCGATGAAGCAGCACTGCGTCTCTACATGGAAACGCTGGTACGCGCCGGTCAGGGTGCCCCGGCACGGCAGGCCTATCGTGAGTTCGTCGCGCGGCTGCGTGACGAACTCGGGCTCGATCCGGGTGCCGAACTCAGGGCACTCCATGACGGACTAGGGACGGCGGCGGCGACGGCCGTCATTTCGCCGAAATCGCCGAGTTCCAATGACGGCTTCGTCGGCCGTACAGTGGAGATGCGTCGCATCACCGCGCTGCTGTCAGAGAGCGATTGCCGCTTGTTGTGCCTGACCGGACCGGGTGGGGTCGGCAAGACGCGGCTCGCGCGCCATGCTCTCGATGAACTGGCCGCCGGCCATGACGTCGGCACAGCTTTTGTCCCCCTGGACGATCTGACATCGCCGAACGAGATCGGGGGACGCATCGCGCAGGAACTGGAAATCGGGCTCAAGGGCCGCGCCGAGCCGATCGAGCAGGTGATCGAGTCGCTGCGCGACCGCCGGATGCTGTTGGTGCTGGACAACTTCGAGCAGCTCGTCGACGGCGCGTCGCAGCTGGAACGGCTGCTGTCCAAGTGTCCCGGCGTGAAGCTCCTGGTGACATCGCGAGTTCGGCTGGCACTCCCGATGGAGTGGCTGATGCCGCTCGAGGGCCTCCCGTGCCCAGAGGACGAGGACCGCGACCGGATCGAAGCTTTCGATGCCGTGCGCCTTTTCGTGCGTGCAGCCCATCGCGTGCATCCGGAACTTGTCGCCGCCAAGGAGGCTGCGGCCATCGTCGAGATCTGCCGGCAGGTCGAAGGCCTGCCGCTGGCGCTGGAACTGGCGGCGTCCTGGACGCGCGTGCTGTCGTGTGATGCCATCGCGGCTGAACTGAGGCAGGGAACCGAGCTGCTGCACGCCGTCGATGCCACACAGCCGCCACGGCACGCGAGCATCGAAGTCGTGTTCGACCACTCGTGGCGTCTGCTGAGTGAAGTCGAGCGCAAGGCGCTTGCGCGGTTGTCGGTGTTCGCGGGAGGCTTCGCTCCCGAGGCGGCGCGGGCCGTCGCGGGCGCACCGTTGCCGGTCCTCGGTGCGCTGGCGGACAAGTCGCTGTTGCGCAAGGAGCAAGCACGCCTGCATCTGCATCCGCTGGTGCAGCAGCTGGCGGCAGAGCGTCTCGAACACAGCGGCGCGGGTGAGGAAGCCGCGACCAGTCACGCCACCTATTTCCACCGCCTGCTGGCCCAGCTGAATTCCGCCGTTAGATCGGGCGATCGCGTGGCGCTGGCGCGCATCGACGAAGAGCTGGAGAACTGTCGACTTGCCTGGAACTGGTCGCTGGAGCATGGCCAGGCAGATGCGCTGGCGCGCAGCTCCGCGACGCTGCTCGATTACTGGGACTATCGGGGACGTTGCGAGGAGGGGCTGGCACTCCTGCGACAGGCGATCGCAGCGCCGGTTGCACAGGCCGATCACGCGCTGCAGGCGCTGCTGTGCAGCCGGGTGGCGCATCTCGAGTACCGGCTCGATCGATATGCCGAGGCTCAGGCAAATGCGCAGCGGGTTCTGGCTATGACCCGACGCAGCCGGGATCGTGCCGCACGACTGCAGGCGCTCAACGTACTCGGCACGTGTGCGTTCCGGCTCGGTCGATGGGAGGAAGCCCGGCGCTACTTCAAGCAGCGGCTGGAAGCGGCATCGACCGAGGAACAGGCCCACAGCTTGGCGGTGACGCTCGATCATCTCGCATTGATCGAAAAGCGGTTTGGGCACTACGACGAGGCCTTGCGCCTTGCGACGCAATCGCTGGACCAGCACCGGCGACTCGGTGACAGCGCCGGGGAGGCGCTGTGTCTGAGCAATCTCGGGTCGCTGGAAATCGACATGAACCGGTATGAGGCCGCGACGGCGCACCTGCGTGAAGGCCTCGCGATCTGCGAACGCGACGGTCTCGTGAGCACGCGCGGTTTCATCCTCTCCAACCTGGCAGAAGTCGCGTTCAAGTCGGGTGATCTGGCCGCCGCCGAGGCGCATGCCAATCAATGCTTCGAGGTTGCGACGGCCGCAGGCATTCGATCGATCACCATCGCCATGAGGACCTTGCTCGCGTCGATTGCACTGCGACGGGGCAACCTGGATGCGGCGCGGTCCGCCGTGGCCGAGGGCCTGGCGACGGCCATCGAACTCGCATCGCCGCCGATGATGCTGGATACCGTGATCCAGTTTGCTGAACTGCTCGAGGCGCAAGGCGAGTTGCCGGGTGCGCGGGCCGTCCTGGCGATCGCCGCGGCCCATCCGGCAACAACTCATCAGATCAGGAGCGCGATTCGCGCGCTGCAGGAACGGTGGCCGGAAGCGTCGCGCGGCGAAAGGACGAAGGGCCATTTGCCGGACTTCGATGAACTCGTCCGCCGCATCGTCGCGGAATCCAGCATTTCGCACGCGCCTCTGATCGCCACTCTGCGCGGCTAGGCTGATTCCTTGCCGCCCCTCGGGGCGGTGCCATTGGTGTGTCGCGGAACGCGAGGAACGCTCGCGGAACGCACCCCTGCGTACGGTTCGCCCCTTCGACAAGGGACGACACCATGCGCACTTCCACACAATCGCAGTACCTGCTCGGCATCGCCAGGCCCGACGAGAGTTTCGGCCGCATCGCTCGCAGCATCGCGGTCCCGCGCCAGGTTGCGGCCGACAGTACGCGCAGCGCCAACGAAGCCGACATCACCTTGCGTGACGAGAGCGAGGCGCTCGCGCTGCGGTCCGCAGCCGCCAACGGCTTCGGCGATGCCGTCGTCAACCGCAGCGGCGACGTAACGCGATGGTCTGCCATCGAGCTTCATGCCGCGGCGCGGGCGGACCGCTCCCGCCGGCTCGGACAGTTTGTCGAACGCGCCCGGCGGTTAGCGCTCGGCCGCCTGCGGCGGTTGATCGCCGATATGCAACGCGGTCGCGAGGAACAGGCCACTTACAGGGCGTTGGCGGCGCTCGACGCACGCACCTTGCGTGACATCGGCCTGGATCGCAGCGAGATCAGGTCGGTAGCGCGCGAACGCGCGGATCGCCAGGCCACGCGGGTCCACGCACTGCAGTCCCTGCGCGACCGCGCATGAGTCTCGTCCCCACTTCCCAAAGGAGCCAGCCATGAACGACATGAATGTGAGCGCCATCGCCGCACCCAACTACACCGCCATCAAGCAGAAGCAGCAGGCCACCTGGGCCAGCGGTGACTTTGCCGTCGTCGGAACCACGCTGCAGATCGTCGGTGAATCCCTCGCCGAAGCCGCCGACATCCGCGCCGACGAGCGCGTGCTCGATGTCGCCGCCGGCAACGGCAATGCGACGCTGGCCGCCGCCCGGCGCTTCGCACGCGTGACCTCGACCGACTACGTGCCCGCGCTGCTTGACAGGGGCCGCGAACGAGCGCGCGCCGAAGGTCTCGCCGTGCGCTTCCAGGAAGCCGATGTCGAGGAACTGCCTTTCCCGGACGAGAGCTTCGACGTGGTTCTGTCCACCTTTGGCGCCATGTTTGCGCCCGACCAGGCCCGCACCGCGCGAGAAATGATGCGCGTACTGCACCCGGGCGGCCGCCTCGGAATGGCGAACTGGACGCCGGCCGGTTTCATCGGGCGGCTGTTCAAGGTGATTGGCGGACACGTGCCGCCGCCAGCCGGCCTGAAGTCCCCGGCCATGTGGGGCAGCGAGGCGTATCTCGCCGAACTCTTCGGTGCATCCGCGGCGCACATCCGTTGCGAGCGACGGGTCTTCAATTTTCGCTACCGCTCGGCCGCGCACTGGGTGCAGGTCTTTCGCGACTACTACGGCCCCACACACAAGGCTTTTGCCGCTCTCGACGCGGCGGGCCAGCAGGCACTGGAGCGCGACCTCCACACGCTGCTCGCCGAGCTGAACGTCGCCGGTGAGTCCTCGCTGGTCGTGCCCGCCGAGTACCTCGAAATCGTCATCACCAAGCACTAAGGAAATCACGATGAACTACTCCACCTTTCTCAGCGCGAGCGCCGCACTGCTGACCGCCGCGTGCGCCAGCACCCCGCTCGTGGTGCCAGACGCCCTCCGGCCGGCCACGAATGAGTCGCTCGTCACGACCGTCGGCGCACGCGGCGTGCAGGTCTACGAATGCCGCGCCCGCAAGGACGGGGGCGGACACGAATGGGCCTTCGTCGCGCCCGACGCGGACCTGCTCGATGCGCAAGGCAAGGCGATCGGCCGCCATGGCGCCGGCCCGTATTGGCAATCCGCCGATGGCAGCCGCGTCGTCGGCACCGTCAGGGCGCGTGCCGATGCACCCGCGTCAGGCTCGATTCCGTGGCTGCTGCTCACCACGAAGTCGTCCGGTCCCGTCGGTGCGTTCAGCAACGTCACCAGCATCCAGCGCGTGAACACGGCTGGCGGCGTCGCACCCGCGACGCCGTGTACGGCGCAGCTCACCGGCACGCCGGCGCGTGTTCCGTACACGGCCGACTACCGCCTCTTCACCGCGCGCTAGCGCAGGAATTTCTTTCACCCACACCCATACACACAGGAACAGCCATGTCACAGGAACTTCGTAACATCGCCCGCCGCACGCTGATCGCGACGCTGCTTGCTGGCACCGCCCTCAACGCGAATGCCGACGTCATCACCGACTGGAGCATCAAGACCGGCGACTTCATCACCGAATCGAAGCTCGGCACGCCACCGGCAATCCGCGTGATGGCGCTGGTGCAGACCGCCGCCTACGAGGCGGTGCAGGCGAGCCGCGGCGGCGCCTCCGTGGAGGCCGCTGTCGCGGCTGCCCACCGCGCCACGTTGGTGAAGCTGCTGCCGGCGCAGCAGGCTGCGATCGAGGCGGCCTATCAGGCCGCGCTGGCCTCGGTTCCCGAGGGGCCGGCCAAGGCCGCCGGCATCGTCATCGGTGAGCGCGCCGCTGGCACGACGTTCGCACAGCGCGCCAGCGACTCCATTACCGCCGAAGCGTATCGGCCACACACGACCGCCGGCGTCTACGTGCCGACCGCGGCGCCTGCGGCGCCGACCTGGTCGCTGCGCACGACGTGGCAGCTCACAAGCCCGGCGCAGTTCCGTGCCGCACCGCCGCCCGCGCTGACCAGCGTCACCTGGGCGCGTGACTACAACGAGGTAAAAGACTTCGGGGCCAAGGGCAGCACGAAGCGCAGCGCCGAGCAGACCGAGATTGCGCGCTTCTGGGAGTACTCGCTGCCGGCGATCTACTTCGGCGTGGTGCGCACGGTGGCCACGCAGCCGGGCCGCGATGTGACGCGCAACGCGCGCCTCTTCGCCGCCGCTGCGCAGGCGCTCGACGACGGCATGGTCGGCGTCTTCGACAGCAAGTACCAGTACAACTTCTGGCGCCCGGCCACGGCCATCCGCAACGGCGACATCGACAGCAACGACGAGACCGCGCGCGATGCGAGCTGGTCGCCACTGGTCGGCGAGCCGATGCACCCCGAGTACCCGAGCGCGCACGCCACGCTCGCTGGCGCCGTTGGCGCAGTGTTGAAGGCGGAGATCGGCACGGGCGCCATGCCAGTGCTCGCGACTAGCAGCCCGACAGCAAAGGGCGCGACGCGTCGCTGGACCAGCGTCGACGAGTTCGTGCGCGAGGTCGCGGACTCGCGCATCTACGCTGGCATCCATTACCGCTTCTCGACGGACACTGGCATTGCGCTGGGCAAGAACATCGGCGAGTTGGCCGCGCGCCGTGTGCTGCAGCCCGGCGATAGCGTTGTCCGCAATACGTACTGAACCTCTGACACCGGACCAATAGGGCGCTGCCATGCGACACACCGACTACTTTCATCCGGCGCTGCTGGCACTGACCACGGCACTGCTGGCCACGGCAGCGCTCGACGCGCGCCCGGCACGCCCAACCGCTCCGAGCGGAGTTCAGGGTCGTCCATCCCCGTGCGCAGCTTCGGCCACTCGGGTGCAGTCAGGCGACCTCGTTACCCCGCGCGGCCTGCAGGCCATGGGCCCACCAGCCCGACTGCGAAACGCGACCTCAACCCCAGAGCCTGGAGAGCACCACCATGCGAACAGTTGCACTGCAAACCACTGAACGCGCCGTGGTTACGACGACCTGGCGCTACGCCAAGTGCATCGAAGTCTCCAAGCGCATCCGCTGGGACATCGACCGCGACGTGATCCGCGGCCGCCGCTTCGATTTCACCAAGAAGTTCATGCCCGACGGCCTGTCGAAGATCCAGGAACTGACGTTCCTGTCGCCCAGCGAGAAGCGTTTTCTCTCGCAGATCCAGGGGCGCACCTACGCCAACATGTTGGCGCTGTTCGAGCGTTTCATCGGCGCCAAGACCGCGGAGCTCAGCCACGATCACGCACTGGGTGACCAGGTGGCCTGCGAGGCGCTGGTGCGCCTGACCGACGAGAAACTGAAGCATCAGGAGCTGTTCCGCCGCTTGGAAAAGATGGCCGGCGAGCAGATGCCCGAGGGCTATGAGTTCAGGCCGCAGCCGACCTTTGTCGCCGAATCCGTGCTCAGCAAGTCCACCTGGGGCGTGATGGAGCTCACGCTCGACATTGAAATCCTTTCGCAGGCGCACTACCGCTCGAGCATCGAGCCCGACAGCGAGTTGTCCGAACTGTGGAAGGAAGTGTTCCTGTTCCACTGGAAAGAGGAATCGCAGCACGCCATCCTCGACGAACTGGAGTGGCGTAGCGTGAATGCGCGGTCGACCCAGGCCGAGCGCGAACAGGGCGTCACCGACCTGATCGAGCTCGTCGGTACGGTCGACCAACTGGTGCAGATCCAGGCCAAGGCCGATGCCGAGTACTTCATCGCATGCGGCGGCCCCCTGTACGAATCCGCCGAACAGCAGGCGATCCACGACACGCTGCTGCGAGCATACCGCTGGCAGTACATCGTCAGCGGCGCGCAGGACCCACGCTTCGGCGAAGTGCTGGCGGAACTCGTCACGCCGCCGCAAATGGAGCGCATCGGTGCCGCGCTGGGACCCATCGTCGCGCACGTTGCGCAGACGGCCCACTAACGTTTAGGGGCAGGTGAGGTGATCATGAAACCCTTCGATTTCAACGCAGGCGAAACGAGCCCGCGCGGGACCGTCGTGCTGCTGCACTCGAGCGCCGGTTCATCACGCCAGTGGAGTGCGCTGCTCGAGAGGCTCGGTCCGCGCTACGACGTGCGTGCCGTGGACTTTTATGGCCACGGCGACCGGCCGGCATGGTACGGCGCGCAGCCGCTGACGCTGGCGGACGACGCGGCACTCGTCGAGCCGATCTTGCGGCAGGCGGGACCTGTTCACCTCGTCGGCCATTCCTACGGCGGCGCTGTCGCACTGAAGATTGCGGAGATGCATCCGCAGTCGGTGCGCAGCCTGGTCGTCTACGAACCGGTGCTCTTCAACTGGTTGTTCCGGCACGAGGCGGACACCCCAGTAGCGCAGCAGGCGATCGCCATGGCCGATTCCATGCGCGCGCAACTGGAGCACGGCGACGCCTACGCCGCGGCCGAACAGTTCATCGGCTATTGGGCCGGACCCTCTGCGTGGCTGAGCATGACCGGCGCGAAACGCGACTCGACGGCGCTGCGCATGCGCTCGGTGCTGGCGCATTTCGGTGCGCTATCCGGCGAACCCCTCGCGCGACTGCGCCGAGCCGGAGCGCTCGTGCCGATGCTGTGCCTTGGCGGCAGTGACACCACCGCGGCGACGCGGCGGATCGCGACGCTGCTGCGGCAGGCCTTTCCTCTGGCGCAGCACGACACGATGGTCAGTCTGGGACACATGGGTCCGATCACGCATCCAGCCGCAGTCAACGCGCGGATCGCCGCCTTCCTGAGCGGGCTGCCTGAAGAGAAGCGTCTGGAAGAGAGCCTGAAGGCGACCTGAGACCGCTCCGCCGCGCGGCGATCGAGAAGAATCGGCCACGCCAGACCCTGGCCCGGCAGGATTCAGGCTGAGGGGGATTCTCTTTAGTGGAAGAATCGCGAAATGAGCGAGAAAGATCCGCGTCCGACTGTATGGGTAGGACACGTCGTCCTCGAGAGCGACCGGTTGGAGGAGACCGCGCAGTTCATGCGCACGATCGGCATGCGGACGATCTTTCCCGGGCCGCGCGTGGCGGTCTTCGAGTTACGGGGCGGCACGCATCTGGTCGTCATCGCGAAGGAGAAGGTCGCCGCCGGCGCCGCACCCTTCGACCTGATGGTCGAAGATCTGCAGGCGACGCACAAAGAGTTCACATCGCTGGGACTGGAGCCCTCGCCGATCGAGACCGCGGCCAACATGCCGCACGAACTCTTTCGCGTGCGCGAGCCCGCCGGGCATTTCATCACGTTCTATTCGAATCACGTGTCGGACAAACCGGTCTGACGCGTCCGCAAACGGCGTCTAGACGTCTCGGGCTGGGTGGCCATTGTTCGAAAGGCGTCCGACGCAGCCTGTCCCGGCGTCGCCAGCGACACTACTCGAGACCTTGGAAAATCTGTCGACGCCTGTCCAGCCGCGTCCACTGTGGAGGTCCTGCCAGGTCAAGCGGCAGTTCCACGGCGGTGGTCGCGTATCAGGGTTTGGACCGCGCCGTGACGTCGCCCAGCGGCTTCGGCGCACTCTCGCTGGCGATCTCGACCCAGCCCCCGCCCATCGCCTGATAGACGTTGACGAGTTGCGCATACCGGCTCGCCTGCAGGCCGACCGCAGCGAGCTCGGCGGCAAAGAGTTCGTTTTCGGCGACCAGTACCTCGAGGTAGCCCGACACACCCTGGTCGAACCGACGGTTCGCTAGCCGTGCGAACTCGCGCAGGGCGACGACGCGCTCGCGTTGCATGTTGAACTCGTCCAGTTTCTTTTGCGAGCCGGTCAGGGCGTCGTTGGTCTCGCGGAACGCATTGAGGACGGTGCGTTGATAGAACGCCAGCGCCTGGCGTTGGCCGGCCTCGGCCGAGAAGACCTGGCCTTCGATGCCGCCGAAGGTGAACACCGGGCCCGCGATACTCGCTCCGATCAGGCCGGCTGCCGCCGGCCCACTGAAGAGGCTGCTGAATACCGTGCTGGTGCTGGCGAGCGCGGCGTTCAGCGAGATGTCGGGGTAGTACAGCGCGCGTGCCGCGCCGATGCTGGCGTTGGCCGCGACCAGGTTCTGCTCAGCCTGCAGGATATCCGGACGCCGTTGCAGCAGCGTTGCCGGCAGGTCCCCGGGAATCTCGGGCGCGGCGAGCTGGTCGATTGTCTTGCCGCGCGCAATCGGACCGGGGTTGCGTCCCAGCAGAATCGAGATCAGGTTTTCCTGCGCGGCAATGGCCTGCTCGAAGGCGGGAATCGCGGCACGTGCCTGCTGCAGCTGCGAGCGCACCTGCGTCAGCTCCGTGTTCGCCACCAGCCCGGCGTTGAAGCGCCGCTCGAAGATGCGCAGCGTCCGTTCGAAGTTGCGCGTGGTGGCCTGCGCGATCTCGAGCTGACGGTCGAGCGAGCGCAACACGATATAGCTGGTCGCCACGCCGGCCACCACGGTCAGCACGACGCCGCGCTGGCCCTGCTCGCTGGCGTAGACCTGTGCCTGCGCCGCCTCGGTCTGGCGGCGCACCCGGCCGAAGAGATCCGCCTGCCACGCGGCGCCAAGAGATACCGAGTACAGGGAAAAGTACGGGTTGGCGTTGGGGGGCAGCGGCGGCTGGCCGATGGCGCTGGCGCGTGCGCGCGTGGCGTCGCCGCCGTAGCCGATCTGCGGATACAGCTGCGAGCCGGTGGCGGTCAGCGCGCCGATGAACTGATCGACACGCGCGGCCGCAATCACCAGGTCGCGGTTGTTGCGCAGCGCCGTGTCCACCAGGTCGTCCAGCACCGGGTCGTTGAACTGCTGCCACCACTTCTGGTTGGCAACCTCCGCGGCTTTCGGGTAGTCGATGCGCCAGGCTTGCGGGGTGTCAATCGCCGGTCGCTCATAGTTCGGTCCCAGCGTGCAGCCGGCCAGTGCGGCGGCAACCAGCGGGGCGATCAGGCGCGTCTTCATGTCGGTGTCCTTGCGGCAGAGCGTCGTGACGTGTTTCGGCTCGCCGTTGGCGCAGCGGGCCGGACGGCGATTCGTGTTCGGAACATGGCGGCGGAGTCCAAGGTTGAGTTCGCCAAATCGTGAGCGCGCCGCGCCACAGCTGGATGAGTGAGGGCTGTCATCGCCCCAAACCGCTGGCGAGCAGCCACCCGAAGAGCGCCGCCAGCATCAGCACGCCGAGGCTTGCCGACGGCCAGCGGCGCACGCTTGCGTCGCCCAGCTCGAACGCGCGGCCGATGGGTGCGAGCGCGCTGCGCAGTGCGTCACCCCGAGCAAAGAGCGGCTTGCGCGACAGTGCCAACGCGAGCAGCGCGCCGCCGAGAAACACCAGCAGCGTTGTTGCGAGTTCCTTCGGCGCGAGCGGATTCGACACGAACTCGCCCGCGACCGGTCCGAGCGCGGCGCCGGCGAGCAGCAGCGAGGCGATGGCAAGCGCCAGGGCGGCGAACTGCGACGAGCGCGCGATCCGCACCTTGCTCACGACCGGCGCCGACGGCCGGCGCAGCGCATTGACGAGCACCAGCACGACGTAACCCGCCGTGAACACCGCGCCTCCCTGCAGCACGGCGGTCCACCACCACTGGCCGGACTGGTCGGCGGCATCGAGCAGCAGCTTCTTGGCGAGGTAGGCGCCGCTCGGCACCACACCCATCAGAGCCACCCCGGACACGGCGAAGGCGAGCACGGTGATCGGCAGCGCACGCGCGATGCCGGCCAGATCGGCGATGCGGTCGTGGCCGAGCGCTGCGTAGACCAGTCCCGCGGCCATGAACATGCCGGCTTTCGCGGTCGCGTGCGCCGCCGCCTGCAGCACGCCACCGGTCAGCACTGGCCCGTGCACCAGCGCATGGCTCACCGGGTCGAACGCGAGCGGGAACATCAGGAACAGGTAGCCGATCTGGGCCAGCGTGGAGTAGGCGACGAGCAGCTTCAGCCGCTCCTGCCGCAGTGCAACCACGCTGCCGACCACGATCGCAGTCGCGCCAAGCCCGGCGAGCAGCTGGCTCGCGGCGGGCGTCACGACGGCCGGGAACACGTCGAACCACAGCCGGACCGCGAGGAACCACGAGCCTTTGATGACGAGCGCGGACAGTATCGCGCTCGCCGCGGCTGGCGCTCCAGCGTGCGCCGGCGGCAGCCAGATGTGCAGCGGGAAGAGTGCGGTCTTGGCGAGCAGCCCGGTCGTCATCAGCGCCGCGGCGACGAGCGTGGGCGCATCGGGCCGCACGTGTGCTGCGAGCAGCGGGATGTCGAGCGTTCCGTAGGCGCCATACAGCAGCACGGCACCCAGCAGGTAGAGCAAGGAACCCAGCAGCGCGAAAACGAGGTAGCGCAGCGCGGCGCGCAGCGTTTCGCCGCGCCCGTCGAGGCACACGAGCGGGACGCCGGCGAAGGTCAGGAGCTCCAGCGCGACATAGAGCGTGAAGAGATCGCCGCTCACGAACACGAGGTTGAGCGAGCCCGACACCGCGAGCAGCAGCAGCCAGAATGAGAAGGGCCCGCGCGCCTCGCTCGTGCCGGCGGGTGTGTCGAAGTCGGCGCACGCGTACACGCCGATGCCGCTCAACACGACCGCCACCACCACCATCATCGCGACCGCGATGCCATCGGCGCGCAGCGCGACGCCAAGCGGCGGCGCCCAGCCGCCCAGCAGGTAGACGATCGTGTCCCCTGCAGCGAGCCGCTCGCGGGCGATCGCCAATGCAACGGCGAGTCCGACGGCGAGCGTGACGAGCGCAATGCGCTGCGCGTTGCGGCCACCGGCCACCAGCCCCGCCAGCAGCCCGACGAAGGGCACCAGCACCGCGAGCGCCAGCAGCAGCCCGCCCGACGTGGCAACCTCAGGTGCCATCGCGTCGATCCTGCCCGACCGCGCTGCCGCCGGCCGGTGGCGGCGTCTGCGGTTCGCTCGACAGCGTCACCGAACCGGTTTCGGCATGCAGGCGCAGCAGCACGGCCACCGCGAGCGCGGTGGCGGAGAACGCGACCACGATGCCGGTGATGAGCAGCGCCTGCGGCACCGGGTCCCCGCCGAGACCCGCGCCCGCGCCGCGGCGCGCGATCGCCCCCAGCAGCAGGAACACGCCGCTGCCCACCACGTTGAACGCGAGGATCTTGCGCAGCGGATGCGCATTGGCGATCAGGCCGTAGAGGCCGATGCCGACGAGCAGCGCGGCGCACAGGCCGAAGAGCGTGGCCGCGTTCATCGCGACACCGGCCGCAGCGGGGCGCCAGCAAGCAGCAGCGCGAGGATCAGCGACAGCGTGGGCATCAGCGCCAGCTCGACCGCGATGATGAGCGGCTTCGCCCAGCCGTCCGGGTAGGCGAGGAATGCGCCCGCCGTTGCCGCGCCCGCGAGCCCGATCGCAATGAAGGCGAGGGGGCCGGCGACCAGCCCGGCGCGCAGCCACCGGCGGCTGACCGGCGGCACGTCGGCCAGTCCCGCCATGATGACCAGCAGCCACATCGCGGCCACGATGGTCGCGCCCTGGAACTTGCCACCGGGCGCGTCGGCACCCGTCCAGAAGATATAGAGGCCGATGATGAGACCGATCGGTGGCAGCAGGCGCGCGAGGTAGGCCAGGACGCCGTCGGGATCGGCGCGATGCACCGGCCCCGGGCGTCCGCCCCATGCGGCATCGGGAGCGAGCGACCAGACGCCGATGATGGCGAACACCAGCACGATCGCCTCGAGCAGCGTGTCCATCGCGCGGTAGGCCAGCAGCACGGCGGTGATCGGGTTGCCCACGCCGAGCGAGGCGATCGGTGCCATGGCCGCCGCGGCGAGCGACGGCGCGGGGGTAGGCAGCGCGAGCACGCAGGCCGCGAGTGCCGCCGTGGTCAGAGCGGCCATCACTGCGGCCAGCGCGCGCGTGCCGGCGCGTGGACGCTCGGCGCGGGCCGCGGCCTCGGTGCCGCGCAGGCGCGATGCAGCGCCGATCAGCAGAGCGCCCGTCAGCCCGCCGCCGATGGCGGCTTCGGTCAACGCCACGTCCACTCCGCGCAGCAGCACCCAGGCCAGCGTCAGCAGCAGCCCGTAGGCGAGGAAGCCGACCACCGCCGCAAACGCGTCGCGCGCCAGTACGGCGAACAGCGCCAGGCCCGCGAGCAGCAGCACCAGCGCAATGATCACGAGGTCGGTCATGGCTCGTCGCGCTCCGGCATGCGCGCGGTGCGGGCGATGAGCTGCGAGGCGCAGGCGCCGCCCAGCAAGACCAGCAGCCACACGCAAACGAGCTTGGCGCCGGCGAGCACGCTGCCCGCGTGCGGCAGCAGGCCGAGCACCACCAGGCCCAGGCCCAGGTTGTCGGCCTTGGTCAACGCGTGCAGCCGCGTAAAGGTATCCGGAAAGCGCAGCAGGCCGACGGTGCCGGCGAGGAAGAAAAATGCGCCCGCGACAATCGCGACGACGGAGACGATATCGAGCACGCTCATGGCGTGACGTCCGGTCGCCGGTCGCCGGCGCGCGCGGCGAGCTTCGCCTTGACGAACGCGATCGATGCGAACGCCGCGAGTAGGGCCAGCGTCAGAGCCACGTCGACCACTGCTGGATTGTCCGCGGCGGCACCCACAAGCAGCAGGCTGGCGATGCCGCCGCTGCCGAGCAACTGCGCCGCCATCACGCGGTCGGCGTCATCCGGTCCGCGCAGGACGCGCGCCAGGCCGATGGCCACCATCGCCAGGACGAAGGCCGCCGCGCCGAGGAGGAACGCGGTCATTCGGCGCTCCCGCTGCCGAGCACGCGCGCGAGGCGGTGTTCCTCCTCGCGCAACTGCGCCACCACCGGCTGGCTCGTGTCGAGCACGTGGTAAACGATCGCGGTGTCGGTTTCACCGGCCGGCACCGAACCGGGGAGCAGGCTTGTGATGGTGGCGAAGCCGGTGCGTGCCGTGCCGCGCGGCAATGCGACGGGATAGTCGACGAAGCCTGGCCGCACCGCGACCTCGCGTGCGAACGCACGTCGTGCAACGTCCACGCCGGCGACGACGGACTCGCGCAGCAGGCGTGGCACCTGCAGCAGCAGCGCGGCCACGCGCACGCGTCCCTGCGCCGGCGGCAGCAGCCGCAGGCTAATTACGGTGGCGCAAAGCGTCGCGAAGGCACCCATCGCGAGGTCGCCGGCCTTGCCGCTCGACATCAGGATGAGCCACAGCGCGCCGAAGGCGATGCCGCGCGCCACTGCAGCGCGCCACGCAGCCCGGTCGCGCGCCGGCGGCACGGCCGGGGTCATGCCGCACCTCGCGCCGCGTCGCCGCTCGGCACGACCGCCACGTCCATTGCGCCCAGGCGATCGAAGAGCTTCGCCTCCGCGCGGATGGGCCACCAGTCGTAGAGGAAGATTTCGAGCGGGCGCCACAGCGCCACCCAGCCGCCGATCACGAAGCTTTCCTTGATGATGCCGCTGTAGCTCTCCTTGCTCGCGAAACCGGCGACGAACTCGCCCAGCACGATCGCAAACGCAAGGAACACGAGGCCGATCACCAGGCTCACGCGGCCTACGCGAAAGAGCTGCCGCAACTGCTTGCGCGTCGCCATCGCGCGCAGCGCGAAGTAGCCGTGCACCGAGTCGCGCAGCACCTGCGTGCTCGCGGCTGTGACGGGCTCGCGCGAGATCGTGACGCGGAGCGCGAGCGGCGCGGTGCTCGACGCCTCGCGCGCCCAGGCCACGATGTAGTCCTCTGCATTCGGATCGAGGTCGCGTTCGCGAAACGGCGCGGGATCCATCGCGTTGAAGAGTTGCCGCAGTTCTCCGACCGAAAGCTCGAGCACGCTCGTTCCTGACGCCATGTCGTCGCGCTGCGCCGCAGGGACGGAGTGCGGGGGGATCGACGAAACGGGATGTGCCATGCCGCAAGGCCTCAAGCTGGAGTGGCGACGGTCGCCGCGCGCGCCCGCGCGTCCTCCTTGCCGAACACGACGACGTAGAGCACCGGCAGCAGGATGAGCGTCAGCAGCGTGGCCACCAGCAGGCCGCCCATGATCGCGAACGCCATCGGTCCCCAAAACACGGTGGGCGCGATCGGGATGAGGCCCAGCACCGTCGAGATCGCGGTGAGGATCATCGGGCGCAGGCGGCCGGTGGCCGATGCCATGACTGCTTCGCGCACGCCCTTGCCCTCGGCGCGGTCGGTCTCGATCTGCACGACCAGGATCACCGCGTTCTTGGCGATCATGCCGATCAGCGCGAGGATGCCGAGGATCGCGACAAAGCCGAGCGGGCGGTTGAACACGAGCAGCGTCACGACGACGCCGATCAGCCCGAGGGGCAGCAGAGCGACCACCATCGCGAGCCTGCGGAAGCTCACCAGCAGCAGCATCATCGTGGCGAGCATCAGCAGAATCATCAGCGGCACGACGGCGAACACCGACGCGCTGGAGATCGCGCTCTCCTCGTACAGGCCGCCGGTCGCGACCTTGTACTGCCGAGGCAGCTTCGCGGCGAAATCGTCCACCTTCGGCGCGAGGGCGCCCACGACCGCGTCCGGCAATACGCCGTGCATGACGTCTGCGCGCACAGTGAGCGTAGGCACCCGGTCGCGCCGCCAGACCAGCGGGAACTCCTGCTCCTCGGCGAACGTTGCGAACTGGCGCAGTGGCACCATGCGCCCGGCCGGCGTGGGTACCTGGATGGCACTCAATGCCTCGAACGACACCCGCTGGTCCTCCGTCGCGCGCGCGACGACGTTGACGAGATAGATGTCGTCGCGCAGCTGCGTGACGGTCGAGCCTGTCACGGCGGCGTTGAGCACCGATGCGAGCGCGCGCGAGCTGACGCCCAGCCGGCGCGCCTCGTCCTGGTCGACGTTGACACGGACCTGCCGCGCCGGCTCCATCCAGTCGAAATGCACGTGCCGCGTCCGCGGGTCCGAGGCGAGCACGCCGGCGAACTCGAGCGCGATCCGGCGCACCTCGTCCTTGTCCGGGCCGGTGATCCGGTATTGCAGCGGCCAGCCCACCGGCGGACCGAGCTCCAGCGGCGACACCCGCGCGACGATTTCGGGAAACTGCTCAGCGAGCACCGACTCGAGCTTCTGCTGCAACCGCTCGCGGGCCTCGAGGTCCTTGGCGACGATCACGAACTGCGCGAAGAACGGATTGGCGAGCTGGACGTCGAACGTGAGGATGAACCGGATCGCGCCGCGGCCAACGTAGGTGCTGAAGTGGTCGACGTCGGGGTCGGCACTCAGCAGCGCCTCGAAGCGCTTCGCCTGCGCCTCGGTGGCGTAGATCGACGCGTTCTGGCGCAGCGTCATGTCGACTGTCAGCTCCGGTCGGTCCGAAGCCGGAAAGAACTGCCGCGGCACGAACTGCGACATGAAGATCGCGGCGGCGAATGCAACCACTGTCAGCGCGATGGTCACCCATTTCGCGTTGATCGCAGCGGACAGGAACGCACTGTAGGCGTTCAGCAGCTTGCTCGGCTTGGCCTCGGCGTCGGCCTTGGGCGCCTTGAGGAGCGCCTTGCCGATGATCGGCGCAAAGAGGACGGCGACCAGCCACGACACGATGAGCGAAATGCCGACGACCGAGAAGATCGAGAACGTGTACTCGCCGGCCGAGCTTTGCGCGAAACCGATCGGCACAAAGCTCGAGATCGTGACCAGCGTGCCGATCAGCATCGGCGCAGCCAGTGTGCGGTAGGCGAAAGTCGCCGCGTCATCCATCGAGTCGCCGGCGCCCAGCCGGCGGATCATCGCGTCGACAGTCGTCATCGCGTCGTCGACCAGCAGCGTCAGCGCGATGATCAGAGCGCCCAGCGAGATGCGGTGGAGGTCGATGCTCGCGACATTCATGACCGCGAACACGATCGCGAGCGTCAGCGGAATCGCCAGTGCAACCACCGCACCGGGCCGCACGCCGAGGCTCACGAAGCTGCAGACCAGGATGATGACGATCGCCTGCCACAGCGAGGTCATGAAGTCGCCGATCGCGACGTCCACCGAGACCGCCTGGTCGGCGACCAGCACCGGCTCGACGCCGACGGGAAGGCTGGCGCGGATGTCGTCCATCTCGGTGCGGATGTTGCGTCCGAGCTCCAGGATGTCGCCGGCATCGCGCATCGCGATGGCGAGCCCGATCGCCGGAGTACCGTTGACGCGGAACATCGGCTGGGGCGGATCGACGAAGCCGCGGCGCACGGTTGCAATGTCGCCCAGGCGGAAGATGCGCTGGCCCGAGACGAAGTTGATCGCCTCGAGGTCACGCTCCGACTCGAACGCGCCGGTCACGCGCAGGAACACGCGCTCCTGCTGGGTCTGGATAACCCCCGCGGGTCGGATCTGATTCTGCGCCTGCAGCGTTGCGAGGATGTTGGCGTAGTCGAGGCGCAGTCCGGCCAGCTTCGCGGTGTCGAACTCGATGAAGACCTGCTCGTCCTGCGCGCCCAGGACCTCGATCTTCGAGACGTCTTTGACCTGCAGGAGCCGGGACCGGGCGGCCTCGGCGTAGTCGCGTAGTTCGCGGAAGGTGAACCCGTCGGCGGTAAACGCGTAGATGATGCCGAAGGTGTCGCCGAAGTCGTCGTTGAAGAACGGGCCGACCACGCCCTGCGGCAGCGTGCCCCGCATGTCGCCGATGTTCTTGCGCACGTTGTACCAGACGTCCGCGATCTCGGCCGGTGGCGCGTTCTGCTCGAGATCGACGAAGATTGTCGTCTGCCCGGCCGTCGTGTAGCTGCGAACGCGGCGGAGGTGCCGCGTTTCCTGGAGCGTGCGCTCGAGCCGCTCGGTGACCTGCTTAAGCGTTTCCTCGACCGTCGCGCCCGGCCAGGCGGCGGCGACGATCATCGTGCGGATGGTGATCGCCGGATCCTCGCCGCGCCCGAGCCGCAGGAACGAAAGTGTCCCCGCCGCCACGGCAACGATCATCAGGAATATCACGAGCGACGGGCGCTTCAGCCCCCACTCGGAAAGGTTCGGGCCGATCACTGCTTGGCTCCGAGCACGCGCACCTTCTGACCCGGACGCAATGCCTGCACGCCGGCCGTGACGACGATGTCGCCCGGAGCCAGACCCGAGGCGACGTCGACGCGGTTGGCGGTGGCGCTGCGCACCTCGATGTTGCGCATCGACACCACACCGGTCTTCGGATCGACCACCCAGACCGATGAGCGGCCTTCCGAGCGGCTGACGGCGGAATTCGGGATCTCCATGCTGGGACCGGTCGCAACGTTCATGCGACCCGTCACCGTGCTGCCCAGCCGCATCGCCGGCGGCGGATTGATCAGGCGCACCCGCACGGCGAAGGTGCCGGTGACCGGATCGGCGCGCGGCGCGACCTCGCGCACCCGACCTGTGGCCGTCACGCTCGGGTCGCCGATGAGCGTCACCGTGATCTCGACGTTCTTCGGCGCGCTGTCCTTGACGCGTGCCGGCACGTCGAACACCGCATCGCGTGCGCCTTCGCGCGCCACCTGCACGATCATGCGACCGGGCGAGACGATTTCGCCGGGCTCAGGTCCGCGCGCGGTCACGACACCGGCGACGTCGGAGACAAGGCGCGTGTAGCCGAGGCGGTTCTGGGCCAGTTCCATCTGGCCCCTGAGCGCATCGACCTGTGCTTCGGCCGAGCGTAACGCCGCTTCAGCCTGCTCGTACTGCGCCCGCGACACCGCCGCGTCGCTCACCAGGTCGCGCATGCGGTCGTAGCTGCTGCGCGCTTCGAGCAAGCGCGCGTTGGCGCCGGCTACCTGCGCGCGCATCGTCTGCAGGTTGCTTTCCTCGTTCTGCGGGTCGAGCCGTGCGATCAGCTGCCCAGGCCGGACGTTGTCGCCGATCTCCACAGTGCGCTCGATCAGGCGACCGTCGATGCGAAAAGCCAGATTGATCTCGTTCTGCGCCTGTACTGTCCCGGTGAGTGACACCGAACCGCCGCTGTCGGCCTTGCCGATCGTCATCGCGCGGACGGGACGAATTTCCGGCGCAGGCGCCTCCGCAGCGCGCTGGCAGGCCGCCAGGGCCGCAACGAGGGCAACGGCAATGCCGAGCCGTGTGCGAGGCCGCTGAGTGAGTGGAAGTGTCGTTCGCATCGAATCAGTCTTTCAGTGACGACGGCGCCGTTATCGTAAACGGACAAGGGGCTCGCGATGCTGAACACCGCGTAGGGCGCATAGGCCAAGGTCGCGAAACTTGTTATCGCGTGATAATGAAAAAGAAGACAGCGGCCGACTGCGGCATCGCTCGGCGCCGCAGAGGAACAGGTGTGCAGGCCCCGCGACGCGGGTCGTCACAATGTGGCCGGCTGCGGGCGTCCTGCGCCGGGCGCCATGAAAGCCGCCGATCGATGTCGGCTTCAGTGCGCGCGGGCGATTGCGCGGATTTGCGCGATCAGTTCGCGCGCGATCGGTGTGGTGTCGTGTGACTTCAGTGTGACCGCGGCAATCGGCCTGGGAACGGCATTCAGCTCGAACGGAAGCCGCGTCGCGAAGTGCATGCCGGGTGCGAACTCGACCTGTCCACGCATGCCAAAGGACAGCAGATGGGCATGCAGCATCATGCTGAACTGCATGTTGATCGAAAAGGTCTCAACGAAATGGCGGGGCACTTTCAGGCCGGCCCGGTCGAGCGTGACGATCACGTGCTCGAAGAAATAGCAGTCCGCGGGCGGCATCACCCAGCGTTCCTCGAGCAGTTCCTCCCAGGTGACTTTCTTGCGCTTGGCGAGCCGGTGGTCGTTGGCGCATAGGACGCACAGTTTCTCGTCGAAAAGCGAGACGGCATCCATGTCGTCGCCCGGCTCGACCAGTGAGAGCCGCAGGACGGCCACCTCGATGTCACGCCGGCGCAGCCGGTCGAGCAGTTCGGTCTCGCGCGCCTCTATGACTGATATGAAGATGCCAGGGTGGGCCTGCGACAGTCTCCGGACCGCGACGGGAAGGAACGGGATCGCCGGCATGGGCGTGATCCCGATGCGCAGCGAACCCTGCGCGCCGTGCGATACGAGCGCGAGGTCCTGCGCCGCGCGGCGCAGCTCGTCGAAAACCGTGATCGCGCGCGGAGCGAACGTCTGGGCCTGCAGTGTGGGTTGGACGCCGGCGGCATGACGGTCGAACAGTCTCACGCCGAGCAGGTCTTCGAGGCTCGCCACGGCCTTGGTAATGGCGGGCTGACTCAGGTGCAGCACGGCGGCGGCCTTGCGAAAGCTGCGGTGCTCGAGCACGGCGACGAATACACGCAGCTCGCGCATCGTCAGGCGGCGCGGCAGGCGATGAATCAGCTCGTCCGACTTCATGCGAGCTGCTCCCCTCGAGTAGCCCGTCATGGGACGGCACCGAAGTCATCGGCGCAGTAACGACGACGGAGCGTTATGGGGACAGGTGTCATGCGAGCCTTATTCTTTTCGACGTTTGGCCCAAGACGTTTCTAAAGTTGCCACGGCCTGCCAACGAACCCGGCAAAAAGGGTTAGGAGCATAGACGAACAAGAGCGGCAGCGGGACGTGCTTGGGCAGGCGCTGCGCCAAGCGCGCGCGGTTTGCGTGCTTTCCGGAATACGATCCTCCGTCTCGGGAGCGTTGCGAAGCGCGCGCATCTGCGCGTTCGCGCCGCGCGACGGCCGCACGCCCCGGACAAGAGGACAACTGCCGATGCCATCCCGCCGACGCCTGTTCGGTTCGCTGCTGCTGCTGCTGCTGACGCTCGCTGCGCCGGCAGCACACGTGCAGGCGCAGGATGCGTATGCGAAGTGCCGCACCATTGCCGACCCGGCGGCACGGCTGGCCTGCTATGACAGCGCTGCCGCTGCGCCGGAGGCGACATCGCCGGCCGCTACGTCCGCACCGCGCCCGCCGTCGGAGGCTGGTGCTGCCGCGCTGGCCGACCTGCAGCCGACCGGCACGTTGGCGGACGGCCAGTCGCTTATCGCGCAACGTTGGGAACTCGAGGAGCGCTACAAGCGCGGCACGTTCCGCTTCACGTTCTATCGGCCCAACTACATCCTGCCGGTCGCGTGGTCGAGCAGTGTCAACAACGCGCCGAGCTCGCCGACGCAGCCGGCGCCTGTGTTGCCGGGGCCGCTTGACAACACCGAGACCGAGTTCCAGCTGAGTTTCAAACTCAAGCTGTGGCAGAACATGTTTGGCGGTACTTCCGATCTGTGGCTGGGCTACACGCAGAAAAGCTACTGGCAGGTCTACAACGAGGACCTTTCGCGGGCGTTCCGCGAGACCAATTACGAACCGGAGCTCATCTGGTCGGTGCCCACGGACTACACGATCCTCGGCTTGCGCGGCCGGCTGCTGGCACTCGGCCTCGTGCACCAGTCCAACGGCCGCGGCGATCCACTGTCACGCAGCTGGAACCGCGTGTATGCGATGGCGGCGCTGGAGCGCGGCCCGTTCGTGCTGCAGATCAAGCCGTGGTACCGCATCGACAACAACCCCGGCACGGACGACAACCCGGACATCGTCGACTACATCGGCAGCGTCGAGTTTCTCGCGTTCTACAAGTGGCTCGATCAGTTCACGTCAACGCTGCGGCTGCGCACGACGTTCAGTTCGTCGCCCAGCTGGGGCTCGGCACAACTCGACCTGCGCTTTCCGATCGTTGCTGACCTGCGCGGTTACCTGCAGGTCTTCAGCGGCTACGGCGAAAGTATGATCGACTATAACTTCCGCAAGACCGCGGTCGGGCTCGGCGTCTCCATCGGCACGTGGTACTGACTCCGCGGTGAATCAAGTGGCTGCACTTACCCAGTTCCCTCAGCGCGCCGCGTTGTGCCCGCTGCGGCTCGTTTCAGTCGTTCCGGCTTTACCGGCCGGGCTCACACAACAGGAGGATTGATGAATCGCTCATTGCTGGGGGTGTTCGGCGTGACTGCGCTGGCACTCGCATGGTCGACAGAAGCTGTGGCGCAGGTGCGCGTGCAGTACGGCCGCATCACCAACGTGCAGGCCACCACGGTCACTGACAACACGGCACGTACGGTCGGCACTCTCGTCGGCGGCGGCATCGGCCTGGCGACAGGCAGTGGTCAGTCGGGCAGCAACCGTGCCCTGCGCGGGATCGGCGGCGCGGCAGCCGGGCGCGGCGTCGGTAACCTTGCGAGCCGGTCGCAGGCGTTCGAATACACCGTGTTGGTCGGCGCCACCACGGTGCGGGTGGTTTCGGACCAGGCCGGCAAGCGCATCGGTGATTGCGTTGCCGTGGAGCAGGGCCAGTTTGCCAACATCCGGCTGGTCGCTGACAGCCGCTGCGGTTCGTCGCCCGCCGCCTCGGCGGCGCCCGCTAAGGCAGCGCCCGCCAAGGCAGCGCCGCCGCCGCCGGCCGATGTGCAGCAGGCGACCGCCTGCGAGCAGGCCAAGGCCCAGGTGCTCGCCGCCGCGACCGATGACGAGTTCAATGTCGCCGAGCGCCGCATGCGCCTGCTGTGCGGCGAGTAATGCATTCACGCGGCTGCATCGCAGGCAGAGTCGCCAGATTCGGTGGCCTGCCTGGAATGCCCGCACTACCGGGCCGCCGACGGCGGCCATAACAACAAGGAAAGGGAACGAAACCCATGGACCAACAAAGACGCGGCATCGTCATCGCGGCGGCCGGACTTGCAGTCTTCACGGTGACCGGATGCACCACCACATCCAGTGCTCCCGCGGATCCCGCCGAACAGCGCAAGGCGATCGATTCGGCGGCCGACAGTGCGCTGTCACGCCTGTACACACAGCAGCCCGGCACGCGCGAGCTGATCGCGTCGGCACGCGGCTACCTCGTATTCCCGTCCTTTGTCTCGGCCGGATTCATCGTCGGCGGTGGCAGTGGCCAGGGTGTGCTGCGCAAGGGCGGCAAATCGGCCGGGTATTTCCGCATGACCGAGGCCTCCGCCGGCCTGCTGGCGGGTGCTCAGTCGCAGGCCGTGTTCATCCTGTTCATGACCGACGAAGCACTCAAGCGCTTTGAGGCGAGCAGCGGCTGGACCGTAGGTGCCGACGCGAACGTGTCGATGATCAATGTCGGCGCCAACGCGCAGCTCAACACGACGACGACGCGCCAGGAAGTGATCGGGTTCGTGATGACCAACAGCGGCCTGATGGGCAATCTGAGCTTGAACGGCAATCGCGTCACCCGCCTCGCGATTTAGTCCGCAGTGCAGCCGACAGGGGGAGGTGGTGCGACAGGCGCAATGCGATCACGGCCAGTTGTCGAGATCGGGTGAATGCACCCTCTGAAGCCACGGTTCACCGCGGCCGCATGAGGGCGCGCCGCCTTCCGCGCAGTCTGATCGCGGGCGCAGCGCTGCTGTCGGCGGTCGCCGGTGCTTCTGCCGCGGATGAAGCCGTCGCGACCGCCGCCAAGCCAACGCCGCGCATCGCGCTGGCGTTGTCCGGCGGCGGAGCGCGCGGCATTGCGCATGTCGGCGTGCTCAAGGTGCTCGAGGAACTGCACGTGCCGGTGCATTGCGTGGTCGGCACTAGCATGGGCGCAATCGTCGGCGGCACTTATGCCGCCGGCCGTTCGGTCGACACGATGGAGCGCATCGTGCTGGAGGCCGACTGGGCGGAGATCTTCCGTGACAACCCGCCGCGCCGCGAGACTGCAGTGCGCCGCAAGCTGGACGATTACAAGCCGCTGTTCGGCTTCGAACTGGGCATACGCGACGGATCGCTGGCGCTGCCCATCGGCGTGATCGCGGGCGTGTCGATCGAATCGTTTTTCCGCGAAATGGCGCAGCCGGCCGCCGCCATCACCGACTTCAACAAGCTACCGGTGCCGTTCCGCGCCATCGCCACCGACCTGGAGACGGGGGCAGCGGTGGCGCTGGACCACGGCAGTCTGGCGCAGGCGATGCGCGCCAGCATGTCGGTGCCGGGGGCGATCGCGCCCGTGGAAATTGACGGTCGCCTGCTGGTCGACGGTGGCCTGGCCGACAACTTGCCGATAGATCAAGCGCGTCAGCTCTGTGGCGACGTCGTCATCGCCGTCAACATATCCACGCCGCCGCTGCGCCGCGACCAGATCACCTCGGCGCGCAGCGTCACCGCGCAGATGATCAACTTCATCGGCCTCCAGACCGTCAGGGACCAGCTGAAGAGTCTGACGCCGCAGGATGTACTGATCGCGCCTGACCTGGGCGATATCTCGGCATCGAACTTCGACCGCTCGCGCGACGCCATCCGCATCGGCGAGGAGGCGACGCGTGCCCTGGCGCCCCAACTGCGGCGCTACAGCGTGCGGCCGGAGCAGTACGCGGCGCTGCGCGCGCAGCAGCTGGCCGAAGCCAAGCCGCTCGGCACGGTCGGCGAGATCCGCATCGACGGTCTCAATCGCACGAACCCGGCCGTCGTGCAAGAGCTCGTCAAAAGCGCGCCGGGCGAGCCGCTGACCGAGGAGAATGTCGCGGCCGACCTGCGACGCATCTTCGGAACCAGAGACTACGAGGCAATCAGCTATCGCATCGTCGGCGGCGAGGATGGTCCGCGCGCGATGCTCATCGAGCCGACGGAGAAATCGTGGGGGCCGAACTACGTGCGCTTTGGCTTGGCGCTGGCGAGCGACTTCGCCGGCGACAACCAGTTCAACGCGATGGTGCAATATCGGCGCACCTGGTTGAACGCCCTTGGCGCCGAGTGGGTCAGCGAAGCGCAGATCGGCCAGAACAGCTTCTTCAGCACCGAGTTCTACCAACCGCTGAATGAAGTCGGCCAGTGGTTTGTGGCGCCGAACTTCTATGCGGGCGTACAGACGCGCGGAGTGTTCATCGACGAGGACAAGGTCGCCGACTATCGGACGACAGTGATTCAGGGCGGCCTTGATGGCGGTGCGCGGCTTGGCACCTGGGGCCAGCTGCGCGCCGGCGCGGTCTGGTCGAATGTGCACGCGCGCGTGGACACCGGCTCGCCGTTGTTGCCCGGAGTGCGACAAACAACGGCCGGCCTGCGCGCGGCGCTGTTCGTCGATCAAACCGACCAGGCGTGGTTCCCGCGCGAAGGTTATGGTGCAGTGGGCGCGGCCTACAGCGCCATGACGGGCCTGGGCTCGGATGTCGCGTACAACCGCGTGGAACTCGGCGGCCGTGTCGTGAAAAGCTGGGGACCGCACACGTTCAACCTCAGGGTCAGTGGCGGCAGCGCGCTCGGCTCCGACATGCCGGCGTATGAATCGTTCACGCTGGGCGGGCCGCTGCGGCTATCCGCCTATCGCCTGAACGAACTGGCGGGGCGCCAGTACACCTTCGGCCGACTGATGTACTACAACCGCACGGTGGCATTGCCCGAACTGCTCGGCTCCGGTGTCTTCGTCGGCGGCTCTGTGGAGGCTGGCCGCATCAGTGATCGCGCGGACAACCTGCCCGCGGGCGGTCCCGGGTGGTCGGTGTCGTCCTTCCTTGCAGCCGTGACGTTCCTCGGGCCGGGCTATCTCGGGGTGGGCGTCGGGCCGGGTCGCTGGTCGCTCTTCCTGCTGCTCGGTGCGCCGTAGTTCACGCTACCTCTTCTTGTAGTTGTACTTCTGGCCGCCGAGGCTGGCTTCGTACATCAGCCCTCCCTTGGCCACCGTGAATGTCGTCATTCCTTTGTAGGACCTGGCGGCGTTCGCGGCATCGTTCTGAGTGACGCTGGCGCCGGCGGTACTACCGGTCGTCGTGGCGGCAGCCGAAGCCCCGGCAGTGATCGCGACGGCCTGCGCCTGCGCGCCGAACTCGAAGTTCCCGCTCGTGAATTCCTTGAATGCCTGGTGGTTCTCAAAGAAGATGATCTGGCTGTAGGCTTCGCCTCCGAGCTGGAAGCCAACCGAAAGCTGTGTCAACGAGGTATCGCCGACGTATTTGCCTTTCTCGTAGACGCGGCCCTTGCCGTAGCCGCCGCCGACGACAACTCCGCCCTTGCCGATCGTCGGAAACACCGCATAGCCATAGCTCTTCCCGAAATAGGCGCCGCTCTCTCGCGCCTTCCGGAACACGGCGATGGTGTCGTCGTAGTCATCGGCCCAGGCGGACGACAACGAAAATGCCAACACGAAGAAGGTCAGAAATGATGCAAGATGTCGCAACATGATTGCACTCCATGATCGAATGATCGGTTCCGCGTGCCTGCCGGAAAAGTCTGGGTAGCAGTCAATTCCAGCTAGCAGTTATCGTGCCGATTCGGCGCCACTGACGCCTTTTATGAGGCAAGGGATGCGACTCACCCGGACAACATCATCTTCGACATCGAAGCCAATCCGAACGGCGGCACCGGCGTAAGCCCGAGCGGATTCGGGCATCCGACGTGTCGGAACACGCACGGGTCCAATGCGCTGCCTCCAGTGCGATAGGCCAGCGCTACGTTCTCAGCGCGCCGCGGAATGCTGCCGCTCGCACGACCTCAAGCGCGATCCCCGTAGTCGATGCCGCAGCGGCGCGAGGAGAAGGCCCTGATGTCCAAGACCTTCACGTCGCTTCGTCAACCGCACCGCATCGGCGTCGACATGGGGTCGGCAGCACATGCTGCCGACCCGATGCAGTTAGTCGATCAAGATCACTTGCCCCGAGGCCGCGGCAGTGTGATCACCGTACCTTCGCGACGCTGATCGGCGCCGCCGTACTGCTTGCCCGTCTGCAGGTCGATGATCACGCCTTGCACCGAACCGATCGTCGTCGTCGAGCAGGCGAGCGCACCGGTGGCCGCGTTGGAGAAGTGACCGAGCGCCTTGAGCGCCGCAAGCGTCGCGTCGCTAAACGCAGGCTGCATGAACGGGAGCCCCGTCTCGCAGCTCACCGTGCCGAGCGCCGAAGTCACCGAAAGGCGCGGCGCGTCGATCGCGCCCTGGATCGTCATGCCGTGATCGATCAGGTTCAGCGTGACGTTGAGCACCGAGTTGATGATCGTCGAGCCGCCCGGCGATCCGTAGGCCGCGAACGGTTGGCCATTCTTGAACACGATGCTCGGCGACATGCTGGAGCGCGGTCGCTTGAATGGCGCCACGTCGTTCGCGCCGGGGTTGCCTGTTGCAGGATTCAGGGCCGGCACGAAATTGAAGTCGGTCAGCTCGTTATTCAGAAGGAAACCGTAGCCCGGCACAGTGATGCCAGTGCCCCAGGTGTTCTCGATCGTTGTCGTGTAGGAGACGACGTTTCCATGCTTGTCGACGACCGAGAAATGCGTGGTGTGGACACCCTTCTCGTCTTCGAACGGGATCACGGCGAGCTGAACGCGTGGCGTCGCCACGCCGCGCGCCACGTTGAAGGGCAGCGGATTTCCGGCCGCCGGCGTCGTCATGCGCGAGTTCAGGTTTATCAGCGCCGCGCGCGAGGCCACGTAGGCGGGATCGAGCAGTCCCTTCTTCGGCACCGGAACGAAGTCCTCGTCGCCCATCCAGACCGCGCGGTCCGCGAAGGCGAGTCGCATCGACTCGATCATCACATGCATCGTCTTCGTGGCACCGAAACCGAATCCCTGCGCGATGCTGCCAACGGGATATCGCTCAAGGATTTCGAGCATCTGACCCACGGTCAACCCGCCCGACGAAGGCGGCGACATCGAGGCCACCTGCCAGCCTCGGTAGTCGACCGTGATCGGCTGCCGGAGCGCGATCGCGTAGGCGGCCAGATCCGACAACGCCATGCGGCCGACGCCATCGGCGGGCACCGGCGACGTACGGGTGCGCTTCTGCGCCTCGACGATCGCCTGCGCGATCTCGCCCTTGTAGAAGACGTCGGTGCCCTGCGAAGCGATCAGCTTGAACGTCTTGGCGAGATCCGGCTGCACCAGCAGATCGCCTTCGGCCAGGGGCACGCCGCCCGGACGGAAGATTGCTGCCGTTTCGGGTTGGAACGACGTGCGGCCGCCGTCACTGGCGATATTCGCCGCCAGAAAGCGATTGATGCGGAACCCCTGCTCAGCAATCTGAATCGCAGGGGCCAGAGCTTCGGCCAGGGTCTGCGTGCCCCAGCGACGCAGCGCCGTGTCCACGCCCAGCAACGTGCCCGGAACGCCGACCGAAAGGCCGCTGGTGGAGGCAGCAAGGAAGGTCAGCGGAGTGCCGCCGGGCGCGAACATGTCGGGCGTCGCCGCGGCCGGCGCACGCTCACGACTGTCGACGGCGAACGTCTCGCCGCTCGAGGCGAGGTGAATCATCATGAAGCCGCCGCCGCCGATGCCCGAGAACTGCGGCTCGACCACATTCAACACGAACTGGATCGCCGCTGCGGCGTCGATCGCATTGCCGCCGCGCTCCAGCGCACGCGCGCCGGCTTCGGCCGCCAGCGGATGCGAGACCGCGACGACACCCTGCCGTGCAGCCTTGCCAGCCCATGGGGGCGGCGTGCCGCGCGCCTGCGCCGGCATTTCCTTGGCGGGGACTCCCGGCGTCTCGAGCGTTTCGTCGGCAAACGCGGGTGCGGTGAACAACAAGGCCGCCGCCAGCGGCAGCAGGGGGATGCAGAGTGCGCGGACTCGATTCATGGTCGTCTCCGGTGTTGTTGCTGCAGGGGTGGGCGATACCGAGCGGGAGACTTGGCGTTGTACCCCCGTTGTCCCAGCCTCACAATTGGTTATCCGCGGGATGCGTCTGCCGGGGCGCGACAGAGCCAGGGCGAACTCCGAACGGCGACCGTGTGCTGCGCTTGTCGAGAAAAGCACGCGATCGGCGACGTTGGCGAACCCCATCTCGTGCGTGACTACTGCCAGCGGCATTCCGTGGACCGACGACGGTCCGCCTTCGCGTGACACCCATGTGCGTGACCGGCTCGCCGCCGCCAGCGGTGAGTTTGCTACGGTCTCCCGCGATGCGCGCTGTTCGGCGCCGCGTATGCATTTGCCGTCACGCGTCCGACTCACGAGGATCACTGCGCGATCCTCGGCCCACTCAAGGAGCGGAACATGGCCGAAGCAGATGAACTCCTGCCGCCGATCGAAATCCCCTGGAAGCTGGCATCGACGACGCAGCCGCTGAGTGCTAACGAGCCTGCGGAAACTGCCCTGTCGCTCTTCTTCTTCGAGCCCGACGACGAGACGCTGACGAGCAAGTTTCCTGACGACCGGATCGTCTTCGTCAAGTACACGGCATCGATCTCGCCCGCGAAGTTTCCGGCGGAGCTGTCGAAGGTGGCCGCGACCTTTCTCGGCGAGGGGATTCCCTGCATGCATGTCCTGCTCGACCTGAAGGTCCGCAACGCGGCGGACGAGGTCGGCACGATCCGGCCCTACTTCCACACCGCCGCGCCGCTGAACCGCCGCATGGTGCAGACCGGCGTCGTCGGGGTCGAGGCCTACGAGGGCGAGGCCGACGGCATCGCGATCGGCAAGAGCGGCGCGCAGATGAACGAGACGCTGCGCAGCCACTCGAACACCTCGTCCTCGAGCGCGTCCGCGGGAATCACGACCGTCCTGCCGATTCCGATTCCCAACCTGTTCTCGGCGGGTGGTTCGGTGCGCAGCACTTCTACCGACGTCGCCAGCGATCGCGCGGTGTCGCAGGTCGTCGACACCACCAATCGCGAGGCTTCCGAGGAACGGCGCGAACTGATCAGCCACACCACGCGCGTCGAGAACATCATCTCGCTGCTGTCCGCGAAGTACATCGGCACGCCGCACCTGAGCTTCTCGGTGTCGCCGCAGCCTTTGCAGCAGCTCTCGGTCGACCCGTCGGACCCGAATCTGTGGTTCCAGCAGTTACTGGCGCGCCGCTCGAGCGGCATCGAGGGCATCCAGGAGTTCACCGCGGTGATCGTCGTGCCCAAGGGCACCGACTTCTGCATCAGCGCGCGACTGCGCCGAGTGTGTCTGCTCGACAGTCCGCCGGGGCCGTTCAGCCTCGACGAGCGCTTCACCGGCACGCTGGTGCAGTTTTCGCGGATGGTCAACTACCTCAACGATGCGTTCCCCATCGGCACGCCGCTCGAGGAGCTGGATATCGACATCATCGGTGGTCTCACCGGCAGCGGACCTTTCCGCCGGCCGGTGGTCGAGCTGTGGGGCCTGCGCCTGCTCGAGAGCCTGGTCGTGGCCTCCGTCGTTTCGCCGGGCGCCTCGGCGGGCGTCGCGGCCCGCGGCCGGGCCAACTACAAACACTTCCTCGAGGTGTGGCTCGACACGCTGCGCGACGAGTACGAACGTGAAGCGTCGCGCTCGCCGCTCGAACGCGGTGTGCTGTTCGGCGAGAACCGTTTCCTCGATACCTGCTTCGCCACGGAGGCCGAAAGCGGCAACCTGTTCGTGACCAACAGCACCGCGTCCGTGAGCCCACTGTTCCGCGTGCGGATCGACCCGGGCCGCTTTGACATCGGCGGCTTCAAGACCCTGTCAGCATCGCAAAACACATCAACGCGGGCGCGCGCTCTCGAAACGACCACACGCTGGAACGCCATCGAGCGGCAGGTCACGAACCTGCTGTCGAACAGCAGCAAGTTGGAGGAGACGCCGCTCGCGGCGAACGACCCCAAGGTGCTCGGCGTGCTGGTCGACATCTGGCGCAAGCTGCCGGCGGACGACCCCCGCAACCTGGACTTCGACAAGGCCGCCTCGCTGCTGCAACTGGGCGACGCTCACCGCCGGCTGCTGAAGTCCGCCGGCGCGACCAACCTCTCCGGCATTGCATCGGTGCTGCGCGCAGCGCCGGCCATCGACCGGCAGAACGTCGAGGTCGAGAAGATCCGCACGATCTCCCGCAACCGCAAGCTCGAAGGTCCGCTGCCGGACCTCATCAAGTTCTCGGTGACGCCGAAGGACGGCACGGCGATCCTCGGCGCGATCGGCACAGGGCTCGGCGGGCGCGGGTAGGGCTCAGAGCCGCTGACCATGGCGCGGCGCAGGGAGCGTCGGCTGCAACTGGGGCCGGTCATCGGGCACACCGACGACACCTCGACCTGCATCTGGATCCAGGTCTCCGACGACCCGTCCCGCTACGGCCTGCGCGTCGAAGATGTGGGGCTCTTCCCGTTCGTCAGCACCGAGTTCGGTGCGGTCGAGTTCGGCACCGCCATTGCGAAGGTCACCGGCCTGCAGCCCGACCTGCGCTACCGCTACCGGGTGGTGCGCGCGGGCCGCTTCGTCAAGGGCGCGAACGGAACGGTTCGGACCCTGCCGCCGCCCGCGTCGATGACCAACCTGCTGTTCTGCGCGATCTCGTGCAACGGCCAGCAGGACGGCGCGTGGCGGCAGTTCAGCGAGTTCGTCGAGCGCTCGCAGCCCTCGTTCATCATCATGATGGGCGACCAGGTCTACCTCGACGAAGACAAGCCGGACGTCTTCGACGACCACTTTCATTCCGACAGCACGGCGCGGCGCCGCGCGATGGCCGAGAAGTACCGCCTCAATTGGTCACGCGATGACATACGGCGGATCCTCGCCAACGTGCCGACCTACATGGTCTGGGACGACCACGACATCCGCGACGGCTGGGGGTCGATCGCGTCCGACAGCCCGACGATGGCGGCGCTGCACCCGCGCGGCGCGGAAATCTTCCGTCTGTCGACCGAGTTCTTCGAAGACGCGCGCGACGTCTACTGGCACTTCCAGGGCTGCCGCAATCCGTTGCCCGGCGACTACCGCGACCCGCTGACCGGCTTGCCCGATCCGGCGTTCCCCAACTACATCGACAGCCCGCTGCCGCACGGCCTGCGCCGCGGCATGCCGTTCGTGTTTCGCTGCGGCCGCCTGATGATGCTCGTGCTCGACAGCCGCGGCGAGCGCGACATCTTCCGCAAGGACTATCCGATCCTCGGCCAGCGGCAATGGCAGTTCATCGACGAGGTGTACGCGCGCCTGCCGCCGGATGTCGATGCACTCGCGGTCGTCACCGCGACGCCGATCGCCTCGCAGGACCCGGACGGCCAGACGCAACGGCTGATGGGCGGGCGCACTGACGACGTCGAGGCGTTCAAGCGCGGCGACGAGAAGGAGTTGTTCAGTCCCAAGTCAACCAAGGACGTCGCTGACCTCCTGAAGGTCATAGCAAGCGCAAAGATCGCCCGGTTCACTGGTCAGAACCCGAACCTGGGCGACTTCCAGATCTCCAACCTCGACGAGGCGCGCGACCAGTGGTCCCACCGCTTCGCGCGTCGCGAGCAGAAGGATCTGCTGACGAAGACCTTCAAGGCGCGCTTCACCAACCGCAACGCCGCCTCCGGCCGCGAAGTGGTGTTCCTCTCCGGCGACATCCACATCGGTTGCATCTTCGACATCAGCGCGATGCTGCCGCCCACCAAAGCCGTATCGCTGACGTCCTCCGGCATCAGCCAGATCGACGACACGCAACCGCTGGTCGGTACGTTCATCGACGAAGAGTTCTCGCTGGCGTTCGGCATCCGCTCGACTCTGCGCGACGTGGTGAACCAGTTCAACTTCGGCGTCGTGCAGGTGCAGCCTACCGGCAGCGGCGCCGAGATCTCCGCAGTGCTGGCGCACGAAGGCAATGGCTTCGCGTTCGGACTGGACGTGAAGGATCTGATCTGAGCGGCCGATCAACCGGTGTGCGTTGACGGAATCTGTCGAGCGCGAAGCCGCGATCGCGCTGAAACTGCAGGCGGTGCTGTTTCGCGCGTCGAGCCACAGCCTCGTACTGGAGCCGGAACCGTCCGGTCAAAAGTGGCGGAGTTCCCGCCACCTGGCTGCGCTCACATCTGCCGGAACAGGTGCACGTAGGCGCGGCTCACAGGCAGGGTTTCTGGCCGGCCCTTCAGATGGATGGTCGCGGTTTCGTTGTTGCCGCGCGTGACGTAGCTGACCGAACCGAGGTTGACGATGACCGAGCGGTGCACCTGCACGAACTGCTCCGGGTCGAGCTGGCCGGCGAGTTCCTTCAGCGCCGTGCGCACCAGCGCCTCGCCGGGTCTGGCGCCGTCGCCGCGCCAGCCCACCAAGGTGTACTTCTCGTCCGCGCGCAGGAAGTCGATCTCCTCGACTGGAATCAGCCGCGTCCCCTGGCCGCTGCCGGCGCGCAGCCACCGCAGCCGCGTGTCGCGCGGAGTTGCCGCGAGCCTTGTGGCGAGTTCGCGGATCAGCTCGTCGGTTGCGGCCAGCGGCGGCTGCACCGTGTGCAGCCGCTCCTTGAGGCGCTCCACCGTGTCGCGCAGGCGGTCGCGCTCCACCGGCTTGACGAGGTAGTCAAGCGCGCCGCGCGCGAACGCCTCGACCGCGTACTGCTCGAACGCGGTGACAAACACGAGGTGCGCCCGGTTGCCGATCGCGCGCGCGGCCTCGACGCCCGACACGCCGGGCATCTGCACGTCGAGGAAGCAGACGTCCGGTCCGTGCTGCTCGAACGCAGCGATGGCCTCGCGGCCGTTGCGCGCCTGCGCGACGATGCGCAGCTCCGGCCAGAGCTCCGCCAGCAGGCGCGCGAGTGCCTCGCGCAGCATCGGCTCGTCGTCGGCAATCAGCGCGGTCGGCGCAT
>Ga0316604_10000768_pt1 | contig 34177 bp, 38 predicted proteins | sample OWC_soil_day20_C_FD_207650 | JGI IMG/M metagenome (GOLD analysis project Ga0316604, IMG submission 207650) | Wetland soil microbial communities from Old Woman Creek delta, Ohio, United States - OWC_soil_day20_CT | ecosystem: Environmental > Terrestrial > Soil > Wetlands | place: USA: Ohio... | reverse complement strand
AATCTCGCACTGGCTGCGGGCCTGAGCCTGCCGTTGCTTAGCTGGCTGGGTTACGTACCGGGGAGTGCTGAAGCGCAAGGGCATGTTGTGCTGGCCTGGGTATACGCTGGGGTCCCAGCCTTGTTGAAAAGTCTGGCGCTGTTGCTGTTGTGGCGATTGCGTGCGGGGATCGAAGGGGATTCCGTCATTTCTGCGTGCGAGGTATTTCCGGCGAGGGCCGGGATCTAGCCGGATGTGTACGGGATTCCGGCCTTTGCCGGGATGGCCGACTTTTTCGAAATTCTGTCTGGATTGGAGTTCGTGATGAAGAAACTATTGAGCGCATGTCTTATGACGTTCGCCCTGTTGAGCGGCTGCGCCAGCGTGGAGGTGAGTGACTATCGCGCTGAAACGCCGGCACTTGATCTGCGCCAGTATTTCAATGGCAAGCTGGATGCCTGGGGGATGTTCCAGGATCGTTCCGGAAAGGTTATCAAACGCTTTCATGTGGCGATGCTTGCCAGTTGGCAGGGCGAGGTGGGTACGCTGGACGAAAGCTTTACCTATTCCGACGGCACCGCCCAGAAGCGTGTATGGACGCTGACGCGTCAGCCCGATGGCAATTACATCGGCCGGGCCGCGGATGTGGTCGGCGAGGCGCGTGGCGAGCTGTCCGGTAATGCCTTGCACTGGCGCTATGTGCTGGCGCTGCCGGTGGATGGCAAGGTGTATCACGTCGATTTCGACGACTGGATGTTCCTGATCGATGACAAGGTGATGCTCAATCGTTCCTTCATGAGCAAGTTCGGTGTCGATCTGGGTCAGGTGACATTGTCTTTCACAAAGCCGGACTGAGTGCTGAGTGAAGTCTGTGCTGACTTTGCTTGCAGGGGAAAAACCATGAAATCCTTGAACCCGAAGATCACTGACTGGCGAGGCAAGCGCGTGTGGATTGTCGGCGCTTCGACCGGCATCGGTGAAGCGTTGGCGCGCGAGCTGGCCGCGCGGGGGGCACGGCAGGTGTTGTCTGCACGTGGCATCGAACGCCTGAGCGCGCTGACGGCAGTGCTTCAGGGGGCCGTTGCGCTCAGGCTTGATGTGAGTGACGTTTCTGCCATGCAGGTCGCTGCGCAAGAGGTGGTACGACTTTTGGGCGGACTGGATGTAGTGATCCTGAATGCAGGGACTTATCAACCATTGCGGGCCTGGGAGCTGACGCCCGAAAACATCTGGGCCACGTTGAATGTCAATCTGCTGGGGGTGATGGATGGCGTGGCCATGGTGCTGCCGGGCATGCTCGCGGCAGGACAGGGACACGTGGTGATCGTGGGCAGTGTGGCGGGGTATCGAGGCTTGCCGAAGGCCGCTGTATATGGCCCCTCCAAAGCTGCGCTGATCAATTTTGCCGAATCCATTTTCATGGATCTGAAACCGCGCGGAATTGCCGTGAGCATAGTGAATCCCGGGTTTGTTGCCACACCGCTGACTGCGCAGAATGACTTCCACATGCCGGCGCTGATCACGCCCCAGGTCGCCGCTGCAGAGATTCTCGAGGGGCTGGCAAAAGGCCGATTCGAAATCCATTTTCCGAAGCGTTTTTCGTACGGCCTGAAGTTGCTGCAGATCTTGCCAGCACGCATCTATTTTTGGCTTGTTTCAAGGGCTGCATGATGAGTTTCGCACTGCAAGAGATGATCGACTGGTACCAGACGTTGACGCCGGAAAGTGTTACCCGTACAGGCGATTTTTACGCACCGGATGTCCACTTTGTGGATCCCTTCAATGATGCCCATGGCGTGCCGGCCATCGAACGGATTTTCTACCATATGTTCGATCAGCTGGAGTCGCCACGCTTCGTCGTGAAAGATGTTTGTATAAGCCCCGGCCAGGCCGTACTGGTTTGGGATTTTTCCTTTATGCGGAAGGACGTGCTGCATGTGGTGCCCGGTACCACACATCTGCATTTTGACCCGAAAGGGCAGGTTTGTATGCATCGTGACTACTGGGATCCCGCACGGTCACTATTCATGGGCATTCCGGTGTTAGGATGGTTGCTGCGCGTCGTCTATCGGCGCATGCAAGCGAAGTGATGGGCGAGTGTTGCATATTGGGAAATTGCGGTACTCTTTCATTGCAAATCCACCCAAGGCTGCTTTCCGCAGCCATCACGACAGGCCAGGTCAAACATGAATGTCTTTGCCCGTAACATTCTCCTCGTCGATGATCACGCGCTGCTTCAGCATGCGCTCAAGGCAATGCTTGAGCCCTTGCTGGCTGGTGGCGAAATTGTCTGTGCTGCTTGTGCTCAAGACGCTGTTGCAGCCCTGCGTGCCGGTAAAACTTTTCACCTCGTCCTGCTAGACCTGAAATTGCCTGACAGTGATGGGCTGCGTTTGATGACCTTGTTGCGACGCGAGGTGCCCGGTGTACCGGTCGCGATCTTCTCCGGGCAGGATGCTCCGATCTATCGGCAGCTTGCGCGTGAAGCCGATGCAGACGGGTTCCTGAGCAAATCGCTGGATCCGAATGCCTTGGTCGACGGTGTCCGCACCCTGCTGTCAGGGCGTCGTTTTTATGATGATCAACTGGAGCGTGGGCGTGCCTTGCAGGCAGGCGAAACCCGACCGCGCCCCAAGCTCAGCCCCAAGCAGGAACGCGTGCTGTGCTGTCTGATGGAAGGCTTGTCGAACAAGGAAATCGCGCAGCGTCTGGATCTTTCCGAACGGACGGTGAAGATGCACCTGACTTCCGTTTACCACGTGCTGGGCGTCAATACGCGCTCACAGGCCATCCTGGTTGGGCAAACCCTGAATCTCTCCATGCCGCCGGAAGATGCTTGAACGCAGCTACGTTTCTTCGACAAAGCATCTGTCGTCTATCCGCGTCGCGCTTTCCGCAGGATTCATCACCAGTGCGGGACTGCTATTGACGGTTGATCTGAGCGTTCTCAGTGTGCTGTGGTGTATTGCCACGTGGATTGCATTGGGCACGATCTGGGGCTTGCTCAGTCATTGCCGTAATAGCCTGGAGGCCGAAGTGATGGCGTCTGCGGCGATGAATTCCGCGGTGGATGTGCATCGCCGTGAAGGCGAATTCTTGTCTTCGATGGGGCACGATTTGCGCCAGCCGGCGCAAGCCATCGCATTGTTTGCAGCGACCCTGTCGGCCCATCCCTTGCCGGAGTCTTCACGCAAACTGGTGACGGGCATCGAATCCGCCGTGCAGCAACTTTCCGAGCAGCTGGAAGCTGTTTTCGGGATAGCCAAAGTAGAAGCTGGACGGGTGAGTTGCCAGCTGACCGCTGTCGCTCTCGAAAAAGTCTTCGCGCTTGCCGTTGCCAACCAGCTTGATGATGCGCACGAGCGGCAATTGCATCTGCGGCGGGTCACGACCAGACGCCATGTTCTGGCCGATGAAGCGATCCTGTTACGGGTGATAGAGCGCATGCTGACGCATGCGATGAGCATCACAAAAGAAGGTGGTGTGGTTCTGGGGTGTCGTCAGCGCGGTGCTGCCGTGATGATCGAAGTCTGGGATAGCAGCGATGGTATTCCGGCAGAGCAACTGCCCGCTGTTTTTGTGCCGGGCTCCGTATATGGTCAGCAACTGGCTGACCGAGGATTGGGGCTGGTGCTGGCGCGACGACTGGCAGCCCTGATGCAGGGACACCTGACCATCAACTCGGTCAGCGGGCGGGGATGTGTCTTGCGGCTGACACTGCCCCGCGTGGAAGCGAACCTGTAACCCCGTTTACTCGCTAGGCGGGGTCTGGGTTTTCGTTTGGGATTGCTCGGGCAGGGTATTGAGTTGCTTGGCACGCTCGGGCGTAATGATTTCGAACAGGCTGACGACTTTCTTTACACCGGACGTTTCACGGGCCACATCGCTTGCTGCGCGGGCTTCGCCTTCAGTCAGCATGCCCATCAGATAGACGACGCCTGCTTCAGTGACAACCTTGATCTGATGCCCTGAGACATAAGGTGAATTGAACAGGCGGGCTTTGACCTGGGTGGTCAAAAAGGTGTCGTTGTTATGCACGCTAAATGACATCGGGTAACCGATGGTGACTTCGTTGAAGACTTCCCGGACGTTTGGAAGGCCGCGTGCGATATTCTCGATTTCTGTACGGCTGGGCTCATCGATGGCTTGGCCGGTCAGCAGCACCCAGCGGTTATAGGCTGTTGCCGAGGTGGAGGTCTTGGCTTCCAGGCCTGCCGGAAAACTGCGATTGAATTTGTGTTCGATCTCGGTATCCATGATCTGTTCGCCGTAGGTGCGGCGGTCCAGCGTGGAACTGACGCCCGTGCCGACGCCGACCGCCACCAGCGGTACACATGCCTGGAGCAGCGAACAAGCCGAGAGCGCGACGAACAGGGTGCGCAGCGAATTGCGATGTGTCATGTTTCTTCTCCCATCAGCAAACAATCGATGCCATCACAGATGCAGTGAATGGCGAGAATGTGGACTTCCTGAATCCTGGCCGTGCGTTCATGTGGAACGCATATATGCACATCCCCTTCCCTGAGCATCCCGGCCAGCTTGCCACCCCCTTTGCCCGTCATGGCGACCACGCGCAGATCACGTTCGTGAGCGGCTTCGATGGCGGCCAGTACATTGGGAGAGTCGCCACTGGTCGAGATGGCCAGCAGGACGTCGCCAGGCTGGCCTAGTGCTCGGATCTGTTTGGCGAAAACCTGTTCCCAGGCGTAATCATTCGCGATGGCAGAGATTGCCGAGGTGTCGGTAGTCAGTGCGATGGCGGCAAGTTCTGGTCGCTCGCGCTCGAAGCGCCCGAGTAGTTCGGCCGTGAAATGCTGGGCATCGGCCGCCGAACCGCCATTGCCGCAAGCAAGGATTTTGCCGTTCGAAAGGAAGGCCCGCACCATCGATTCGGTAGCTTCGAGGATTGGCACAGCGAGTACTTCGGCTGCCGCGAGCTTGGTCTGGGCGCTGTCTTCGAAGTGCAGGGCGATACGGGAAATCAGATCCATGTATGCCTTATGCCTTCAAGCCGATGAGTTCATCGCAGCCCAGCGCAATGTTCATGCACTGGATGGCGGCGCCGGATGCGCCCTTGCCAAGATTGTCGAAGCGCGAGACGAGGAGGATCTGTTCGGCGTGACCAAACACGAAGAGTTCGGCACGGTTGGTGTCATTGCAGCGGGTTGCAGGCAGGAAACCCGCTTCCACAATGTCGCCACCACCCAGTGGCATGACTTTTACGCAGGCTTCATTGGCATAGTAAGCGGCCAGTTGCGCATGCACGGCTTCTGGCGTGAGGCCGTTCAGCAAACGTGGCAGCAGTGGTACCGAGACCAGCATGCCCTGGGCAAACGGACCGACGACCGGACTAAATACCGGGGCGTGCTTGATGCCGGAGAGCGCTTTCATTTCCGGCAGATGTTTGTGGGCAAGACCGAGCGCATAGATGCGCGGCGAGAGCATGTGATCAGGCAGCGCCCCCCGGCCTTCATAGTCAGCAATCATTTCCTTGCCGCCGCCGCTGTAGCCGGTGAGTGATGTGCAGGTCAGCGGGTAATCCGCAGGCACGAGACCGGCGGCCACTAGCGGGGTCACGCTGAGGATGAACCCCGTCGCGTGGCAGCCTGGTACGGCAATGAACTGGGTCGTGCGGATGCGTTCGCGCTGGCCGTGCAGTTCGGGCAAACCATAGGCCCAGCCAGGGTTGGTGCGGTGTGCAGTGCTGGCATCCAGAAAACGCGTACGGGTATTACCGGGCGCGAGCAAGGCGACAGATTCCTTTGAAGCGGCATCGGGCAGGCACAGGAACACCACATCGGCAGCGTTGATGAACTCGGCTTTGACCGCCGGATCCTTGCGCTTGTCTTCCGGGATGGCGAGGATTTCGATATCGCTGCGTTGTGCCAGCCGTTCGTCAATCTTGAGGCCGGTGGTGCCATGGCGGCCGTCGATGAATACCTTGAAAGTCATGAGTGCCTCTGGGGAGTCTGTTGCTTCAGAGTGGATTGTAAACGAGAGGTTCAAAAGAAAACCCCCACCGATCACCCGGAGGGGGTTTTGTGTGCAATCAATGCTGCTGATCCGTAAGCGGATCAGCGTCGGCAGTGATCAGCGAGCTTGCCAGCCGCCATCAACGTTGACGATCGCGCCGTTGACGTAGTCGGAAGCTTCGGAAGCCAGGAACACGGCGGTGCCGGCCAGGTCTTCCGGTTGGCCCCAACGGCCAACGGGGATGCGGTCCAGGATGGCCTGGTTGCGGGCGGCATCAGCACGGATCGGGGCGGTGTTCGCGGTAGCGATGTATCCCGGAGCGATGCCGTTGCAGTTGATGCCCTTGGCGCCCATTTCGTTGGCGATCAGCTTGGTGATACCGGCGATACCATGCTTGGAAGCAGTGTAACCCGGCACCAGGATGCCGCCTTGGTAGGAGAGCATCGAGCAGATGTTGATGATCTTGCCCTTGCCGTTGCGGCCCACAACGTGGCGGCAGAAAGCTTGCGACAGGTACATCGGCGCATACAGGTTGATCTGCATGACGAAGTCGAAGTCTTCTTCGGTGTGCTCGAGGAACGGAGCACGGCGGATGGTGCCAGCCACATTGGCGAGGATGTCAACTTGACCAGCCAGCGCGACGGCTTGATCGATCACGCTTTGCGGAGCGCCCTTGGCGGTCAGATTGGCTTGCAGGTACCAGTATTTGCCACCGGTCTTGGCAACAGCAGCTTCCATGGCAGCGATGGATTCGGCCGCCATCGGTGCAAAGTCGGCACAGATGACGTTGGCGCCGGCTTCAGCCAGCTTGGCCGAAATAGCAGCGCCGATGCCTTGGGCTCCACCGGTGACGAGGGCAACCTTGCCCGTCAGATCAAAAGGATTGCTCATTCTGTAACTCTCCCGTTATTGAAAAAGCCCGTCCGAAGGGGGAAAGGGCTGTCTGGTGATATTCCGTGGCGCCTGTCACAAACTCCGGCTTCGGCACCAAAAACCGAATCCGGCAGTGTACGTCAGCCCGCAAGGAAAAACACGCCGGAACCCGGCAGTTCAGAAGATCGCTTCTTCTGTAAGCAGGGATGCTGGTTTTGCGGGGACACGCCGAGGCCGCACAACGTGTAGTCCGAGTTTACCCGAATCTATCGTAGCTGGTGCTTGTGATAGGGGCGTGCGGTGGTGGCGAGCCGAAATATTTTGCGCAGGATCAAGGCTTCTGACGGAGTTCCGCCGATATCTCGACCTCAATCCGGCGGCGCGGATCGGGATGCTCGCGTAGACGGCTGATCCGGATCCGTAAAGGTGTACCGTCATCCAGCGCCCGGGCGATGGCGCCATTGTCAGTGCGTGGCAGGTAGCCCAAAGCCTGGCCTTGCCAATCGACGCGCACGGCCAGCTTGTCGTGCGGATTGGTGTTTTCGCGTACCAGCGTGAGGACATCGCCCTCGCGTAATTGCTGCCAGACAAGCCCAGCAGCGTGATGCGTGAAGCCCGCCAGTGCGACGCGCTGGATGATCAAGTGGGGGCCTTCCGCCAAAACCGGGCCTGGCAGTGACGCTATTCCGAGGAAAAGGAGCTTGCGCAGCACTTCACGCCTTCTCGGCAGAAAAAGCGGATGGCAGCCATTCGATGTGGTCGCGATCCAGCGCGTTGAATGTGATGGCGTCAAAGCGGCAGGGATGGCCGCGGAATGCGCGTCCCGGGCCTTGTAGCCAGTGCTGTGCGGTGAGCACGATCCGGCGTTGTTTGGCTCGCGTGATGCTGCTGGCTGCGCCGCCAAAATCCGAGCGTTTGCGCAGGCGGACTTCAATGAACAGTACGCAGCCTTCATACAGGGCGATCAGATCGATTTCGCCACCTTTGCAGCGCACATTGCGCGCGAGAATTTTCACGCCCCGTGCTGTCAGGTGCTGTTCAGCGAGCCTTTCTGCGCGGGCGCCTTCCGTAGCCTTGCCCTGAGAAGCTTGCGGCATACCGCCTGGCAGCACACAATCCAGCACCTTTCTGATCTTGCCTACCCAGTTGCCCATGGCCATCCTGCTCTCAGACGAAAATCCGCTGCACGCTTCCGCCGCATTGTATGTGGTTGCCACTCCGCTCGGGAACAGGCAGGACATCACTTTGCGTGCACTGGCTGTCTTGCGGCTTGTGGATACCGTTGCGGCGGAAGATACCCGCCACAGCCAACGTCTTCTCGATGCTCACGGCATCAAGCCGCATCTGCTGGCGCTGCACGAACACAATGAGCAGGAGGGAGCTACCCGCATCATTGCATTGCTGGAGGCTGGCAAACATATAGCCTTGATTACGGACGCAGGCACTCCGGCTGTTTCTGATCCGGGGGCACGTCTGGTTGCCCGGGTTCAAGAAGCGGGTTATCCCGTGGTCCCTGTACCTGGCGCTTGCGCAGCGGTTACAGCGCTGTCGGCTTCAGGACTGTATGCCCCCCATTTCCACTTTGTTGGTTTTCTGCCCAACAAGACGACGGCGCGCAAAGCGGCGCTGGAGGCACTGCGCGGATTGTCTGCCACTCTGGTGTTCTATGAGGCACCGCATCGTGTAGTGGAGTGCGTAGAGGATCTTGCCGTCACGCTGGAGCCCGAACGTGAAATCGTGTTTGCTCGGGAGCTGACGAAGCTTTTTGAGCAAATTGCACGCATGCCGCTTGGTGTAGCGCTGGATTGGCTCAAGGCCGACCCGAATCGCCAGCGTGGAGAGTTTGTGTTGCTCGTTGGCCCTGCGCCGCAGCTTGAAGGCATTTCTCCGGATGCCGAGCGTGTGCTCAAGCTGTTGCTGGCAGAACTCCCGCTGAAAACTGCGGTGAAATTGGCTGCGCAGATTACCGGAGTGTCAAAAAACGAGCTTTACGATTACGCTCTGACGCTCAAAAAGTAGCTGTACGCCTCTGAGACATTGCAGAGTGACGGTTTTACTGTCGCAAGGCATTCATGTTTCACAAACGACAAAGCCACCTGGTTGGGTGGCTCTTTCGTTTTGGGGCGGCGACTATCTAACAAATCTTCGTATGCCGCTCTATGTATGAGTATGTGTAGTTCGATGTTTGTAGTTACTGTCAAAGTTACTGCCGTTAAAGGCGATCTGGTTAGTCTGTGGCTCGAAAAGGAGCTCTATGCTCGGCCGGATGAAAGCCGATGGATGCCTGGGCGCGGAAGTTGCGGAGGCTGAGACGGCGGTTGATGAATTTCACGCAGTGGGCTTTCGGCGCCGGCAGGGCGCGTGAGGGAACAGAAAAAGTCCCGGCGCATGGCCGGGACTCGCGATTGGCAGGGAAGGGCGCTTCAGTTCAGAGCGGCGCGCAGGGTCTTCGCCGCGGCCACCATGTTGGCGAGTGCCGGGATCACTTCATTCCACTGGCGGGTCTTCAGCCCGCAGTCCGGATTCACCCACAGGCGCTCGGCCGGGATGCGCTCGGCGGCCTTCTGCATCAGCGTGATCATGTGTTCCTGACTCGGGATGTTGGGCGAGTGGATGTCGTACACGCCCGGCCCGATCTCGTTCGGATACTGGAAGTGGTCGAACACGTCGAGCAGCTCCATGTCGGAACGCGAGGTCTCGATGGTGATCACGTCGGCATCCATGTCGGCAATCGGGGCGATGATGTCGTTGAACTCCGAATAGCACATGTGGGTGTGGATCTGGGTTTCATCGGCCACGCCGTTGGCGGTGATGCGGAAGGACTCCACCGCCCAGTCGAGGTATGCCTTCCACTGCGCGCGGCGCAGCGGCAGGCCTTCGCGCAGCGCGGCCTCGTCGATCTGGATCACGCGCACGCCGGCGCGTTCCAGGTCCAGCACCTCTTCGCGGATTGCCAGCGCGAGTTGCTTGCAGGACACCGAACGCGGCTGGTCGTCGCGGACGAAAGACCAGTTCAGGATCGTCACCGGCCCGGTGAGCATGCCCTTCATCGGCTTCTCTGTGAGCGATTGCGCATAGCGGATCCAGTCGACCGTCATCGCCTTCGGGCGGCTGATGTCGCCGAACAGGATCGGCGGCTTCACGCAGCGTGAACCGTAACTTTGCACCCAGCCGAACTGGCTGAAGGCATAGCCGTCGAGCTGCTCGCCGAAGTATTCGACCATGTCGTTACGCTCGGCCTCGCCATGCACCAGCACGTCCAGCCCCAGCGCTTCCTGCTCGCGTACGCTGCGGGCAATTTCGGCCTGCATCGCGCCCCGGTAGCTGGCCTCATCGATCACGCCGGCCTTGAATTCGCTGCGCGCGCTGCGGATATCGGCGGTCTGCGGAAACGAGCCGATGGTGGTGGTGGGGAACTTCGGCAGCTGCAGTAGCGCGGCCTGTTTTGCGGCGCGCTCGGCATAGGGGCGCTGGCGCTGGCCCAGTTGCGGCGTGATCTGCGCGATGGCGGCTTTCACGGCCGGGTTGTGCACACGCGACGAATTCCGGCGCGCCTCGCAGGCGGCGAAGTTGGCGGCCAGCTCGGCCTTGACCGCCTCGCGTCCGGCATTCAGTGCGCGGGCCAGCACATCGAGTTCGGTCAGCTTCTGCCGGGCAAAGGCCAGCCAGGACCGGATTTCGCCATCGAGCTTCAGCTCGCTGTCCAGATCCACCGGCACATGCAGCAGCGAGCAGGACGGTGCGATCCACAGGCGCTCGCCCAGGCGCTCGGCCATCGGCGCCAGCCAGTCCAGCACTGCCGTGAGATCGGTCTTCCAGATGTTGCGGCCGTTGATTACGCCCAGCGACAGCACCTTGTGGCTGGCGAGGTAATTCAGTGCCGGCAGCACTTCGTCGCGCGCATTCACCGCATCCAGATGGAAGCCGGCGGTGGGCAGCTTGATCGCCCATTCCAGATTCTCGCGCAGCTGGCCGAAGTAGCTCGCCAGCAGCAGCTTGGCGCGACAAGTCTTGAGCGCGTGGTAGGCGATGCTGAAGGCATGCTTCCACTTGGCATCCAGCTCGGTCACCAGGATCGGCTCGTCGATCTGTACCCATTCCGTGCCTTGCTCGGCCAGCACCTCCAGCAGCTCGGCATACACCGGCAGCAGTTGCGGCAGCAGCGCCAGCTGGTCGGAATCATCCTTGGCCTTGCCGATGGCCAGATAAGTCAGCGGGCCGATGATCACCGGCTTGGCTTTCACGCCCTGTGCGCGGGCCTCGGCGAGTTGCGCCACCAGTCGCGTGGCATCGAGCTTGAAGCGGGTGCTGGCGCTGAATTCCGGCACGATGTAGTGGTAGTTGGTGTCGAACCACTTGGTCATCTCGCCGGCGGCCACGCCACCGCAGCAGTCGGCGTGGGTTTCCGGCGACCGGGCCGAACGCCGAGGTTCCGGAGCGGCCACGGAGCGGCCGCGTGCCACGCGGAAATAGTTGTCCAGCGCATCGCCATGAAAACCCTGCACCCGCTCGGGCAGGTTGCCCAAGGTGAAGCTCATGTCCAGCACCTGATCGTAGAAGGCGAAATCGCCCACCGGCGCGTAATCCAGCGTGGCCTGATCCTGCCAGTGCCGCCGGCGCAGTTCGGCGCCCAGCGCCTTGAGGGCCTCGCGTGAAGACTCGCCTTTCCAGTAGGACTCCAGCGCGAATTTCAGCTCGCGCTTTGCGCCGATGCGCGGGAAACCCAGGTTGTGTGTGATTGCCATGTTGATTGCCACCGTTGTTGGGGAAGTGGGCGCATCCTAAAACCGGCAATCCATGAATAAAAATGGTATTTTTTCATCTATCGATGAAACTCGCTCACGCATATGGCACATCTTGAACGCATCCATCTGAGCATCCTGCGCGAGGTCGAGCGCGAAGGTTCGCTCACCGCAGCGGCCGACAAGCTGCACCTGACGCAATCAGCCTTGAGCCATGCCATGCGCAAGCTCGAAGAGCAGCTCGGCGTGGCCGTGTGGTATCGCGAAGGCCGCAGCCTGCGCCCCACCCAGGCCGGCGAATTCCTGCTCGCCGTGGCCAATCGCCTGCTGCCCCAGCTGGAGTTCGCCGAAGCGCGCCTGCAGCAGTTCGCCCAGGGCGAGCGCGGCACATTGCGCATCGGCATGGAATGCCACCCCTGCTACCAGTGGCTGCTCAAGATCGTCTCGCCCTATCTCGCCGCGTGGCCGGACGTGGATGTGGACGTGAAGCAGAAATTCCAGTTCGGCGGCATCGGCGCGCTCTTCGGCCACGAAATCGACATGCTGGTCACCCCCGATCCGCTCTACAAACCGGGCCTCGTGTTCGAGCCGGTGTTCGACTATGAACAGGTGCTGGTGGTGGGGCCGCAGCATCCCTTGCGCAGCGCGGAGTGGATCAAGCCCGAACAGATCTCGGACGAAACCCTGATCACCTACCCGGTGGCCACCGACCGGCTGGACATCTACACCCAGTTCCTCACGCCGGCGGGCATCGCGCCCAAGCGCCGCAAACCCATCGAGACCACCGACATCATGCTGCAGATGGTCGCCAGCGGCCGCGGTGTGGCGGCGCTACCGCGCTGGCTGGTGGAGGAATACGCACCCAAACTCGATCTTACCGCCGTGAGACTGGGCCGGCAGGGCGTGCCCAAGCAGATCTTCCTCGGCATCCGCGAAGCCGATGCGGGCATCGACTATCTGGACGCTTTTGTCGAGCTGGCGCGTCAGCATCGCCTGAGTAGTTCGTGATTACAACGCCGACGGGCGAGGGTCAGAACCGCACGCTTGAACAAGCTAGGGCAAAATGCAGAGCACTCTGACCGACAGGTAATACCTACATGCAAAGACTCACCATCTCGTTGGATGACGATCTCGCCGAAGCCTTCGAGGCGCTGATGCGCCGCAAGGGTTATGCAAACCGCTCCGAAGCGATCCGGGACTTGTTGCGGCGCGAGCTGGGTGAAACTTCGCTGGCCGAAGGCCCGGTGCAACAGTGCGTGGCGGTGTTGAGTTATGTGTACGACCATCACGAGCGTCAGCTCGCCAGCCGCCTGACCGATATCCAGCATGAGCATCACGACCTGACGGTATCGACCATGCACGCCCATCTTGATCACGCCAATTGCGTCGAGGCCGTATTCTTGCGTGGCGCCACAGGCAAGGTCATGGACTTCGCTGAATCCGTGAAAGCGCAGACCGGCGTGCGTCATGGTCATGCGCATGTCGTGCCGGTGGAAACTGCCACCCTCTCAGGGGCGTATTTCCGGCGCCGCTAAACCCGTCAGTTTCAGGTTTCGTCGGTCGGCGGCAAGCCCCACTGCACAAGCAGGATCAGGCCCAGCAGCAGGCCGCCAGCTGAGCAGGCCAGCCAGGGCAGCAGCGGGCCGAGGCCAAAGGCCTGAGCCAGTAGCGCTCCCAGACTTTGATAGCGCGGATCGCCCAGGCCGATGAAACCGATGGCGGCCTCAGCCATTACCGCAGCGCCAAACACCGTGCTGGCGGCGGCGCGCAGTGGCTGCAGCGCGTGCGGCAGCAAGTGCCGCCAGGCCAGACGCCAGGGCGAAACACCATCAAGCCGGCTGGCAATGAGCCAGGGGCGCTGCAGGAGGGAGAGCGTTTCTGCACGTACCAGACGCGCAACCAGCGGCCAAGAGCTTAGCCCCAGCACCAGGATCAAGCCTTCGCGCGTGGCGCCATAAAAGGCCGCCACCAGGATCGCGAGAAAGAAGCGCGGCAAGACCTGACAAGTCATCGTCAGACGCTCGGCGGCCTGTGCCAGAGTGCCCTGGAAGGCTGACAACAGCCCCAACACGCAACCCAGTGGCAAGGCCAGTAGTAGTGAGCCCACCGCCACCAGCAAGGATTCGCGCAGGCCGATGAGCAGCAGGCCGCTGATGCTGCGCCCCAGATCATCGCTGCCTAGCCATCCCACCCACCCGGCCTGCCAGGAAGGGGGGGAGAACGGCGCCAGTAGCCGGGCGGTGGCCGCCTGAGGCAACAGTTGCTCGGCCATGATTGCCAGCAGACTCATCAGGATGAGCACGAGCCAGGCGGGATGGAGGGGGCGTCTCATCGCTGAGCCCCTCGCAGGCGCGGGTCGAGTTGGCGACACAGCAGATCACTCAGCGTATTGGCCAGCAGGGTGAGTAGCAAGACGCACAGAAACACGCCCAGCACCAAGGGATAATCACGCCCACGCGCAGCATCGACGAACAAGCGCCCGATGCCGGGCAGGCCGAAGGCGATTTCGACCAGGGTGGCAGAAGTCAGCAGCGCGGCAAAGCGCATGCCGAGCAGGGTCACCAGTGAGAGTGCCGCCTGTGGCAGGGCGTGACGCCATTGCGCATGCCCCAGCGACAGACCTTTAGCGATGGCTGTGGCGAAATGCGGCGCACGCATTTCATCCGCAATGCGCGTGCGTGCGATCAGGAAAAGCGCCGCCAGTTGATGCAAGCCGGCGGCACAGATCGGCAACAGCAGGTGCAGGGCCAGGTCAAGCCATGCGGCTGCGCCGCTGTGCATGGCACGCAGATCGCGCAGGCCCTGTGCGGGCAGCCAGCCCAGATGCAGCGAAAAACCTTGCACGAGCAGATGAGCCAACCAGTAGACGGGAATCGCGAAGAGCAGCAGGCAAAGCGCGGCTGTCAGCCGGGAAACGCCTGAGTGCGGCGCACGCGCAGCGAAAAAGCCCAGCGCTACGCCCAGCAGGGCCGCGCCGAGCAATGCGGGCAACACGATGGCAAAGGTGACCGGCAGGCGCTCCAGAATCACCTCAAGCACCGGACGCTGGTAAGCGTAGGATCGCCCCAAATCTGCCTGCGCCAGACCGTTCAACCAGTCGACGTAACGCTGACCGAGGCTGCGATTCAGTCCCAGTTCCTGCGCCAGATGCGCGCGCGTCTCGGTGCTCTGGAAATCTCCGCCCAGTGCTGCGAGCGGATCGCCAGGCGCAGCTTGAAGCAGCAGGAACACCGCACTGGCAAGCAGCCAGGTGGTAAGCAGCATGCCGGCCAGGCGGCGCAGGGCCGACACTGTCATGCGCAGGCTCAGCGTGCGAAAGCGCCTTCGGCAAACTGGCCGCGCCAGGGCGCGAAGCCGTCAAAGCTTGCCCGCCAGGCCACCGGCGAATCTGTCTCAACCAGCCACCAGTACGGCAGTTCACGCACTACGATGGCCTGTATGGCGCGATAGCTGGTACCACGCTTGGCGAGATCAGTCGTCGTTAGCGCGTCGGCGAACAGACGGTCGACCTCGGCACTGCGATAGGCCGCGCCATTCGAGAAGGGCACCGGGCCGATGGCATCACTTGCGAACATGCGGCGTACGCCAATTTCGGGGTCCGGCCCGTTGCAATAGGAAACAAGGCCGGTATCGAAATCACGTTTGGTAAACATCGCATCGATCATCGCAGCGCGATCATAGGGGCGGGACTCCAGCGCGATACCTAGCGCGGCCAGGTCCTGGCGCATGGCTTGCGCGTAACGGGCGAACTGCGGGAAATGCACGATATCCAGCTTGAGGCGCTGGCCGCTGGCATCGGGCTTGAGTCCTGCCGCATCAAGCAGGTGCGCAGCGGCTTGCGCATCAAAAGGCAGTTTGGCGAGCACGTTCGCGTCATGCGCCCAGGCGATGCCCGAGGAGATGGGGGCTGCCGCCACGCGCCCCTGACCAAAGATCACATCGCGCAGAATCCGCTGGCGGTCTATGCCCTGCGCGATGGCCTGGCGCACGCGGACATCCTTGAATGCCGGGCGGTCGAGGTTGAAGACCATGGTCATCACGCAATTGCCACCACCGGGGCCAGCTGTCACGCGATCCAGCTTGATGTTTGGCAGGCGCGACAAAGTTTCGATCTCGGCACCGGCAACGCTGCGTACAAAGTCGACTTCGCCCTTGATCAGCGCCTGAACCTCGGCACGCGGCTCGGGCAGTACGCGGAACACCAGGCGGTCGAGCTTGGGCAGACCGGGCTTGAAGTAAGCGGGATTCTTCACCAGCACGATGGCGTCGTCTCGACGGTATTCGGCCAGCTTGAAGGGGCCGGAGCCTACCGGCTTCAGGTTGGCCGGGTGCTGGGTCGGGTCAGCGCCGTCATAGACATGGCGAGGAAGAATCGGCGCCTCGGTCACGTCCAGTTGTTGCAGCAGTGGCGCATAGGGCCGTTTGAGGTGGAATACCACGGTCTGCGCATCGCGCGCTTCGATGCGCTCAATCACGCCTTTGAGGCTGGCGCTGGTTCGCGCGTGGTGCTTGAGCAGAATGTTCTCAAAGGAAAAACGCACGTCTTCTGCCGTTACGGGCTTGCCATCGTGCCAGTGTGCTTTGGCCAGCGTGAAGGTAACGCTGCGCCCATCTGGCGACACCACCCAGCGCTCGGCCAGGTCGGGTTGCGGACGCATCTCGCGATCCAGTGCGACCAGCCCGTTGAACAGCGAGTCGGCTACCGCGTGTGTATGCGAAGCAGTGGTAATAGCAGGGTTCAGATGCTGCGGGTCGGCCGGGGTGGATACGATAAGGGTCTTGCCTTGCGCGATGGCGTGGGCGTGGCAGACCAGCAAAACGATTGCCAGTGTGAAACGGTGAAGTTGAGGTCGCATGAAACAAATCTGATTTATGAACAATGTAAAAATTATCATACTATCGGCTTGAATTGATCGATACGCACAATTACGCATGAACATCGCCCGCATCCCGGCAAGTGGTCCTGCCGCCCTGCAGTACTGGAATACGAAAGCCACCAGCTATCCCACGCTTGCCCATGCGCAGGCTGCGGCACGTGCGACCCGTTTGCGCCAGCTTGCGATGAAAATGGGTGTGAGTTTCGATGTGCCGACGATCCTGGATCTGGGCTGCGGCACCGGCATCCATGCACTGCCGATGGCTGAGCTGGCCGGGCGCGTTGTCGCCATCGATCTGTCGCCAGAGATGCTGGTTCCCCTGCGTGCCCTTGCTCCACCAAACCTCGAAATTCATGCGCTGGATTGGGCTGAGTCTGATCTGGATGCACGGGGCTGGCGAGGCGCATTCGATCTGGTTTGGGCCATTATGACGCCCGCCGTGGGCGCTCCTGCCTTGCTGGCAAAAATGGAAGCCGCTAGCCGGGGGCTGTGCTGCGCCATGGTGTGGGGGGCGCAGCGGCATGACCCGCTGCTGAGTGAAGCCTTTGCCCTACATGGGGTGGAATTCGTGGCACCAGATTGGTCCGCCGGCATCGCCAGCTACCTCAAGCAGCAAGGGCGAAGCTTTCAGTTCCGCTCGGAGCCAGACAGGCTGCGGCAGACTCCCACTCCTGCCGTTCTGGTCGAAGATCTGTGCGCACATCTCGCCTGGTTGGGTGTCTCGCCGGACGAGCAAGCCTTGGCCACCTGGGCTGCCGCCAGGGCTCATGACGGCATGATTCTGCGTGAGGTTGATTTTGACCTAGATGTCTGGGTGTGGAGAGCGCAGCCTTAACGACAGTGTTTATGCACTGGTCGAGTCTGAATCGCCCAGGATTTGTGGAGATCGCTCTGGCAGCTTTGTGCGAAACTTCTGCCGGTCAAGCAAGGAGTGCTGAACGACCGCACTGGCCGATTATGTAGATGACTCGATTATGTGGAGCTGCTTGGGTAGCAGGTCTGACGACCCTGTGTACATGGGCTTTCGCAGGGTAGAAGTGAAATTCTGAGCTCGACATAATTTCAGCGCTCACCTGAAGTGAAGTTTTTACTTCAGGAGACGCTCATGACCCCAACCGCACAATCCCGGAGCGCACAACCTGCGCGCTCAATTGCCGCGCCTTCCGATCCTGTAGCCGACGTTCTGCGTCACCGCTCTCTGGAAACCTCACGAATCTACGCAAAGCTCGACACGCCCAACCTCGTCGAGGTCGCGTTGCCTTGGCCGGGGAGCAAATCATGAGCCGGCGCCAAAGCCTGCAGGCCCGAGTCGACGACTATCTGGCCGAGCGTCGCCGCCAAGGTTTCCACCTGCGTTCCCGTAGCGCCTTCCTCTCCAGGTTTGTCCGCTTCGTGGCTGCCAAGCATCATCGCGGTCCGTTAACGGCGGAGCTCATGGTCGAATGGGTGCGTGCATCCAAGGATAGCCATGGCGATGCTGGGACCTGGGCGCGAAGCTGGGGACGGCTGCTGCATTTCATCCGCTACCTGCAGCAGTTCGAGCCGGACACCGAGGTACCCGAGGCATCGCTCTTTGGCCCAGATCCCGGTCGCGTTGCACCCCACATTTACCATGACGATGAGATCATGGACTTGCTTGCAGCGGCGCGCACGCTCGGCCCCGTCGGCAGCGCGGCATTCACAGCAGCTTCGCTCATGGCCTTTTTTGGGTCGCGTCCTGAGAATACGTAGCGGCCATGTCCTGTGAGCGCATACAACTCCTTCAGGATGCTGACAACCTGTGCTGCCAATGGGACGGAGTGTTCTGTTTTGGTTTTAGTTACTAGGTAACGCCATTCGGCTTTGTCGAGATCAAAACCAGCCCACTCGGCCCGGCGTAGCTTGCCGGGCCGAACGAAAAGGAGCGGGGCAAGGAGCAGGGCGCATCTAACAACGAAAGTGCCTTTGAAGGCATCAATCGCACGTAGTAGTTCAGCCACTTTTACAGGATCAGTGATAGAAGGAAAGTTGTTTTCTTTTGTTGGGGGCAGTGCTCCACGCAAGTCAGGGCAGGGGTCGCGATCTGCCCGACCTGTTGCGATTGCGTAGCGCATGATTTGTGAAATGTTGCCTTTCGCTCTGTGGGCGGTTTCCAGCGCGCCTCGTTTTTCTATGCGACGAAGGACCTCCAAAACGTCAGGTGCGGATATTTCGGCAATGGCCTTGCCGCCCATCCAAGGAAATACGTCATTCTCTAAACGGGCGATGATCTTGTCTGCGTGGCTGGGGACCCAGGTTTCCTTGTTTCTCAAAAACCACTATCGAGCGATGACTTCGAAGCGGTTATTTGCGCGTGCCGTTCTTCCTGCCTTCATGGCTTTTCGGCTTTCGCCCGGATCGACGCCCTGCGTGAGTAGTTTTCTTGCTTCGTAGCGACGGTCTCGAGCTTCTTTCAGGCTGACGTCCGGGGACACGCCCATGGATAGGGTCTTTCGCGTGCCTTCAAAACGATAGTCCAGCCGCCACCACTTGGAGTTGTTGGGATTGATAAGCAGGTACAGGCCGTCACCGTCAGACAGCCGAATCGGTTTGCCGGTTGGTTGTTTCGGATCTCAATGTCAGTAAGTGACATGACAGTAACTCTTTGGGGGAGGTAGGTTGTTACTGTCAAAGTTACTGTTCTTTTGTCTGGAACGTAATAGACTGATTCGGACTGTTATAGGCGCAAAAAAAGCCAGAAGCCTTGATTTATCAGGGTTTTCTGGCCTTCGTTGCACTGCTTTGGATTACATTTTGGTGGAGGCGGCGGGAATCGAACCCGCGTCCGCAAGACTTCCACAACTGGATCTACATACTTAGCCGATCAATTTTTGTTTAACCCTGCGCTTAGCCGGTCGGCAGGCCGACACAGGGCGAGTTACCTATGTTTTAGCTCCGCACCAAGTAACCCGATGCAGCACGAGTCTCTGTGAATGACGCTGCTGTAGGTTTTACCCCACCTGACCCAGAGACCAATCAGTGCAGCGGCTTAGGCCTTAAGCGGCCAGAGCGAATTGCTCGTCGTTGGCGAGTATAGATTTCCAGATGGATTTACGAGGTGACTGGCCCTCGGTATGCACCACGTCGCTTCTTGACCCACGTCGAAGCCAGGTCGCCCCCGGTCCGATGTTCCGATGCCAACGCGCATCGGTGAAACGCTTTGATTCTAGCGCGTCTGGAAAGGTATGTCCGGTTTTCACCAAAAGAAAAACCCCGTGCTGCGAAGCACGGGGTTTGAGAGGCGAGACAGAGATTGCTTAACCGCCAGCGGCTTTGACCGCGTGAGCCATATGCGGCAGCCACAGCGAGAGTGCCGGGATGTAGGTAATGAACAGCATGGTGATGACCAGCGAGCCGTAGAACGGCCAGATCGTTTTCATGACTTGTCCCACCGAGATCTCGCCGATAGCACAACCTACGAACTGGGTTGTTCCGACGGGCGGAGTGTTCAGACCCAGTGCGCAGTTGAGCAGCATTACGATGGCGAACTGGATCGGATCCATGCCGAATTTTTCGCAGATCGGCATGAAGATCGGGGTGCACACCAGAATCGTCGGAGCCATATCCAGGAACGTTCCGAGAACGAACAAGACGATGTTCACCAAGATAAAGATAATCCACGGGGAAGCCGAGACGGACGACATCCATTGGCCTGCCAGATCGGGAACTTCATAAAAGGACATGAAGTAGCCGAAGGCGTTGGAGATCCCGATCAGTAGCAGCACGATACCGGTGGTCTTGACTGCTTTGGCCAGTGCGGAGATGAAGCCGTCCCAGCTCAGCGACCGGTAAACCACGCCGGTCAGGAACAGCGAGTAGAGCACTGAGACCGAAGCCGCTTCCGTAGCCGTAAATACACCGGACAAAATCCCGGCCAGGATGATGATGACCACGAACAGGCCAGGCATCGCTTGGGCGAAGGTCTTCCATACAGCCCCCCAGCCTTGCCATGCTCCGGTGGGGTAGCCACGCTTGACAGCGACAAAGTAGGCGGCGGCAAGGTTGCAGGCCGTGAGCACGACGGCAGGGATGATGCCGGCGAGGATCAGGTCGAACACCGATGTTCTACCGTTGGATGCCAGCGAGAAGATGATGATGTTCAGGCTGGTTGGCATCAGCACGCCAACAAGTGCGGCGTGGGTGGTGACGTTGACTGCGTAGTCAGCGTCATAGCCTTCGCGTTTCATGACCGGGATGAGCACGGCACCCATGGCAGATACGTCAGCCACAGCCGAGCCGGAAATGCCGCCAAAGAGGGTACAAGCTACGACGTTGGTCATGCCCAAGCCGCCCTTGACGTGTCCAACCAGCGCCTTGGCAAAGTTGACGATGCGATCGGCAATGCCGCCGTAAAGCATCAACTCACCCGAGAGGATGAAGAACGGGATGGCCAGGAAGGAGAAGACCTGCATGCCGGCTACCATCTTCTGGAATACCACCGCGACAGGCAGCCCTTCATAGACCACTGTCAACAGTGAGCACAGGCCGATGGAAAACGCTACCGGAACCCCGAGAATGAGGAACAGGGTGAAAGAAATTGTCAGAATTGTCAGTGCCATGCTGGTTCTACCTCAGTACCTTTGATCGTGGCGATGATGTGCTCGATGGAAAAGAGGACCATCAACCCGCCGCACAGGGCGATTGGCACATGGTTCAAACCTTCCGGCAAGCCGAGCGTCGGGATGTTGTAGTTCCAGACTGAATGCGCAAGGTATATGCCGTTGTAAACCATGGCGGCACCGAATATGACGAGGAGGGCGTGAATCAAAACTTCGAGTTTCAGGCGCAGTTTTTCGGGCGCTAGCACCAGAAAAGATTCAAGACCGATGTGGCCGGCATCGCGGACCCCTACGGCGCAGCCGAGCATCGTGACGTACAGCACGAGCAGCATGGCAAGAGCTTCGGCCCAGGTTGGTGTGTCATTGAGAACATAACGGCCGAACACTTGGTAGAGCACGGCAATAATGATTACGGCCAGACCCACGGTCGCCAATTGAAGGGCGAGCTTTGAGATGGCCGCGCAGAGTTTTGTGTACATCTGCGGTTTCCTTCCGATACAAATGAGGGTGAAACTGGAACTCCCGGCCGGCTATCAGCCGGGAGTGCTGAAGCAAAGACTTACTTGATGTCTTGGATGGCTTTCAACAGCGCTTTTTGGTGCGGAGTTTGGATGTACTTGTCATACACCGGCTTCATCGCATCTTGGAACGGCTTCTTGTCAACTTCGACAATCTGGGCGCCTGCTGCGACAACCTTGGCCAGTGAGGCTTTTTCCTTTTCATCCCACAGGCGACGTTCGTACAGCATGGAGTCCTTGGCTGCTTGACGCAGAGTGGCTTGGTCGGCCTTGCTCAGCTTGTCGAACAGCACTTTGGAGAAGGCGATGACTTCGGGCGCCATGGCATGTTCGGTTTTGGTGTAGACCGGTGCTGACTCATAGTGCTTGTATTCGTCATAGGACGGATAGTTGTTTTCAGCAGCATCGATCAGGCCGGTCTTGAGTGCGGTATACACTTCGCCCATGGGCATCGGCGAGGGATTGGCACCCATGGCTTTGAGCAGATCAACCCACATGTCGGATTGTTGCACGCGAACCTTGGCGCCTTTCATGTCAGCCAGGGTTTTGAAGGCCTTCTTGCCGTACATGGAACGGGAACCCGCGTCGTAGTAGCCGAGCAAGACATAGCCTTGCGGTTCGCAGGAGCGCAGAATTTCGTCACCGATCGGGCCATCCATGAACTTGCGCAGGTGTTCTGCGTTGCGGAACAGGAAGGGCATGGTCGGAACGATGGTGTCCGGACAGATGTTGTTGAACGGGATGATGGATACACGGGTCATTGCCAATGCGCCGATCTTCACTTGTTCCATGGCTTCTTTTTCACCGCCCAGCGCGCCGTTGGCGAACACTTTCAGCGACAAACGGCCATTGGTGCGTTGAGCCAGCAGTTCACCCATGTGCTTTACGCCACGAACTGTGGGGTAAGTATCCGGGTGGATGTCCGCAGATTTGTATTGGATCTTTTCTTGCGCAACAGCTGAGCCGATCAAGCCCAGTGCCATCAATGCAACAGCCAATTTTGAAGTACGCATCATCAGTGTCTCCTAATGTGTAACCAAAAATGATTCATCGGCGGGAGCCAAAGAACCTTCCTCTTAACTTCTAATTTCAGGCTTTTTCAAGCCAGACAACAATAGGCGAAAACCCTTCATTGTCTGGCAAGGCCTTGCGGACGATACCACCGCATGTATTGCAATACAGCGGCATTGCCCTTCCGTAATTGATGTGTTGTTGCATTAAGGCGACAACGGCCACACCAACCCTGAAACTTGCTTACTTCTGGCTCGGTCCTTCGAACAGCCTGCGTCGCGCATTTCCCAGATGAAAACGCATGGCTTCCACGGCTTCGATCGACGAACCTTTTTCCACTGCCGTCATGATTTCGCGGTGCTCAATCTGCACCATTTCTCGCCAGACACGTTCCCGTTCCAATGACAGGTTCAGCGCCAGGCGCATGCCCACGCGCATCTGCTCGATGATCAGGTCCAAAGCCGTGACGAAAAAGACGTTTTGCGAGGCACGCGCGATGGCTAGATGAAACTGGAGATCGTGCTCGACGAAGCCGGTATTGTCATCGGCCGTGCGGGACTGCTCCATCTGATCGAATGCTGCGTGAATCTCTTCAATATCGTGAGGTGTGCGCAAGTCTGCCGCCAGACCTGCTCCTGCCGATTCGAGTGCAATGCGGAAGGCGAAGCAGCGCTGGATATCGGCAATGCTTTCAATCGGTGCAAAGCGTTTGATGTTGCGGTCCGGACGACGCAACACATAACTCCCTGAGCCACGTCGGGAGGCTATCAGACCATCCAGGCGCAGACGAGAAAGGGCTTCGCGGACAGTTGGACGGGAAACGCCATAGTGCTGTGCAAGTGCGGTTTCGGTGGGCAAACGCCCACTTTCCGGATATTCGCCACTGGACATCGACTCGATAATGCCTGCATACACAATATCGACCCGATTGCTCCCGGCAACCCTTGCTGTCCTGTCCGGCTGCGTATCAGCCATGCATGTTCCTCCAAATAGTTTGCGCATTTTGCCTTACATCTTGGTGATGTTGTAAAGCGTTGAAGAACAAGTCGTCAATTTTTGCGCAAAGATTTGATCTGTAACGAATTTATAGGTGTTAACCCCGATTCGTGGGTACGCAAAAAAGCTTGCTTGTATGACAACTTTTATGCTTTTGGGCGAGGTGATGAGGATTGGCGCGGTGTGTCACGCGCGGTGATGATCTGCGTTATCCCAGCGCCATGAAGTCGGCTTTGCCCAGCCGTTGCCACAGCCCATTGATGCGGCCTTCCAGAGGGCTGAAATGCTGCTTGTAATTCATCTTCGCGCAATCGCGGATCCAATACCCCAGATATAGGTAGGGGCGGCCAATCTGTTTGCAGGCGGCTATTTGCCACAAGATATTGAACGTCCCGTAGGCTGTTTTGGCTATATCCGGGTCGTAGAAAGTGTAAACACTGGATAATCCGTCGGGCAGGCAATCGATGATTGAGACCATGCGCAGGTTGCCGTTTTCGCGAAACTCGATCAGGCGGGTGTCTACCTGGCTCTCAAGTAGGAAGTGGGTGTATTGCTCACGGCCATCCTGATCCATTCCTCCTCCTGCGTGGCGTGCATGCTGGTAGCGACGATACAGGGCATAGTGTTCATCGCTGAATTCGAGGGATAGTTCGCGTGCTTCCAGATCGACATGTTTGCGCCAGGCTCGTGATTGACTGCGATTTGACTGGAAGTGGGTCACGGGGATGCGGACCGGTACGCAGGCACGGCATTGGTCGCAGTAGGGGCGATAGGTGTAAACGCCGCTGCGGCGGAAGCCGTCACGAACTAGCTCGCCATAAAGCAGGGTATCTATCAGATGGCCCGGTGTGGCCACCTGCGAACGTGCCACGCGTTCCGGCAGGTAAGAACACTCATAGGGCGCCGTGGCGTAGAACTGCAATAGAGAATACGGAAGATCCTGCAACTGCGACATCACTTACTCCAGTCTGCCTTCGCATAATCCTGTGCCCACTTGCCGCTGCAAGCATTCTGCGTCCATGCGGGCAAGCCGGCCACAAATTCGCTGCGGGATATTTCGTGCCCTCCCAGCGAGGCCAGATGTGACGTGCTCATCTGGCAATCCAGTATGGCGAAATCCTCGCGTATCAGTAGCCGCACCAGATGGGCAAACGCAACTTTAGATGCGTCGGTGACATGATGGAACATGGATTCACCAAAAAAAGCCCGGCCGATTGCCAATCCATACAGCCCTCCCACCAGCTTGCCATCAACCCAGGTTTCGACACTGTGCGCCCAGCCGAGTTCATGCAGGGTGCAATACGCTTCGCGCATCTCGTCCACGATCCAGGTTCCGTCGGCATAGGAGCGGGCCCCTGCACAGGCGGTAATGACTTCCGTGAAAGCAGTGTCGCAGCGTACTTCAAAATGCCCGCGCCGCAAGGTCTTGCGCAGCGAGGCAGAGAGGTGTGCTTCTTCCGGGATGACGATCATGCGCGGGTCCGGGCTCCACCACAGGACCGGGTCTCCTTCAGAGAACCAAGGGAAGATGCCTTGGTGGTAAGCGGAAAGGATCCATTCCGGTGTCAGTTGCCCGCCTGCTGCCAGCAAGCCGTTCGGATCGCGCAGTGCCTTGTGTACGGCCGGGAAGACCGGTTGCTGTGCGGGATTGAGACAGGGGATCATTTCTGGGGCTGGGCTATCGTGTTGTGGGCATTGTAGGGCAGACAAAACAAAGCTGAACTGTCTTGCCTGCCCTTGTCTTTGCGCTCGGCCATCCGTTGTCGCTTGTCCTGCGCTGTTTATGGGCAAGGCTTGATTGGCAGGCGGCATGCTTTCGTCGTGTGCATGGAGTCTGATGACCTTTGGTTGCTTCTGCGTTGCAGGTCAGGGGAAAACGTTCACGCGGGTCTCCACCCATCCAGCACTTTCTCGCGTGTGTAGTCAGATCGTTGCGCTTCGGTCAGCTGGCGGCGTTTCGGGCTGACGGTCGCACCCGGTCCGGCGCTCTTGTACTCGAAAAAACGCGAATCTTCGGGGGTGTAGGTGACGCGCTCACCGAGTTTTGTCGTGCTGCTCATCGAATCCCACCCAGCTGTCGTGATATGGGCGTCCATCCAGCAATCGAGGAAAACGGACTGGCCGATGGCGTCCGCTGCGCCATTGGGGTGCCAGGGGCGGCCGAGTGCCACGGTGGCATCCGGCACGCCGGGTTCGCGGCTAAGCTTGCAGCGGTTGAAGACGAATCCGTATTTCTTGCTGGTGTGGGTGCTGGGGGCTGTGACGTAGCCAACCTTGGTGGTGACATGGCCGGCCGGCCGGCTGATGAGTTCGCAGTCTTCGAACCAGGCCTGACCACCGCCAAAGATGAAGTCAACATTGCCGGCGATGACGCAGCGCTCGAAATACGCGCGGCCAACGAAGGGACAGAGCGTGTCCTGATAGCCCAGTAGTTTGACGTTGCGGAAGCTGCAGCGATCAGCCTGACCACCGAGGTAGATGGCGAGGGCCTGGCTACCGCGGATGAAATCGGGGCTATTGCGGTCGCGGGCAGCGTTGGCGAGGTAGTCAAAGTTGTTTTCGACGGTGAGGTTTTCCAGGGTAACGTCGGAGGTCCGGATCGTCAGCGTGGCACTGCCATCCGTGCCCCAAAAACCGCCTGTAGGTTTGACCTGGCCGGCATAGGCATCGAAGCTGATGAGGGTCTGGTCGCGGTCCTCACCGATCAACTGGAGGCCGGATTTCGTGATGTTCAGCTTTTCGACGTAGCGTCCCTTGCGCAGCAGGATCTGCCAGGCGCTTGCGAAAACCGGTGCGGCGTCGATGGCTTCCTGGATGGATTTGAATGTAGGGATTCCGGCGACCGGGCTGCCCGCCTTGCCGGTAAATCGTGGGTCTACGAGGGCGTCCGGTCCGGTTTTCGGTTGTGTTGGAGCATTGGTACAGGCGCCCAAGGCCAGGAGCGTGATGGATGCCGAGCCGTGGACAAGGAATTTCCGGCGATAGGGGTTCATGCTGGTGTGCTCCAGACGAATGAGTTAAGGAGGGAAAGGGAAGCATACCGCCAGTTGCTGTGTCCTTTCGTATCGGGACAGCAGCAACGTGCACGTGATGTCACGCCGTGGTGTCCAAGCGGGTGCCGGATTGGCGGGTGTTTGCTTGGGTGTAGGTGGCAACTTGCTCTTGCTGGAGCGCCAGCCGGGCATTGGCGGCCATGCGTTCTGCCATGGCAGCTACTTGAAGATCCTGAGCCGAGGGGTTTGCGGGGGCCAGCGCTGCACGGCGGATCTGATCTGCTTTGAGGAGGGTCTCTGCCGGAGTCTGGGCCTCGCTAGTGTCGATATGGACTTCGCCACCAATGGCGTAGCGTTTTCCGTCCGGCCCGGTGGTGTAGCTAAAACTTGCGCCGCTGGTGGCGAGACCTTGGGCGGCTGCAAGATGGGCGGCTTCGTGGGCACGTACCTTGCTGTCTGTTGCCGCCAGTTCGGTAATCGTGCGGGCGTCAGCCTGCTGCTGGGAAGGGGACGTTTCTGTTGTTGCAGCGTGCTTCTGGTTCGTGGCGTGAATGCTTCCCTGACCTGTTGCCGAGGTCAGGAGCGGGCTGGCAGTGGTCGTTGGTGTAACAGCGGAGATCACGTTTGACCTCCTGAGGAAAACGCTGTTTCCAGCCTAGGTCATCCCGCTCTTTTCGGACAGGGGGTTGCAGCCTTTCAGGCAATGGGCTCGCTAGCCACTGTGGTTGGGGACTGGCGGGTCGGCAGGTAACGGATAAACCATTCGCAGGCTTCGCGAGTGATGCTTTCCAGCGCACCAGGTTCGATGAAGCTGGCGCTGGCATTGCTGATTTCGTGCCATTGTTTTGGACCACCCAGATGCGCGTAGGCTTGTACGCTGGGCTTTTGCAAATCCCGAGCATCGCCGGGAACTTGCATCAGGATGGGAATGCTGAGGCGGCGCAGAGGCTCAGCGCCTGCAAGGTCTGCACGACCCGCTCGGCTGACCAGGGCACTGATGCGTTCGGGTTCCCTGGCCAGATGACGAATGCTGGCGCCAACCACCGTGCCGGTTGCCAGCAGTCCAAGCGGCAAGCCAGCCAGATCCGGTTGCTGGTCAATCCAGGTCAGTAGTGCTTGTAAACGGTTGCCGAGCAGGGTCACGTCGTAGCGGACGTCGGGGTCTCGCGTCTCTTCGTAAGGCGTGAGCATGCTGACGATCAGGGTGCCGAAACCGGCATCGCGCAGGATGCCGGCTGCGTAGTTGTCGCGCGAGTCGCGTAGATGGCCGATATAAGGCGCTGCACAGATGAGCAGGCCACGCACGTCTGGCGCAAAAGAAAGCAAGGCATCCAGCCAGGCGCGTTCAGCCTGGATCCGGATATCGGTATGGCGCAGTTGCAGTGGTTTCATTCCTGTTCCAGTCAATACCGTCTGATCAGTCCCGGGCATGCTCCGTCAGCAGCTACATGCCTCAAGGCTACCCGGGCAGCTGGATCGGGATGCGCTTGCTGCCGAAAGGGTTGGTTTGCGCGCCGAACCTGCCCGCCAAGGGGCTGCCGCACTGCGGGCAGTGGCCTTCGGCGGTCAGCCGGTAATTGAGGATTGCATAGCCTTCACGCTCGATCAAGGGGGCCGCACAGTTTGCACAATGCGTGCGACTGCCCTCCGCATCACGGACATTGCCGATATACACGTGAAGCAAGCCTTCTTCCTGAGCGATGCGGCGTGCACGCTGCAAGGTGGCGAGGGGCGTCGGGGCGTGATCGATGAGTTTGTAATCGGGATGGAAGGCGGTGAAGTGCAAGGGAACGTCCGACCCAAGCTCGCGATGGATCCACTGGCACATGGCACGAATTTCAGCGTCACTGTCATTGGCCTGCGGGATCAGCAGGGTTGTAATCTCCAGCCAGGTGCGGCTTTCATGCCTGATCCACACCAGCGTGTCGAGAACCGGGGCGAGGTGGCTGCCGCACAGCTTTACGTAGAAATCGTCGCTGAACCCTTTGAGGTCCACATTGGTGGCATCCATCACGGCGAAGAATTCACGGCGGGGTTCCGCGTGAATGTAGCCGGCAGTCACGGCAACCGTGTGGATGTTTTCGACATGACATTCCACGGCAATGTCGATGGCGTATTCGGCAAAGATGACCGGATCGTTGTAGGTGAACGCTACGCTGGTCGCACCAAGATTGCGTGCTGCCCGTGCAATGGTGACCGGCGAAGCACTGTCCATCATGCGGTCCATGTCACGGGATTTCGAGATGTCCCAGTTCTGGCAGAACTTGCAGGCCAGATTGCAGCCCACTGTGCCGAAAGACAGGATGCTGCTGCCGGGATAGAAATGGTTCAGGGGCTTTTTCTCGACAGGGTCAATGCAGAAACCTGTACTGCGCCCGTAGGTGCTGAGCACCAGTGCATCGCCGATCCGTTCGCGGACGAAACAGGCTCCGCGCTGTCCGGGATGCAGATGACACTCGCGTGGGCACAGATCGCACTGGATGCGACCGTCGTCAAGGGTATGCCACCAGCGTGCGGAGCGGTTCATCAGAATTCCTTGTACTTGGCTACCTGATAGCGCCCAAGCTGCATGTCCGATGGCCATAGCGCGACTGGCAGGCCGGCTTTCTGCAGCAGATGGGCGATGAATTCTTGCGGGTCCGGGAGCTGTTCCCAGACCTGGGGCAGAAAGGTTGCGTGGCGAGAGCCGCTGGCGAGAATGACTCCGTCCTGGAATGGCACGATCTGGCGCAGGCAGTCTTCTTCTGTCGGGCAGGGGGAGAAAACGCTTGGCCCGAGAACGGATACCTCGATTGAGATGTCTGGCCATTCTGCTGCGGTCAGCGGGGCAAACCGCGGGTCATGAAAGGCGGCGGCTATGGCGTTTTCGCGGACATCCGGCCCCAGTGCCTGGACGGGGCGGAGATGGCCAATGCAGCCACGTAATTGACCGTGCCGGGTCAGGGTGACAAAGCTTGCGCCTGACGCACGCAATGCGGGGTGGTCGACAGTGGGCGGGGCGGGAAGGTCAAGTCGGGAGGCAATGGCCGTTCGTGCATGGGAGAGGAGGGCCTTGCCAAAATCCGGGTCCTGCGTGGGATGGTCTGGCATGGCGCTGTCCTCGGGGTCAGTGGGTGCGATGTTGCGCGGGGGCAAAACTGACGGCTGCATAACCGACGACTCGGGAACGGTCGCCTGCTGTATCACCGGAATTGCGCAGATCAAGAAGGGTGGGGACCAGATCGTGGCGGCGTGCTGTCAGCATCAGGGCATTGATGCCGGTTGCGCCGCAGGCCTGTTCATGCGACAGGGGTTGATCAAGGCCGAGAATCTGGTCGAGGCAGATCCGGTCGTCGCGCTGTGCCGCGGAGTAGGGGGTGTAGTGGGAGAGATCAGAACTTACCAGGATCAGGGTTTCAGGGCCGCCCCACACGGTTTCAAGCACCTCTGCAACAAGCGTGGGGGAGACCTGTCCAAGTGTGATGGGCAGGATGCAAAAACTCTCCAGGGTTGCCTGCAGGAAAGGAAGTTGGACTTCCAGCGCGTGCTCCTGGGCATGTGCCCGGTCATCGAAAACCACGCCTGGGTGTTGAGCGATCATGAACACGGCATCGCTATCGAGTTCGAGGTTTCCCAATGGCGTGGCAAAGGCCGAGCAACCCGGCAGTGCCATTCCTTCAAAGCTGACGCGGTGACTTGGGCCCAGCAGGATCACGCGACGGATTACGCTGCGTAGCGGCGCAAGCTGAGCATAAGCGCTGGCGGCGATTGGGCCTGAGTAGATGTAACCGGCATGCGGGACGATCAAGGCTTTGGGGACTGGCAAACCGGTCGGAGGCAGGGCGTGCGCGAGCAGTGCCTGTACCTGTGCCGTGAGCGTCTGCGAATCGCTCGGGTAGAACAAACCAGCTACAGCGGGAGGGCGAACAGCTTGGGTGGCCATGATCGGTCAAGTATGAAAACTATCTTGATTATAGGTAGTGCTGCGCGGAAAACCGTGTGTTTAACCGTCCGGTGCTGGGTGTCACAATGCTAGAATCGACACAGGATTTCGTTTCTACAACAACAGGATATCGGCCGTGATCAGGCAAAGAACGCTCAAGGCAGTGGTAAAGGCAACCGGGGTTGGCCTGCATGGCGGGCGACGCGTGGAAATGACCCTGCGTCCGGCGCCACCGGACACCGGGATCGTGTTCTGTCGCGTGGATATGGATCCGCCAGTGGAAATGGCGGCTGACCCTTATGCTGTTGTGGATACCCGGATGTGCTCCGGTTTGCAGAAAGGCGCGGCAAAGATCGGTACGGTGGAGCACTTGATGTCCGCACTGGCCGGGATGGGCGTGGATAACTGCTACGTTGATGTGGATGCCCCGGAAATTCCCATTTTTGACGGGAGTGCTTCGCCCTTTGTGTTCTTGCTGCAGTCGGTAGGGTTCGAGTTGCAGAATGCGCCCAAGCGTTTCCTGCGCGTGAAGAAAGCCGTGGAATATGTCGAGGGCGACAAATCGGTGCGCCTGCTGCCGCATGATGGCTTCAAACTCAGCTTTTCGATCCGTTTCAATCATCCCGCCATCGACAATACCGCGACCGAAGTGACCGTGGATTTCGCCACCCAGCAATACACCCGGGATGTGGCGCGTGCGCGCACCTTCGGGTTTGTTCAGGAGGTTGAGGCCTTGCGTAACATGGGGCTGGCCCAGGGGGGGAGTCTGGATAATGCCATCGTGCTGGACGAATACCGCGTACTGAATCCAGACGGTTTGCGTTATGGCGACGAATTCGTGAAGCACAAGGTGCTGGATGCGATTGGAGACCTGTACCTGTGCGGTCATCCACTGCTGGCGCACTATGTGGCCAACAAAGCCGGGCACGCCCTCAACAACCAGATTCTGCGGGTGTTGCTGGCGGATCAGGACGCGTGGGAAATCGTGACCTTCGAGGATGACAGCGCACTGCCCGAAACCTTGCGTGGGCAGCTAGCCACCCAGATGGCGTTTGCCTGATGTTGATCCTGCGCGCACTCGGGCTTTTGTTGCTGGTGGCGATTGCCGTCTGTGCAGGCCTCGGGCTGCTGTCGCGGCAACCGCATTTTTTCCGCTGGGCCTGGAATCTGTTTCGCTATGGTGTCGTGATCGCGCTGGTGTTCGTGGCGCTGTTCGCGCTTGAACGCCTGATCGCGCCGATCATTTGAAGCTGCCGCAGGGCTGATCGAGCGATCCAGGCCGGCTCAGTCCTCCGTAGCGCTTCTTTCCACCATGCGTTTGAGGGCGAGTGCCAACGGGTCGTCTGGCTTGAGCCCCTCGCTCAGTTGCAGCAGGGCTGCGCGACCTCCCGAGCCTATCGGCCGAACCTCGGCTTCTTCCTGTTCATTCCGGCCCTGAAAGGGGCTGGTGCGGACCTTCACCGTGATGCTCTCTACGGGTTCGCCCGCTGCCTGCAGGCGGGATTTCAGGCTTTCCAGCCCAAGCTTCAGGCGTGTTGCCATGACTGGCGAGGCAACGTGAATGGTGAGCGTCCCTTCCTGGAAATTGGCCACCTGTGCCGCGCCGCTGGATGCCGCCGGCAAAGCTGACTCCAGGGTGCGTTGCAGGCGGATCAGCCGGTTGGCGTGATCCTGCAAGCGCGAGAGGATTTCAGATTGACCGAATAATTTGTGGATGGGACTTGTTGCCATGAGATGCAGCCCAATATGGGCAAAAGCTGAGTTACGAACAGGTGAAGGCGGACTTGCGTTGTCGCAAGCAAGCAACGATCTAAGGTTTTCCGCCGGAAATCGTCACTGAGCGAGTTGGGGCACCATGCTAGAATGCCCGTTTTGCCGCGTTTTCTCAATCAATTCAAAATGATCCCAGGCCTGCTCAAGAAAGTGTTCGGTAGCCGTAATGATCGGCTCGTCCGTCAGTACATGCAGAAAGTGCGTGCCATCAACGCCCTGGAGCCACAGATTCAGGCCCTGAGTGATGAACAGCTGCGCAGCAAGACCGATGAATTCAAAGCCAGGCTGGAAAAAGGCGAAACCCTTGACCAGCTACTGACTGAAGCCTTTGCGGTGGTTCGCGAGGCCGGTGTCCGTGTGCACGGCATGCGGCACTTTGATGTGCAGATGGTCGGTGGCATGGTGTTGCATAACGGCAAGATTGCCGAAATGCGTACCGGTGAAGGCAAGACCCTGACCGCAACGCTGCCGGTATACCTGAATGCGCTGTCCGGCAAAGGTGTGCACGTGGTGACGGTGAATGATTACCTTGCCAGTCGCGACGCCGAGTGGATGGGGCGTATTTACAAATTCCTCGGCATGAGTGTGGGGGTGATCTATTCCCAACAGCCGCAGGAACAGAAGCTGGCTGCGTATGCCTGCGACATCACCTACGGGACCAACAACGAATTCGGTTTCGACTACCTGCGCGACAACATGGTGTACGAGCTGGGTCAGCGTGCGCAGCGCGGCCTGAACTATGCCATCGTCGATGAAGTCGATTCGATCCTGATTGACGAAGCCCGTACGCCACTGATCATCTCGGGCCAGGCGGAGGATCACACGGATCTCTATGTGAAGCTCAACGCCGTTGCGCCCCTGCTGTCGAAGCAGGAAGGTGAAGACGACAACGTGACTGTTCCTGGTGACTACACGGTAGATCTCAAGCAGCAGCAGGTGTTGCTTACCGAGCAAGGCTATGACCATGCCGAGGAGATCCTCGTGCGCATGGGCTTGCTCACCGAAGGTGCAAGCCTTTATGAGCCGTCCAACATTCTGCTGATCCATCACTTGTATGCGGCGTTGCGCGCGCATTCGCTGTATCACAGGGATCAGCAATACGTCGTGCAGAACGGCGAAGTGATCATCGTCGATGAATTCACCGGGCGTCTGATGGTTGGGCGTCGCTGGTCCGACGGTTTGCACCAGGCGGTGGAAGCCAAGGAAAACGTGCGGATCAATTCCGAGAACCAGACCCTGGCCTCGATCACCTTCCAGAATTATTTCCGCATGTACGGCAAGCTGGCCGGCATGACTGGTACGGCCGATACGGAAGCCTACGAATTCCACACCATTTATGGTCTGGAAACCGTGGTGATTCCGACCAATCAGCCGATGATCCGCAATGACATGAACGATCTCGTGTTCCGTACCGAGCATGAAAAGCACACCGCGATCATTGCAGACATCAAGGATTGCCACCTGCGCGGCCAGCCCGTGCTGGTGGGCACAACCTCGATTGAAAATTCGGAACTGCTCTCCGCGTTGCTGACGCGCGAGAAGCTGCCCCATCAGGTTCTCAACGCCAAACAGCACGCCCGTGAAGCCGAGATCGTGGGAGAGGCCGGTCGTCCAGGTGTGATCACCATTGCGACCAACATGGCCGGCCGCGGGACCGATATCGTGCTTGGCGGCAATGTCGAGAAGCAGATCGCGCTGCTCAAGGAAAATGCGGCGGAACTTGGCGCAGAAGAAAAAGCCGCCAAGATTGCCCAGTTGCGTGCTGAATGGCTGCGTTTGCACGAGCAGGTGCTGGCTGCGGGGGGCTTGAAGATCATCGGTACCGAACGCCACGAATCGCGTCGGATCGACAACCAGTTGCGTGGCCGTTCCGGTCGTCAGGGCGATGCCGGTGCGAGCCGCTTCTACCTGTCGCTTGAAGATCCGCTGATGAAGATTTTTGG
>Ga0316604_10000767_pt1 | contig 34214 bp, 26 predicted proteins | sample OWC_soil_day20_C_FD_207650 | JGI IMG/M metagenome (GOLD analysis project Ga0316604, IMG submission 207650) | Wetland soil microbial communities from Old Woman Creek delta, Ohio, United States - OWC_soil_day20_CT | ecosystem: Environmental > Terrestrial > Soil > Wetlands | place: USA: Ohio... | reverse complement strand
GCTCAACAACTCGGGCGAGCCGGATAAGCTTTGCCGATTCGTCACTCGTGAGCAAACCTTCCTTTTTGCGACGAGCAAGTGTGCGCTCCGGAATACCCAGCGCCACCGCGAGTTCCGTTTTGGTCACACGAATCGTCTTGGCAATCGAATCAATCGACGCCGCAGGGATGCCCTGGCGGATGACTGCAACCCAATCCAGGGCGGTACGGGGCTTGTCTTGCAAAACCTGGTTCCCGCCCAACATCGAAACGGCCGTCAGGATGGGGTAGGAAATTGCCTCACTCATGAGAGCACCTCATTATTCGCCACATGGCACAAAGCATACGCAATTATGGCGCAAATGCAAGCTGCGGCGGCCACCCGCAGCCGATTGGCGAGCAAGCGTGCGGCCGGTGCGAAAGCCGCGAGGGAGACCCTGATTTATTCGTCACCCCGGCAAAAGCAGGGGCCCTGTTCGTTGATTTTCCTGGATTGCGGCGTTCGCCGGAATGACGATTTCTCACTAATTCAGCGCTTCCCTGGTGTAGTGGTGCGTTTTTGATGAAGCCTATCTTCGGCAGCTCGGTCGTCGCCGATTTTCCAGGCGACGCCAGGGTAAATTGGCATCGCTGGCAAGCCTTCGAACAACGCCCGGTCGTGGAAGTTGTTGGCAGCGGCCAAAAGCCGTCGTAGAATGGCCGCTGTTTTAGGTGCCCAGCTCCACTTCCGTGGGGCGGGTGAAACGGGAAGCCGGTGACTCTGAGATTCAGACATTCCGGCGCAGCCCCCGCTGCTGTAAGCCTGACGAATTTACCCTACGCCACTGTGTTCGCACGGGAAGGTTGGTAAACGAGAACGAAGGCGAGCCAGAAGACCGGCCTAAAAACAAGGATGGGTGTTCCCCCGGGGTGGGTGAGGCTGTCTGGCGTCAGGAGCTGCACTCGTCCCCTCGCCTTCGACTGTCTTTGGCAGAACCACACGTTGCCTTGCCTTCCCGGTTGACATTCCGCTTCGTTGCTTAGCGGCACGTGCCGTGCTCGCCGGATTTCCGTGCGCGCTCGACCCGGTCACGTTGGGAAAGACAATGGAACTGAGCCGGTGGGTGCTCAAGGCCGAGGCGCTGCTGTTATTGTGCGCACTGATATCGACCGTATTGCCGGGGCGAACAGCTCGCACCGGCAATCTGCTGTGGTGGCTTTCCGCCGCCGCAGGCCTGACCTACAGCGGCCTGCGCTACTGGTTGAGCTGGCCGATGACGCCGATGTTTACCGGCAGTCTGCTGTTCCCGCCGCTGCTCGCCGTGCTCGGCGCGATCTCGCTGCGCCAGGCCGACCCGGGTTGCGACCGCCTCGTTCGGCGCTGGCTGATCGCCTGCGGACTGCTCGTCGTCATGCTGGCCATCTGCTTCCCCAAGGATTTCTACCTGCCGATCATCAAGACGACATCGCCCTTTGCGCACGGCGTTCTGATCTTCGGCAGCCTCGCCCGCGCCAGCCTGTTCGTCGCCGGCGGCTGGGGGCTGGCCGCCCTGTGCGGCTACGACGGCGTAATGCAACGCATGTTCCGCTGGATGGTCTGGGGCTTCGGCGGATGGACGCTGTCGCTCTTTTCCGGCGAAGTGTGGTCGTATTCCGGCTGGGGTGTACCGATGGTCTGGGAAGATGCGTCGACGCTGACGGCCATCGCCACCTGGCTGTTCTACGTCGGACTCATACACCTGCAGCTGGGCGGCCTCTGCAGTCGCCGCACGCGCGCCGCGCTGGGCGTTCTCGGCGTCCTGCTGATCGTCGTCATCAACGGCGGACCGGACCTTGGCCCGTGGCGCAATCCGCTGCCTATCGGGTGGCACGCATGAGGACCCTGGCCATCCGCCTGTGGCGCGCGCTGGGCAGCATCCGGCTGACCGTCGCCGTTTGCTTCCTGCTCACCGTCGACCTCGGTCTGGGTTATCTCTCGCTGCGCGAAAGCCTGGAGATCTTCGCGCCGATGAGCAACGTCGGGCTGATCGAGTGGGTGCAGACCTACGGCGCGGCCAATCCGGCGCATGCTACCTGGTTTTTCGCCATGCTCGCGCTGCTCGCGGCACTGTCGGTCAATACCTTGGTGTGCACCACCGAGCGCGTCGTACGCATTCTGACCACCCGGCCCGCCTGGCGCGAACTACCTTTCCGCCTGGCGCCGCACCTGATGCACTACGCCGTGCTGATCATCCTGGCCGGCTATCTGTGCAGCTATCTCTTTGCCGCCAGCGACACCGGTCACGCGCTGCGTCCCGGCGAAAGCCTGACGCTGCCCGGCGGCCGCGCCGAGTTGCACTTTCACGATTTTTCGCCGGAGCTGCTGCACGGCAAGCGGATTGACGCCTTCGACGGCTACGTCATCAAGCCTAACGCCCGAATGAGCGTGCGCAGCGGAGTGAACGACTACCCGGCGACGCTCAACTTCAACGCACCGCTCCACGTCGACGGCTACGGCATCTACCTCAGCGACTTTCAGCCGCGCAAGCCCGGCCGCGGCATGGGGCGCAACTACATCAGCCTGATCGTTCGCCGCGACCCGTCGGCCATCGTCTACCAGCTGGGAATGGCGGTGTTCATTCTCGGACTGGGGCTTTACGTATTCGGACGCAATTTCAAAAGATAGGACGCAAAAATGAAAAGAAGACGATTCATCGGCGCCGCCGCGCTGGCCACCACGGCGTTGTTGCTCGGCACACTGGCGGCGTGCCAGAGCGGCGACGCGGCGAAGCCGAAGCAATCGTTCATGAACATCGGCGAATTCTCGGTCAACCCAAAGGACGGCTACACCGAGGTGCGCGACGGCGCCGGGCGCAAGCTCGCGTTGATCGCGCGCGGCGCCAAGGCGCCCGACGGCTTCGCGCCGAGCAACGTCGTCGAAGTACCTGTACGACGCGTCGTCGCCTACCGCGCTTTCGAGGTCGGCATCCTGGCGGCGCTCGGCGTTCCCGAAACGCTGGTCGGCGTCACCGACCCGCGCGACAAGTGGCTGCGCGACGACGTGCGGCGCGGCTTCGACGAAGGGCGCATCGCCTACGTCGGCCAGAGCAGCGACGTCGATTTCGAGCGCATCAAGGCGCAGCACCCCGACCTGGTGATGACCTGGGACCCGTCGATCATTCCGATGCTCGACAGCATCGGCATCCCGGTCGTCGTGACGACGACGCCGGTGGCCACCTGTCTGAGCACGCACATGCGCTTCGTCGAGTTCATCGCGCCGTTTTTCGGGCGCGAGGCGCAAGGCAAAGCCTACTTCGACAAGGTTGCCGCAGCGCTCAAGACGATCCGCGAGCGCACTCAGGGCCTTCCCCAACCGCAGGTGATGTGGGGCGACATCTACGAAAAACGCGTGCTGGTCGAACCGGGCAACGCCTGGGTCGCCGAACTGATCGGCCTGGCGCAAAGCAATTACCTGTTCGACGACGTCTACGGCACCTCGTGCATCGAAATCTCGACCGAGCGTTTCATCCACAGCGGCAAGGAGGCCGAAATCTACTTCACCTACCGCACGCCGGCGCGCGGCGCGACGTCGAAAGCCGCGCTCGCCCGGCTCAACCCGCTGATCGCGCAGATCAAGCCGCTGGGACCCGAAGGCCGCGTTTACGCGCCGCTCGCGCACTACTCGCAGTCGTCGGACCGGCTCGACGAAATCCTCGTCGAAATCTCGGCGATCCTGCACCCGCAGGCGTATCCGGGACACCAATTGAGCTTCTTCACCGAATTGCCGAATACCGATCCGGTCAAGATCGCCAAAAAGGACTGACGCCATGCACGCCCAAGCCATCCATTCCTCGCTGAGCACGCCGCTCAGCCGCCGCGCGCTGGTCTTCGCGCTGCTCTCGCTGCTCGTCGCGTTGATGATGATCCTCAACCTGCGCATCGGGTCGATCTCGTATCCGGTCGACCAGCTGCTCGGCGCACTCGTAAACCCCTTTAAAAAAAGCGACATCAGCTACATCGTCTGGAACATCCGCCTGCCGCGCACCATCGCCGCCGCGCTCGGTGGCGCCTTTCTCGCCGTCTCCGGACTGCTGCTGCAGGTCTATTTCCGCAACCCGATCGTCGGCCCGTTCATCCTCGGCATCTCGTCGGGGTCGACGGTGATGGTCTCGCTGGTCATGCTGACCAGCATCGGCCTCGGTTTTTCGGGCTACGCGCCCTACCTCAACACGCTGGCCTCGTGCCTCGGCGCCTACGGCGTCACCGCGCTGATCGTCGTCATCGCCATTCGCGTGCGCAACGGCGTGACGCTGCTGATCGCCGGGCTGATGATGGGTTATCTGTGCGGCGCCGTCACCTCGATCCTGACGGCGCTGGCCGAAAAGGAGACGATCAAGGGCTTTGTGCTCTGGCAGATGGGCAGCTTTTCCGGCTTCAAATGGATTGAGGTGTGGATCATGTTCGTCGTCGGCGGCCTGCTGCTCGGCGCCACCTACCTGATGAGCAAACCGCTCAACGCCTTGTTGCTCGGCGAGGACTACGCCGCGTCGATGGGCGTCGACATTCGCCGCTTCCGGCTGTTGATCCTGTTCCTGTCGTCGTCGCTGGCCGGCCTGGTGACCGCCATGGCCGGCCCGGTCGCCTTCATCGGCATGGCGGTTCCGCATATGACGCGCTTGAGCCTGGGCACTTCCGACAACCGCGTGCTGCTGCCCGGCGCCTGCCTGCTCGGCGCGCTGATCACCAGCCTGTGCGACCTGATCGCGCGCATGTGGCTCACTCCGGTCGAACTGCCGCTGTCGGCGATCACCGCCTTCTTCGGCGCGCCAATCGTCATTTATCTGTTATTGAAGCGAGGGATGAAATAGTGAGCAAGGAAGCCATACTGCGCAGTTCGGGGCTCTGCGTCGGTTATCACCAGCCGGTCCTCGCCGACGTCAATCTCGCTTTCGGGCGCGGCCAGTTCATCGCCCTGCTCGGCCCCAACGGCGCCGGCAAGACGACGCTGCTGCGCACCTTGTCGCGGCATCTCAAACCGCTCGCCGGCCAGATCGAGATTCTCGGCCAGGACCTGCACGCCATGAGCGCACTCGACCTGGCGCGCGCCGTCGCCGTCTGCCTGACCGACAACGCCAAGCCGCCGCTGCTGTCGGTGGCCGAATTCGTCGCCCTCGGACGCTATCCGCATACCGACTTCATGGGCCGCCTGTCGCCCCACGATGCCGAGGTGGTCAGCCGTTCGCTGGCCGCGGTCGCCGCTGGCGATCTCGCCGCTCGCCTGGTCGAGGAACTGTCCGACGGCGAGCGGCAGAAGGTGGTGCTGGCGCGCGCGCTGGCGCAGGAACCGAAGCTGATGTTGCTCGACGAACCGACGGCGCACCTCGACTTGAAACACCGCATCGAGGTGATGGGCATCCTGCGCAACCTGTGCCGCGATAGCGGCCTGACCGTCGTTGCCTCGCTGCACGACATCGACATCGCGGCCAAGGTCGCCGATCGCGTCGTTCTGGTGCAGCACGGAGGGATCAGCGACTTCGGCCTGCCCGAAGCGGTACTCACCAGCGACAAGGTCGGCCAGCTCTACGGACTTGACCGCGCCGACTTCGACGGCCACTTGGGCGGCATCGAGTTTCACGGCGACGGCCACGCCGGCAAGGTCTTCGTCATCGCCGGCGGCGGCAGCGGCGCGACGCTGTTCCGCCTGCTCAGCAAGAAAGGGCTGGCGATCGAGACCGGCGTGCTGGCCGACGGCGATCTCGACCGCTACGTCGCCGCGGCACTCGGCGCCAATTGCTTCGTGCGTTCCGCCGCCGCCCCCGCCGTCGCGGGCCTGGCAATCGACGGCGCGCTGGCGGCACTCGGCGGCTGCGACCTGGTTGTCGACGGCGGTCTGCCGGGCAGCGACGCGCAGGCGCTGCGCCAACGATCGAAAGCGCACGGTCTGCCGATCTTCCGCCTGGCCGGAGCCGCAGCCATTGACGAGGGCGATGCGCATTGCTGCGCCACGCTCGGCGAGTTGTCGGCGGCCATCGACCGCGCTTTGCCGTCCGCCGCGCAGTACGCCCGGCGATGAACAGCGTCAGCGATTTTGCCAGCGCCGCTTTGCTGCGCAAAGGCTATCCCTTCTCGGCAATCCTCGCGCAGGAGGAGATGAAACTCGCGCTGCTGCTCAACGCCATCAACCCGTCGATCGGCGGCGTCGTCGTTCGCGGCGAGAAGGGCACGGCCAAATCGACCGCGGCGCGCGCCATGCGCGACTTGCTGCCGTTGCGGACCGACGGCACGCGGCCGGCCTTCGTCGACTTCCCGCTCGGCGCCACCGAGGACATGGTCGTCGGCGCCATCGATTTCGAATGCGCGATCCGCGACGGCGAGCTGCGCTTCCAGCCCGGGCTGCTGGCGCGTGCGCACCAGGGCGTGCTCTATATCGACGAGGTCAACCTGCTCGACGACCACCTGGTCGACAGCATCCTCGACAGCGCCGAGAGCGGCGAGAACATCGTCGAACGCGAAGGCCAGAGCCTGCGCCATGCGGCCAATTTCATTCTGATCGGCACCATGAACCCCGAGGAAGGCGAACTGCGCCCACAGCTGCTCGACCGCTTCGGCCTGGCCGTAGCCATCGTCGGCGAGGCCGACCCGGCCTTGCGCGTCGAACTGCTCAAGCGCCGCGAAGCCTTCGACGACTGCCCCGAAGCCTTCAACGCCGCTTACCGCGAAACCGAGCGGGCCATCGCGCAACGCCTCAAAGCGGCGCGCGAACGGCTGGCCGAAGTGATGATCCCCGACCACCTGATCGGCTTCATCAGCGAAATCTGCTCGCGCAACCATGTCGCCGGACACCGCGCCGACATCGTCATCGCGCGCACGGCGCGCGCCTTCGCCGCCTGGGACGGACGCAGCGACGTCGTCGCCGACGACATCCTGAAGGTGGCGCCGATGGCGCTGCTGCACCGCATGCGCTCCGCCACCCCCGATCTGCCGCCGCCACCGCCGCCCCCTCCTGTCCCGTCGGCCGAAGACGACACGCCGCCGAGCGACGAGGGCGACGCCGAACCCGACGCCGAACCCGGCGACGGCGAGCCGCCGCCCCCGCCAGCGGGCGACGACGCCAACCATGACGCCGGCGACTCGTCGCCGGCGCCCGCCGACGCAGCGCAGAACGAATCGAACGAATCGAACGAGCGGGACGACGGACGGGCAGAAAACGACGACGGGAACGAGCTTCCCGACGAACTGCAGGAGATCGGCGCGACCTTCGCCGTACGCCAGATCAAGAGCCAGACCAAGGACCAGGTCCTGCGCACCGGTTCGGGACGACGCTCGCGCTCGCGTTCGGCGAGCAAACAGGGGCGCTACGTCAAGAGCACGCCGCGCCGCCAGGGCCGCAACGATCTGGCGCTCGACGCCACGCTGCGCGCCGCGGCGCCCTATCAGAAATCGCGGCGGCTGGTGGCGACTCGCGAGATGGCGGTGATCGTCACGCCGGGCGACATCCGCGAAAAGATACGCGAGCGGCGGATCGGCAATTTTCTGCTGTTCGTCGTCGACGGTTCTGGATCGATGGGCGCGCAACGGCGCATGGTCGAGACCAAGGCGGCGATCATGAGCCTGCTGCTCGACGCCTATCAAAAGCGCGACAAGGTCGCCATGGTCGTTTTTCGTGGCCGCAGCGCCGAAGTCGTCCTGCCGCCGACCAACTCGGTCGAGCGCGCCGCACGGCTGCTCGCCGATCTGCCGATCGGCGGCCGCACGCCGCTGACCGCCGGACTGGCCGAGGCGGCCGGCGTGCTGCGCCAGATGCTGCGCAAGGAACCGAGCCTGCTGCCGCTGGTGATCGTGCTGACCGACGGCCGCGCCAACGCCGCGCTCGGCGACGGCGTGGCGCGCGACGAAGCGCTGCTTGCCGCGCAGGCTGTTGGCGATGAATTCGCCAGCGCCAAATTCGCCGTCGTCGACACCGAGGCGCCCGGCGTCGTCCGCCTGGAGCTCGCGCGCCAGCTCGCCAGAGCGCTCGACGCGTCCTATTTCAAAGTCGAGGATCTTCGTGCCGAAGATCTCGTTTCCATCGCCAAGGAGCAGCAAACGTGACCACCATCGAGCCGGCCCGCGCCGTCGTCTATCCTTTCGTCGCCATCGTCGGACAGGAAAACCTCAAGATCAGCCTGATCCTCAACGTCATCAACCCGGGACTGTCGGGAGTGCTGATCCGCGGCGAAAAAGGCACCGCCAAGTCGACCGCCGTTCGCGCACTGGCCGATCTGCTGCCGGAGATCGACGTCGTCGACGGCGACCCTTTCCAGAGCGACCCGCACGACCCGAGGGCCATGGCGCCCGAGGTCTATGCTCGGCATCTGGCCGGAGAGACCTTGCCGATACGGCGACGCAAGGTGCGTGTCGTCGAATTGCCGGTGTCGGCGACCGAGGACCGGGTGATCGGCTCGATCGATCTGGAGACCGCCTTGCGCGACGGTCGCAAGACGATCGAACCGGGGCTGCTGGCGGCGGCCAACCGCGGCATCCTCTACATGGACGAGGTCAATCTGCTCGACGACCACGTCGTCGACGTACTGCTCGACTCGGCGGCAATGGGCGTCAATACCATCGAGCGCGAAGGCATCAGCCTGTCGCACCCGGCCCGCTTCACGCTGATCGGAACGATGAACCCCGAGGAAGGCGAGTTGCGCCCGCAGCTGCTCGACCGCTTCGGCCTATGCGTCCACGTCGAAGGCTTGAACGACCCGGCGCAGCGCGTCGAGGTCGTCAAACGCCGCGCCGCGTTCGAGGACGACCCCGCCGCCTTTGCCGAACGCTGGGCCGCCGAAACGCAAAAGACCAAGGCGGCGATCGCCGCGGCGATTGCCGCCTATCCGCACGTCAAGGCCGCCGACGCCATCCTCTTCGCCATCGCCGAGCGCTCGCTTAAGCTCGGCGTCGACGGGCACCGCAGCGACATCATCATGCTCAAGGCGGCCAAGGCCCTGGCCGCCTGGGCCGGACGCGACAGGGTCTTGGCCGAGGACGTCGAGGCCGCGGCGAGCCTGGCGCTGGTACACCGCGTTCGCCGCCGCCCGTTCGAGCACATCGTCAATCCGCGCGCGGCCTGAGCGCGACCCATCCGAAACCACAAAAGCATGTCACGCATTGTTCTTCACTCCGTGCTCTCCGTGAACTCCGTGGCCAACTGCTCTTTTTGCTTCAAGGGAGAAGCATGATCATTCTGGATAATCTGCAGAAGCGCTACGGCGATCGTGCCGCGCTCGCCGGTGTGAGCTTCGCGGTCAAGCCCGGCGAACTGTTCGCCTACCTCGGACCCAACGGCGCCGGAAAATCGACGACCATCCGCATCCTCGCCGGCCTCACCCGCCTTTCCGGCGGCCGCGCGATCGTCGGCGGCGCCGACATCGAAAGCGATCCGCTGACGGCCAAACGCCAGTGTGGGCTGGTCGTTCAGCACACCAACGTCGATAACGACCTGAGCCTGGCGCAAAACATGGACATCCACGGCCGCCTGTTCGGCATGTCCGCCGTCGACCGCGCCGAGCAGACGCGAACGCTGCTCGACTACGTCGATCTGGGCGAGCGCCGCGACCAGCGCGTCGGTACGCTGTCCGGCGGCATGAAGCGCCGCCTGATGATCGCCCGCGCGCTGATGCACCGTCCGCGCATCCTCTTTCTCGACGAACCGACGGTCGGGCTCGACGCCGAGGTCAGGCGGCGCATGTGGGGGCTGATCAAAACGATCCAGGCCGGCGGAACGACGGTGCTGCTGACCACCCATTACATCGAGGAGGCCGAATTCCTCGCCGACCGCGTCGCCTTCATCGACCACGGCAAGCTGTGCGCGCTCGACACGCCCGCCGCGCTGATGACGCGCATCGGCCAGTGGGCGATCGACCGTCCGGGCCAAACGCAAATGAGCAGCGAATACTTCGCCGACCACGCCGCAGCGCGAGCGGCGGCAGCGGACTGCGGCGACGCGCTGACGCTGCGCCGGGTCAACCTGGAGGACGCTTTCTTGCGCCTGACCGGCAAGGGAGCGCTGCCATGCTGAACGTCATGAACGGCTTTTTCGCCATCTACCTGCGCGAGATGCGCCTGCTGCGCCAACGCTTCTGGCGGCAGATCTCGTCGATGATGGTGTTGCCGCTGCTCTACATGGTCGCCTTCGGCACGGCGATGGCCGGTCACTCGCCGCTGGCCGGTCACAGCTACCTCGAATTCCTGATCCCCGGTCTCGTCGCCATGACCTGCATGACGCAGAGCTACGGCATCGCCACCGAGATCAACGTCGCGCGCTTCTATCTGCACGTCTTCGAGGAATTCCAGGCGGCGCCGATTCCCAACGCCGCCTACGTGCTCGGCGAGGTCTGCGCCGCAATGACGCGCGCGGCGCTCGGCGTTGCGGTGATTCTGTCGATTGCCCTGCTGTACTCGGTCAAGGTTCGCGTCGACGCGTTCTTCCTGCTCGCGGCGATGCTCAACGCTTTCGTCTTCGCAGCACTTGGCGTGATCATGGCGATGCTCGTCAAATCGCACGCCGACCAGTCGCTGCTCACGACTTTCGTGATTACGCCGATGTCCTTCCTCGGCGGCACGCTGTTCCCGGTCGAGAGTTTGCCGGGCTGGGCCCAACACCTGGTCTATTTGCTGCCGCTGACGCACGCCTCGAACGCCATCCGTGGCGCGGCGCTCGGGCTGCCGCCTCAATTGACCGACTTTGCCGTGCTGGCCGCCATCAGTGCGCTGTTCTTTGCCGTCGCCCTGGCCTGCGTCGGACGTGCGCGCGACTGATGCCGCTCGCTGCCGCGCCGCCGACCATCGCCGTCAAGCTGCTCGTCGTCTGGCTCACCACGCGCTGCCAGTTGCGCTGCCGGTATTGCTACATGAGCGCCGGCGACATGGCACTGGTCGACCTCGACGAGCAAACCTTCCGCTTGGCCGCCGACAAGCTCGGCCTTGGCGCCGGCGCTGAAGTGCAGATCGCCGGCGGCGAACCGCTGCTCGTCCCGCAGCTCGTCGACGCCGTCGCCACGCACGCGCGCCGGCTCGGCGTGACGCGCATCGGTGTGCAGACCAACGGCATCGGCATCGACGACGCTTTCGTAGCGCTGGTCAAGCGCCACGGGCTGGCGGTCGGCGTCAGCCTCGACGGGCCGCCGACGGTCAACGACCGGGTACGCGGGCGTAGCGCCGAAGTGCTGCGCGGCCTCGCCAAGCTCGAAGCGGCGTCCATTCCCTTCGGCGTCACCGCGGTCGTCTGCCGCGAAACGGTCGACTCGCTTCCCGAGCTGGGGCTGCTGCTCGCCGGCTTCGCCCAGGCGCGCTCGCTCGGCCTCGACATCGTCCGCCCGGCCGGTCGCGCCACCGACGACGACCTGCCGACGCCGGCCGCCTTGCGCCAGGCCTTCGCCAGCCTCGCTGGCCGCCTCGCGTGGGCCAACCAGCGGCGCCGCCATCCGCTCAAGCTGCGCGAGCTGGCCGCCGCCGGCTGCGGCGGCACGGCGTATTGCCCGAGCGAATTCGGCCTCGGCGCGGCACTGACCGCCGACGGCGACCTCTACCCCTGCGCCAGCCTGGTCGGCCGCCCCGAATATCAGTGCGGCAGCGCCGACGCGCCCGACCTCGCCCGCCTCGCGCGCGGCCTGCCAAGCGACCAGTCGAGCTGCGGCGGCTGCGCCGTGACGCACTGCGCCGGCCGCTGCCCGGCGCTCGCCCTGCTCTCGCCGCAGGCCGGCCGGCTCGATTGCGCGCTGCGCATCGTCGCCAGCCGCCTCAATGCCGAAACGCCAAGCGGCCGGATTGAGGTCAGGCGATCGGTCATGAAAGGAAGAAAAGAATGATCTTGAAAGTCTATTTTGACGCCATTGAACTGCATCGTCAGGACAAATTCGTCGCCCTGCGTTTCCGCTCGCCGCACCGGTTGATTTCCAATAGTCTCGACAACGGCGGCATCGTCGATGGACTCGACCTGGTCTACAACCATCAGTGCTGCGAACCGGCCGGTCCGCTCGCACGCCATCCATCACGGGTTGTGCTCGACCACCCCGATCTTTACGCCGCCGCGCTGCTCGAACGACACGGCTTCGGCGGTCTTCGTGCCGCCCAACTCGGCACGGCAGCCAACATGAGCAACCTCGCTGTAGCATTCGAGGAGTACCGCGACATCGCCGTTCTGGCGGTGGCCACCGGCGGCGTCGAAGGCAACGCCGCGCGTGCCGGCGACCCCGCCTCCGGTTATGAATTCGACGGCCGCTACGAGCCGATCACGCGCGAGCAACCGCCGGCGCACGGCACCATCAACGTGATGATCGCGATCAACCAGCCGCTGCTCGACGGCGCACTCGTGCGCGCCGTGATGACGGCCACTGAAGCTAAATCCGCAACGCTGCAGGAGCTATCCGTCGCCTCGCGCTACTCGCCGCAACTGGCGACCGGAACCGGCACCGACCAGGTCGCCGTCTGCGCGCCGCGACAGGGAAGCTCGGCACCGCTGCGCGGCGCCGGGCATCACACCACGGCAGGCGAATTGATCGGCAAGGCGGTGCGCCGTGCACTCAGCGAAACATTGCTCTTTCAGAACGGCATGCACCCGGCCGAACGCGGCTCGTGCACGCGCCTGATGGAACGCTTCGGTTTGCGCGGCGCAGCGCTGATCGACGCGATCGTGCCGCTGCTTCCCGCCGAGGCAGGCGACAGTGTACGCTGCGCACCGCCGATGCTTGACCGCGACCCGATGACGGTGCTCGCCGTCGCCGGCTATCTGCACGTTGACGACCAGCTCACCTGGGGCACGGCGCCGCCGCTCTGCCGCCGCGAAGCGGCCGCCATGCATGGCGCGCTGATCGCCGCCGCCGCGTCGGGACGGCGCGAACGCTGGACGGCTTTCCACGACGAACTGGCCGGGCGCTGCGCCGCCGCCGGGCGCGATGACCCGGCCTTTGTCGTTCCACTCGCGTTGGGCATCGGCTATGCCGAGAAATGGCAGGAACAGCACGCCATGCTGGCGTCACTCGATGCGCGTATCACCAGAGACGATGGATAGTCCAGGCTGCGACAACGGGAAACCGGCGACCGGCGGTGCCACCACATGCTCACACCGATGTTCGCCTCAGTCGCTCGCCTGGCGGCACGCTCAGAACAGGAAATAGCGCTGCGACAACGGCAAGGTCTGTGCCGGCTCACAGGTCACCAGCTCGCCGTCGATGCTGACCTGATAAGTCTGCGGATCGACGTCGATCTGCGGCGTCATGCCGTTGTGAACCATATCCTTCTTGCCGACGTTGCGGCAATGGCGGACGGGAAGAACGATACGCTCCAGGCCGAGCTGCTGTTTGATCCCTTTTTCGTAGGCCGCGCCGGAAACGAAGGTGACGCAGGTCCTTGGCGCCGCTTTACCGAAAGCGCCGAACATGGCGCGCATGATCACCGGCTGCGGCGTCGGAATCGACGCATTGGCGTCGCCCATCTTGGCAGCGGCAATGACTCCGCCTTTGATGACGGTGTCCGGCTTGACGCCGAACAAGGCCGGGTTCCAGACCACCAGATCGGCGATCTTGCCTTTCTCGATCGACCCGACGTAGTCCGCAATGCCGTGGGCGATTGCCGGATTGATGGTGTATTTGGCGACGTAGCGCCGGGCTCTGAAATTGTCGTTGTCTTCGCCGGCCGCCTCGGGAAGCTGGCCGCGTTGCTTTTTCATCTTGTCCGCCGCCTGCCAGGCGCGCGTGACGACCTCGGCCGGCCGCCCCATCGCCTGCGAATCCGAGTTGAGAATCGAAATGGCGCCGATATCGTGCAAGACGTCTTCGGCCGCCAGCGTGCCGTAGCGAATCCGTGATTGCGCGAAGGCCACGTCCTCGGGAAGACTCGGATCGAGGTGATGGCAAACCATGATCATGTCCAGATGCTCATCCATCACGTTCTTGGTGAACGGCATCGTCGGGCTGGTCGAAGAAGGCAGCACATTGGCGCAACCGGCGGCCTTGATGATGTCCGGCGCGTGACCGCCGCCTGCCCCCTCGGTGTGATAGGTATGGATGGCCCGCCCGGCGATGGCGTTCATGGTGCTCTCAAAATACCCGGCTTCATTGAGCGTATCGGTATGAATGCACACCTGGACATCGTAATCGTCGGCGACGGCCAGACAGGTGTCGATGGCCGACGGCGTCGAGCCCCAGTCTTCATGCAATTTCAGGCCGATGGCGCCGGCTTCGATCTGCTCGATCAGCGGCTCTTTCGCCGAACAGTTGCCTTTGCCGAGAAAGCCGAAATTCATCGGGAACGCCTCGACCGACTCGATCATCTTGTGCAGGTTGTATTCGCCCGGCGTGCAGGTCGTCGCGAAAGAGCCTTCGGCCGGACCCACTCCGCCGCCGATCATGGTGGTCATCCCCGAGTAGAGCGAGGTTTCGATCTGCTGCGGACAGATGAAATGGACGTGCGTATCGACGCCGCCGGCAGTGACGATCATTCCCTCTGCCGACAACACCTCGGTTCCTGCGCCAACGATCAGCTCCGGATCGACGCCGTCCATGATGTCGGGGTTGCCGGCTTTGCCGACGCCGACAATTTTTCCGCCCTTGATGCCGATATCTGCCTTGACGACCCCCCAGTGGTCGAGAATCAAGGCGTTGGTCAGCAACAGGTCCAGTGCGCCATTCTTGTTGGTCAGCCCGGCATTCTGGCCCATGCCGTCGCGGATGGTCTTGCCGCCGCCGAATTTCATTTCGTCGCCATAGACCGTGTAGTCTTTTTCCACTTCGATGAACAGCTCAGTGTCGCCGAGGCGAACCTTGTCGCCGACGGTCGGCCCGTACATTGAGGCATAGTCTTTGCTGCTGACGCGAACACTCATTGCGCTTCTCCTTTGGCGACGAAGCCGGCGCGCTGCGCCTTGGCCATGGCGGCGCCGAACGTGGCGTCGTTGATCTGTGCATCGGTCAGATTATTGAGTCCGCGGACGATGCGCTTGCCGGCTATCTTGACCAGGCGAACGATCTTCTCTTCGCCCGGCTCAAAGCGAATCGCCGTTCCCGAAGGAAGATCGGGGCGGAAGCCATAGGCCTGCTGGCGGTCGAATTCGATGCAGCGGTTAACCTCGAAAAAATGGAAATGCGATCCGATCTGGATCGGACGACTGCCCCTGTTGGTGGCTTTGAGCTCTCTGCTTTCCAGGCCTTCGTTCAAGCTCACAAAGGCCTGCGGACAGATGATTTCACCTGGATTCATGATTGGCTCCCCGAAAATTAGCGGATCGGTTGATGAACGGTCACCAGCTTGGTGCCGTCGTCGAAAGTGGCCTCGACCTGGACTTCATGCACCATTTCGGCGACGCCCTCCATCACGTCGCTTTTGGCCAGCAAGGTCGTTCCCAAGTCCATCGCCTCCCTGACGGTCTTTCCTTCGCGAGCCCATTCCATGATCTCTGAGGCAATCAGCGAAATCGACTCGACATAGTTGAGCTTCAACCCTTTCTTGAGACGGGACTTGGCCAGCTCGCCCGCCGTATGCAACATCAGTTTTTCCATCTCTCTTGGCGTCAGGTGCATCGCAGCACTCCTCCTGGTAAATGCGTTGTCGTTGCCGAAAGCATGAAGAAAACTAGATTTTTCTTACATACGCAAAATTGCGTAGCTGCGTGCCATCCGCAGACGCATCGGGTATGCTCGCGCCAAAGACATACGGAAGCAGCGACGATGCAAAGACTGACCATTTCGCTTGACGACGAACTCGCGCAGGCCTTCGACGAACTGATGCGTCGACGCGGCTATGCCAATCGTTCGGAAGCCATGCGCGACCTGCTGCGCCGCGAACTGGGAGAAAGCGATCTGGCCAGCGGCGGCGCCAGGCAGTGCGTGGCCGTCTTGAGCTATGTTTTCGACCACCACGAACGCCAGTTGGCCAGCCGGCTGACGACGCTGCAGCACGACCATCACGAGCTGGTGATCTCCACCCTGCATGCCCACATCAGCCATGAAGATTGCGTCGAAACCGCGATCCTGCGCGGCGCCACCGGCAGCGTCAGAAAGTTCGCCGAAGCGATCATCGCGCAGACCGGGGTTCGCCATGGGCAGGTGCAATTGATTCCACTGGAAACGCCAACCCGCCAGAGCAAGCGGCGCCCCAAGGCCTGAGCGGCGACGCGCCAGACGCCGGCTTCGCGCCGCTGGCGGACACCGCGGCGGCCTTTGCCGACGCCGAGCGCATGATCACCGAGCGAATCGTCCCCGCGGCAGAGGCGATGGGTCGCGCCGGAACGATGCTGCTGCGCCGCTGCTGGTCCGACCTGGCCAGGCGCGCGGAGGTGGCCGGCGTCGGAGCGCAGCACCCGGACTCGTTCGCTGCCGAGCCTCATTTGCGCGCAGGGCAGCCGCGCGATGCCGTGCGTACCGCCAGCGACCTTCCCGGCGCAGACCGGCGCGCGGCGGTACAACGCTGGCTGGCCCAGGGGCATTTCCGTTGCGCAGGAAAGGAAGCCAGCCTGACTTCGGCCTTGCGCTACGCCTGGCTGGCGCCGCAACGCTTCAACGCCCTGGTCGAGCAATTGAGCGATCCGCAGCTGACCCGCCACTGGCAGAGCTTCCAGGCGGACCTCGATGAGCTCGACGCGACATGGTTCCCCGCCTGGACCCCGGCACCCCAAGGACGCTTGAGCCATGGGCCCTTTCACCTTCGGAGCGTTTTCGCCGGGGTGACGACTTCATACATTTTCAGGCCGGATCAATAGGCACCGCCTGTTCGTTTTAAAACGCTCGTTCAGATGCGTCGATCATGCCGCACGAAGCGAAACCAGCGCCTGCTTTGTCAGAGTGCAGCATCCGCTCGCTCCCACCGACCGTTTTACTCGCTTCGCGCCGCCGCGCCGATCCCCTGCATCAGGCTGTCCTCGATGTCGCCTTCGGCTTCCAGCAGCAGCGCTTCGAGCGACTCCTTGTCCGCCCCAGGGTTTTCCCACAGGCCGCGCGCGATCGCTTCGAGCAAACGCTCGCTGATGTTCTGCAGCGCGTAGGGGTTGTGCTGCTTGAAGAAGCGCTGCATCTCGGGGTCGAGCGCGTAGGTCTTGGCCAGTTCCTGGTATTGCCAGTCTTCAAGGATTCCCGACGAGGCGTCCCAGTGGAAGCAGATGTCGACCAAGCGCGACATGTCGCCGGCGCCCTTGTAACCGTGCCGTTTCATCCCCTCGATCCACTTCGGGTTGAGCACGCGCGTGCGGAAGAGGAAGCGTCCCTCCTCGTCGGTCGACCGGATGCGCGGCTGGCGCGGATCGGACGAATCGCCCGAGTAGCTCGGCACGTAGTTGCCGGTCACCGCCTTGACCGCGGCGTTCATTCCGCCGTGGTAATTGTTGAAATCGACGCAGCTGAAAATGTCGTACTCGCGCGTCGACTCGTTCTTGACGGTGAGGTCGAGCTGGCCTATGCGCCGGCGGAAGTCGTCCTGGCGCGCCTCGCCATAGACGCCCTCACCGTACGCATAGCCGCCCCAGGACATATAGATTTCGCCGAGGTCGGCGACTTCCTGCCACTGACCGCTGTCGAGCAGGTCGGCGACGCCGGCGCCGTAGCAGCCCGGCTTGTCCGAATAGACGCGGAAGGCGGCGCGCTGTTCGGCTTCCTCGGCCGACAACCCGGCCTTGACCAACTCGTCGCGGTCGACGGCGACGTTGTGCGCCAACGGGTTCATCTCGGGCGGCTCGGCGAGCGCCGCGACCATGCGCGCCGCGCCGTCGATCGTCTCCATCAGGTTGGGGAAGGCGTCGCGGAAGAAACCGGAGGTGCGCACGGTGACGTCGATGCGCGGATAGGCGCGCTCTTCCAGCGGAATCACCTCGACACCGTCGACGCGCCCGCTGTGCCGGTTCCACACCGGGCGCACGCCCATCATGTAAAGGATCTGCGCCATGTCGTCGCCGCGCGTGCTCATCGTCGGTACGCCCCACAGCACCATGCCGATCTGACGCGGCACTTTGCCTTCGTCCTGTCGATAGCGCTCGACCAGCGCATCGGCCTGGCGCACGCCGACTTCCCAGGCTTCCCGGGTCGGAATCTTGAACGGATCGACCGAGTAAAAATTGCGCCCGGTCGGCAGGATGTCGATGCGCCCGCGCGTCGGGCTGCCTGAGCCGCCTGGCGGGACGAAGCCGCTGGACAGGCCGGCCAGCGTGTATTTGATCTCGTCGGTGATCAGCTCAAGCTTGGGCCGGACGGCGTCGCGAACGAAACGCAGCACGTCCGCCACCCGGCCGGAGCCGTTGAAGCGCGTCTGAACGGCGTCATGCAGCGCGTCGTCGGACCACCCCGCTGCGTCGAGCGCGTCGTAGGCGGCGCGAACGTCCTTGAGGATCTGGGCGAGGATCTGCCCCTTGGTCTTACCGAGCGCCGGCACCAGTTCGCCGGGATGGTCGCGCAGGTCCTCGCCGTCGAAGCCGCGCGCGGCGGCAATCGAGTCCCACAGCGACGCCACATCGCCGTTGGGCAAACGCGTCAGGTGCACCATCGTCTCGTTGAAGCGCTCGGGCGGCGGCACCTCGCCGAGCGTATGCAAGCCGTCGTTGATCGACGTGACATCGACCGTATCGAGGTAGCCGTGCAGCTTGCCGAAAAAGGCAAACGGGTCTTCCTCGGCTTCCTCGCGGCTCATGCCGAGGTCGGCGTCGAGGTGCGCCTCGGCGGTGAGCTTCCAGACCTTTTCGAGGATCAGCGTGACCTTGGTCGGATCGTCCTGCTGCGCGAAATAGGCCGCTTCGAGCAAATCCTCGATCTGCTGAAAAGTATCGGTCTTGCCGGCGTTGGTCTGCGGCGGGATCATGTGGTCGAGGATGACGCAGTACGAGCGGCGCTTGGCCTGCGTTCCCTCGCCCGGATTGTTGATGATGTACGGGTAGAGGTGCGGAATGTCCGAGATGGCCGCATCCGGATAGCAGTCGCGCGACAACCCGGCGCTCTTGCCGGGCAGCCATTCGAGCGAACCGTGCGTGCCGACGTGGATCACCGCGTGCACGCCGAATTTCTCGCGCAGCCAGCGGTAGTAGCCGAGATAGTGATGCGTGGCCGGCAGGAAGGGATCGTGGATGGCCTGGCCATCGGGCTGCAGCGACGGCTCGTCGGCCTCCTCCAGGCGCGCGCGCGGCGGCTGCACGCCGAGAAAGACGTTGCCGATCACCATGCCGCCGACCAGCAGCTGGCCGTCGTGACAGAAGGTCACTCCCGGCGCCGGCCCCCATTTTTCGTCCATCTCGCGCTGCATCCTGGCACTGCGTTCGGCGTGCCAGCGCTGCGCCGTCGGCGTATCGATCGCCGCCGCGGCGCGCTCGGCCATCTGCTCGCCTGGCAGATAGCGGCGGTCGCTGGTCAGCCGGTCGATCATCTCGAAAGCCATCGCCTCGCCGCTCGCGAAGCGCCGGTCGACGCGGTAGCCCTCGCTCTGCATACGTTCGAGAATGGCCTTGACGCTCGCGAACGAGTCGAGTCCCGAAGCGCAGCCAAGCCGGTCGTTGCGCGGCGGGTACTGATGGAAGATGATCGCCACCTTGCGTTCGGCGGGTGGCGTACGGCGCAGCCGCGCCCAGTTCATTGCCCATTTGACGACGTGACGGCAGCGCTCGTGTACCGGCTGGCGAACGAGCAGCCGCGCACCGGTCGCCGGATCGACGCCGGCGTCGTCGCGCGTGCCGACCACCGTGCCGATGATCATGCCGTCGAATTCGGGCTGCGCGATGTTGACCGAGACGTCCATCGGCGACACCGCCTGCATCGTCTCTTCCCACTGCGCGCGCGGGTTGTAGGTCAGGATCAGCTGCAGCACCGGCACGTCAAGTCCGGGCAAGACCTGGTCCGACCCCGGCGCCGCCTGCGTCAGCGAAAAGCTCATCGGCGAGAGCAACGCCTCGATCAGCGTCTGGCCGTCGCGCTTGAAAAAGGTCTCGGCGATTTCGGCGACGCCCATATTGCCAAGTTCGGCGTCGCGAAAACGATGATGGAATACCGCCAGCGGAACGCCGCCCTGCGCCTCGATCTCGCCGATCAGCGCGTCGTAGACGGCAAGGTCACCGTTCTGCCAGGCATAGTGACCGAACCACATCCCGATCACCGGCGCACCAGCGGCAACGCGCACCCGCGCCCAGTCGAGATAGCCGTCGCGGTCGAGTAAGCCGCCGCGCCATTCCGGATGATAGAGCCCTTCGCGCGGCAGCTTTTCGGGCGCTGGCGGCGCCGGCAGGTCGCTGCCGAGCTCGCGTGCCAGCGTCAGCAACAGGCCGCGCAGATTATTCACCCCACCCTCGCGCAGATAGGCGTGGCGTGCCTTGTAAGCGTCCGACCCAAAGTCGGTGCCGAGCGTGCGCGCCAGTTCGACGTCCTCCGCCGACATGCCGCTCGCCTGCACGTGGATCAGGCGACCGGCCGCCGCCTCGGCCAGCGTGTCGAGGCCGGGAATCGACTTGCCGCCGCCGTGCGGCAGCAGGACCAAGGCCGAAGCGTTGCGCACCGTTTCGGCCATCGCCGCGATCCGCTTGCTGTCGAACAGCTCGTCCTTGCCCGCCGCGACGACGCGCAGGCAGGCCGCCTCCGCCGGCGACAAAGCGACGACGGCGCGCCCTAGCAGCGGCAGGTGGGTGGACGTGGCGTCAATGACGACGACGGTGTGTGCGGCATAGGCCATGGCTTGATTTCCCTTGAGAGTGCTGTTTTCTGCCCGCCCGGCAGCTTGGATTTTTGCGTTTCAAAAGCTATTTGAGCGAGAACGCGTAGTCCCACGCCTTGACCGTGTCGCGCGTCTTGATGTCGACCGCGCCGCCCTGATGTTCGCCGATGTCGCCTTCACCCATGGCCTCTTCCAGATCGCCTTCGACGTCGAGCACCGCCGCGTGCAATTGATCGACCCGCCGCGCGTCGGCGCTCCACAGCCCGCGCGCCTGCGCTTCGAGCAGGCGCCGGACGATTTCCTCGAAGGCGTGCGGATTGTCGTGCTGCAGCCAGGCACGTGTTTTCTCGTCGGCGACCAGTCGCTCATGCACGGCGTCGAACTGCGCGCGACCGACGAGGCGCGCCGCGGCCGACCAGCCGAACAGCACATTGACCCGGTTGCTGACACTGCTGGCGCCGGTGTAGCCCTGATCGCGCGCGGTCGCCAGCCAGTCCGGGTTGAGCAGCGTGGCGGCCAGGCTCAAGGCCACCTCGTCGTCGAGCGCGCGCACTTCGCCGTCGGCGCTGGTCTGCGTGTCGCCCCAATACATGCGCATCGCGCCGCCGCCCAGCCCGCGCTTTGCCGCCGCTGCCCCACCCTGAACGTCGAGGTAGCAACTGCTGGCCAGCAGGTCGGCGTCGGCCGACGAGGCGCGCTGGTACGACAGGTCCATGCGGCGCAAAAGCTGCGCGTATTCGCCCATCGCCCGCGCCGCCGGTAGCCGTGCCGGACGGCCGTCGGCGCCGAAGGCGGTGCCGGCGGTGTTGATCAGCGCTTCGGCGAGGTCGCGATCGTCTTCCCAGGCCGAGGCATCGAGCGCCAGACCGACGCCGCCGCCATAAGCGCCGTCGCCGCTTGAGAAGCAGCGATAGCTGGCCAGCCGTTTGCACACGGCGTCGTCGTGATCCTTGAGCGTGGCGCGCAACTCAAGCAATCGCTGGCGAACGTGCGCGCCGACGAAGTTGCGCTCGTCTGGCTCGTCGAGCGCACAGACGGCCAGCACCGCCTGATCGAAGAGCGCGTAGATGTTGGGCAGCAGGTCGCGAACGACGCTGCTCATCTGCACCACCACGTCGATACGCGGACGCGGCATCATCTGCCCATCGGCGAGAGTCAGCGTCAGGCCGTCGAGCGCCAGCACTTCGATGCCGGTGACCTTGCCGTTGACCGAACGCGCCGGAGCGCAGCCCATCAGCCAGAGAATCTGCGCGGCGAGTTCGCCGTCGGACTGGAAAGCGTCGGTCGACCACAGCGTGACGCCGATCGTCCCGGGCAGTTTTCCTTCGTCGGAGAGGTAAGCGCGCAGCAGTTTTTCGCCCATGCGCTGGCCGACGGCCTGCGCGGCAGAGGTAGGAATGCAGGCGAGGTCGATACCGTAGAAATTGCGCCCGGTCGGCAGCACGTCGATCTTGCCGCGCGACAGGTGGCCGCTCGGCCCCGGCGCGACGAAGCGGCCGGCCAGCGCGCGCAGCACCGCGTCGGTCTCCGCGCCGCACGCCGCCAGCGCGTTGCGCAGTCCGGCTTCGTCGCCGGAGGCCAGACCGCCGCGTCGCGCCTCGTCGACGTAGCGTTCGACGTTCTCGCCACCCGGCGCACGACCGAAGACGTGCAGGCCGACGGTCAATACCCGCCGACGCAGGGCGTCGATGCGCCGCGGCAGTTCCTCGACGGCGTTGGCGAAAGCATCGTCATCGTCGGCGGCCGGCAGGCCGAGGCCGCTGATCTGCCGCTGCAACTGTTCGCGCAAGGCTTGCCGGCGCGCGCCCGGCGTCGCCGCCAGGTATTGCCGGTGCAGCTCTTCGAGCGCGTCCCAGTGTCCGCCCAGCGTATCGGCACGCGCCAGCGGCGCGCTCAGGTGGTCGACCAGCACCGCGCGACCGCGCCGCTTGGCGATCATTCCCTCGCCGCTGACCGTCATCAGGTAGGGATAGATGAGCGGCAGGTCGCCCAGCGAAATCGTCGGGTAACAGGTCTCGGAGAGGCCGGTGCGCTTGCCGGGAAGAAATTCGAGCGGCCCTTCGGTGCCCATCATGAGCAGCGCATCGACGTTGCGTTGCAACCACCAATAGGTCGCCAGCCAGTGATGCGACGGGGCGATCGCCGGGTCGTGCAGGATGCGGCACACTTCGCCATCGCAACGCGGCCCCCAGCAGCCGCGCTTGGGATCGGTCATCACCAGCACGTTGCCGAAACGCAGGCCGGTAATCACCAGCGTCGGCGCCGGGCCGTCGGGATGGAGTACCATCGACTTGCCGGGAAAGACGCCCCAGGCCGCATCGACGGCGTGGCGGATCGCTTCGGGCTGACGATCGAAATCGACGCGAAAAGCCGCTTCGTCGATCTGCGCCAGCGCCCCGCCCCTGGCGACGATCTGCTCGACCGACGTCCAGCGGAACTCGGAAATGGCTTTGCGCGCAACGATCAGATCGAGCAAGGCGCGCCCGTCGGCCGGCAGTTCGCCGACCTGGTAGCCTTCACTGTGCAGGCGGTGCAACAGGTCGACGGTGCTGTCCAGCGCGTCGAGCCCGGCGGCGTTGCCGATCGTCGCCTCCAGGCTCTTGCACGGCGGATTGTGCAGCATGATCGCCAGCCGCTTCTCACGATTGGGCTTGTGGCGCAGCCCAACCCAGGCGCGGGTCCGGCGCGCCAGACGCGCCACCTGGTCGGCCAGCGGCTCGACCACGCGCTGCTCGCCGGCCTGCTCGCCGTCGCCCGGCAAAGTACAGGCGAACACGGTCGGGTCGATGCAGCCGAGCATTTCCGGTCGCACCAGTGCGAACGACTGGGTCAGCGGACTCAAGCCCTGATCGTCGGCACGCCACTGCGCCGCCGACGCACTCCAGTTGCGCACCAGCTGGATTACCGGAACGTCGCTTACGGCAAACGGACCGGCCGCCGCCGGCGCACTGCGCCCATGGATGGCGATCGCGTTCCAGATCGCCGCCAGGCGATCGCCGCACTCGCCGCAGATGCGCCGCAAGGGATGATCCGGCGCGCCGAAAGGCGCCGCGACGCCGCTGTCGCAGAACATCGGCAGCGCCACGAGGCCGACGGCTTCGAGCTGCGCGACGAGGCCATCGACGGCGTCCATTTCGCCGTTGAGCCAGCTGTTGCGATCAAAGAACAGGGCGACCACCGGCGCACCGGCGTTGGTGCCACCGCGCGCGTCGCTCCAGGCCAGATAGCTCGCACCATCGTTCAATAGACCCGGCAGGTCGGGGTGGTAGATACCCGAAAAGACAGGATCGCCCGGCAAAGCGGGAAGCTCGATTATCGTTTCGGCGCGATGCAGCAGGTAAAGCGCCGCATTGACCAGATCGCCGACGGTTCCCGCCTTGAGGTAGGCGGCGACGCGCGCCTGCGCGTCGCGGTCGATTGCGCGCGGCCAGGCCGCCTCGCTTTCGATTCCGGCGGGAAGCGAAAAAGTGGCTTGCCGCGCCGCTTCGAGCAAGCGGTCAAACGAAGCGAAGTGGCGCGTCGCATCGACATAGACGGCGTCGGCGCGGGCCACTTCGGCGATCGTCTGGTCGAGCACGCGCATCTGGCTGACCACCTGCAAATCGATTCCCCGGCGCGCCAGCGTTTCGCTCGCCTGCTGCCAGACGCGGGCGAGTGCCAGATGGGTGAAGACGAACGTCACCTTGAGTTCGGGGCGAGAGAACAGCAGGGGCATCGGTCATTTCTCCGAAAAACGCGCGAGCGCAGCACAACGCGACAAGCGAGCGGCGAACGCCAGGCGCCAGCGCACCGACGAACGACTGTCGAGTCGACAAACCTTGATAAAAAAACCAGGCAGCACTGCGCACGAACCTTTCGCCAGGGACACCCCGTCCCCTTCGCTAGTTGGAAGGACGTTGCGGCAGGTCTCCTGGCTCTCGGTTCAACGCGTTTCAGCGGCCTTCCCGGACGCATCCAGTGGCTTGAGGGGGCGAAACGCTCGCCGATTACAGTTGCGGGGGCAGCCCCGGAATTAAGGTCCACGACCTCGTACCGGATTCCCTTTCAATCCCCAGAGGGGAACCATCAACGCGGCACAGTCTAGTGAGCCGCATCAGCGCTTGTCAAGCCGACGGGAGCATTCACCGCTCGCCGAACGACATGCACGGCAGACGCCATCGCTCGATGCCAAGCCTTGTGCTAGAGTCTGGCGCCTTCAGGTGAGCCGGCACGGAGGAATCGATGATCAGGGTTGAAGCGGTGCGCAAGCGCTACGGTGACGCCACCGCGCTCGACGGCATTGACCTGCACATCAATGCAGGGGAAACCTTCGGCTTGCTGGGCCCGAATGGCGCCGGGAAAACCACTTTGATCGGACTCATCGCAACGCTCAAGCGAGCCCAGTCCGGACGTATCCGGATCGGAGGCTTCGATAGCGTGACGGAAACCGAACAGGCCCGGAAACTCATCGGCCTGGTTTTTCAGGAGAACAATCTCGACCGCGAGCTTACGGCGCGCCAGAACCTCTGCTACCAGGCAAAGCTGCACCGGCTCGAAAAGGCCGAACAGAAAGTCGCCGCGATGATCGAACGACTGGGGCTGGCGGCGCAAGCCGACCGCGCCGTCGATCAGCTGTCTGGGGGAATGCGCCGACGTCTGGTGATCGGCCGGGCGCTACTGACCGAACCGCGCATCCTGCTGCTCGACGAGCCGACCACCGGCCTCGATGCGTCGATTCGCCGCGACCTCTGGTCGTTGGTCCGGCAGATTCGAGAAGCCGGTTGCACGATTGTACTGACCACTCATTACGTCGCCGAAGCTGAAGCGCTATGCGACCGGGTGGCGATTATCCGCCGCGGACGTGTCGTTGAACAAGGGACGCCGGAGGAACTACGCCAGCGCCACGGGTTACCGAGCCTCGAAGAGGTGCTGTTGGCATTGCCGGCCGAGGAATGAAAATGCCCAGTCTGAAGGGCGCCATGCCCATTTTCGTACGCGAAATGCAGTTGTTCCGCAACAAGCTGAAGCGGCCGACCTATGTCGTTTCCGCGCTGGTGACGCCGCTCATGTACATGCTCGTATTCGGACTCGGGCTCGGCCGCCAGGTGCATATTGCGGACGGCAGCTACCTCGCCTTTCTCATTCCCGGGCTGATGGGAATGACGGCCATGAACAACGCCTTCAACTGGGTCGCCAGCGCCATCAACTTCTCGCGTTTCTACTACCGCACCTGGCCGCTCGTCATCCTGGCGCCGGTCACGCCGCTGGCGATTGCGGCAGGCAACGTGGCGGCGGGGATGGCGCGCGGAATCATCGCCACCCTATTGGTCGGTCTGGCTGGTCTGGCGGTTGGCTGGCGACCGCAGCCCACACTGGTATTGCCGCTCACCCTGCTGATCGAAACCGCCTGCTTCTCGGCGCTGGGCGTACTGGTCGGCGTCAAGACACGCTGTTCGGAAGAACACATGACCTACGCCAACTTCCTGATCACCCCGATGGGTTTCTTCTGCGGCACTTTCTTTCCGCTCGACAATCTTCCCCACTGGCTGGCCTGTCCCATGTACTTGCTGCCGCTGACGCAGGCCAATATCGCCCTGCGCCAACACGGCTTCAGCGTCGAAACCGTCGTTGCACTGTCGTCGCTCGCCGCCCTCGCCCTGGTCCTGCTCGCACTTGCCGTGCGCGCCGTTGCCAGCTACACGGAATAAAGGTGCCGAAGGCCCGCGCAGTACTTTGTTTTCCGGAAATTGTTGGCATCGCTCTCAAGCCGTCGTAGAATGGCTGCTGTTTTAGGTGCCCAGCTCCACTTCCGTGGGGCGGGTGAAACGGGAAGCCGGTGACTCTGAGATTCAGACATTCCGGCGCAGCCCCCGCTGCTGTAAGCCTGACGAGTTTGCCCCACGCCACTGTGTTCGCACGGGAAGGTCGGCAAACGAGAACGAAGGCGAGCCAGAAGACCGGCCTAAATCAAACGTCGTACCATCCCCGGGGAAAAGGGATAGGTTCAGTTGATTTGCCGTTGATCTGCGTTCTTGCTTCGCTCCAACGACCCGTCTTCCGTCCTGCAATCGATCCCCTCGAATGGCTTGCCCATCGTTGCAGAGGGAGAAGAGATGCACATCATGGAAGGCTTCCTGCCTATCGAACACGCCGTCGGCTGGACGCTCGCTTCGGCACCCTTCGTCGCCTACGGCATTCACGCGGTCAACAAACGCATCAAGGAAAATCCCGAACAGCGCATGCTGCTCGGCGTCGCCGCGGCCTTTACCTTCGTTCTTTCAGCGCTCAAAATTCCCTCGGTGACCGGCAGTTGCTCGCATCCGACCGGCACCGGACTCGGCTCTATCCTCTTCGGGCCGACGGCGATGGCGCCGATCGGCCTCGTCGTTCTGCTCTTCCAGGCGCTGCTGCTGGCCCATGGCGGGATCACCACGCTCGGCGCCAACGTCTTTTCGATGGCCATCGTCGGCCCCTTCGCGGCGTTCGCCTTGTTTCGCCTGGCGCAGAAGCTGAAACTCTCGTTTGCGGTCAGCGTCTTCATCGCCGCCAGCATGGCCGATCTACTGACCTACGTCACCACCTCGGTGCAACTGGCCTGGGCCTTCCCCGACCCGGTCAGCGGTTTCGCCGGATCGTTCGTCAAGTTCGCGACGATCTTCGCCATCACCCAGATCCCGCTGGCGATCAGCGAAGGCTTGCTGACGGTGGTCATCATGAACGCCATCAAGCGCTTCAACGCACCGGAACTGCAGACGATGAATCTCGTCGGCCGCTCGGAGGTACAAGCATGAAACGCCACCAGAATCTGATCATGCTGATCGCCGTCGTGCTGCTCGCGATCTTCCCGCTGTGGCTGGTGCAAAAACCGGCGCCCGACGCCAACGGCAAAGCGGTCGAAATCTTTGCCGGCGCCGACGACAAAGCCAAGGATCTGATCGGCGAAATCTCGCCCGATTACCAGCAATGGTTCGAACCGCTGATCGAACCGGCCAGCGGCGAGATCGCCTCCTTGCTCTTCGCGCTGCAGGCCGCGCTCGGCGCCGGTTTCATCGGCTATTACCTGGGCGTTTCGGTCGGCCGCGAAAAGAGCCGGCGCGAGTTGATCGAGGGAAATACACGCTGAGATAAAACCAGTGGATTGGCGCCGCCCGAATCCGACCGGACGGTGACTGAAAGTTCAAGTCGGAAATATTTGCAACAGGTGCCTGGGCTTCTGCAGAAGCCCGGGTGAAACGGGAACGGGGTGCGCGGCAGATCGCCGCAATTCCCCGGCTGCCCCCGCAACGGTAAGCGAGTGCGGGTGCGTCACGGCGGTTTATCAAAAACCGCCAGCCACTGGAAGGACACCGTGGCACGGCCTTTGGGCTGTGTGCGCGGGTCTTCCGGGAAGGCGACGCATCAAGACTTGCGAGCCCGGAGACCGGCCTGTTGTTTGGTGCTGCCCCGCCATCTGGCGTGGCAGCGATATGCAATAGACCGTCTGCGGGGTTGCGGATGGCGGCATGGTATGCATGACGATTGGTCATGCCTGTCGCCTCACGTGCAGACGGTCGAACCTTGGAGTTTGACCGTGCATTACAGCAAATCGATTTTCACCCTCACTTCGCTCGCGTTATCGATCACCGGCGCCATCGGGCAAGAAACCGCCGCGCTCGATTCGGTCGTCGTCACCGGCCGCCGCGTCGAGGCCAAGCTCGAAGAAACGCCGCAGCGCATCGAAGTGATCGACAAGGACGACATCGAACGCACGCCGGCGCAGAACCTCACCGACCTGCTCAAGAAAAACAGCAGCGTCGACGTCATCGAGTACCCGGGCAACCTATCCGGCGTCGGCATTCGCGGTTACCGCCCGGAGTATTCGGGAATCAACAAACACTCGCTGCTGCTGATCGACGGACGACCGGCAATGAGCACCAATCTCTCGCTGGTCAACCGCGATCAGATCGAACGAATCGAAGTGCTCAAAGGGCCGGCTTCGGCGCTCTACGGATCGTCGGCGATGGGCGGCGTCATCAATCTGATCACCCGCGAAAGCCGCGGCGAGATCGGCGGTTATGGCGAAGTGAGCTACGGCAGCTACAACACCAAGGAGGTCAAGGCCGGCGCCGGCGGCGCGATCAATGAAGCGCTCGACTTCGACTACAACGGCTCCTACTTCGACCAGGGCAACGACTTCAAGGCCGGCAACGGCGACACCCGAGACAACACGGCCTACTCGCAGCAGAACCACGCGCTGCGCCTGGGCGTCAATTTCAACCAGGACTGGCGGCTCAACGTCAAGTCCGACGCCTATATCGGCCGCGACATCGCAACCCCAGGCAGTGTCGCCGACGGGCTGAGCAACCAGGCCAACAAGGATATGGACCGCAACGGCACCGACATCGCGCTGACCGGCAAGATGGGTGACCACCGGCTGAAGCTGCGGACCTTCGTCGGGGAGGAATCGTATACCAGCTACCAAAAGACATCCTCTACCCCGTCGGATACACGTTACCTGCCCTACCGCAGCTATTACTCGGACACCAAATGGAACGGCGCACAGGTCCAGGATGCCTGGGCATGGAGCGACACCGCCAGCCTGGTCTACGGTGTCGACTATGAAAAGGCCAAGGTATCGACGCGCAGCTACAACGCCAACGGCACCGAAAAGGCGCCCTATTCGGCCAACAACGACCGCGAAACGACCGGCTATTACGCCGAAAACACCTGGTATTTCAACGACAACAACAGCACTTTCTACATCGGCGCGCGGCGCGACCAGATCAGCGTATCGACGTTCGACACCCCGCTCAAGACCAACTTCACGCCGTCGACCAGCGATTTCGACAACACCAGCCCGAGCGCCGGTTTCAAGCATCTGCTGGGACTCGGCTTCCGTCTGCACGGAACGATCGGCAAGGGCTTCATGGTACCCGACGCCGCCTACGTGAGCGGCACCGCCACCTCGCTTTCGGGAAAAACCACGACGATCACTCAGGGCAACTCCAGCCTCAAGCCTGAATCGAGCGTGACCTACGATCTCGGACTCGAATGGAGCGCCAAGGATCTATTTGCCGACGTCACTGTTTTTCACACCAAAGTCGAGGACAAGATCGTCAACAGCATCACCACGATCAGCAACGTCGGCGGCTACAAAACCAACTTATCGACCTACTACAACGCCAACGAAGCGATCATGCGCGGGCTCGAATGGGAAGGCCGCTGGAAAGCGACGCGCAACATCACGCTATCGCTCGCCGGAACGCACTACTTCGAGCGCAGCGAGCAGAACGGCGACACCTGGAGCGACATCCGCAACGTTCCGGACAACACGGTACGGGCGTCAATCGACGCAGAATACGGACCGTGGAGCGGCCGCCTGGGGGCTCGCCGCGTCGGCAAATGGTACGACAACAACTGGATCGGCGACACCTCGCAGATCATCACTTTCGACGGCTTCACCACGGCGGATTTCTGGCTGCGCTATCGCGTCGACAAGAAACAGTCGGTGATGGCCAGCATCGACAACCTGACCGACAAGTACTACGAGGAAAAAGGCGGTTATCCGCTGCCCGGACGCAACGGTAAGATCAGCTACCGCTACGAGTTCTGACGTGTCATCAGCGAGCGCTCTTCGGCGAAAAAGGCGCGGCAGCCGCTGCTATTGGCTGCCGCTGTCGATCGCGACGATCGCCAGCGCCGTCGCGCAGGAACGCATGCTCTCCGAAATCACGGTCAACGGTGAGATTTCGGACATCGAGGAGCGGCGTAGCTCGGCGACGCAAAAGACGATCATCAACCGCCGAGAAATCGAGGCGACCGGCGGACTGACCGTCGGCGAAGTGCTCGGCAAGCTGCCCGGCGTCGCCGCCGGGATGCCGAGCAGCGACGGGACGGTGGCCTTGAGCGCGCGCGGCATGGTGCGCGACTCGGTGCAGGTGCTGGTCGATGGCGAACGTCCGGCGGGCAATTCGCGCCATTCGATGCTGATCATCTCGCGCATGCCGGCGGGCGAGCTCGAACGCGTAGAGATCATGCGTGGCGCGTCGGCGGAGTTCGGCAGTTCGGCGCCGCTCACCATCAACCTCGTCACCAACCGCTCGACACGCCAGGAGACGCTGAGCTACAAATTGGCGGCCGGCGCGCGCGACGGCGAGCCGCTGGAGCAATTGTCGCTGACCAAGCAGGGACGCAGCGGTGCCTGGTCGTGGACCTTGCCGCTGTCGATCAGCGAGTACCGCTCGCCGGTCGACAAGACGACGCTGCGCCAGAACGCCATGGGCGGTACGCCGACGCTGTGGCAGAACGACCGCGAAAAAGGAACCAACGCCTTACAGGAACAGTACTTCGCGCCCAAGCTCAACTGGAAGGAAGGCCAAAGCAGTTTCAACATCTGGCCGATGATCTACCTCGGCGAAGGAAGCCGCAAAACGACGCTCGAACGCACGCAATACGCCGACCCGGTCAGCGAAACGGGGCTTTCCACCGTCCTGCAGCGCAACGACCGGGAAGACAGCAGCTACCGCATCAACCGCCTGCGCCTGGAGGGCGAAACCTTCGCCGCCGGCAACAAGCTCTCGGCGCGACTGTCGCTGATGGACGGCAGCAAGAACACCGAGACCACGCGCGACAGCAGCAGCGACTACTTTTTCGAATCGATGCGGCGCGACGAGAACGAGGTCAATGCGGCAGTGCGCCTGGATCGCGCCTGGGGCGAGCACGTTTCCAGCGTCGGTCTCGAATACGTCAGGCTCAAACGCAGAGAAGCGCAGGACTACGCTGGCAGTTATGTCGATAGCGAAGTGTTCCGCGCCAGCGAGAAGCAGAGCACGCTCTGGCTGCAAGACGAATGGGCGCTGAGCAACGCGCTGACGCTGACCTCCGGTGTTCGCGGCGAATCGATCGTGCTCGATACCGACGAAAGCGCGCAACGGCACGGCGCGCTGTCGCCGTCGCTCGCCGCGCGCTGGGATCTTAACGACGGCTGGCTGCTGCGTTCGTCGCTGGGCGCCGCGATCAAGGCGCCCAAACTCGACGAAATCAGCAACGCCCAGATCCGCTCGACCAACGCCAACTCGCCGCTCGAACCCGACCGGCGCGGCAATCCCGAGCTCGATCCGGAGAAAAGCGTCAGCCTCGAACTCAACCTTGAACACTACTGGCCCAATGAAACAGCGGTCGTCGGCATCAACGCCTACCTGCGCGAGACCCGCGACTTCATCGAACGGCGCGTGTCGCAGGAAGGCGCGCGCTGGGTCGAACGCCCGTACAACGAAGGCGACGCGCAGCACTGGGGAATCGAGCTCGACGGCAAGCTCAAGGCCGACGCGCTGGGTCTTGCCGGCGCGTCGTTCAGGAGCCACCTAACGCTGCCGCACGGCAGCGTCGACGACACCCGCCTGGGAATCCACCGTTCGCCGCGCGAACTGCCGAGCTTTATCTGGACTTTCGGCTACGACCAGAACCTGCCCTCGCTGTCGTCGACCGCCGGCGTTCTGCTGCAGCGCACGGGGACCATCAAGACTGACATCCCGTCGGAACAATGGGCGAATACCGGCGCGCGCTCGGTGCTCGACGCCTACTGGGTCAGGAAGCTGGGACTGACGACCAATCTGCGCTTCACGCTACAGAACCTGCTCGGCGAGGACTTCACGCGCACCGCGCGCTACTGGTCGGCCGGACAGCAATGGCTGCTTGGCACCAGTGACAGTCAGCCGCGCGCCTTCATGGTGACGCTGGAAGGCAAGCTATGAGAGCACGGCGCGCGCTGTCGCTGGCGCACCGCTACAGCGGCCTGCTCATCGCGCTGCTGGCGGTCCTGGCGGCGCTCACCGGAAGCCTGCTGACTTTCGCGCCCGAACTCGACCGTCTGCTCAATCCGGAGCTGCTGAGCCCGCAGCTCCCCGCAGCGGGGGCGTCGCCATGGCCGTTGGCCAAACAGATCGCGGCGGCCGAGGCCGGGCAGACCGACGAGCCTGGCTGGCAAGCCGCTTTCATCGTTCCGGCGCAGCGCGACGGGCAGGCCAGCGCGATCTGGATACGTCGTCCGGATCCGCAAAAGAGCGGTTCATCGCGCTTTCGCCAGGTGCTGGTCGACCCTTACCGCGGCGAAGTCCTCGGTCAGCGCGAGCGCAACCGTACCGATTGGAGCCGGGCAGGTTTCGTTCGCTCGCTCGCCCGTCTGCACGGCGACTTGCTGCTCGGCGCAGCCGGACGCTGGATCATGGGGATCGGCGCGCTGATCTGGGTGATGACCTCGCTCGTCGGCCTCTATCTGTGGTGGCCGGGACGGCAGAAGCTCGTGCTGGCGCTGGCGATCAAGCGCGGCGCCGGGCGCCGCCGGCTGATTTTCGACCTGCACCGAGCGAGCGGCTTCTATAGCGCTCCGGTGCTTCTGGTCGTCGCCTTCACCGGAATCTACCTGGCGCTGCCGGCGACCGTAAGAAGCCTCGTCGCTGTCGTTGCGCCACTAGCGGACGCCCGACCGCCGCGCGTCGGCGCGCCCGCCGACGGCGCCATGCTTGATCCCGATCAGGCGATTGCCGTCGCCCGCAGCGTCTTCCCCGATGGTCAGCTCAGACGCGTCAGCCTGCCGGCCACGCCTGACCAGGCCTACATCGTCGCTTTCCAGCGCGCGCCAGATGTCGCGCGCACCAGCGGCGGGCGCAGCGTGGTCGGGGTCGATCCGTATCGCGGCGACGTACTATCGATCAGCGACGCTTCGAACTCCCCGCTTGGAAATACCTTCCTCAACTGGCAGCTGCCGCTGCATAGCGGCAGCGCCTTCGGGCTGCTCGGCCGCATACTGGTCTTCGTCGCCGGCCTGATCGCCACCGTGCTCACGGCCTCCGGCCTGCTGATCTGGTGGCAACGCGGCAGCACCGTCCGCCATCGATCCGACTTGCAATGAGTGCTCAAACTTGTCTTCCGTCTTCTCGACGCGGCGGCCTGCTACTAATGGTCGTCGCCACGCACGCTGCGCTGCTGTTGTGGATCGGCGCCACACGCAGCGCGGCGCCAACCAATCCCGAGCAAACGATAGAGGTCGCCCTGCTGCTGCCGCAGTCCCGGCCCGAGCCGCCACCACCGGCGGCCAAACCGCAAGCGATCAAGGCGCCGGCAAGCAAGCCAGCGCCGGTCAAGCAAGCACGCGCGGCGACGCCCCCGCCAGCAACGCCGACGATCGAAGCGACGGCCAGCGCTATCGCGCCGACGGCTAGCGCCCCCACGGCTACAGCGACCGCCGCGCCAACCTCGGGAACGCCTGCGACATCCGGGCCAAACGGCCAGGGCGGAGCCGCCGACGCGGCGAGCCAGGCGCGCTTCGACGCCGACTACCTGCATAACCCGGCACCGCCCTACCCACCGCAAGCGCGGCGGATGAGCGAGGAAGGCAGAGTGATCCTGCGCGTTGAGGTCAGCGCCGAAGGCCGCGCACAAAACGTCGAAATCAAGACCTCTTCGGGCAGCGCCCGGCTCGACGAGTCGGCGCAGCGGACCGTCCGCAGTTGGCGCTTCATTCCGGCCAAGCGTGGCGAAACCGCCGTCGACAGCTGGGTGCTGGTTCCCATCATCTTCAAACTGGAGCACTAAAAATGAACGAAACACCATCGTCCAACCTGTTCGGCTTCGCTCACCTGTGGGAGAGCGGCGATACCATCTCGCACGTCGTGACGC
>Ga0316604_10000766_pt1 | contig 34229 bp, 25 predicted proteins | sample OWC_soil_day20_C_FD_207650 | JGI IMG/M metagenome (GOLD analysis project Ga0316604, IMG submission 207650) | Wetland soil microbial communities from Old Woman Creek delta, Ohio, United States - OWC_soil_day20_CT | ecosystem: Environmental > Terrestrial > Soil > Wetlands | place: USA: Ohio... | reverse complement strand
ACCCCAGAAGGTACCGAGGGAATAACCATTCTTGATCAGACCTGTGTAAATAGGTTGTTTACTACCGCCTACGCTTACACCGCCAGTCTGGTAAGAGGTGGTAGAATCCATACCGGTGATCTTGTTACTGTTGAAAGAGATATTCGCGCTTACATCCCAACCCCAGTCTTTCTTATCAACGACGATCGCATTCGCACTCAGTTCTATCCCTTTATTGATGTCGTGACCAGGCAGGTTTACTGCGGTTGTAGCACCACCAGTAGTGAGTGGCAACTGCTGGGTAAAGATCATGTCATCCACTTTCTTGTAGTAATAATCTGCAGAGAAGGTGATCTTTGATTGCAGGAAGCTTGCATCAAAACCGATGTTCGTTTGCTTAGCAGTTTCCCAACGCAGGTTAGGGTTGCCAATCTGGCTGCTGGGGCTTACACCCGGACTAGCCGCACCGGAGCTCCAGGAATAAGCGGAACCGGCACTCAGCAAACTGTAAGTTGGATACAGCATGGTATATGGAGGCAGGTTACCAGTTGAACCATAACCAGCACGGATCTTCAGGTTCTGTACGAAGGTCACGTTCTCCATAAATTTCTCCTGGCTCACTTTCCAACCTACGGATACCGCAGGGAATGTACCCCACCTGTTATTGATACCTACACGGCTGGAGCCATCTGCACGCAGCGTGGCGGTGAACAGGTAGCGATCTGCATAAGAGTACATCAAGCGACCGAAATAAGAATTCGTGGTCCAGTCGTATTTGCCTGTGCTGATAGAATAATTTGTACTTGCACCATTCAGTGTAGTAACGGTACCGGAAGCAAACCCGGTTCCATACTGGCTGCTAGTGGCAATCTTTTCTTCCAGTGCTGAAGTACCGACTACTACATTCAGGGCGTGTTTGCCAATATGCTTGTCGTAAGTCAGGGTATTATCCCAGCTGTAGCGGAACACTTCGGACGTGTTTTCACGACCGGCGCCGGTGAGGGAGATACCATACAGACTGGTGTAAGGATTCAGGAACCAGTCGTAGCGGGAGTTTTCCATGATGGCGTTGAACTGGCTACGGTACTTGATATTGAATGGCAGTGTAATTTCGGTGTACACATTGCCCAGCAGGTTGTTGGCAATGGTCTTGTTTTCAGACTGCCAGATATCGGACAATGGGTTATCGCCGGAGAAGAAGTTGCTGTAACCATACACGCCGGGGTACGGAGAGCCTGCAGGCATCTTAATAGGAATATATTCAGGAGTTACGAGGGCGGCAATTACCGCACCACCGTTCTGGGTAGAAGCGTTTTGTGGAGTGGAGCGCTGGTAAGAGCGGTTGTAACTCACGTTACCACCTATGCGCAGCCATTCTTTTGGTTTCTGATCCAGGCTGAGTTTTACAGAATAACGGTTAAAGTTGGAACCCACCATGATACCATCCTGGTTCAGGTAACCAACGTTGAAATAGTAAGTCCCTTTGTCAGAACCGCCGGACATACCCACGTTTGCGCCTGTTTGCATGGCCTTGCGGTAGATGATGTCCTGCCAGTTATTGTTGGTAGAGTCCAGGTTGTAATAAGAAGGCAGACTTGGCGTAGTACCATGAATGTCTGTCATGAGGTCTACCCATTGGGTGTTGTTGAGCACCGGCAGTTTCTTTACGATCTGCTGCATACCGGTGTACACATTAGCATCCACTTTCGTAGTGCCCTTGTTACCTTGTTTGGTCGTGATCATCACCACCCCGTTAGTAGAACCGGCCGCACCATAGATACCGGCAGCAGAAGCGTCTTTGAGTACAGTGATGGACTCGATGGTATTCGGGTCGATAGTTTTGATATCGCTGGCCAGTACCCCATCTACTACATAGAGTGGTTCACCGCCATTGGGACTACCGATACCACGCACTCTTACAGAGAGGTCTCCACCTGGCTGACCGGAAGGTACAGAAACCTGTACGCCCGGTGCTTTACCGGTAATCGCTTCTACCGCGCTCACGATGGGACGACTGGAGATGTCTTTGGTAGATACGGTTGTAATGGCAGATGTAACGTCTTGTTTCTTCTGGGTACCGTAGCCGATCACGACTACCTCGCCCAGGTCAGTTTTACCATCTGTCATGGTGATGTTAATTGCGGAACGGCCGTTTACCGCGATCTCCTGGGAAGCATAGCCTACATAAGAAATTTCTAACGTGGCGGTGCCGGGAGCGGACAGGTTGAAAGAACCATCGCCCTGGCTGGTGGTTCCTTTAGTGGTGCCCTTGACCCTGATGGTGACCCCAGGCAAGGCATTTCCTTTACTGTCTTTGATTTGTCCCCTGATGTTGCTGTTTTCCTGTGCGAACAATTGGCAGCATAACATTACCAGGAAGGTTGTCAGGAATGTTACCCATTTTTTCATAATGTGTGTGTTACGTCAGTTTGATTTAGTGGAAAAGGATACGACTGTATCAGTTGGCTTCATAACGTTTATGAGGATAAAGTTAAGGGTATTTATAGGTACCAATCAAAATTATTTTATCGTAAATGGCTGAATTTAAATTAGTTATAAAATATCTGATACGCTTCAGTACCGTTGAGTAATACGTTTCGAAAGGCTTGATAATGACAGATTACATGGCGATTTTCCTTATATCTGGTAGGAAACCACTGATACGGTTTAATACCATTTAAAAATAATTTGTTGATGCGGTCAACCATCTTCCTTATCGTCCAATACCAATAAACTCCACCCCTGTCCATTAGCATTTTTGAGGGCTTTTTTCCTTTCTTCCATCATTTTGGTAATGCGGGAAGCGTAAGACCAGCAGGTACTTTGGCGGATTTCCAGGATCTCGGACAGTTTATGGGAAGAGATCTTTCCTTTGCTGCTATAAACTAAAAAGGTGAGATAGAAGGCTTTATTAATAGGAATACGGATATTCTGGTAAATGGTGTACGCGGTAGCGGATTCCTCGTAGCTGCATTTGGTACAACGGCGGCTAAAAGGCTGGTGCCCGGGATAGAAATTATCATTCCCGCACTTGCGGCAATGGTAGGGACCAGTCCATTTCAGGTCTGCCAGGAATTGGAGACAGCTTTCCTTGTCAGGGTAGATTTTGCTAAATTCTTCAAAATCAAGGGAAGTAGAGAGGGCGCGGGCGCGGCTGACCTCTTCCACATTTGTTTGCAGTTGTTTATTGTGTAGTTCCAACAGGGCGTTCATGCGGGAGATCTCTGCCGCCTGTTCGGAGATCTCTTTGGTTCTCGCTTTGACCTGGGCTTCCAGTTCCTTGTTCAGGTTATCTTTTAAACGGGCATTTTCAGTCATCTGGCGGATCATCTGGCGGTGGGCTTTGTCCCTTTTGCGTTTTAACAGGCGAACTTTATCCCCTACGGCGAAGCTGAGGAAAAACATCTCCAATATAAAACAGCAACTCAGGCTATAATAGCTGATGGCGCCAAAATTCAGCCAGGTATACCCTAGCATGATAAAGAACTTGAGCATAAAGCCCACGAAGAGAAAAGCGTACCCCAATACAAAGAAACGGGCCGGCCGGTAGCCTTTGGACCATACATGGATACCTGTGTAGAATGCGACCGCCAGGGGTAATAGTTCTATGAATTTATAATTGAACCAGTAAGGATTGATGAACAGACAGCCGAGGAAATACAGGCACCTGAGTCCTATGACTACGTTTATAAGGCGGTACAAAAACGGCTGCCGGACCTTTAAGTGTAATAAGCTACTGGTAAACAGCAGGGCAAAAATACTCATGGTGAGCAATGGCCAGGCGAACGCCTGCTGGTTCCAGAGGGGCCAGTTGGGCCAGAGCCACTGGTAGGCGATACCATCTGTACAAAGCTCGTACAGGGCTACGCTCATTACATATAATACATAATAAAGGTATTGGCGCTGGCGCATGGCGATGAACATGATCAGGTTGTAAAAGCTGAAAATGAGGATCATGCCATAGAAAATGCCGAAAGTGAGGTATTCGGAGAGGGCGTAACTGACAAACCGGTCGATGGAGCGGAGTACAATGATAATATCTGCCGTTTGGGAGGATTGGATCCGGAAATAATAAACGGCGCTGTCCTGCCGGAAGTTGTCCAGGGGGATTTCGAAGTTCTTATGCCGGAACCATCGCTGGGCAAAAGGGTATCTGGCACCTAATTGTAGTTTTTTAAAAGCCCCGGTCGTATCAGGGAGGTAAGCCGTGATATCGTCAATGGTCTGGTCGAAGAATTCGAGGAGATAGTATTTATCGGCTTCCCGGTTATGTCCGATGCGGATACGGTACCAACAAACGGCGCCCAGTTGTCGGTTCTGAGGTGTACTTTCCAGGCTGGCGCGGAATTGCGCCTGCATGGCAGGCTGAGTCACATCGTGGATATTCAGATTGCCATGTAGGTCGTTCAGAAATTCGATCTGGGCATAGGTAAATATGTGTTCATTCAACGAGCTGTCGATATGCACTACTTGCTGCCCTTTAGCAATAGTGGTCAGTAGCAGCCATGCCCCCCATAAAAGCCAATTACGCATAGAGCGCAAAAGTACGGTTATTTCATTTTTGCCGTAGGCCCTTCGATGGTGAAAATCTGATCGCTCAGTTTTTTGGGCGTAATGGCGGTGGCTGTTGAGGTAAATTTGTAGTATTTACTGTCTACCGTGATTTTTAGCGGTACAGCGTGCGTGGCATTCCCATATGTATTCCAGTTGGCGTAGGCGTGCTTTTTATAAGCGGCAGCGTTCATGGGGAATTTTTTGCTATAGGCGTAACGGGAAATGCTGGTTTTGGATGTAATGATAACTACATCACAGGGGTAACCGAGCACGGTATCGGCGTTATTGAGGTGTTCAATGCGGGTTACGCTGTCGGCATTTTCAGCACCGTCGTAGTAAAAGAGGGTGTCTGATTTAGGGAATTTGTTGTATAGCCGGTTGGTTTGGTCGTCATAGACCTGGTAGGTCATGTAGGACCCGTTGGAGTAATTTTTATATTTCCCTTCTTTGATATAGTAGTCCAGCTCGTTCCCTACCAGTTTTTCGATCATTTCGCCGGCGATCATTTTGCCTTCGAATTTGTTTTGGTAGCGGATTTCGCCTTCAAAGTTCTGGGCTATGATTTTCCCGGTCAGGAAGCAACAAAGCAGCAATAAGATCATTCTATTCCCCATACAGATTCTTTACAGCGGCTAAATTATAAAAATTTTGCTGTCCCAGGTAATCAATAATCTCCTTATCCCTCGCCTCCAGGTTAAAGATCAATTCTGTGGCTGGCCAGCCACCGCTGCTACCATATTTTTCCTTTAAAGGAATAAAAACATTATCTACATAAGCCGCGATCTTTCGCTTCTCATTCTGGTTAAAATCGCTTTTATTCTCATATAGTTTGAATACATAGCCGTACAATGCGCTGATCATTCTATGCTCATTACCATCCGTATGATCCGCTACCCATTTCAACAATCCCTCCCTGATCACCAGCTGATTCTTACAATCTTTCCTAAAAATAATAGTCGCTACTTTTGCCAGCCCATCATCATCTGCTCTCAGGTACTCATTCATCACAAGGTCATTTATTTTCTGATCTTTGGTATACCCATAAGAAGTAACCAGTACTTTTAAAAAGGAGGTATCTTCATTCAGGAGTATAGCCAGATCCGCCTTGTTGTCATTGAAAAAATACTTATTTCTTGAAATCAGTTTCTGCGTATACTTAGTATCGATCTTAAAATGATCATCATCTACAAAGGTGCCCAGTGATGAAATCAATGGGATATGCGAAATGAAGCTGAACTCTTTTGACGCGACCACATCATCTGTCATCATGGGAAATGGATTCTCTATATTTCCACCTTCATAGAGCATGGTGAATTTCTCATGTTCCTTAGTCCGGCAATTGCCGCCTGCATTAAAATTCTCAGCAAAGAGTTCATGCAGTTTCTTTTGAAACACCTCCTTTGCAGGGGTTACATATCCCTTTGTTTTCAGAATCTCTGCAATCACCGGTAGTGCAATGTTCATATCTTTTTCAGCAAATTGATACGTACCACCTCCTTCATCGTTCAGGTTCTTCTGTAACTCGCTTTGCTTTTTTAATTCCGGATTATTCATAATCACTTCCTTTTCATTACTAACTGTCGTATCCGCCGTCTGCTGTTCAGTGGCTGCTTTGGGCTTCGCCTGTTGCTGACAACTGATACAACCGATTATTCCTAAGATGATAATTAAGTTTCTCATTCAGAAAATTTTAATCCTATATGAAAGTGGTCCAGGTGCACATCTGCATAGTCTCCACTTGAGTGTTTAATACCAGCTTTGTACGTGTAGTTATTTATATAATTCCACTTCGTAGCAAGTTCTAATAAAAATTCCAGCTTCGCAACAAAATCTGCAGTAGTTGGAAATGCCTGCGCAGCCTGTGACCATATGACCTGGCCTGCGGTATTGGGACTACCCGGATAACGGATATCTACGTCAACACCTACCCTGTGAGAACTATGCCCGATGTTCCGTGCATCATTCGCCGAAATATCGTTATAGTAAAGTGTGTCGGAATATCCCTTCACTGGCAGACAGAAGAAAAAGCCCAGTAAATGCGCCGCCATTTCAGGAGAAGCATAGTTATCACCGCCTTTATCTCTCGTACCAAAACGGCCCCAGTTCGGACCTGTTTCAGGGAATGGCAGTAAGCGGATATCGACCTTGTTCCCTCTGAAGGTACTCTTCATTTCTTCTGAGTTGATGTACTTTGTGTACACAGACTTCTTATCTACAATCACCTCATACCTGTATTGTTTCGAAGCCAGGTTTTTATATTCATAAGTGACCGTGAAATTATCGACATCTATCTTATACCTGTTACAATCTTTTTCGGGCACCGTTTCCCCATACTTACATTCATTCACTTTGAATACTTCAGCAGTATTCTTAAATGCTTCTTTCTTCACGCCATAGGCAGTTTTACCACCCGGCAGTGACTGGTCCGCACCCACGATCACACTGATCACGTCTTCATCCTTTTGTTTATTGGCGACATGTTGGATTTTATATATTTTCCAGAAGGCCATAGAGGCCAGCAGGGAGATCTTTGCATTGGTCCGGAGCAGGTCAGGGGTGGTTTCGATATCGCCACCTTCCTTTTTAGTATAAATATTTGCTGCCTTATAGTTTCCTCTTCCGGTCAGTTGCAGGGGCCCCATACCACGAAATTTCCAACCATCTCCTTCCTCCGTATTACCTAATTCAATTCCTTTTTCGGTCGTTGGTCCGTAAGCATAATTAGCTACCTTCTTTTCGCCTTCTTCATCCAGGCCATTTACATTCTCCTCTGTCTGACGGCCCAGTTCCTTTGCCTTTTTCTTTCCTTCCGCAGTTCTGAAAGCTTTGAACCGGCTCAGTCGTACATACCAGTAGTTGAAATTTTCATCCTCTGTAATATCCAGGCCGGGGCCGGACTCCCCTCTTACCTGTGCAAAGAAGTGGGCTTTATTCCAACAGGTATCCATACCCAGTTCCTTCATATACTTCGTATAGTTTGCCGCTATCGCCGTCAGGTCGTCAGCTTTTGCCTGGGGAAAGATCTTCTTCAATTGGTCTACTGATACCTTATCCGCACAATTAGGGCATCCTGAAGTAGTGGGTGCTGTCTGTGCCGGTTCATTCTTTAATACGGCCGGTGCATTCTTATCTGCCAGCTGGCTCCATTCACCGGCATGGGCATCAGACATTTTCAGGTGCTGGAAGAAATAGATCTGGTTCGGAAAATGCTGTCCATCGTCTGTAACTTCTTTGGGATACATGAAGGTCTTTGCCTCAGCTGATTTAATAATCAGGTAAAAAGCACTATACCCGTCATTCCTCGCTTTGCTGGCATGCTTCAGTTCATTGGTATCCAGCTGTAATGTGACAAGTTCAGTATTATCCGGTTTTATCTTCTTTTCAACCTTCATTTTCTCATCCGGCAGCTTATACCGGTTGTCCCAGAATTCGATCGTCAGTTCCTTGCCAGCGAGGTTACGTGTCTGTATCTTAATATTAATTTTCTCGCCATACTGATAGACCCTGTAAGCCAGGTTGCCACTGGTTTCAAAGTACTTGACATCCACGACTTCGGGGCGTTTGCTGATGTAGACATACTTGCCCGTTTCACTCCCCCGCATGTTACTTTCTTTGGCAGGGAAGATATAATCCTTTCCTTTGCAGGCCACCTTCTTCACACCATCAAACTGTAGTCCTGATTGGGTAGGCAGCATCACGAAAAACACATCGTACTCATCACCTTCAAACCATAACTCACTCAGCTTGCTCTTCAGGTCATTTGTATTAACATCAATACTTAGTACTCCACTTGCATCAAATTTGCCCTTTTTAGGCCCGGCAATGTAGTTAGGTTCTGAATGCTTGTCAGCTTCCAGTATGTGTAATTCAACCTCCTCATTGGCCGCATTGGCACTCTTAATGATCATTTTGAGTGTCTCATTCCAACCAGCCTTTGCTTTGTAGTTTCCTTCCTTATCACCAAAATACCAGGCGTCTATTTTTGCAAAATCCGCATTTACTTCCAGTGACTTTGTGGATGCACCCAATGTAGCAGTCACAGATGATTTACCTTTTTGTGCCGCATATACACCAGCAATCTTATCGCCTTTGCCTAAGGCCGGCGACCAGGTAAAGGGTCCATCTTTCGAGGCATCGTAAGGCATTCTGGTAGTAGCGACTACATTGTATTTCTTACCCACTATCCAGTTCTTCGTGTTGTTTTCTTCTTTGATGTCTGTGATAGTATTCAGTGCCACTTCAAAACGCCAATCGTCTGCCTGATCACTGGCAGCGGGTGCATTCTTCTTCGCATTCCAGGCATCTGCTACAGATACATAGGCTTCAACCACGTACTTACCGGGGTTGGCAAAGTACTGATTACCATCCAGTGTGATGGACTTACCTGTACCTACATCCCGTCCATTCAGCTGCCATTTGATCTGGCCGACTTCAAAATCTTCGGGCTGTGTGGTGTAGGTCATCTTACTCACCTGGAAGGTCATGGTGGTACGTGGCCTGATCACGGTCGTATTCTGGTCGTTGGTAACGGCAACAACCCCATTCGCCTCAGATTTCATTTCTTTTGACACTACCTGCTCACCCATCTTTGCAGTGACGATGTAGGTAGCGGCAGAGTTATCTACCCTGAACGTGACCTTGTCCGTACCAGATGCAATGACATTCCCTGCCATATCGGTGACCTGCATAGATACCTGTTGCTTTTCTTCGGGAGTAGGTGGATCTATTTCGTAGACAGCATTGACGGTTACGTTCATCCCTCTTCTTACACGGTACTGGTCTTTGACAAAATGCCCCAGTAATCCATCCATACTGAATTCATTTTTCAGCTTGTTCACGGCAACTGTAACGTCGATAGAGCAGGTCGGATCCCCATTGCCATTGGCACCATAGGCCATTACCCTGTAAGCACCTACAGTATCAAAGTTCATTTTAAAATCGGGGCCGATGGTTTCAAAGACGAGTGTACCTGTCTCAGAAAAGCCGAATCCTTTGAACACTTTCCAGCTCACCTTCGCCTTGTCCGCATTACCGGGATTGAAATATTCCTTTACCTTGAAGGTGACATCTTCGTCTACACGGGTTACCAGTTCCGGTACTTTTTTCCCGCTCTGCACAGCTGCTTCGGCAGCAGCTACTTTCCCTTCGATAGATTTTACCTTAGGGATCTGCAATTTATTGTCCGGCGGCTCGGCCATTGGGTTTAGGGCGGCCATGGCAGAGACTTCCACATTATCGAAGTGTGCACTGGTTACCTGTGCCACCTGTCCGTGGTTGATGATGGTGATGCAGGGATTACCACTCACAGCGCAGGTAGCCTTGCTATCTTCCGTGAGGATCTTACCACCATTGGTGAGGGTGATCTTATTATAAAAACTATCCCATTTTGTGATGTTCACATTGCAGGCACTATTCACCTTGTTACAGCGACCAAAGGTTTTCGCTTCCAGTGGCTGGCCGATATCTTTCGTACTGGCGATAGGTTTAGCATCTCCGCTGCCATCGTTGATATAGTCACGATCATTGGAGGATATTTTCAACTTGTCGGGGGAAGCACCATAATCGCATTTGCAGGTAGCTCCCTGTACTACAAAGTGTTTTTCACTCATACTACAGTTTCTTTAATCGGATTACAAACAGCCGTGAGTTGGGTACGGCGAGGGGTACCATCCTGCTCAAAGGTCCATTCAGCATGGATGGTATCTATCATTTTAGTCAGTTTATTGATGGTAAACCGGATGTCGTGTTCATAGGGAACCGGTTCCTTAAAGGGTACTAACTGGTAGGCAGTACGTTTGCCACCCATGGCCACGTTGCACCAGCAGGTGAGGAATAGGTCCTGTTGCATCGCGTGCAGTACTGCGCCTTCATCCCGCAGGGCGCAGCCAGTGGCTATGATATATTCGATCGCTTCAGGGCCGGAAAAGTAATCCAGCAAAGATGGTTCCTTTTCTTCCCATTTCTTCATTATTTCAGCATGGTTAAAAACCCGGGTGATACTACCGTCGGTGGCTACACCCACCTGTAATGGATAGAGTACCTGGCCACATTGTGCAGCCAGATCAGCGGCGAGATAATCGGAAGAAGCTTCTCCATTTACAGTTACTTCTCCCCTCTCAAACTGAAAGAAAATACCCTGGTCATCTTCCACCTTCATACGGCTTACGGTCATGGTGAATGCCAGTACAGACGGGTATTGTATTTTTACGGTATAATCTACCGGAGTCAGGATTTCTACACGGGGCGGTCTCTTGCCAAATAATTTAAAGATGCCCATTACTGTGTACATTTATTTTCCAGCGTATCGGTTTTACCGTTGACTTCCATCGTCCACACCCCATGAAGAGAATCTGTGCTACAGCGTTCAAAACGGTATTCTCCCTTGTAGTCTTCCAACTCCTGATTGATATCGTTATGAATATCCCAATAGTCTTCTTTGCCTTTCATATAGCTTTTCGTGTTCTTAGACAAACGGTAAAACTGTATGAAATAACGGATGTAATGTGCTTCCACATCGGTTTTGTTCACTGCACTATCACAATATTGATGAATGATTTGTTTGAGGCTGTCTGCGGAGTTGGGCGCATTCTCAATGAGTGCGTAACGGTAATAACCGGGACCATACTGCCCGTTTACTTCCACTTCTGCTTTATGATCCAGCTTGTCCAGGTATATTACATGAACGCCAGTAGATGTCGATGTACAGGCAAATAGAACAGCACTCAGTAATAATATGAAAGTATACTTCATTATCGCTTATTTTTCCTTTCCTGCGCACCCTCGTTTATATTGCCGGAAAATTCTTTGGTGAATTGCATTTTTGTTAAGAATGGTTTGTAGCCCCTGAGGTGTTGTAACAGGAACCATGCCCGGAAGCCAGCGCCCCAGGAGTAGAACTTTTCCATATCAGGTAGATCGAGGCCAAAGTGGTCCCAAAGCTGCACTTCGTAGCGGGCTTTGTAAGTATCGCCGGTTTGTTTGAAACTCAATAAGGTCACTTTGTAACTCCATACGTCATTGACCGCAATAGTCAGGCCTTTTACCAGGTTGTAGTCCCTGCTGTAAGGGTACGATGGGTGACCGTATGGATGAGAAGTTTTATAGCCGCTTTCAGTACCTGCATACACTTTCTTATCTTCCATAGTGATCAGTTCCCCGCCAGCCTTTTTGATGCGCTCAGCCATTTCATCTTCAATGCCTGTACAAAAGCGTTGGGTAGAAGGATTGGCCTGTGCAGCAGCGGTGAGTTTGGCATTTTCGTATACACCACCCTCATTCTTCTGGAACTTATTGATCATGGCCTTGATATTGTCGTTCAGATCGCCCCGGGCCATAGTTTCCACCATAATTCTGAAGTCGAGGAACAAATCATCGTCGTTACTGGAAGCGTTGGACAATTGCATCAGGTAACCGGTATCGAGGATCTGCTGTTGGTTGTAGATGGCGCTGTACGTGGTGCCGCTGGCGGCGTTGGCGAACTTCGCGTCTTTTTGTGCGTCAAAGCCATCGTTGACATAGGAGTTTTTATACGCATCTACCTCTCCTTTCGTATATACCGGGCGTTTAGCCACCCCTTTTCCAAAGGCCATATCGTTGGCGATATCGGTACCGTCTTCATTCAGGCCGGGGGTGCGGTATACGTCTACCACCAGTGGCAGGTAAATGATCTTCGTAGTGGCAACCACCTTAGTATCCGGTTTGCGGAAAAAGGCATAGACACTTACTTCCTTATCGATGGTATTGCCATCTACGGTGATAGATTTATAGGCGATACCCTTCTCTACGCGGGTAGTACCGGTTTTGAAAGGGGTAATGGTTTTGCCGCCATCGAAAGAAAAAGCCCAGCTTACCAGCCGGAGCTGGTTGTCAGGTACCTGTTCACTAAAAGAGGTGGCTTTGAATTCGTAGGTATTCCCATTTACAACGCTTTTGGGACCTTCTACTTTCAGTACTTTGATGGTAGTGCCGGCGTTCAGTTGAACAGGGTCACTTTTGTGAAAGGAAACGCCGTCCTGTTTACCGCGGATGTTGATCCGTTTGCCGGATTGCAGGGCAGTTTCACCCACACTGTTCCAGCGGACTTTTTCACCATTTTCAGTATAGTTTTTGGCGACAATGACGAGGTTTCCCGTACTGTTATCTCCCATGGTTTTTCAATTAAAGATGAGGGGGCTCTAGAATAGTTTGGATTTCTCTGCGCTTTTGATCGCGACTGATTTACCAGAGTTGATGGTCATCTCTTCTTTGGAGCTGTCCACTTTTACCTGTTCTGCGGTTTTCTCAATACTCTTTGCCTGCACGTCCATATTTTCTGAGGCAATCTTTGTAATGTTGGTTGCACTCAGTTTATAGTCATTAACAGAGTATTGGGTCATGCTGTCGCCGGCGTTGTGCATGATGTTCATGCCTGCGCTGGCGGTCAGGTCGTATCCCGCGCTGTTGGTCAGGTAGGTACCGGCAGTCACGTCTACGCTTTCTACAGCGATGATGTTGATGCTCCGGGCCTGTATTTTGATATTTTGTAAGGCAGAGATAGAGATGTTCTGACCATTGGTATCCATAACGATGGTATTGCCACCTTTGTCGTTGATGGTGATAAATTCCTGGCCGGCGGTATCATCGAGGCGGATGGTATGACCGCTGCGGGTTCTGATGGCTTTTACGTTATTGTCTGTATCGCCATAATCAGCTTTGCCGCCACCGTTATAGAGGGTACCGGTGATGTAAGGGGCTTCGGGGTTACCACCTTCAAAATCTACCCATACTTCTTCGCCTGTTTCCGGCAGGAAGTAGAAGCCTTTGTCACCGCCGCCGTGAGGCTGAATGAGGCGGATCCAGGGGGTCATACCATTTTGCCAGTTGAAGCGTACGCGTACACGGCCCAGGCCTTTGGGGTCGAAGTTTTCCACGACGGTCGCACTTTGTGCTTCGCAGTAAGGAATGTTTTCGATGTCCATGGGAGGGGCGGCACTGGCGGCAGGGATGCCTTCGAAGAGGTTATAGTATTCTCCGTTGCCATCACAGAAATGTTCTAATGCAGTAAGGAGGAATTCACCATGATCGGCAGTAGAGAAGATATTTTCCTGGATGCTGATGGTATCGCCGAGTCGCAGGGCAGTGCTTTTACTACGGCCATTGATGCGCACCATCCCGGCCATTTGAGCCTGTTGCTGGCGCTTACCGGTATTTTCCAGTTCTTCTTTTGCATTGCTGCTGAAAGCGTGAGGTACCTTGTAAGTAAAGGCGCGGTTGTAGAGTTTATCGCTCACGCTTTTTGTGTTTTGCGTGTAGTTATCTACGTTACCAGCGGAAATGGAATTGGTGTTGAAATCCACATTTGAATAGTTTCGATATTCCTGCGCTTTCAGGGCCTGATTATTCGGCACGGTTCTGAGTGAGATGGTGAAATCAACGAGGTTTACCTGGTGATACAGGGTTACTTTTTGCGGGGTATTTTTCCCGAATATGATGCGTTGTCCATTATAAAAAAACCATTCGCCATAGCGCTGTGATAAGCGGGTGAGAAACTGGTAACCGGTTTCTTTGTACTGCACAATGTATTTGAGCTGGGTTGTGTATGCCGGGTTGACTTCAGGAGAGCCGGGAAAGGCGCTGCTGGTCTTCAATACGGTGTTGACAATGTTGGCGAGGTGCTGTGTTTCGAAGGACTGCATGTGAGGATTGCCATCGAGCAGTATGGTAGGGCTGGATGCGTATATGGTGCAATGACCGTTGATCGCATTGCTTTCCTTTCCAAAAGTTACAGCGGTGACGATACCATTAAAAGACAGTGGTGTACCATTGCCGGTACCTTCCATGCTTTCGACGGTCATGCGTACTTCTTTACCTAAAAAGGATTGTCCGGACGAGACAGGATCTTTTCCTAATTTAAGTAGCCAGTCAAAGCCAATTTTGATTTCCAGTGCGTGATGCCCTATCATGGACTGTTTCAGGTGAACGGAATGAAATTGCCTGAATTGTTCATCTCCTATTGATACAGAGGTTTGGGTATATAAAGCCATTCTCTCAATAATTGATATGGTAATGCGGTTAACGAAATAGGTTAATTACTTACAAACAACCCGAAATTATAAAAAAAATTTGAATCTGTTGTTTAAACAGGCATATTTTTAATTATTAATGATTAATTAATAATTATATCATTTATTTAGATATAGTTAGGAAGTCTAATTTAATACGCAGTAACTAATTCATAAAAAGCGGCGATATCATTGATGGCTTCAAGGATTTCGGAGTACTCACGGTTTGGATTCAACCAGTATACACGGTAGCCATCGGGACTGCATACAAACAGTTCATCTGTAACGTTTAATAAGGTATCTTCTGTATGAGGGAAATAGGTTTTAAACTGATAATTGTCCGTACCAGCTGCTACAGTTAGTAATCCCATGGTCATATCGGGGCTCTCTCCTATTTTTACCAGGTCATGGTAGTCGCAACCTGCCATCATGTTGACGAGGTAGCTGTTGCCTCCCGAGACGACTAACTGGTAGGGAAATTCGTACCCGATAGCATCTGGAGCAGGATTAACAGATACGATGGTGGCGGGTCTGTTTGAAAAGGCAGTGAGTAACAGGTCTGTTACCATGCGTTCCTTCCATAACCTGACGAGTGGGGTGGCTGAGAGCATAGGTAATTCTACACAAACTCCGGCATTTCCGATTTTTCTGATATTTATTTTCATGCTACAGGGTGTTGAATCGAAGATAAGGAGGAGGAGCATACAGATAGGTTAATGCGGTGTTAACATGCTCATAGTTTCGGTCTGGTTTTGCATCTAAAAGGTGGCTTACAGGATGGTTGGAGATTGAAGTGACTTTGGGTATCGGAGTTACATCGGCCGCAGACCGGACCCGGACACCAGTGTTCCAAAAGCGGACAGGGGCCTGTTTATAATTAATTGAAAATGAGCACCAATCTTTCTGGCAGGATTTTTCCTCTTCAGCAATCATTTAACCCGACACTATGCACAGGAACTACATAAAAATGGCTATCAGGTACCTGTTTAAAAACAAGGTACATTCCTTTATCAATATTGCCGGATTATCTGTTGGGATGACGGTGGCGATGCTCATTGGATTATGGATCAGGGATGAGTTTACCTATGACCAGTTTCCGGAGCATTATGAACAGATAGCACAGGTATACAAGAGCCAGGTATTTAATGGGGAGGTGAAGACCGGCAGGGCGATTAGTATTCCTTTGCCAGCGGCATTGAAGGAGCATTATGGCACCTATTTTAAGAATATAGCACTGAGTTCCTGGAACTGGGGGCATATACTGGCAGTGGGTGAAAAAAAGTTGTTGCAGAACGGGAATTTTATGGAAGCGTCAGCACCAGAGATGTTTAGTCTGAAAATGCTGCGGGGCGATCAGAAAGGGCTGGCAGACCCAAATGGGTTGATGTTGTCACAGACGGTGGCGAAAGCGTTGTTTGGAGATGCAGATCCGATGGGACAATTGGTGAAACTGGATAATGAACAGAGTTTTAAAGTGACGGGCGTGTATGAAGACTTTCCATATAACAGTACTTTTAACGGTATTTCATTTATAGCGCCATGGGCGTATTATGTCAATAATCCCACACTGGTAAAGCCCAGGTCGAAAAATGAGTGGGGGGATAATTCTTATCAATTGTACGTACAGCTGGCGGATCATGTGGATATGAATATGGTGAATGCAAAAATCGGGGATGTGGCCATGAAAGAAGCGGATGCATTTATTAAACCGTATGCACCTAAGATATTGTTGCATCCTATGAGCAAGTGGCACCTGTATTCAAAATTTAAGAATGGTGTGGCGACGGGTGATCGTTTGCAGTATGTATGGTTGTTTGGCATCATCGGGGTGTTTGTATTGTTACTAGCGTGTATAAACTTTATGAACCTGAGTACAGCGAGGAGTGAGAAGCGGGCGAAGGAAGTGGGTATTCGTAAATCAGTAGGTTCGTTGCGGCATCAGCTGGTTGCACAGTTTTTTACAGAGTCGTTGTTTGTAACAGTGATTGCTTATATACTGGCGATTGTTTTCGTGTTGATTTTATTGCCGGCGTTCAATGAGGTGGCAGATAAACAAATTGTGCTGCCATGGACGAATCCTTTGTTTTGGGTGGCGGGGTTGACATTTACATTAGTGACAGGGTTGATAGCGGGTAGTTATCCGGCGTTTTATTTATCTTCCTTTCAACCGGTGAAGGTATTGAAAGGTGCGTACAAGGCGGGCAAGCTGGCTGCTATGCCGAGGAAGGTACTGGTGGTGTTGCAGTTTAGTGTATCCGTTACGTTAATCATTGGAACGATCGTGGTGTTTAAACAGATTCAGTTTGCGCGCAACCGGCCAGTGGGATATGACAGAGAAGGCCTGGTAACATTGCCGACGATAACGGATGCAATTGCGAATCATTTTGAGGCGTTCAGACATGAGCTGATGGCATCTGGAAAGATCGAAGAAGTCGCGTTTTCCACCAGTGCTACAACGACAGTCAATAATAATACGAGTTCTATTCGCTGGACGGGGAAAGACCCTAATATGACGGTAGATTTTGCGAATATCGGGGTGACTTTTGGCTATGGAAAGGCGGTGGGCTGGCAGTTTACAGCAGGGCGTAATTTTGATGCCGGGATGCTGACAGATTCTGATGGTTTGGTGATCAATCAGCGTGCGGTGGAATATATGAGTCTGAAAGATCCTGTGGGGCAGTTTATTACATGGGGGGATCATCAATTTAAGATATTAGGAGTAGTACGTGATATGGTGATGGCAAATCCTTATGAGCCGGTGGCACCGACAATATTTTATATCAAGGACCGGTTCAGGGATAATTATGTCAATATACGGATTAACCCGAAGAGTAGTCCGGTAGAGGCAGTGGCGCTGATAGAGGAAGTGTGCAGGAAGTATGATCCGGATAGTCCTGTGAATTACAGATTTGCGAATGCGGAGTATGCGGATAAGTTTAAGGATGAGATGCGGGTTGGAAAACTGGCTGGGATCTTTGCATTGCTGGCGATATTTATTTCCTGCCTGGGATTGTTTGGGATGGCTTCGTTTATGGCGGAGCAGCGTACGAAGGAGTTAGGGATACGCAAGATACTTGGGGCCTCTATATTTAATTTATGGGGGATGTTGTCGAGGGAGTTTATTATACTGGTAGCGATTTCATTTTTGATAGCGATGCCACTGGCACATGTGGGGATGCAGGCGTGGCTGGCAAGGTATACATATCGTACAGATATGCCGTGGTGGGCGTTTGTGGCAGCAGGTGGAGGAGCGTTGCTGATAACGGTATTGACGGTGAGTTTTCAGGGGATCAGGGCGGCTACGATGAATCCGGTGAGGAGTTTGAAAACGGAGTAAATATATTCAAAGGCGGTTTGTAGGGCAATGCGGCAATTTCAGGAAGCTGTTTGCAGGACCCGGCCAGGAGCGTGTATCTTTCTTTTGATACACGCTCTTTTTCTTTTGAAAATGGGTTACATTTCCCGTTGGAGAATTCCCTCTTTCATGAATGATTTATTCAGATACCTAATGGAGCCAGGTTTCTATTTATTCGATTCCCGTAGGTTTTATTCATTTATGATGAACCCTCTTTTTTGTTTCTGGTATTATGCGTATAAATACTTGATTGTTATATAATTGAAATCCCCTACCTTGCCTTCAAATTAATCCCAAAAATCTCACTGTATGAAAAAGCTTCTACTGCTTTCATTGTGCGCCCCTGTGCTCCTGCTTTTCTCATTCTCATTCCAGCAGGTATCAGGCGTTAAGCGCGTCAGCACACACCTTTACACTGTTTCCAAAGTTGCTACAAAGCGTGTATCTGTAGCAGATCAGGAAGAAATCAAACGTGTAGTAGCACAACATTATGGCATCAAGGATTTCGGTCGTGGTGCAATCACCATTGGATCCGACAATCCGCTGAACAGAAAGATGGGCGGTATTCTGGACAATTCAATTTACAAAGATTGGGTGTCTACCAAGTTCATTTTCTGGAAGCAGATCAAGACACTGCCGGAAGAAGTGATCAAAGCAAACGAGATCATGAACCGTTATGCACCAGCCATCAAGTAACTGGCTAAAACGATGGCTGGCAGACAATCGGTCAGCCATCGTACTGTTTCGCAGACGAAGTTTGTATGGCTGGATGGCAGCACACCTTCTCTTTATCATCATCATCAATAGTGTCAGTGCTTACAAGGCGTATCATGAGTTTCATCATACGCCGGAGGAGTCTTATGTTGTGCACAAACTGACGCCATTCCTGGAGGCAAAGGCGATACGATATTACGGTCGCTATACCGGAGCAGAAACCGGGTATGGTTTTTTTGGCATTAATGTACGGTCTAATGGAATGCTGATCGGGGAATGTGGCGGTACGCCTATTACGGCGGATTTCAGATCGTACGAGACATCGCTGCGGTTTTTTTCAATGGCCAATGCATTGACAGATGATTTTATTAAGCCGGATGCACATGATAGTCTGCCCGGAGGATTACTTGGAGAATATAATAACCTTGTCTTTAAAAATATCGCCGTCACTTTATTTCAGCAGCATGGCTGTGTGGATAGTACCGTAATTTTAAGTTACAATGTATTGCAGTTCCCTACCCTGCAGGCGGTGCGTGCTGGTACCCCGAAGGAATACCTGCTGACGAAATTAGTGACGGGAACCTATAGTCTGACGCCACATGCACAATAAGACCTATCCCGGATGGTTGTTCTTTTTCCGGGTGAATATGGCAGGTTTTGCTTTGTTACATTTTCTGGCGATACAGCCGGATTTTGATATGTTGTATTCATTCAAAGGGTATATATACCCTGATATAATGGATACAGCTACGGATCATTTCAGTCCTACCCTTATCAGCCTGCAGCATTATGTGGGTATACGATATGAGACATTATTATGGATATGCAGGATTGCGTATCCATTGGCATTAGTGAGTCTGATCCTTGGGTTTTGTACGAGGGTGAGTGCGGTGTTGTCGTTGTTTTTGCAATTATTGTTATTGAAGTCTATTCATTTGTATGAGTATGGGGTGGATGGGTATACTACATTCGCGTTGTTCTATTGCTGTATATTTCCTGTGGGTTATATTTATTCGGTAGATAACCGGTTGCGAAAATTCATCATTGCACCAGCGCATGATCATTGGTTAATTCTATTAAAGGCGCACTTATGTATTGCTTATTTCTTTTCGGGGTTTGATAAGGTGATTGGGGTGACATGGAGGAATGGGGAGGCATTGTGGAAGACCTTGCATAGTCATAATTATTATAGTTTGTTTAGTCTGGATTTTTTAGTGAATACGCCGTTTTTTTTGATAGCAGGCTGGGGTACGATAATATTGGAGATGGCATATTGTATTGGGATGAATGTACGGGTGACGCGGATGTGGTGGTTGGGGGCGATTGTTTGTCTGCATTTGTTTATAGCATTGTTTATGGGGTTGTTTTTCTTTTCGGCGATGATGATATTGCTGAATTTGTGTGCGTATTATACGCCTTATATAGATCCTGAGCGGGTGAGGAAGAGGGGGTTTTAAACGCCAACGGCGTGAGATGCAAACTGAAGGAATTTTTTATTGACCAGTTGAAAGGCATATACAGGGCGAACTACTCGCCTGATTAGAAATATGGGATTTTCCAAAAGATAAAAATCTTATCTTTTGGAAAATCCCACTTTATGTTTGCCAGATTTACCTTTCTCTTACTCCTTATTTCAAATTGTTGTTTTGCGCAAAAAATGGAATGGTGGACCCATGCCCGGTTTGGCATGTTCATCCATTTTGGTTTATATGCTGAAGCTGCCAGGCATGAATGGGTAAAAAACTACGAGCGGCTCACAAATGAGGAGTACCAGATTTATTTTGATCAGTTCAACCCCGATTTATTTAACCCTAAAGAATGGGCCAGACAAGCCAAAGCAGCAGGCATGAAATACGCTGTGCTCACTACCAAGCACCATGAAGGATTCTGTCTCTTTGATTCCAGATACACGGATTATAAATCCACTAATACCCCAATCCGCCGGGACCTTGTCAAAGAATTTGTAGCCGCTTTCCGGGCGGAAGGGATTAAAATAGGGTTTTATTATTCCCTGCTGGATTGGCATCATCCTGATTTTACCATAGATAACCACCATCCTCAGCGGCCCGCTAATGATACAGCGTATGCCCGGCTGAACAAAGGCCGGGATATGGAGAAATACCGCCAGTATATGCGCAACCAGATTACAGAGCTCCTGACTCAATATGGGAAAATAGATATTCTCTGGCTGGACTTCTCCTACCCGGGCGCTCATGGAAAGGGTAAGGATGACTGGGGGTCACTCGCCTTGCTTAAAATGATCCGGAAACTGCAGCCCAATATTATAGTAGATAACCGGCTTGATCTGGGAGGTGTGCCTGATGGGGCTGACTTTGCCACCCCGGAACAGGTGAAACCGGAAGAACTAAAAAGTAATTATGATGGATTGCCCTTTGAGACCTGCCAGACCTTTTCTGGTTCATGGGGGTATTATAGGGATGAGGATACCTGGAAGACAAATGTACAGCTGCTTACTTTGCTGATCACTTCTGTAAGTAAGAGTGGGAACCTGATTCTGAATGTAGGGCCTACGGCTAGAGGGGTATTTGATTATAGAGCGACACGGGCGCTGGATTCTATTGGGCAATGGATGCATTTTAATGACCGGGCTATTTATAATTGCCAGCAGGCGCCGGGGGATTACCAGGCGCCTGCGCATAGTTTGCTCACTTATAATCCTTCGTCTAAGAGGCTTTATATTCATTTGATGGAATATGCGGGTGCGAAATTAGTGTTAAAAGGATATAAGGGTAAGGTAAAATACGCACAGTTTCTGCATGATGCTTCGGAGATAAAGAGAGTGGAAAATGGGGAGGATCTGGTGTTGATGCTGCCGGAGAAGAAGCCGCCATTTACGGTGCCGGTGATAGAATTGATGTTGTAAGATGGGATAGTGGATGTGAGTAGGGAGTTGCCTTCCGGGGAAGTAATTTCGTTTTCTTTACCAATAATAGAATTGGCCGGGAATTACCTTCCGGAGAGCTAATCTCTTTTTTTACCAATAATAGAATAGACGAGCAGGGATTCACCTCCTGGGGAAGTAATCTCGTTTTCTTTACCAATAATAGAATTGATGCTATAAACCCGATAATATAAACAATAATAGGGAATTCTACAAGGACGGCTATTAGTCGAATGGTACTATCTTTGGTATCAAATTGTGCCCGGCAGTTTGCCATATCATTGATTCACAGTCTAAAATTCAATAGCGTGGTCTTATTAAGTCAAACGAAAATAGCAACAACAGGTAAGAAAAGAGTAGTGATCATAGGCGGAGGATTTGGAGGGATGGAATTAGCGAAGTCCCTTGCCGGAACAGACTTGCAGGTGGTGCTGATAGACAAACATAACTTTCATACCTTCCAACCATTATTGTATCAGGTAGCTACTACCAACCTGGAAGCGCCTTCTATTGTAGCGCCTTACCGCAAAATCTTCAAACAACAATCGAATTTCTTTTTCCGCATGGCGGAGGCGAAGAAAATTGATACCGCAAATCAGACGGTAGAGACTTCAATTGGATTGATCCGGTATGATTACCTCGTGATTGCGACGGGTGCTACCACGAATTTTTATGGGAATGAAGAGATTGCGGCCAGGGCGATTAGTATTAAGAGCCTGGAAGATGCGTTGTTATTGAGGAATACGATTATCAGCAATTTTGAGAAGGCGTTGCAGGTAGAGGATGAAATGCAGTTGAATAGTCTGATGGATTTTGTGATTGTAGGTGGCGGGCCTACGGGGGTTGAGATAGCCGGGGCGCTGAGTGAGTTAAAAAGACATGTGTTTCCGAAGGATTATAGAGAGTTGGATTTTGTGAAGATGGATATACATCTGATTCAGAGTGGCGGGGAGATATTGAAGGGGATGTCGCCGGCGGCATCGAGAGAGTCTTTGAAGATGTTGAATGATTTAGGGGTGCGGGTGTGGTTGAACAGAAGGGTGATTTCTTATGATGGGTTTGCAGTGAAGTTGAGTACGGGAGAGCAGTTGTGTACGAGAACGTTGGTATGGGCTGCGGGTGTGTCTGGTTTGCCAGTGGAAGGATTGTCTGAGGAGTGTATGCAGGATACGAGGGTAAAGGTGGATGAATATAATAAGGTAGTGGGCTATGATAACGTGTTTGCGATTGGAGATATAGCGGCGATGGTAACGGAGGAGATGCCACATGGGTATCCGATGTTGGCACAGCCGGCGATACAGCAGGGGAAGTTATTAGGGAAGAATATTATGAGATGGGAGGCTGGAAAGGAGCCGAAGCCGTTTAAGTATAATGATATGGGAACGATGGCGACGATTGGGAAGAACCATGCGGTGGCGGATTTAATGGTGTTTAACAAGCAGATCAGGACGCAGGGATTTAGGGCATGGCTGATATGGATGTTTGTGCATTTGATGTCGTTGGTTGGGTTTAGGAATAGGATTGTGGTGTTGATTAATTGGGTGTGGAAGTATTTTACAAATGATGCGGGGTTTGGGACGATTATAGGGAAGCCAAAAGAAAATATTCCGGTGGAAAGAGTAACGGAGAAAGTGCTTATATAATAGGCGAAAAAAAGAGGGTGTATTCTATGTAGATACACCCTCTTTTTCTGAAAATGGTTTTCATTCCCCGTTGGTGAATTCCCTCTTTCATGACTGTTTTATTCGGATACCTGGTGGAGCCAGATTCCATTTTATGCGTTTATCAGGAGCTTCATTTATTAATGATGCCCCTCTTATTTTTCCGGGTGCGGTACTGACGGTTATTCCTATCAGCAGCGTTTTTTTTGGGGGGGTATTTCTCCGGCGCTGGTCGGAAAATAAAAAAACCAAAGTTTATTTATTGCCAGTCTGGGCCAGCGTACTACCAAAGACAGTCTTCAGCAGATCTGTTACGCGTGCAGCAGGATCTTGTCTGATCTTTGCTTCTTCAGCAGCGACTTCGATGTAGATACCAGAAATTGCTTTTTCGGTTACGTAAGCAGAAAGATCGGTATTAACGGGGGTGCTGGAGAATTTGTTGTAGAGGGAGAATACATCACTCCAATACTTGGTCGCATCCACTTTCTTCAATGCTGCTTCAATTACGGGTTTGAAAGCGTTGGTCAGTTCAGCGGTGGTTTTTTGTTTAAAATATTCAGTTGCTGAGTTATTGCCACCTCTCAGAATCCCGATAGCATCTGTAATACTCATTTGTTTGATGGCATTTACGAAGATGGGAGTCGCGGATTTTGCTGCTTCTTCAGCACCTCTGTTCATAGAGAGGATTGCTTTGTCTACTACGTTACCCATACCCAGGTTACGTAAGGTAGATTCAACTTTCTGCGCCTCTGGCGGCATCAGGATTTTCAAGGCAGCATTTGCAAAGAAGCCGTTTACGGCAGACAGGCGGTTGGCGCTGTTCTGGGTGCCGATGGTCAGGGCTTCTTTCAGACCGGCGGCGATCTGGGTAGACGTTGGCTGACCGGCTACAGAAGTCGGTAGATTTTGTAAAATCTGCTGTGAGGTTTCACAGCTGGTAGAAAAACATAGAATGCCCAGGCATACAAGAATAAGATGCTTCATAGTACAGTATTAATTTACTCGAACGGGGACAAAGATATAAAAAAACCAGGCGTGACGGGTTACGTATATTTATAGGGGGAACAACATTTTAGGGTTTAGGGGATTGGCGGTAGGGACAGCTTAACTGGAATGGTGATATAGGAGGATTATTTTAGCGTTTGTGGGATTGATGGTTGGGTAAATTACCTTGTGTGATATGGGGTAGATTTTTTTAGATTTCATTTGATATGCGTTACATCATCTTATCTTCTATCGTCACATTGATTGTTTTGGGCAGTATCATGTGCACGACCACTCAACCAGCTTCAAAGGCGTCAATAATAGAACTACCCGGTGGCAAAGCATTTGCCGGCGCGGCAACCTGCCAGTCCTGTCATCAGGATATTTATAAAGACACCAGGCATACGGCCCATTTTCTTACCTCTTCCCTACCTGATGCGGAACATATTAAGGGCAGTTTTGTCTTTGGTAAAAATAAGTTCGTCTACAATGAAGATATGGAGGTGGTGATGAGCCGGATGGCCAATAAGTTTTACCAGACGGGGTATGTGAATGGTATGCCTACGCAGAAGGAAGCTTTTGGCGTCGTGATCGGCTCCGGGCGTATGGGGCAGACTTACCTTTATTGGTCCGGTAATCATTTGTTCCAGTTACCCATTTCTTACTTCACGCCTATTCATGATTGGGCCAATAGCCCGGGATATTCCATCAATTATATTCGTTTTAACCGCCCTGTGCCGGCAAGTTGTATCGAATGCCATGGCACTTATGCGGAGGCGCAAATTCTTCCTGATAATAGTACTGTTTATAATAAACAAAAGATTCTCTATGGCGTAGACTGTGAACGTTGTCATGGGCCGGGGGCTGCCCATGTGGCTTACCATGCAGCACATCCTGCGGATACTGTTCCACAGTATATTGTCAACACTGCCCGGTTAGACCGGCAGTTACGATTGGATGCCTGTGCGCTTTGTCATTCCGGGATCAGGAATATGATTCAACCAGCTTTTTCTTACCAGGTGGGGCAGCACCTGAATGAGTATTCTACAGAAAATCCTTCTAATGGTCAGTTGGATGTACATGGTAACCAGTATGGGCTGCTTACAGCTAGCAAGTGTTTTAAACAGTCGCAGATGGATTGCAGTTCCTGTCACAATGTGCATAAGGATGAAGCGAAAAATCCGAGGTTATTTTCGGATAGGTGTATGAATTGTCATGCCAGAAGGGATACCTGTACTTTCCGGCCTGAAAATGGATTGGTATTGGCTAATAATTGTATTGATTGCCATATGCCAGCGATGGCGTCGGCAAAGATCACTTTTAAGATGGATCAGCATAAGGAAGCAATTCCAGATCTGGTTCGGACTCATAGGGTAGCGATTTATCCAGAGGAGACGAAAGCATTTGTAGATAAGCTGCATTGAGTGAGTTTCGGCTAATTGGGTAGCGATTTACCGGACCGGGATAAAAGCTGTGGCAGATCAACTGCATTGAGTAAGTTCAGACTAATTGGGTAGCGATTTACCGGACAGGGATAAAAGCTGTGGCAGATCAATTCAGAACTATTGCAAATCCTATGCATGTTTAATCCGGAATAATACTGAATCGTTTGCATAATTTTTTCAAACTATTCCTGAATAATGGCTAACTTATATGCCATGTCACGCATTTACCTCTTCCTTTGCCTACTACTCCCCTGCCTCACTTACGCGCAGGATACACCAATTGTTATGCATCTCTGGCCCAATGGTGCACCCGGTTATGAAAACCGGAAAAACGAGCCAGAAATAGCCAAAGATTACTATGTAAAGAATATCCATAACCCCAGCATCACCGTCTACCTCCCTCCAAAGGAAAAAGCAACAGGTGCCGCAGTGGTCATTTGCCCAGGTGGTGGCTTCCGGTTATTGGTTTATAATTCTGAAGGCGTCAATCCTGCGAAATACCTGAATGATTTAGGCATTACTGCCATTATTCTCAAATACCGGTTATTCAGGGAGGATTCTACCTATTCATTAGAAAAAGAAGTGAGACAGGACGCTTACCGCGCCATGCGGTTAGTGCGTAGTCATGCGAAAGAATGGGGTATTGACACTGACCGTGTCGGTATGTGGGGTTTTAGCGCAGGGGGGGAAGTTGTGACACAGGTAGCTTATGCGCCAGGATATGGTGATCAAAAAGCCAAAGATCCTGTGGACAGACTAAATGGGAAACCGGATTTTCAGATCTTAGTTTATCCCGGTCCACTGGGTATTCCGCAATCCGTACCAAAGGATGCGCCGAAGGCTTTTTTGGTAGTAGCGAATAACGACGCTTGCTGTTCTGCACCAATAGTGACCTTATTAAGCGCCTACAGGGACGCCAGGGTCCCTGTAGAAGCGCATATTTTCGCCAATGGAGATCATGCCTTTAATATGGGTTACAAAACCGATCTGCTCTCCTTAAAGGCATGGCCATCCCTGTTGACGAACTGGATGATCGATAGTCATATCATACCTGCTTCGGGCTCAAAACAGCCTCAGTAGACTGATCATCAAAGATGACTGATCATTGCACCTGCTCTGGCCTCAACCAGCCTCAGTAGACCCAATCATCAATTACACCTGATCTACCAACTGCTCATGCCTCATAACCAACGCAGTAGACTGATGATTGCATCTACTATCGCCTCAACCAGCCTTAATAGACCAAATCATCAATTACACCCGATCTACCAACTGCTCATGCCTCATAACCAACGCAGTAGACTGATGATTGCATCTACTATCGCCTCACAACAGCCTCAGTAGACCCAATCATCAATTACACCTGATCTACCAACTGCTCATGCCTCACTACCACCGCAGTAGACTGATCATCAAAAGTGAGCAATGCAAAATGCCGGTCATTCCTCGTTATATTATCCATCAGCTGACTGGATTTTATTGGGCGCTGATACACCTCTTCCCCACCGGTCAGTACCGCAGGTAACAATACCGGCGATTTCCGCTCAGGGTCGAAGAGCCGGGCGATTTCCGCCCTTACAGCCGGATCATTTTCATCTTCTATATGCTCAATCCTATCTGCAATGCCTTCTATAAAATCCACATCATAACGGCGTTTACCCTTGGTGTAGATACAATAATATGTTTCTGAATGATCTGTACTGAAAGGAATAGGCGCATACTTCGGTGTTTTTTTGATCGTTACATTCTGCATAACAGCCGCCATGATGAATGAGCAAACTGCCACCCCTATACCCAGGTACATTACCGGTAAATAAGAAGGATGCTGTTGCGCCATTGCATAGCTGTAGTAAGTGCCAAAAAGAGAAAATACAAACAACACAGCAGGCACAGCCACCCACATATTAATTCCACTCTTTTTCATAACTATTGTATTTAAGGTGATACAATGATTTTATATAACAGACAAGGCTGGTCAATTGTTGCGCTAATTGCTAACGATGCACCTGCTCCTCCACATCAGATAGATCATGGGTAATATCAAGGTGCTCAAGATCACGATCCGCAGGTGTATGCAGACACCTACCCGCTGCATCAAACCTCGCCCCGTGACAAGGACAATCCCATGACTTCTCTGCTGTATTCCAGCCCACCTCACACTTCATGTGGGTACATACCGGGTTCACGGCATGCAACATACCTGCTTCATCTTTGTACAACGCCACACGATGCCCATCATAATTCACCACCCGCGCCTCTCCTGGTGCCAGTTCGGCCAGTTCGGTGAGCTTGTGTGCAGGGAAGAGCTTTCCAAAGAAGAGTTTTACAACATCCGCATTGTGCGTAACGAAGTTGGTAAAACCTGCAACTGGTTTGATGCGGTTTGGATTAAACAGCTTTTCAGTAGCACGATGTTTTCCCAGAATGATATTCCTGATCACCATCGCCGCTACCCCACTGTACACCATTCCATTACCGCCAAAGCCTGTAGCCACATATACATTATCCGGCTGCCCCGGCATGTTGCCGATATAAGGCAATCCATCTGCAGGTTCATAATACTGGGAAGACCATTTATAGTCTACAGACTTTACTTTGAAATGCTCACGCACAAACGCTTCCAGGTTACGGAAACATTGCTCCGTATTTTCATGATGGCCTGTCTGATGATCTTCTCCACCGGCGATCAGGTATTTCTTACCATCTATGACCTGTGTTCTGAAGTAGTGATAAGGCTCCTGCATATCATAAATCAATGCATCCGGATAGCTATTGTCTGCGAGTCTTACAGCCAGCGCATAGCTACGATAGGGTATACAACGCAGGTGGACAAGATTTATACCCGGTGGTATATGTGTTGCATACACGATATTCATTCCTGTAAATTCACCGAGGGTTGTGTCTACTTTGATATGCCTGGTATTATGAATTTCAATCACCCTGCAATCCTGCACGATCACTCCACCTGCATGCTCAAATGCACGCGCAAGGCCATAGATGTAAGCTAACGGGTTAAATTTGGCCTGGTTGGTAAATTTATAGGCTTTGGTAAAATGAAAACTGACAGGCAGATGATCCTGCAGGGTAATGTTAATGCCCTCTTCGCGGGCAGCTTTCGCAATAATATCAAGTGCTTCAGTCTGCTTTTCATCCTGCGCAAATAAATACGCATCTGTATAATCAAAGCCACAGTCTATACTGAAGCGCTCGATGTTTTGCTGTATCAGACTTATGGCAGCCCCAACGGATTCCCTGACCAGCCCGGCGTCTTCTTTGCTGAAATTCGTTGAGATCTGATCGTACGAAGTATCCAGTACTGTATTCAGATGAGCAGTCGTACCTCCTGTGGTACCAAAGCCAATGTTATTTGCTTCCAGCAACAAACAGCGCTTACCTGCTTCCTGCAATAAAAGAGCGGTTGTAAGTCCGGTGATACCACCGCCGACTATGACCACATCATACGTCGCGTTATGATCAGCCATCATTGTTGGTTGAAAGGGTTCAATGTTACCCTGCCATAAACTAATAGTGGATGCATCTCTTTGTATCATAGCTTCCAGATTTGATTCCTGTAACAAGTACCATAATTTATGCCGGATACTAATTCCGCCTTGCGTAAATGATTTTCCCGATATGATTACCACCATGCTCTACTATATATGAATTTTGCGCCGCCTTGCATGGAAAGGACAATGCAAGGCAAACTACTATAAACAAATACTTGTATTAATCATGTTTAAGCGTCGATTGGGAATGTTGATTCTGGGAATGCTCCTTATGGTGACCTCTTTCCATATTTCATTTGCACAAAACAAAAACCAGGGTACTATCAAAGGAAAAGTAACCACCTCTGATGGCAAACCGGCAGAATTCGTGAACATAACTATCAAGGGTACCTCAAAAGGTGCGACCGTCGGCAAAGACGGTCGTTATTCAATATCCGGTATCAATGCGGGTAACTACACACTGGTAGCCAGTTTTATTGGGCTGAACACACAGATGAAAGAAGTGACTGTGACCACAGGCAATACCGTGGAAGTTGACTTTGAACTGAAGGAAAACAACCAGCAGCTGAATGAGGTCATCATTTCTACCAACAAATCTCAAAGTGGTAAAATCGAAAGTGACGATGTTGCCAAGATGAGTCTTAAGAACCTGGAAAATCCACAGGTATACAGCGTTGTATCCAGTGAGTTAATGAAGGATCAGATGACCGTGAGCGTTGCCGGTGCACTGGCAAATGTACCTGGTGCTGTCGTGACGACTGACCCTGCAGGTGGTACCAGCATCACCCTGCGTGGTTTTACGGCAGAACCGGCAGCACGCAATGGTGTACAGTTCATTGCAGCAGGGCGTACTTCGGTAGACCCTGTAAACGTAGAACGCTTCGAAGTGCTGAAAGGCCCTTCTGCTACCCTGTTTGGTAACGTGGTGTCGTCTTATGGTGGTGCCGTAAATATGGTCACTAAGAAACCATTTGACATTGCGAAATCTGAGATCAGCTATACCTCCGGCAGCTGGGGTCTGAGCCGCCTGACTGCTGATGTAAACGCGCCGCTGAATAAAGAAAAGACGGCATTGCTCCGGGTGAATGCTGCCGTAAATAAACAGCAAAGCTTCCAGGAGACGGGTCATAAGAATACTTATACTGTTGCGCCCAGTCTGACTTACAAGGCAAGCGACAAACTGACCCTGAACATGGATGTGGAAGCATATAGTGAGGAACTGACAAAGACACCTTACCTTCAGTTCGATGTGCTGGGTGTAAAGAATGTAAAGGATATTCCTTTAGGATATAAGGAGACCCTGTATGGCGATGGTATTGATGCTACAGCCAATACTTTCCGTACTTACTTCCAGGCGACTTACAGGATCAATGACCACTGGACTTCTACCACCAACGTATCTATGAACAATGAGAAAGTATTGAAGAGCTACCAGTTCTATCCTACTTTCCTGGATGCAACGCACATTGAAAGAGGCATTGCTTTGTATGGTCCGATCACCACCGTTACGACCGATTTCCAGCATAATCTGAAAGGTGATTTCTATACTGGTTCTATCAGACACCGTGTACTCTGGGGTGTAGATTATTACCATTATAAGTCTGACTTCTCTTATGCATTTGGTACCATTGATACCATCGATATTACCAACTACAGCAAAGCGAGTCTGGCACAGGCAGAAAAAGCTATACAGGCAGGATCTGCGGGTGTGTATAACAGCGAAACTGAGACCATTGCGACCTATGGTTCTGACCTGATCAACATTACTGAAAACCTGATGGCAATGCTGAGTCTTCGTGTAGACAGGTATACGCTGAAAGGTACTGATGGGTATAAGCAGACTTCCCTTACACCGAAATTTGGATTGATCTATCAGGTAGTGAAAGACAAGGTTTCATTGTTTGGTAACTATATGAGTGGTTTTACCAATAATGGTCCTTACTTACAACCAGATGGAGCAGTGCTGACACTGAAGCCTGAATATGCTTATCAGTGGGAAGGTGGTGTGAAAGTAAGCACGCTGGATAATAAGCTGATTGGTACGGTTAGTTATTATGATATTCGTATCAGGGATGCAGTACGTTATGATGGTAGCAGTTATGCTTATCAGGATGGGAATCAGCAGAGCAGTGGTATGGAGTTTGATCTGACGGCCAGTCCACTGAAAGGATTGAGCATTACAGCTGGTTATGTGTATAATGAGAACAAGTACATCAAGGCGACTTCGAATGAAGGGATGCAGGTGACTGGTAATCCAAGGAATGTGGCGAACTTCTGGGCGAGTTATAAGTTCCAGCCGGGTACAGCGCTGAATCATTTTGGTTTGGGCTTTGGTGGCAATTATGCGGATCAGAGTTTTTATGATTCAGATAATACGATTATTATTCCTTCTTATGTGTTGGTGAATGCTTCCCTTTTTTATGAGACAGCACAGTGGAGATTTGGGATAGCAGCGAATAATATTGGAAATAAGAAATACTGGGCGCATTCATTTACGGCAAATCCACAGCCGCTGCGGCAGTTGCTGGCGAATGCAACGTTTAGGTTTTAATTAAAAAAAGGGGGGTGTAACGTAAGTAACAGGAAGGCCATGAGAATTGTATGTACAAAAATTCCCGCCATCAGGTACCCGAATAAAACATTCATGAAAGCGGGAATTCACCAGCAGGCATGAAACCCATTTTCAAAGTAAAAGGGTGCGTCTCGAAGTTTTGAGACGCACCCTTTTTTAATAACGCCCTGCGGCCAGCCAGAGAATATGTATTATTAATGCATCTTTTGAACTGCCCTCTTTACCCAATCGAATACGATCAGATCTTTCACAGTGATCAGTTCACAACCAGCTTGTAAGCTGTCATGTATACATAAATTATGCCTTTTTACTAAGGGAACCAGCATGGTCAGGTTTGGGTTATAAATAGATACAGGTGCTTTTCCCTCCCGGATATTAAATATTAAGAAAATATAATAATTTATTTATTTTTACAAAAAATGTACGAATGCTTATTTTGCATGGAGCTATTTCAACCAATTTTCCATTCAAACCCCAAATATAGCTTGCCAAAGCTGTAGCTAAAACCAAAAAACCGAGACATGTCCATCACGCCACTAAAAAAGGTCTTTGCTGATACTACCGGCAAGACGAATCATTATGATGAGTACAAAATAGATCGCACTGACAGCCCTATTGTTATGAATTTATTTCCCGGTACCACCGGACAATCTGCTGTATCCGATGTGATCATTGATTCCACCAAACAAGGGAGTAATATTCAGGGGGCCATCATCAATTTCACAATTGGTACCGGCAATTCCCTCGTGAACAAGTTCCTGGAAGTATATACCATCATTACTGACGTATCTACTGTTACGAACCTGACCAGCCTTGACTTCTCACTCACCGGTGGCACTGCGCCTTACCGGTACAAAATGGAAAGAACAGTGCAGGAACAGGGTGATTCTGCCGCTTACAAAATCACTATTTTCTTCACTGACTTCTCTTAACTCCTCCTTCATGAAACGAATTTTATTTATTGTCGCCATACTGGCCATATTATGCGTGGACGTAAAAGCCCAGCTGAATATTGACACGACCATCACGCTGGATGTATTGAAATCGCCGGTATCGCCGGCTTTTAACATGTTGGGTATCTCTACCAGTGCGATTGAACGGCCTTCGGACCTGAATAGTTTCAGACTTTCAGTGCAGAATGCAACCAACAACCTCACGGCCATTCCCAATAGCTATGCTTTCGAAATCGCGCCATTTCTATGGGGGGCAAAGAAGTATACCCTGAAAGATTTTGACAGCAGCAAACATGCCTTTCTGCAATCATTTACCATCTCTGCGGGCTTTACGCATATGGGGCCGGAGGGACAGGAAGATGTGGATAGTCTGAAGACAACGAAGGTCGCTATCGGGATCAAATTTGCCATTATCAGACCAAGATGGTCTGCGAATACCCGAAAGGCGTATCTGGACCTGATTAAGGCCCAGGAAGACCTGCTAAAGGCATATGAGCTGCCCAATATGTATACTGATTCTCTGGAAATACTTAAAAATTTAAGAGCAGCGCTGGGTGCCAATACCTCCCTGCCGAATAATATTAAGCAGGACAGCAGTGCCAGACTGAGAAGTGACCTGCAGCGCATGCACAACCTCGTGGATTCCATACAGCAGGAAGGTCTCCCCTCTTCCGAACCCTTTCAGCGGGCCAAGGCCATCGCTTCGGCTTTCCCTACGGAGCGAAAAGGGGTATTCCTGGATTTCACCACCGGTATGGTGGCCGACTTCCCCGATAATCGCTTCGACAATAGCCTGATCAACAAAGCAGGAGCATGGCTCACAGGTGGTTATGAAAACGGGAACAAAGGCATTACCTCCATGTTTATCGTACGTTACCTGTATCACCCTGAAGTGATCTTTGCGGATCCTGACGGCAAGATCAGTGCAGATCATGCTTCTACATTCGATGTGGGCGCACGTTTTCTGCTCAGTACATTGAACGATAAATTTACACTGAGCGGGGAAGGATTGTACCGCAGTGTGATTGGCAACACCGTACTGGATCCCTCATGGAGACTGGTGTTGAGCACAGAATACGAAATCGCGAAGAACAGAAAAGTGACCTTCTCATTTGGCAGGAACTTTGACGGGGCGATCAGTAAGGGTGGTAATTTAATCGCAGCGATCAATTTCATAGCAGGATTTGGCGGTGAAAGGAAGGTAAAATAAGGTTGTTTTTTAAATAATTTTGTATATTGCAAACAGAGAGACAACGTTCAGGTATTACGATTCCACGATTAATATTCTATTGAAAACATCCATTGATAGTATACACCATAATCAGCACTATTAATGACGAATATCACCATTCCACGACTTTATTTCTTTTACCTTTAAACTGATTTAAAAATTAAACGCTATGAAAAAAAATGTCGGTACAGTTGATGGATTGATCCGCGTAATTCTAGCCATCATCACCATCTTCCTGTTTTACAACAAGATACTTACAGACAGCCTTTTCATGATCATAGCAGTGATTCTTCTGCTGACCAGCCTAACCGGCTTTTGCCCTTTGTACTCGCT
>Ga0316604_10000765_pt1 | contig 34275 bp, 24 predicted proteins | sample OWC_soil_day20_C_FD_207650 | JGI IMG/M metagenome (GOLD analysis project Ga0316604, IMG submission 207650) | Wetland soil microbial communities from Old Woman Creek delta, Ohio, United States - OWC_soil_day20_CT | ecosystem: Environmental > Terrestrial > Soil > Wetlands | place: USA: Ohio... | reverse complement strand
AATATTGCTCATGCTGGAATTTTTTCTAGTGACCGCACCATTCGCCAATATGCCGAAGAGATCTGGCATATCAAGCCTATAGAGATTATCAGTCGGTGATTTTCCAAGTAGATAGCAAGGGGGAGGTGATATTGCGATGAACAATATTTTACAATTAAGTGATGAAGACCTATATCTATTTCATGAGGGTAGTAATTTTCGCAGTTATCAGCTTATGGGGGCCCATATTGTCTATAAATGTGGTAGTTCTGGGGTACGTTTTACTGTATGGGCACCTAATGCTCAGGAGGTGCGAGTTGTCGGGAATTTTAATGGTTGGCAGGGCGAGAAACATGTTATGGAGCGGGTGGCTAAGTCTGGTATCTGGATACTGTTTATCCCTGATCTGAGGGCTGGAGAGATTTACAAATACGAAATATATACAGCTACTGGTGAGAGGCTGCTTAAAGCTGATCCTTATGCAGTTTATGCTCAGCTTAGACCTGATACCGCCTCAATAGTATATGATTTGCAGGGCTATAAATGGCAGGATGAAAAATGGCAGCAGGAGAAGAAGCAGCCTGCTTATCAGAGCCCAGTACTTATTTATGAAGTACATTTAGGTTCATGGCGGCGGGGGCATGGTAATGAGTTTCTGACCTATCGTGAACTCGCGGAACTGTTGCCTGAGTATGCAGCTAATATGGGCTATACTCACATTGAATTTATGCCTGTTGCCGAACATCCTTTTGATGGGTCGTGGGGGTATCAGGCCACAGGTTATTATGCAGTTACTAGCCGTTATGGTACGCCTGAAGACTTTATGTATTTAGTTGATAAGTGTCATGAGCATGGCATTGGTATCATTATGGATTGGGTGCCAGGGCATTTTTGTAAAGATGATCATGGACTCAGACGTTTTGATGGATCGTCTCTTTATGAGTATGCAAGTAGTGAACGGTGTGAAAATATCGGGTGGGGTACTGCTAATTTTGATTTGGGACGTACGGAAGTATTAAGTTTTCTCATCTCCAATGCCTTGTTTTGGTTAGATGTTTATCATATTGATGGTATTCGTACAGATGCCGTTTCCAATATTTTGTATTTGAATTATGGTAAGGAGGATGGTACTTTTACTCCAAATAAATATGGAGGCAATGGTAATTTGGAGGGAGTGAAATTTTTACGTAAGTTGAACGAAGTGGTATTTCAGCATCACCCTAATGTACTCATGATGGCTGAAGAGTCTACTGCTTGGCCTATGGTGTCTTGGCCCACACATGCTGGAGGCCTGGGTTTTAATTTTAAGTGGAATATGGGCTGGATGAATGATATGCTTCGCTATATGGCTTTGGAGCCAGTTCACCGGAAGTGGCAGCATCACTTATTAACATTTTCCTTTATGTATGCCTTTTCTGAGAATTTTGTTTTAGCTTTGTCCCATGATGAAGTGGTTCATGGGAAAAAGTCAATGCTTGATAAAATGCCTGGCGATTATTGGCAGAAATTTGCTAATTTACGTGCTTTTTATGGGTATTGGATGGCTCATCCAGGTAAAAAACTGCTATTTATGGGTGGGGAGTTTGGTCAATTTATTGAATGGCAAGAGGATGAAAGTTTGGATTGGCATATTTTGGAACATGATAAACATAGTAAGTTGCTAGGCTACTGCCGTTCACTTAATAAGCTTTATCAGCAGGAGCGTGCCCTCTGGCAAGTGGATGATAATTGGCAGGGCTTTGAATGGATTGATTGTAGCGACTATTCTCAGAGTATTATCTGCTTTATGCGTAAATCTATGTCGGCTGATGAAATATTGATCGTGGTGTGCAACTTTACGCCTGAGGTGCATCACTCATACCGAATTGGCATGCCAGTGATGGGATCATATCAGGAGGTATTTAATAGCGACTGGGAGCGGTTTGGTGGTTCAGGTCAGGAAAATGTTGGGCAATTAGTAGCAGAGGCTGTAAGTTGGCATAATAACCCCCAGTCCCTAGTTCTTACCGTTCCGCCTTTAGCTACAATATACTTAAAATATATACAACCGTGCAAGATAAATTCCTAGATAGAATGAGCAGAAAATAAAATCAGATAGAGTATAAGTTATAGAATTATTTTAATAATGAGGGGAGTTACTATGCGCAAAAAGCAATGTGTAGCCATGCTGTTGGCAGGTGGCCAGGGGAGTCGTTTGGGAGTTTTAACACAGAACGTAGCTAAACCAGCAGTACCTTTTGGTGGTAAGTATCGAATTATTGATTTTCCCTTAAGTAACTGTTATAACTCAGGTATTGATACTGTGGGCGTGCTTACCCAGTATAAACCTTTAGCATTAAATAGTTATATTGGTATTGGCAGTGCCTGGGATCTGGATAGAATTCACGGTGGAGTATATGTATTACCGCCTTTTGTTAAAGAACAAGGCGGAGAATGGTATAAAGGTACGGCAGATGCTATTTGTCAGAACATTAATTTTGTGGATCGGTTTAATCCAGAGTATGTACTGATATTGTCAGGCGATCATATTTATAAAATGGATTATTCTCTCATGTTAGAATTCCATCAGGTGCAAAACGCTGATGTTACGATTGGTGTGCTAGAAGTGCCTTGGGATGAAGCCAGTCGTTTTGGTATTATGAGTACTGATGAAAACTATCGTGTGACTAATTTTGCTGAAAAACCAGCCCAGCCTAAGAGTAATCTAGCATCTATGGGTATTTATATTTTTAACTGGCCTCTTCTCAGAAAGTATTTATTAGAAGACGAAAAGAATGTTAGTTCCAGTCATGATTTCGGACATGATATCATACCTAAAATGCTTAATAATCAGGATACATTGATGGCCTACCCCTTTGACGGCTATTGGAAAGATGTAGGGACTGTGGAAAGTCTCTGGCAGGCTAATATGGATTTATTGGATGAAAAATCTGAACTGAATATGTATGACTCTAGCTGGCGTATTTATTCAGCCAATCCGCCAAGGCCTCCTCATTATACTGCTGCTACTGCCAACGTAAAAAATTCTATTATTAGTGAAGGATGTCTAGTATTAGGGGAAGTGACAAATTCGGTTATCTTTCCTGATGTGTATATTGGAGCAGGGGCAGTAGTTAAGAACTCTGTTATTATGGCAGGCGTGCATATCGAAGGCAATGTGACCATTAGTAAGGCGATTATCGGGCGTAAGGCAGTCATTAAACAAGGGGCGACAGTATCGGCCTCAGCCTCGCAGAAACAGGATGAGCAGGAGATTGTGGTAGTGGCTGCTGATATGATTATTCCCCCACATTCTAAAATTAGGACGAATCTTTCTTGTCTAACTAATGAAGAACTTTGTAGAAAGGAGGAGGCTTAGTTATGATGGGGGAATTAATGGGGATTATTAATCTCAGTGAAGTAGAAGAAAATTTAGGTGACCTTAGTCGCTCTCGGCCTTTAGCCGCTGTTCCTTTTGCCGGTCGTTATCGGCTAATCGATTTTGTATTATCTAATATGGTAAATTCAGGTGTTTCTAATGTAGGGATTTTTATCCAACATAAATATCGGTCTTTAATGGATCATCTAAGGTCAGGTAAGGAGTGGGACTTAGCGCGCAAGCGGGATGGACTATTTATTTTACCCCCTGCTTATACTAAAAATCCTATGCAAATACAACGAGGCGATGTAGAAAATTTCTATAGCAATTTGGATTATATTTGTAAAAGTAGACAAAAATATGTTGTGATAGCAGGGCCTGGAATGGTGAGCAATTTGGACTATCGACAAGCCTTGGATTTTCACAAGAGTACAGGAGCAGAAATTACCGTTTTATATACTAAGGCTAATTGCAGTACTCATGATTGCGTGGGGGCTAATGTCTTGGAAATAGGAGAAAACGGACAAATCATTAACATAAAAGAATATAAAGAATCTAGGGATTATCAAAACATATCACTGAAAACCTTTATTATGGAAAGAAAACTATTAATAGAGCTAGTGAAGGATTGTATTGCTCGTGGCGATTATGATTTTATCAAACATTGCATCATTAAAAATGTTAATAAGTTTAAAGTATCTGGTTATTATCATCAGGGGTATGTGGCAAGGATTAGTTCGCTCCAAAGTTATTTTCAGCATAGTATGGAATTGTTGGATACTCAGATTTGGAGGGAGTTATTTTTTAGTTCTGGTCTTATTTATACTAAGGTTAAAGATGAACCGCCAGCTAAATATATGGCTCAGGCTGATGTATCAAACTCCTTGATTGCTACCGGGTGTTATATTGAGGGGCGGGTGGAAAACAGCATTTTATTTCGTAGCGTAAAAGTCCATGCAGGGGCATATATTAAAAATAGTATTATTATGCAAAAATGTGAAATTGGTCCGGGCGTGGTGCTAGAAAATGTAATTTGCGATAAAGATGTATTGATTACAGCTGACAAGCAGTTAAAGGGAGAGTGTAAATATCCTGTTGTAATAACGAAAGGACAGGTGATCTAAGATATGTTAAAAGTATTATTTGTGGCGGCTGAAGCGGTGCCTTTTGCCAAAACAGGTGGGCTTGGTGACGTAATTGGCTCCTTGCCGAAAGAATTAAAACAGCAAGGCACCGATGTGAGAGTAATGTTACCTAATTATCAAAATATACCTAAAGAATATAAACAACAAATGGTACTCAAAAATAAATTTGTAGTGCAAGTGGGTTGGCGACAACAGTATTGTGGTGTACTTGAGCTTGAATATCAAGGAATAATCTTTTATTTTATTGATAATGAATACTACTTTAAACGGCATAGCTTCTATGGCTATGATGATGATGATGAACGATTTGGCTTTTTTTGCAGAGCTGTACTAGAGTCTTTAACTAAAATTGATTTTATGCCTGATATACTTCACTGTAATGATTGGCATACTGGTATGGTGAGCGTACTACTGGATGCTCATTATCGCCAGTTATCTGACTATAAGCATATTAAAACACTATTTACTATTCATAATTTGCGCTATCAAGGAGTATTTCCTAAGGGAATATTACACGATATATTGAGTTTAGATTGGCGATATTTTAACCATGAAGGGGTGGAATTTAATAATAATGTAAACTTTATGAAGGGTGGTCTAGCATATTCTGATATGATTTCTACGGTTAGCCGTACATATGCCCAGGAAATCCAAAACCCATTTTTTGGTGAACAGCTTGATGGATTTTTACGCAAGCGTCAGAATGATTTAGTGGGTATTATAAATGGCATAGATTATGAGGAGTATAACCCCGCCACAGACAAGAAGATTGGCACCAATTACAATATAGGATCTCTATCTGAAAAAAACAAAAATAAATTACAGTTGCAAGAGCAATTAGGGTTGGCAGTGAATGCCGATATACCTATGGTAGCCATTGTTTCTCGGTTAGTAGGTCCTAAAGGTATGGAGCTAATGGAATATATATTGGTAGATATGCTTAAGCAAATGTCCATTGATAATCATGATGCCCAGTTGGTCATCTTGGGGACAGGCGAAGCTCGATATGAGAATTTTTTCAAGTATATGGCTTGGCAGTATCCGAGTAAGATCTCAACCAATATTATGTTTGATGATGCCCTAGCTCGTCAGATTTATGCAGGTGCGGATTTATTTCTGATGCCGTCCCTATATGAGCCTTGCGGTATTGGGCAATTGATTGCTATGCGTTATGGCTGTTTGCCGATTGTGAGAGAAACTGGTGGTTTACAGGATACTGTGGAGGCGTATAATCAGTATACTGGTACGGGTAATGGCTTTAGTTTCGCTAATTATAATGCCCATGAATTGCTTGATGCCATCAATAAGGCATTGGCTCTCTATAAAAACAAAGAAAAATGGAATAAAGTGGTCAGTAATGCCATGAATAGTGACTATAGCTGGCAAAGTTCAGCCAAGCAGTATCAGGAAGTTTATAAAAAAATGATTGGGTAGAGAGGTTTATAATATGAATCAAAATTTTATAATCCATGATTCCCAGATGGAGTTTTTTCGCAGCCCCTTTGGGGCTGTTTGTTGTAATGAAGAGCTTTTGCTGCGTTTGAAAATTCAAGGGACAGAGAAGCCAGATAATGTTGTACTAAGGTTATGGCAGGAGGAAAGCGGCGAAAAAAAGATAGAGATGAAGCTAGGGCAGGAGCAGGAAGAAAATTTAATATATCAAGTCCAGTTCACGGCTTCGAGGGTGCCTAGCGTCTTATGGTATTACTTCATTATTATAGTAAAAGATAAAATTTATTATTATGGTAATCGCGCAGACGGATTGGGTGGTATTGGTCAACTATATGAAACAAATCCACCTGCTTATCAGGTTACTGTATATAAAGAGGGAGCAGTTACGCCTCAGTGGTTCAAAGAAGGGGTTATATATCAAATTTTCCCGGACCGCTTTTATAATGGGACTGGTCAGGTGCTCAATCCTAAAAAGGATAGTTTAATTCACGGACATTGGAATAATAATCCCTATTATATCCGTGATGTAGATACTGGGAGAATTGTATCCTATGATTTTTTTGGTGGCAATTTGCAGGGCGTTATTGAGAAACTTCCCTATCTAAAAGAATTAGGAATTAGCATTATTTATTTTAATCCTATTTTTGCCTCACCGAGTAATCACCGTTATGATACAGGTGATTATAAAACAGTTGATGCAATGCTTGGAGATAATCAAGTATTCGCCCAGTTATGCGCCAGAGGTAAAGAACATGGTATTGCTATCATTTTAGACGGTGTATTTAGTCATACTGGTAGCGATAGCATATACTTTAACAGAGAGGGCAATTATCCTGAAGTCGGTGCCTATCAATCCAAGCAGTCACCCTATTATCCCTGGTATCGGTTTGAAAATCATCCCGAACAATATGAGGCCTGGTGGGGGATAGATACACTGCCTAATGTGGAAGAAAATGAACCATCCTATATTGATTTTATTATTGAAAATAAAGACAGTGTGATTAAACATTGGCTAAAGCTGGGGGCTAAAGGTTGGCGCCTGGATGTGGCTGATGAACTACCTGACTCCTTTATCGAAAAGATCTACAAAACTATGAAAGAGATAGATAAAGATAGTGTACTGATTGGTGAAGTATGGGAAGATGCTTCTAATAAAGAAAGTTATGGAAAACTAAGACGATATCTTCAGGGGGAGGAAATGGATTCGGTTATGAATTATCCATTTCGGAGGATTACCCTGGATTTTATGCTTGGTACTATTGATGCCTATACTGTCCATCGGGCATTAATGAGCTTAGAGGAAAATTATCCTAGTCATAACTTTTATGCCATGATGAATTTAATTGGCAGTCATGATGTACCAAGAATATTGACACTGCTAGGGGAGGCACCGCCGATTGAAAGTCTGACAGTTGTCCAGCAGGCTAGATATCGTTTGCCTCAGGAATCGCAGAAGCTAGCCATTGCACGTATGAAGATAATGGCATTATGGCAAATGACATTTCCCGGCGTACCTTCTGTTTATTATGGTGATGAGGTTGGGGTAGAGGGGTATAAAGATCCTTTTAATCGCGCTACTTATCCATGGGGAAAAGAAAATGTAGAACTGCTTACATGGTATAAGCAAATGATTGCTCTGCGTAACAAATATGATGTATTTAAAACTGGTAAATGGATTTCCCTGCCTGCTCATGACCAAGTTTATTCCTATATTCGCACAATTAACAACGGTCGGGATGTTTTTGGCCAGGCTAAACAAGATAATACAGCTGTCATAGTAATGAACCGCAGCACTGATCCAATTACAGTACAGCTGCCAGTGAGAACCTGGTGTCATGGCATAATGTTAGATCTTTTGAATGATAACCAGCAAATCCCTATCGTTGATGGAGTGCTGACTATTTATTTGCAACCTTTGGAAGGTAAGGCATTACTACAGCTTGAGAAGGATTGTTTTCCTCGCGGGGCAGGGATACTCTTGCATCCTACATCGCTACCCTCTGAAGGTGGTATTGGCGATTTAGGCAAAGATGCTTATGAATTTATTGATTTTTTGCATAGCAGTAAACAAACATTATGGCAGGTACTACCATTAAATCCAGTGGGGTATGGTAATTCTCCCTATCAATGCTTATCGGCTTTTGCAGGCAATCATTTATTGATTGCCTTAAGCAAGTTGGTTGATATCGGTCTGCTACCAGCAGAGAAAATTAGAAGCTGTCCGGCATTTGATTATGATAGGGTAGAGTTTGATAAAGTTAAAGCATATAAAGAGACATTATTGCAGATGGCCTTTATGAAATTTAAACAGCAAAGTATATCGTTTGTTTATAAAAAATTCTTGGATGAAAACAGTTTTTGGCTTACAGACTATGCTTTATTTATGGCGCTAAAAACTAATTTTAAAGGGCAGTCATGGAATTTGTGGCCGAAAGATATTGCTTCAAGACAAGTGAAAGTAATGGAAGAGTATCGAGTATTAATGGCAGATGACATTGCTTATCATCAATTCCTACAGTTTATCTTTGCAAGCCAATGGAATGAGCTTAAACGATATGCTGGGATATATAATATTAAAATTATTGGTGATATACCTATTTTTATTGCTCATGATAGTAGTGATGTATGGGCCAATCAACAGTTATTTGACTTGGCTGAAGATGGTAGTCCTCAAACAGTGGCTGGTGTACCACCTGATTACTTCAGCAAAACAGGCCAATTATGGGGCAACCCTCATTATAAATGGGAAGAAATGGCGAAGGATGACTATCAGTGGTGGCGGCAACGCTTGCAGGTATTATTTCAATTAGTCGATATTGTTAGAGTTGATCATTTTCGAGGTTTTGAAGCTTTTTGGGAAATATCGGGTAAGGCTGAGACGGCAGTAGATGGTCGTTGGGTTAAAGGGCCGGGCGCTCAGTTTTTTAGTGTCCTAGAAAAATATTTGGGAAACTTGCCGTTCATTGTAGAAGATTTAGGTGTTATTACATCTGAAGTGGATGATCTTAAGCATCAGTTTTATTTTCCTGGTATTAAAGTTCTGCAGTTTTCCTTTGATTATGATGAGAGTGGGCGATATATAACTTTTAGTTGTGAGAAAAATAGTGTTTTATATACAGGCACACATGATAATGACACAACAGTAGGTTGGTATGAGAAACTGCTGACTGAAGAACCTAAGTTGGCTGAATGTATACAACAATGTCTAGAGCGTCAGCTAGGTACAGATGATAATCAACTTAAGCCAACTTGCTGGCAATTTGTTGAATTTATCTATCAGAGTAATGCCAATACCCTGATCGTGCCTCTCCAGGATATACTTTGTTTAGGCAGTCAAGCTAGAATGAATTTTCCTGGTATAGTAGGTAATAACTGGGAGTGGAGGTATCACAAAGAGATACTGACAAGCGAGCTCTCCTCCAAGCTGGCGGGCTTAGTGGAAAAATACCAGCGATAAGAAAAATAATATATAAAGACTAGATATAGCGCATTAGAGAGCATTATGGTTCAAGTGTAAAAGTCCCCTCTACCTAGACGGTTAGAGGGGATTTTACATAAAATATTAATTATGTATAGAAAACTCAAAAAACGCATAATTTGACAAAAAAAGCAATTAAAAGATGATATTATTAAAATTATTAATAATAAATAATATCTTAATGAAAGGAGATTTAATCTATGAACTGGTTGAGGAATTTGAAAGTTGCTGGCAAATTAGTAGTACTTATTATGGTGGCAATGATTTCCTTAGGGATAGTGGGGTTTACGGGATATCATTATTTGTTAGAAGCTAATGAGGATATGGATGCTATGTATAAAGAGCGATTGTTGCCAGTTCAATGGCTTAATGACAATCGCAATCATTCCAGAGCCATTGAGGGTGATATTTTTATGCTAATGCTTACTACAGATAATAATGAAAAGACAAGATTAAAACAAGATATCGATAAGCGGGTCGAAGTATTTGGAAAAAATCTTGCTAATTATGAAAAAACAAATTTAAACACCTTTGAAGTGGATACGTTAAAGAAACTGCACGATAGTCTGGATCAATATAGAGCTGCTAGACAAGAAGTTATTGATCTTGCCCTGGAAAATAAAAATATGGAAGCTTATGATACTTATAATAAAAAAGCCAAAGTACATGGCGAAGTTTATCACAAAAGTATTCGGGAGCTTGCAGAGTACAATGCAAAAGAAGCCGAGAAAATCAATAAAGGAAATCAAGAGAATTTTAAACAGGCTATGTGGATATTGGCCATTATTATATTATTGTCAGCGGTACTGGTAATGGTAATAGGCTGGGTAATTACGAAAGACATGACCATTTCCTTCAATGGGGTGGTTAGGCGTGTTGGTATTATGGCGGACGGCGATTATTCAAAAGACATAATGGGAGCGTTTTTAAAAAGAAAAGATGAATTTGGGATACTGGCAAATAGCTTTAATACGCTGAATAAAAACATGAGAAATTTGATAAAGCAGTTATCTAGTAACTCTGAGCAGCTGGCAGCTTCTTCGGAAGAGCTTACTGCCAGTGCTGAGCAATCGGCTCAGGCTGCCAATCAAGTGGCAGGAGCGATTACACAAGTGGCCCAAGGTGCAGAAAAACAGCTGCAATTAGTTAATTCCACCACAGAGATAGTGGGACAAATATCCCAAGGCATTGTGCAAGTAGCAGAAAATGGTCAGACGTTATCACTTGCGGCTGAGAAGACAGCCAGTGCAGCCAGCGATGGCGGGCGAGCTGTAGAAAAAGCGGTACGGCAAATGTCAGTCATTGAGGAAAAAACCAGTGAGACGGCTACAGTGATCGCAGAACTAGAAGGTAAATCCCAAGAAATTGGACAAATTGTGGAAGTTATTGCCAGCATTGCTGGACAAACCAATCTGTTAGCATTGAATGCGGCCATTGAAGCTGCCCGAGCTGGAGAACAGGGGCGTGGTTTTGCCGTGGTGGCAGAGGAAGTTCGTAAACTTGCTGAACAGTCTGGGGAAGCGGCCAAGCAGATTGCCAATTTAATTGGTGAAGTACAACAAAAAACAACTAATGCGGTGAGTTATATGACCCAAGGTAAAATGGAAGTGAGTATAGGGACGCAAGTGGTCAATGTCGCTGGCGAGAGCTTTAGAGAAATAGTGAAAATGATTGAACAGATGTCTGAACAAATTCATGAAACCTCCGCTGCTACTGAAGAGATATCGAGTGGTAGCCAGCAGGTGGTAAATGCTGTGCAGGAAATTGACAAAGAGAGTAAAGTCGCTGCCCAGCAAGCTCAGACTGTATCGGCAGCCACTGAAGAGCAGTCGGCATCTATGGAAGAGATTGCTTCTTCCAGCCAGACCTTATCAGCCATGGCTGAAGAATTAATGTCTGAAATCGGTAAATTTAAAGTTTAAAATGAGTATATAATTCCCCTCCGCCGAAATAAGGTTGGAGGGGAATTTATTCATGTTCAGCTTTAGCTGGGCAAGTTCATTGTTGGTCTGTCAGGAATAGGGTATTTTAAAATGACAGAATATTTTAAAAGAGTATTGACGAAAGATATTGGCAAGAGTAGAATGTAATTAATACTAAACCGGTACAGTATTGATTACAGAAAGTGGTGAGGATATGCAGTTTAATCAAGCTACTGATTATGCTTTTCGCGTCATCATGCATTTAGCGGGTTTGCCTGAAGGCGCGATTGTGAAGAGCCAAATGATTGCTGAGGAACAGAATATACCTATTGGTTTTTTGCAAAAAATTATGCGCGTTTTGACCCAAGGAGAAGTGGTAAAGTCTTATCGGGGGATCGATGGGGGGTTTGCATTAGCAAAACCAGCAGTGGACATTAGCCTCTTAGATATTATTACTATTATGGAAGGGCCTGTTAATTTGCAACGATGCTTAAAGGTGAATGACGCTTGTAGTAAGGGGTGTGTCCCTCAATGTCCGGTGCATGCTGCCTTGGCTGTTATACAGAATGATTTAATACAGGCGCTGAGTAAGGTTAATTTTGCTAAGTTGAGTAAAGACGTATAATGATGAAAGGTAGGGGAAGATTGTGGAAGAGGTATTATTAGGGCGATGGCAATTTGGTATTACGACAGTGTATCATTTCTTGTTTGTACCACTGACCTTAGGATTGTCTGTACTAGTGGCAATTATGGAATCCATGTATGTGGGAACAGGTAATGAACTGTACAAGAAGATGACTCAGTTTTGGGGTAAATTATTTCTGGTGAACTTTGCAATGGGCGTGGCCACAGGCATCGTCCAGGAGTTTCAGTTTGGCATGAACTGGGCGGAATATTCCCGGTTTATGGGTGATATTTTTGGGGCACCGTTAGCTTTAGAGGCATTGACGGCTTTTTTCTTAGAGTCAACTTTTCTCGGGCTGTGGATTTTTGGCTGGGATAAGTTATCAAAAAAGATGCATCTAATCTGTATTTGGTTAGTAGCCTTTAGTAGTAATCTATCGGCCTTTTGGATCTTGTCAGCTAATTCTTTTATGCAGTCACCTGTAGGATATTCCCTGAAAAATGGGCGGGCTGAGATGGTTGATTTCCCAGCGTTGATCACCAATCCCTATTTATGGGGGCAATTCCCTCATACCGTACTCGGGGGCCTCGTGACAGCAGGTGTATTTGTGGCTGCCATTAGTGCGTACTATTTATTAAAACAGAAACATTTGCCAGTGTTTCGTTCTTCTATAAAGATTGGTTTGTCTTGCATGCTCATTAGTACTGTACTCGTGATGGGGACAGGGCATTTGCAAGCTCAATATTTAGGGAAAAAACAACCGACGAAAATGGCTGCAATGGAAGCTTTGTGGGAAACGGCAAATCCGGCTCCTTTTGCTCTTGTCGCAGTGATTGATGAAGCTAGTCAACGGAATACTTCAGAAGTTGGCATCCCTGGATTCTTATCGATGCTCATTTATGATAAGATGGCAGGTGAAGTCAAAGGCATAAAAGAGTTGCAGGTAGCAGCTGAATTAAAATATGGACCAGGTAACTATATTCCCCCAGTAACTCAGTCATTCTGGAGTTTCCGTATTATGGTGATCGCCGGTCTATGGATGGCTGCTTTAGCAGCATTAAGTACTCTCTTGTTATATAAAAATCAGTTGGAAACAAATAAAACAGTGCTTACATTACTCTTATGGAGTTTACCAATGCCCTATATTGCTAATTCTTCAGGCTGGATTCTGACAGAGGGGGCTCGTCAGCCTTGGATTGTAGTGGGTTTACAAAAAGTAAGTGAGGCTGTATCCACCAATTTGACGAGTGCTGACATTTGGATCTCATTGATTGGCTTTACCGTATTATATGGCGTATTAGCCGTAGCAGCGATCTATTTAGTCCGCAAGTTTGTCGTAGAAGGACCTGTGGAACATACACCTTCTCTAAGTGTGGTAACTAAGAAGGAGGCAACATTATGGAACTAACGATAATATGGTTTGTATTAGTTGGCGTGCTATTTACAGGTTTTTTCTTTCTGGAAGGTTTTGACTATGGTGTAGGTATGTTGTTACCATTCTTGGGCAAAAATGATGTAGAACGCCGAATCATTATTAATTCTATTGGCCCAGTATGGGATGGCAACGAAGTATGGATGCTTACGGCCGGTGGTGCTTTGTTTGCAGCTTTCCCTCATGTATACGCCACCATGTTTAGCGGTTTTTACCTAGCTTTATTTCTCATGCTCATGGCCTTAATCGTAAGAGCTGTATCTTTTGAATTTCGTAGTAAAGATCAAAGCCCAGTATGGCGCAGTATTTGGGATTGGATGATTTTTATTGGCAGTGCTGTGCCAGCTCTGCTGTGGGGTGTAGCTGTTACTAATCTCATTAAGGGTCTACCCATTAATGAAAAGATGCAATATGTGGGTACCTTCTTTGATTTGCTAAGCCCTTATACCTTAGTAGGTGGAGTTGCTTTTTTACTGGTATTTTTATTCCATGGCGCTTTGTTCTTAACACTTAAAGTCGAGGGCGAATTAATTGAACGGGTTCGTCAGGTGGCTGCTAAAGTGGGGATTGGCGCTGCCATTGCCTTTTTAGCCTTAGTTGGTTTAACCTATATCAATACTGATTTGTTTAAGAGCTCATTGGCTGGTATTGCCTTATGGGGTGCAGTGGTGGTATTTGTTTTGTCATACGCACTGACATGGAGCTGGAAATTTGGCTGGGCTTTTGCGATGAGCGGTTTGGCCATTGTTTTTACCACAATAGCCTTTTTTAGTGGCTTGTTCCCTCGCTTGATGGTATCTAGCCTGAATCCGAATTGGAGTTTGACGATCTATAATGCAGCCTCAAGTGCTTATACCTTAAAAATAATGACTTTTGCTGCAGTGGTGTTGGTGCCGATTGTCCTTGTATATCAAGGTTATACCTATTGGATGTTTCGCAAGCGTGTTAGCGCTAAGCATTTAGAATATTAAAGTCCAGGAAGGCGCCCCAAGGAATGCTATTGAGAAAGGGAGTGAATTTCTTAAAAAATTTCACTCCCTTTAGATTTATGCGATAGAATCTTATACAAAGTTTTCTACTATTTACTAAAAAATATGTCAAAAAAGGTTGATTTATGGTATGTTTACAGTGATAAGAAAATTCTGAATAATGGGGGCTACCGATATGGCAATAAAAACTGTGACTAGTGATATTCTAAATCTTTCTGACAAATATCAAGGTTTCTATCATGCTATTGTAAGATTTATACCTGCAACGCGTGTTTTCGCAGATCCAATTAGAACCTTGGCCTACGGCATTGATGCCAGCTTTTATCGCCTGCTACCTAAATTAGTAATTAAAGTAGACACCCCAAATGAAATGTCTGATATCTTAAAAGTTGCACAGGATATGAAAGTTCCTGTAACCTTTCGTGCAGCAGGGACTAGTCTTTCAGGCCAGTCGATCACTGATTCAGTCTTGCTTGTAGCCACCCAGGGGTGGAGCAACTATTCTATCAGTGCTGATGGGGGACTGATCTCTTTACAGCCAGGGATTATCGGTTCTGAGGCGAATGATTATTTGAGGCCCTTTGCCCGTAAAATCGGACCTGATCCCGCAACCATTAATAATGCCATGATTGGTGGTATTGCGGCGAATAACGCCAGTGGTATGTGTTGTGGTACAGCAGATAATAGTTATAAAACACTGTCTGATATGAAAATCATTTTTGCAGATGGTACGACTCTAGATACTGCTGATGCGGCTTCAAGAAATCGTTTTGTTGCAACCCATTCTAGGATTATCCAAAGTATTGAGCAGCTGCGTGATGAAATTAATGCAAACCCAGAACTAAAGGCACTGATTAAACATAAATTCAAAATTAAATGTACTACAGGTTACGGAATAAACTCCTTTGTCGATTATGTTGATCCTTTTGATATTATTAAACATTTAATGATTGGGTCAGAAGGAACACTGGGTTTCATCACTGAGATTACCTATAAGACAATTATTGATCATGCCCATAAGGCCTCTGCACTTATGATCTTTCCTGATATGAAGGCTGCCTGCTTAGCAGTCATGAAACTAGATCGAGATTTAGTGGCTGCTGCGGAACTGATGGATCGTGCATCTCTCAGATCGGTTGAAGACGAAGCCGGTATGCCTGGCTATCTTAAAACTCTTGATGAGCATGCTACTGCGCTACTAGTCGAAGTACGTTCGGAGACTAAAGATGGTTTAAGCAGCCTAATAGAAGCTGTAAAAGAACGCTTAGCTTCAATACCAACAGTATTACCCATTATCTTTACCGATGTGAAGTATGAGTATGAAAAATTGTGGTATATTCGTAAAGGAATTTTTCCAGCTGTTGGCGGCATGAGAAAGCCGGGTACTACAGTCATTATTGAAGATGTGGCTTTCCCACGAGAGAGACTTGCTGAAGCCATATTAGAACTTAGATCTATTATGGATAAGTATAATTATAACGATGGTATTATTTACGGACATGCTTTAGATGGCAACGTACATTTTGTGGTCACGCAAAATTTGGACACAGAGGAGGAAGTTGGTCGGTATAAGGCCCTTATTCAGGATGTTCTTAATTTGGTCGTTGAAAAATATCATGGTTCCCTGAAAGCAGAACATGGTACAGGCCGTAATATGGCTCCATTTGTAGAATTAGAATGGGGTAAGGCGGCTTATGGCATCATGCGGACTTTAAAACAAGTATTTGATGCTGATAATATCCTCAATCCTGATGTTGTGATTACTGACAATCAATCCATTTATCTTGAGAACTTTAAACCCATGCCCATGGCTGATGATATTATTGATAAGTGTATTGAATGTGGTTTTTGTGAGATCAACTGTCCTTCCAAAAATCTGACGCTAACTCCTCGTCAACGCATCGTGGTGCAGCGTGAGATTGCTAGACTAAAAAAAACAGGCGAGGATAATCAACTCCTGAGGCGTCTAGAAGAAGACTATAGTTATTTCGGTGATGAGACATGTGCGACAGATGGCTTATGTCAAACCAGTTGTCCAGTGGGTATTAATACAGGGGATTATACAAAACAGCAACGGGCACGGGCTATGGGGGATAACGGTAAATCTATCGGTCGATTGATTGCTAAAAATTTTTCCGGTATAACGACAATGGCGCGCTTAGGTCTGTCTGCTGCCAGCCTGGCTCATTCAGTGCTTGGCACATCCCTGATGGGTGGCATTACAAAAGGTTTGCGGTCCCTAAGCGGCAATCACATGCCAGAGTGGAATCAGTATCTAGCTGGGGCTGGAAATACTCCAGATCCTTCCAAATCTAAACCTGGTGTGGCAGGACGTAAGGTAGTTTATTTTCCAAGCTGCGTCAGTCGGACCATGGGCGGTCCTGCCGCTGGTGATAAGGATCAACGACAACTCAGCGCAACTATGATTCATGTCATGGAAAAAGCCGGATATGAGATAATTTTCCCTAATGAGATGGATAAATTATGCTGTGGTATGCCTTTTGAAAGTAAAGGGCTATTTGAAACAGCTGATAATATGAGCAGTGAACTGGAACAAGCTTTAGCTCAGTGCAGCAATAATGGTGAATACCCAATTGTTTGTGATACAAGTCCCTGTATTTATCGGATGCGAAAAGTGATGAGTAAAAAGCTAAAATTGTATGAACCTTTAGAGTTTATTCATGATTATCTGATGGATTTGCTGGATTTCAAGAAACAGCCTGAGACAATCGCTGTTCATGTTACCTGCAGTTCAACGAAGCTTGGGCTGAAAGAAAAGTTCAAAAGCGTAGCAGAGGCTTGCGCGACTAAGGTAGTTATGCCAGCAAAGGTTAGATGTTGCGGTTTCGCAGGAGATAAAGGCTTTGAAGTGCCTGAACTTAATGAATCAGCACTCTCCGAACTCAAAGACTCCTTGCCAGATGATTGTCATGCAGGCTATTCCAATAGCCGTACTTGTGAGATGGGATTATCCCATCGTAGTGGGATCAGCTATCAGTCCATTATTTATTTAGTAGATCGATGCACAACCGCGAAGAAATAACAGGGAAGGCTATGCAAGGGTGGAAACTATGCATAGCCTTTTCTTTTACAGAAACAAAAGGTATAATATTCTTGCTATACTAGAAGGTATAAGCTTTTTGATTATAAAGAACGATGATTAAACGCAAAGAACATAAAGAACGCAAAGGCAATAATGAAGATTTTATTTTTCAAATCTGTTGCGTATACTTTGTGTTATTTGCGCCTTTGCGGTTTAGTAAGACTTGATAGCTTTTTTAAAATAAGGGAGTATTATTATGGTTGATAAACGTCTTATACAGCAACTTGAAAAACACAGACAGCGGTTTTTACTGCTAGTTGGACTAGCAGTTAGTGGTGGAGTATTGGTTGTATTACAGGCTGATTATCTGGCTAAAATTATTAATGGTGTATTTATAGATGGTTTAAATTTATCAGGGGTATGGCTATGGATGGTTCCCTTATTTGTGATTATGACATTACGCAGTGTGGTGGTTTGGTTTATCGAAGTATCGGCCCATGGTTTGGCTGCTTGCATTAAGACAGAGATTAGGGAGCGGCTTCTTAATTGTCTACTAGACCTAGGTCCGATATATGCTAGGGGTCAGCAAACAGGCGAACTGGTGAATGTACTGGTGGAAGGAGTTGAAAAATTAGAACCCTATTTTGCAAAATTCTTGCCCCAGTTATTTACGGCACTATTGGTACCTGCGGTTATCTTGACGTGGGTTTTTCCTCTTGATGTTAGTACAGCTGTTATTTTGATGGTGACAGCACCCCTTATTCCCATCTTTATGATACTCATCGGCCGTATGGCCGAGAATTTGAATAAGCAGCAGTGGGAAACGTTATCTCGCCTCAGTGCGCATTTTTTGGACGTACTACAAGGGCTGACCATATTGAAAATTTTTGGCCGCAGTATTGAGCAGATACAGGTAATTAGCCGTATGAGCGCTGAGTTTCGCGATACGACCTTAGGAGTACTCCGGATCGCCTTTTTGTCAGCCTTAGTGTTAGAACTAGTGGCAACTATTAGTACAGCGTTGGTAGCTGTGACGATCGGTTTAAAATTATTGTATTTCAAAATGAATTTTGTGCAGGCTTTTTTCCTATTATTACTGGCGCCGGAGTTTTATTCTCCTCTGCGTCAGTTGGGAACCCATTTTCATGCTGGAATGGCTGGAGTCGCTGCTGCCGAGCGCATTTTTGAGATATTAGCATTACATCAGGGACAGGTAGGAATGGATAAGGTAAAGTTTTTTCCTCGTCAAGAACAGGTGGGGATTGTTGTTGAAAATGTATATTATGCTTATGAAGCTGGGGCTCGTCCGGCACTAAAGGGCATTTCACTGGAAATAAAACCTGGACAGCAGGTAGCCGTAGTTGGAGCTAGCGGTTCTGGTAAAAGTACTCTTGCGAGTCTCTTATTAATGTTCATGGTTCCAGATCAGGGCGAAATTTATGTGAATGGAGTCCGTTTGTCCGAAATTGAGCGGGCAGATTGGTTAGAACATGTCGCTTTTGTACCCCAGGCCCCTCATTTGTTCTTTCGTTCAATTGCTGATAATATTCGCTTAGGTAAAGAAGGTGCTTCTTTGAAGGAAGTGGCTAAGGCCGCTAAGAATGCCGGTGCCCATGAGTTTATTATGGCTTTGCCTGAAGGGTATAATACGGTAGTGGGAGAAGGGGGACAGGGGCTGAGCGGCGGACAATGTAAACGCTTGGCAATTGCGCGAGCTTTTTTGCAGGATGCTCCTTTTGTATTATTAGATGAGGCGACCGCTGGTCTTGATCCTCAAAATGAAGCTGTGATTGATGAGGCTCTACAGAGGCTTAAAGTTGGGCGTACAGTGCTTATCATCGCTCATCGTCTGACCACTGTGTATAAAGCCGATTCCATTGTGGTATTTGATCAGGGGCAAGTGGCTGAAGTTGGAGGGCATGATGAATTAATGATGAAACATGGGCGTTATTATCAATTGGTCACTGCTTTTAGAGGTGTGGCGTGAAGATTTTGATACGCTTGTTACAAATAATGGGTTCAACATGGCTAACCATGCTAATTGCTATTGTTTTTGGCTGCCTAACGATTGGCAGTAATATAGGCTTACTGGCTGCTTCGGCCTATCTTATTTCCAATGCGGCATTGCATCCGGCGATAAATGAATTGTCAACAGCCATTGTCGGGGTGCGGTTTTTTGGCATTTCCCGGGCAGTTTTTCGCTATTTAGAACGATATATTTCTCATGATGCTACTTTTCGCCTGTTAGAGGTTGTTAGGGTGTGGTTTTATACAAAGTTAGAAGGGCTGTCGACCGCACGTTTAATGCAGTGGCAAAGCGGAGAGCTATTTAGTGCGATTGTGGGCGATGTGGAAATATTAAAAGAATTTTATCTTAGAGTTCTAGCGCCGCCCTTTATTGGCGTAGTAGTATTCAGTACTGTTTGTTGGTTTCTAGCTCAATATAGTATGAATTTTGTCTATGTATTGACTGGCGGTTTTGTGGTGGCTGGCCTAATACTGCCTATTTTTTTACAAACAATACAAAAATCTACCGCCCATAAATTAGTTGTTGCAAGAGGTGAGCTAAGGGCCCAGTTAGTCGATAGTATGACAGGTATCGTAGAACTTGCTGCCTTTAATCAAACTGGGCGTCAGGCGAGGCTCATTGATGATATTCATCAGCGACTCCTTAGCTTGCAGAGTAATGTTTCAAAGTTGTCTGGATTGACAGATGCAATAGGTTTATTTGTTGTGAATAGTACTGTGTGGCTAATCTTATGGTTAACTATCCCTTTGATACATAATGGAAGTATGGAAGGTATATACCTAGCAGTAGTGGTTTTAACAGTGCAAAGTAGTTTCGAAGCCGTATTACCTTTGCCCTTCGCAGTACATTATCTTGGAGAGAGTATGGCGGCGGCTAGAAGGCTGTTTACTATTGTTGATACTGAGCCAGTGGTGCTTGAGGATGAGGGGATGATAAATATTCCTGATACACGTATAGACGTTGAAAACTTAAGTTTTAGGTATAGTCCGGAGAGCCCCTTGGTACTCAACAAGATTTCTTTTGCTGTTGGTGCTGGACAGCGCCTTGCCATTGTCGGTCCTAGTGGTGCAGGGAAAAGTACACTGCTGCACTTATTTCTGCGATTTTGGGATTATCAGCAAGGTTCCATCCGTTTAGGTGGCCATGAGTTTAAAAAATATGATGCTTCAAAATTACGTGCTATGTTTGGGGTAGTAACACAGCAGACCCACTTATTTAATGCTAGTATTCGTGATAATATTCTACTTGCCAGGCCGGATGCTAGTGAGAACCAGTTTGATCAGGCGATTAAACATGCTGAACTAGGGGAGTTCATTGAGAAGCTGCCTCAAGGTTATGACACCATGGTAGGTCAAAATGGTTATGCCTTATCAGGAGGGCAGCGTCAACGTATTGCCATTGCTCGCGCCTTACTCAAAAATGCCCCCATCCTGATTTTGGATGAACCCACAGTGGGGCTTGATGCCTTAACTGAGCAGCTCATAATGGAGACGATTGGCAAGTTGATGACCGGTCGTACCACAATCATGATTACACACCGCTTGACGGGTCTAGAGACTATGGATGAAATTATCGTACTTAGCTCTGGCAGTATGGTTGAGCAGGGGCGGCAGGCAGAGTTATTGGCAAATAAGCAATTGTTTGATCAGTTATGGCATTTACAGCATGATGTGATATAATATTTTGGGTAAGTTTTATTTATAGCATGGATGGAGGGGAAAGGGTGGCTGACGCATTATACTTTGTAGAAAAAGAATGTGTGGTATGTGGGGAAAAATTTGAGGTTACATGTGTACGTTCACGTTTAGCCCTCATCAAGCAGGATTCTGATTTTTGTGCTTATTATAAAGAGATAAATCCTTATTACTATACAGTATGGGCGTGTCCACATTGTGGTTATGCGGCACGAGATACTGAATTTGTGGAAGTAACAGCATCTGTGGCAACAAAGATACATAAGTTTTTATCTAGTAGAGAAGTTAAGGTTAATTTGTGTGGTATAAGAACCAGGGAGCAGGCGATTGTTGCCTATAAACTGGCTATTTTTTATACTGAGCTGGCTGCAGATAAGGCCAGTAAACGGGCGGGGCTATACCTTCGGTTAGGTTGGTTGTACCGGGAAGGTCAGCAGGATGATGAAGAGAATAAAGCCCTCGCTAAAGCTTGTGAGTGGTACGAGCAGGCCTTGGAAAAAGAACACATGCCCATTGGCAATTTATCGGAACTTACGGTTATGTATCTTGTTGCCGATTTGCTATGGCGTACAGGAGAAAAAGAAAAAGCCAAGTTATATCTTAGCCGAGTAGTAGCCAATCCTCTGGCAAAGATCGAAAAGAGAATTGCTGATTTAGCCCGTGATCTTTGGCAAGAAATACGGGCAACAACAAAGACATCCTCCTCAAATATTAAACAAGCATAGCGGTAAAAAGAAAAAATACAAAGACGCTAAGCCAGAATAAAGCTTTTATAAAGGAGAGATCGATTAGATTCTTCTTTGCAAAAGCTCTGCATTCTTAGTATCTTTGTATTTGAATTGTTTTTTCATAATGAACAATAATGATCAACCGTAAAGAACACAAAAAACGCAAAGGGATTATTACAGATTAGTTTCTATAAATCTTTTGGGGATTCTTTGTGTCATTTGTTTCTTTGCGGTTCAATAAGTTAATTCAGTTTTTTCTAGGTCGTTCCTTATTTACTCATCTACATATGTAGTGAGAATTTCTCCGAAAAACAAGGTGTGATAATTGCCACTAGCATACCATTTTTCTTGTAAGTCTGTAGCGAGTAGCTCTGCCGACATTTCTTGTTTATAGACGACTTTGCATTCATAATGTAGCCCACAATCGGCAATAACAGGTGTGGATATTTTTTTGCCAGGGACAGTTGTTAAATTGGCAGCGGCCAGTTTGTCTGTATCTCGGCCTGATTGGGAGCCGCAGATACCAAGAGCTGCGCTCATATCCTTAAAGGGGATACTGATTGTAAACTGACCGCTTTTTTTGATACATTGATAAGTAAAACGGGAAGGTCTGACCATGGCCATAAATACAGGTTTGCCCCACATAAAGCCAACGCTACCCCAAGCAATCGTCATAGTATTGACCACGCCATCAACTTCCGTGGTTAGAAAGGCACCTTTACTTAGTATCTCGGTTATTTCATTGGCATATTCATTGTATGCTACTTCTTTGCTCATTTTTTTGACCTCCTATCTAGAATAGATACTTTGTTAGTATCTTGCTCTAATATTCTTGATTAAATGTATTTTTCCTGTTAGTTAGGGAAAATATAGCTAATTATCTAAAATGAGTAATTTTGATTAACAACTAATGATGATGAAACAATGATAATCCACGTTATTGCAGAAAAATGTTTTCTCCCAAAATACACTTGACTTTAAACGTGGGATAAAATATAATAAGTTAAAATTAATATTTGAACATGATGACAGGGAAGCTAAATGTATAGAATGTACAGAGAGCCGACGGTTGGTGTAAGTCGGTCATTTTAACAGTTGGTTCCGCCCTAGAATGGCTGATGATGAATTAAGACGGGTTCCGCCCGATATAGCGGCTAAAGTTGGCCGTAAAGGCAATTTGGGTGGCAACGCGGGAATAGTTCTCGTCCCTGTATGGGATGAGGGCTTTTTTTATTTATCCCTTTAGTGAGGGGTAAATAATTTTTTGAAAGATTTACATTGAAAAATTGAGTAAGTAAAATAGTATGGAGGATTTAACATGAAAATTTTAGTGAGTGATCCAGTTTCAGTAGAAGGCGTGGAATTGTTGCAAAAAGCATATGAGGTGGATGTTAAAACTGGGCTACCAGCAGAAGAACTACTCCGGATTATTCCTGAGTATGATGCATTGGTAGTGCGCAGTGAAACTAAAGTGACCAAAGCTGTTCTTGATGCAGCTATTAATCTTAAGGCCATTGGTCGCGCTGGAGTTGGCGTGGATAATATTGATGTTTCGGAAGCAACTAAAAAAGGTATCATTGTACTCAATGCGCCCGAAGGTAATACTGTAGCGGCGACTGAACATACGGTGGCCATGATGCTAGCCTTAGCGCGCAATATCCCTCAGGCTCATGCCAGTTTGAAGAACGGTCAGTGGCTGCGTAGCAAAATGATGGGTGTTGAGATGCGGGGCAAAACTCTAGGTATTCTAGGCCTGGGTCGTATTGGCAGTGGTGTTGCTAAACGGGCAATGGCTATGGAAATGAATATTGTAGCTTATGATCCGTTTATTAGTGAGGATCAGGCTGAGGCTATGGGAATTAAGCTTGTTGAACTTGCAGAAATATTCCCAGTGGCCGATTTTATTACACTTCATTTACCAAAGACGGCAGAGACCAAGAACCTTTTAAATAAAGAGACTTTTGCTAAAATGAAGCCTGGTGTCCGTATTATTAACTGTGCTCGTGGTGGCGTTGTTAATGAAAGTGATTTAGCTGAAGCTGTTGAGCAAGGTATTGTAGCAGGGGCAGCTATCGATGTATTTGAAAAAGAACCAGTTGACTTTGATAATCCACTGCTCAAGCTTGATAAGGTCATCGTTACCCCCCATTTGGGGGCCTCTACTGCAGAGGCACAGGTAGGCGTTGCTGTGGATGTGGCGGAAAACATTATTGCAGTATTGAAGGGAGAACCTATTTCCACAGCTGTTAATATGGCACCTATGCAACCACATGTATTGGAGGTTATTCGTCCATACTTTGAGTTGGCAGAGAAAATGGGTTGTTTAGCCATTAATTTGGCTGAAGGTCGTATTAATGCCATAGATGTGGAGTATAATGGTGAAATTAGCGAAGTGGATATTAAAATGCTGACGACTGCAGTCATTAAAGGACTGTTAAATTCTATTTTGACCGAGCAAGTTAACTATGTAAATGCTCCCGGGATCGCTAAGTCTCGTGGTATTAAAATACGTGAAGTAAAAAGCAAGGATACCGCCAATTTTGCTAATTTGATTACTGTAACTGTGCATACAGACAAAAAACGCCATGTTGTGGCTGGAACATTATTTGGTGCTACTGAAGGTCGTATTGTGATGATTGATGGCGATCGGGTTGATGTTGATCCTAGAGGTTGGCTCATTGTTGGGCCGCATATCAATCGTCCGGGGATTATTGGTAATGTTGGTACAGTCCTTGGTAATGCAGGAATCAATATTGATAACATGCAGGTAGGACGTACTGAAGTTGTTGGCACTAATATTATGGTTATGGGTGTGGATTCTGATGTACCAGCGGCAGTTATGCTGAAAATTAATGCAGTTGATGGAATCTTAGGCGCTAAGTTAGTTAACTTTAGTGCAGTATAGGAGGAATTATTATGGCTAGTGTAAAACCTTTTTGTGGGCTTAGGCCTGTAAGTGAGCTAGCAGCTCAAGTTGCTTCATTGCCCTATGATGTAATGGATTCGACTGAAGCTAGACAAATTACAACCAACAATGCCTATAGTTTTTTGCGGGTGACTAAGGCTGAGGTTGATCTTGAGCCGAGTATTGACATCTATTCAGAGGCAGTATATGAAAAGGCTGGGGAAAACCTTCGGGACTTCATTGAGAAGGGTATTTTAATCCAGGATAAAAAACCTTGTTTTTATGTTTACAGACAACAGATGGGTACACATATTCAGGTGGGCCTAGTTGCCGCAGCATCTGTGGAAGAATATCAGAAGAATATTATTAAAAAGCATGAACTGACCAGACCTGATAAAGAACAAGATCGAATCAACAATATTTTAGCCACTGAGGCCCAAACTGGTCCGATATTTCTAACATATAGGGCTGATAATACGATTAATGCGCTGATGGCCCAGTGTATGAGTAAAGATCCGGTATATGATTTTACTACAGAAGATGAAATTCGTCATACTTTGTATATTGTAGATGAGATTGTTAAAATTAAGGCCATTGAGCAGGCCTTTGACCGTATTGAAACCCTGTATGTTGCAGATGGTCATCATCGCTTAGCGGCTGCTAGCCATATCTATGATACTAAGAAAAACAATCCTGGTTATACTGGCGATGAAGCCTATACACGATTTTTAACTGTTCTTGTGCCTAATACCATGACAAAAATTATGGATTATAATAGAGTTGTCCAGGATTTAAATGGTTTATCTGAAGCTGAGTTTTTAGTTAAGATTCAGGATAAATTTAATATTGAGCCGTGTACGCGTGTATCTTGTAAATCAGAGTATCCTCATTATTTTGGTATGTATATGAATAAAGCGTGGTACAAGTTAGTAGCAAAGCCCGGAACATATGATGAAGCCAGCCCTATCGGTAAACTAGATGTAACTATTTTGCAAGAAAATCTGTTAAAACCAGTCCTCGGGATTATAAATATCCGCACTGATAAACGGATTAATTTTGTTGGTGGTATTCGTGGCATGAAGGAATTGGAACGATTAGTAGATAATGGCGAGTATGTCGTGGCGTTTTCTATGTTTCCTACTTCTATAAAAGAATTAATGGCAATTGCTGATATTGGGGAAATTATGCCGCCTAAATCAACTTGGTTTGAGCCTAAACTCAGGGATGGAATGGTAGTACATTTGATAAGTGGGAGTGATATACATGAATAATCGTATTATTAATTTTAATGCTGGACCAGCGATACTGCCATTGGAGGTTCTGATGGAGGCTCAAGCTGAGTTCCTAAATTATCAGCAGACTGGTATGTCTATATTGGAGATTAGTCATCGATCCAAGCCTTATGAAGCCATTAATGCTGAGGCTGAGGCTAATATGAAAGAAATCTTAGGTCTAGGAGATAACTATCGCGTGTTATTCCTACAGGGCGGTGCTAGTACTCAGTTTGCTATGGTACCAATGAATTTTCTGCCTCAGGGCCGTACTGCAGATTATATACTGACAGGTGCTTGGTCGGAAAAAGCTATGAAAGAAGCCAAACTATTTGGCAATACTCATGTAGCAGGAACAACTGCTGAAGGTAATTATAAACGGATTCCTCGGATGGATGAAATTCAGTTAAGTGAGAATCCAGCGTATGTGCATATTACATCCAATAATACTATTTTCGGCACACAATGGAATAAATTACCTAGCTTTGGGCAGGTACCCCTCATTGCCGATATGTCCTCCGATATTTTGAACAAACCTTTTGATGCTGAAAACTTTGCTATGATTTATGCTGGTGCTCAGAAAAACTTGGGACCATCTGGGGTAACCGTTGTCATTATTCGCAAAGATTTATTAGAAAATAACCCTAAAACCATTTCCGCGATGATGCGGTATGAAACACATGCTAAGAATGATTCCATGTATAATACACCACCAGTTTTTTCAGTATATATGCTGAATTTGGTACTACGGTGGTTGAAAGACCAGGGTGGTCTATCAGTTATTGGAAAACGTAATATAGCGAAAGCTGCTCTGGTGTATGACACCATTGATCAAAGTAGCGGTTTCTACCGCGGTCATGCTGATGCAGATAGTCGTTCTTTGATGAATGTTACGTTCCGTTTGCCGAATGAAGAACAGGAGAAGAAGTTCGCTAAGGAAGCTGAAGAGGTGGGGCTTATCGGACTCAAAGGTCACCGTTCGGTAGGAGGACTCCGGGCTTCCATCTATAATGCTATGACCCTAGAAGGTTGCCAAGCACTAAAGGATTTTATGTTAGAATTTCAACGTAAAAATGGGTAAGGCATTTGAAAAGACAATAAGTAGATCAGAAGATTAATAGTTACTTTTTTGAAGGTGATCAAGTTAATAGAGGTTTAATCGTTATAAAGTGGGAGTACAGGATAGCCTGTCTCCCGCTTTAATAAGTTGTTTTATTTAGTCCGCAAAATATCTGAAAATTGGATAAAATATAACAATTGTGAGAAGTGGTTATAATATATAAAAACCCATTAGTGTGATTGAGGCTCAGGTGGCTGTATATTGATATTGTCCTTTGATGTCATTGGCAACTGCTCGATTTCCAGAGCAATTCCACCGATGACAGGCGCTAGTATGTTGAACACCGCTGTAGATATTAGGCCTAGGATGCCTGAGGTCAGGCCAGTGAGTAAGGCTATAAATGCGCCGCCGAATATGCCAACAGAAGCCTGATTCATTAGGCCAAAGGTTAAACCAAAGATACTGCCTATACAGATACCACTGACAAACATAATGAAAAATATTGGCCAATAAGCCAGACGCGTAATTGTATGATTATACATAAAATCACCTCAATCCTAAATTGAAGGAGGAACATGAAATGGCTAGTGAAATCTTTGATATTGCCATTATTGGCGGAGGTCCAGCCGGTTTATCGGCAACTCTTACTGGGCGTATTCGCAATAAAAGTATTGCCTTATTTGAGCATATGGATTTTAGTAAAAAACTGCAACAGGCCCATTTAGTTGATAATTATCTCGGTATGCCCCAAATCACCGGCCAGGGTATGATGCAGCAATTTATAGCCCACTGTATGGCTCATAACCCAACGGTAATAAGAGAGAAAGTAATCAATATTTTTCCGGGAGATAATATTTTTACAATACTTACCCCAGGAGATACTTATGAGGCACGGGCTGTGATTATTGCTACTGGTGTTGTGGCGACCACATTATTTAGTGGTGAAAAAAATTTTTTAGGGCGGGGTGTAAGTTATTGCGCTACATGTGATGGTATGATGTACCGAGATAAGGATGTAGCTGTTATTTCGTATGCTGAAGAAGGAGAAGAAGAGGCCGATTTTTTACGGGAACTATGCCGTACAGTATATTATTTGCCTCAATATAAAAAGGCTCCTACCATGCGTTCTGAAATTAAAGTCATACATGATAAACCTAAGGCCATTACAGGTGATGTAGTAGTAGAAAATTTGGTTATGGCTGAAGAAAATTTAAAGGTTCATGGTGTGTTTATTATACGACAGTCTGATCCTGTAGAAAATGTACTGCCAGGTCTTGAACTAGATGGTGAGGTTATAAAAGTCAATCGCGACATGTCAACAAATATTCCTGGTGTATTTGCAGCCGGTGATTGCACTGGGAAACCATGGCAAATCGCTAAAGCTACTGGCGAGGGATTAATGGCAGTACTCAGTGCCATTACTTATTTGGGGAAAAAGGATAAATAAAGTAATCTGCATGTAAACCATAATGCTATATAACCAAAAATTGGGAATATAATTCCAATAAGATCGGCAAAACCTACACGACTAAAGATAAGACTAAGGATAACCAGGACCAGCAGACTAAATTTAGTTGATAGTCTAGTAGTTGCTGTAAGCTTGGCAGCGCAACCATATAGACAGGCTAGGCCTGTAGTATAGATGGCTGCTGTAAATATAAATATATAGGCGCCATGATATAAGGGATGCTGTACATTAGTAATATAGAGCATTGGTATCTCATGATCTAAGGACTCAGGATAATGGATCATCACTACAATTGTTAACAAACCGGCTACTAGTATAAGTATTAAGCCTCCTGTAAGACTGCCTAAGATACGGGCTGGGCGCTGGACAATACATGAGCCCAAGGGGGCGAGTACTGTGGTACTCATTACTAGGTTGTAGGAAAGATAAAGCAAGCTGGCAATGAGCCAATGGGGAGCAGGCAAATCTGTGGTTTGCGGTGGGAGATCGATGATTGCTAGGCTTAACTGATGGTGTGATAGAGACGATAGTCCAATGATAATGATGGTTATGATCAGTAGGGGCGTTACAATGATATTGGCAGTTGTTATACCTTTCAGTCCATAGAGTGTAGTGATAATAAGGCTAAAAGCCATGATGGCGAGGCCTAAGGAATATGGTAGTTTAAAAGTGTTATAGCATATTGTTCCTGCCCCTGCTAGCATAATCGTTAAAACCCCAAATAGGAAAAGTGTAGTCATAATATCTAATAATAAACCGATCCTTTTGCCACAGACATAATATAATACTTCATGGTAACTGGTAGCCTGAGTTTTATAACTGATCTCCAATATTTGCATGCCTAGCCAGCAAAATAAGAAGCCTGTTACAAGAAGTCCCGCCAGACCCATGTTGCCGTAAACAACGAAAAATTGAGTAAGTTCCTGACCTGAGGCAAAACCAGCACCCATAATAGTGCCTGCATAGGTGGCTGCTATTTTAGCGATATTTAGCATTGTATTAGCAGTCATTGCATCACTCCTTAGGTTTAAAATCCTTACTACTTTCTTTTTATGTAGGGAAATATAATAATATGAGGGAATTATCAAAAAAAGTTGAATGATAGACGGCAAAATAGGTAGTATTCATAGAATACCTAATGATCATACAGGTGGAAGTGCTTTACAATAAATAGTGCATATTGTAGAATATAAGAACATAAATGATGTATCATGTCCTATGCGGGCCTCTCGTTTCTGGATAGCAGGCGGGGGTTTTTTTGCTGTATTTTAGTTTACATTAATAGGAGGTCAGAACTATGCTTGACATTAAATTTGTCCGAGATAATATGGAAATCGTTCAGCAGGCATTGATCAATCGTGGGAATAATCTCAGCCTGAATGAATTCTTGACACTAGAAAAAGAGCGTCGGGTACTACTCAGCCAAGTAGAGGTGCTTAAAAATAAGCGTAATACTGTATCCCAGGAAATCAGTCAATTGAAAAGAGCCAAAGAAAACGCTGATGGATTAGTAGCAGAAATGCGTCTAGTCGGTGATCAGATTTCTGAGATTGATGCCAAAGTCAGAGACGTTGAAATCGCGTTACAGCAAATTATCGTTAACATTCCCAATATGCTTCATCAGTCTGTACCTGTAGGTCAGGATGAAAATAGTAATGTTGAGATGCATACTTGGGGCACGTTGCCTGTTTTTGAAGGTCAGCCACTAGCTCACTGGGAAATTGCCGAAAAACTGAATATCCTTGATTTTGAACGCGGAAGTAAGGTTACAGGAGCAAGATTTACCTTTTATCGCGGTCTTGGAGCTCGGTTAGAGCGATCGCTGATTAATTTTATGCTTGATATTCATACTCGTGAACACGGTTATACTGAATTTTTTCCGCCATTTATTGCCAATAAAGACAGTATGATGGGTACAGGACAGTTGCCTAAGTTTGCTGATGATATGTTTAAACTAGAGGGGTTGGATTATTATCTCATCCCAACAGCTGAAGTGCCCATCACCAATTATCATCGTGAAGAGATCCTCGATGCAAAGGATTTGCCATTGTATTATACAGCATACAGCGCTTGTTTCCGTGCTGAAGCAGGATCAGCCGGTCGTGATACACGTGGTCTTATCCGCCAGCATCAGTTTAACAAAGTCGAAATGGTTAAATTCTCTTTACCAGAAGAATCATATAATGAACTGGAAAAATTGACGAAAAATGCTGAGCGTATACTGGAACTATTAGGACTTCCTTATCGCAGAATGACACTGTGCAGTGGGGATGTAGGTTTCTCATCAGCTAAGACTTATGATCTTGAAGTGTGGTTACCCAGCTTTAATACATATCGAGAAATTTCCTCCTGTTCCAACTTTGAAGATTTTCAGGCCCGTCGTGCTGACATCAAGTTCCGGCGGGAACCAAAGGCGAAACCTGAATTTGTCCATACATTAAATGGATCGGGCCTCGCTATAGGCCGGACTGTGGCAGCTATTTTAGAAAACTTCCAACAGCCTGATGGCTCGGTCATTATACCTGAAGTATTGAGGCCATATATGGGTGTTGCAGTGATCGGAAAATAATAGAAAAGACTAAGAGGCAGATGAAAAGTAATAGCTTTTCGACTGCCTCTTGTTGAGTATCGAAGTTATTTAACCAGAAGATTGATACATCGTTAGCTATTTGCAATACTAGTGATATAAATGAAATTTGATATCACTAGTATTGATGTAATCCCTTATTAATCCATTTTTCATTTTATTAAAATTCCTATTACAAATAAAAGACTGTTATACTAACAACAATGGGAGTGGATGGGGCTGGTAGCTTCTGCGGTATTCAAAACTGTTTGTGTCGGCTTAACTGTCGATGAGTGGATTCGATTTCTACACGTTTCTGCCATATGAAATAATAGGGTTCTGAGGTTTTTTCCTCAGAACCCTATTTACATAAAGGGACATTAAAAATGGTCCGTGGCAATAGTTGGGATTTAGGAGGTATTTGTATTTATAAAGTTGAATTGATATAGTTGTCTACTAATAAATAATTTGGAGGCTTTGAAAAAATCATGAGGCTTCCTCATTGTATTGAAAAAACATTCCATTCGGTTTTCAAGCTGATTATTCATAGTTAAGGGAAGGGTGAGTTATATAATGAAAAACAACGATTTAAAAACTAAACTGGTAGAAAGATTTTTTCGTTATGCTGCAATAGAAAGCCAGAGCGAGGCAGGGGGAACGGCTGTTCCTAGTACTCAGGGACAAATAGAACTTGCTAAACTGCTAAAAGCTGATTTACTGGAACTCGGTCTGACTCATATTAAGCTGACAGAACAAGGGATTCTTACCGCCATATTGCCTGCTAACTTACCTAAAGGTTTTACAGGAAAAATTCCTCCTATAGGTTTTTTGGCCCATTTAGATACTGTAGATGTAAGTATAAGCCCAATTATTAAGCCACATATTGTGAAACAATACAATGGCGGTGATGTATTGCTTAACAAAGAACAGGATATTTGGATGAGAGTTGCTGAGCATAAAGAACTATTAAATTATATAGGGCAGGATATCATTGTAAGTGACGGCACCAGTGTATTAGGGGCTGATAATAAGGCTGCTATTGCCGCTATTATGGTAGCCTTGGAAAGGTTCAAAATGAATGATTGCCTCTATCACGGCGATATCGTTGTAGCCTTTTTGCCTGACGAGGAAATCGGTGGATCTGGTTCTAAAGCTATGGATTTAAGGGATTTTCCTGTACAATTTGCATATACCATTGACTCTTGTGAGATTGGTGAAGTTGTATTTGAGACATTTAATGCTGGCAGTGTAGTAATCAACATAAAAGGCATCACGGCACATCCGATGTCGGCAAAAGGTGTGCTAGTAAATCCTGCTTTAGTAGTTAACGATATAATGAATCATCTAGATAAGAAAGATACCCCTGAACACACTGATGGTAAAGAGGGTTATTTTTGGGTAACACGAATCACGAGTAATCCAAATACGGCTACAGTGAATATAAATATTCGAGATTTTGATAAAAAACTCTATGAAGCAAGAAAAAATTATATTGCTGATTTAATGAAACTGGTTTCTGCGCGCAATCCTAGAGCACAGATTTCATACGAAATAACAGATACCTACGGAAATATTGCGGATTCGATAACAGATGATAACAAACAATGTATAGAATTCATTTATAAAGCAATGGAAAACTTGGAGATTGTTCCTAAAACAATCTCAATGAGGGGAGGGACTGATGGCTCAACCCTATCAGCAAGAGGAATACCTACGCCTAATTTCTTTACTGGTGCTCATAACTTTCATTCTAACTGTGAGTTTTTGCCGATGAACTCTTTTGAAAAATCTTGTTGTATGATACTGGAAATTTCTAAGTTGGTTTATGAAGGCAGTCGCTAATTTGACAGAAACAAAGGAGTCAAGAGATTCTGGCATTATGGCTTATAAATTTATACGCAAAAGGGGCAATATAAGTGGACTACAGGGTAAAAAAACTAGCTGAAAATCTTATTAATTATTCTTGCTCTCTCCAACGTGGGGAGAAAATATTGATTTGGTATACAGGTACGTCTTCTGATACCTTGGTAAAAGCCTTGGTAAAAGAAGTTTACCAAGTAGGCGGTATTCCCTTTGTTTATGCAGAACCTGCAGGAGTTCAGCGTGAAATCCTGCTCAACTGTACTGAAGACCAGATGAAACTATTGGCTGAACGTGATTTATTACAAATGCAGCAGATGGATGCTTATATTGGTTTGCGCGGCTCAGACAACATTAGTGAATATTCAGATGTTCCTGAAGAAAAAATGTCGATCTATCAAAAATATTACTGGCGCCCAGTACACGAGCCGCGGATTGATCATACGAAATGGACAGTCCTTAGATATCCTAGCTTTTCAATGGCTCAGTCGGCAGGAAAAAGCTTGGAATCTTTCGAAGACTTTTATTTTAATGTTTGCAATCTGGATTATGCAAAAATGTCGAAGGCCATGGATAAAATTGTTGACTTGATGCAGCGTACTGATAAAGTCCATATCATTGGCCCTGGCACTGATTTAAATTTTTCAATCAAAGGTATTCCGGCGATTAAACTGGATGGGAAAATTAATGTGCCTGATGGTGAGATCTATACTTCACCAGTCAGGGACTCAGTGAATGGTATGATTACCTATAACTGTCCATCTGTATATCAGGGCGTTACTTTTGAAAATGTTTGTTTGCAATTTAAAGAGGGTAAGATTATAAGTGCAACTGCTGGAAATAACACTGATCGGCTTAACAAAATTCTCGATACTGATGAAGGAGCCCGCTATATTGGCGAATTTGCTTTTGGGGTAAATCCTTATATAAATAAACCGATATTGGACATCTTGTTCGATGAGAAAATTTCCGGTAGCTTTCATCTAACTCCAGGTCGGGCGTATAAAAATGCTTTTAATGGTAATGTTTCAGCTATCCACTGGGACCTAATCTGTATTCAAACCCCGGAATATGGTGGGGGAAGCATTTATTTTGATGACCTATTAATCGAAAAAGATGGTCGGTTTGTTATTCCAGGACTGGAATGTTTGAATCCAGAAAACCTCAAATAATAGCAAAAACTCCTGCGAAAATTTATAATGTACCCTATCGGATAGACAATGTAAAAAAGTCTACCCGATAGGGTATTTTTATGTATAATGAAAAAAACA
>Ga0316604_10000764_pt1 | contig 34316 bp, 24 predicted proteins | sample OWC_soil_day20_C_FD_207650 | JGI IMG/M metagenome (GOLD analysis project Ga0316604, IMG submission 207650) | Wetland soil microbial communities from Old Woman Creek delta, Ohio, United States - OWC_soil_day20_CT | ecosystem: Environmental > Terrestrial > Soil > Wetlands | place: USA: Ohio... | reverse complement strand
GAACAGAGAGGCAAAGGGATCCACGCCTACATAGTTGAGAATCATGTTGATTCCCATGATTACGCAGCCGCCGATGACTCGCTTGCCGTGGGGGGTAGCACTGCGGGCAAAAATGCTCATGAGCGTACGAGCGAGGGAAAACGCAGCGCCGGAGTCAACAAAGAGCTTGCCGAAAATGGCGCCGAAGAGGTACAGGGGCAACAGAGTGGGAACTTGGCTGGCTACGCCCGCCATTACCGTGTTGGTAAAGGTGTCAAGAATGGGCAAACCGCTGGTGATAAGAACCACTAAGGTTGCGATGATAACCACATACGCAAGATGTAAGCCCTTGTACGTCAGGAAGGTGACCAGGAAAAACGCGATAATAATGCCGATAATTCCAATGGTTGTTGACATGAGTTTCTTTCTCCTTTTCGTAATGGATCAAAAGGTATTTCAGACAAAACAATGAGCCTCAAGGGGTTGAATATCCGCTGTTCGGCAACAATGCTTATGCTGCTTTCTAAAAGACACTCCTTTCCGCTTATTTTTGGGCAATTTTCAAATACAAGCATCAAACGCTTCTGAAAATTGCATGAATCAATGATAGCATATTCATTATATTAGTCGGTTAAGAACTTGGCAATGTACTAAGTAGATAGTGAATAACCAGAAATACGTTCAATTTAGATGTTGTTTTTTTTGAATATGAGTGATATAATCATTTACCAAAAAATATGCCAATGATATATTGTGAATAATAAATAAAATAGTGTCCTATTATTTTAATTATATTAGTAATTATAAATAAAAACGTAGTTTGCGGCTCGGTAAAATTATAGTCTGGACAAGCAGATCGTCTCTTGTAGGAGAGCTTCTTATTTGTTGTGTTCATATGCCCGTTCGTTTACTGAGCACAACCGGCTTCAAAACGTATGCTTTTGTTTTTCTATGTGTGGTGTGCGCTGTGTCCCGTAATCACGATGCACAGGCTGCTGCTGGCCCATCCCATTGACAAATCACAAAAAATCGTTTATGATAAAAGTTAGTTGACTAATCAAAATAGCGCTTATAATATACATTAATAATATGGAGGAAATAAAAATGGAGCTCAAAAATTTTGACCAGTTGGTTTCCACTGTCAAGGGTATGAGTGGAAAGCGCGTTGTGGCGGTTGCCGCGGCTGCCGACGCGCATGTCATTGAGTCCGTTCTGGAGGCCAAGCATGAGGGCGTTGCGAATCCGATTCTGGTTGGCGACGCGGAACAGATCAAGGAAATTCTCCGCACCATGGATCAGAATCCCGACAATTTCGCAATTGAACATGCTCCCGGTACCCCTGGTGACGCAGCTGCGGCCGCCGTTGAGCTGATTAAGCGCGGAGAGGCAAATTTCCTGATGAAGGGAATGATTGAAACCTCGGATCTTCTGCGCCCCGTGGTCAAGAAAGAGAACAATCTCCGCACCGGACGTACTATGAGCCACCTTTCCTTCAATAAATTCGATGCCTATCACAAGGTCATTGTCAATACCGACGGTGGCATGTGTACCTATCCCGACCTTGCCAAGAAAAAGGAAATCATCATCAACGCGGTGGAGACCTTCCGTACACTGGGGTATGAGCTGCCTAAGGTCGCCTGCCTTTGCTGCAAGGAGACTGTTGATGAGAAGATGCCCGAAACCCTGGATGCCCGTGCACTGCGCGAGGCCTGCGAGGCCGGAGAGTTTGGCACCTGCTTTGTGGAAGGCCCTGTCTCCTATGACATTGCCATGTCCAAGGAAATCGCGGCACAGAAAAAATTCAACTGCCAGTATGTTGAGGATTTTGATATTCTCCTCCAGCCCAACATCCATGCCGGCAATATTATGGGTAAGTGCTGGACCGTTTCTTGCCACGCCACCATGGCGGGTATCGTAGTCGGCGCGAAGGTACCCATCGTGCTCACATCCCGCGGCTCCTCCGCTGAGGAAAAATATCTTTCCATCGCTCTGGCGGGCATGGTTGCGGCGCTGAGCAAGTAATTGTCACATTGCCTTGAACCGGCGCGCAGGAGAACCTGCGCGCCGGTTTTTAGAACATACAGAGAGGAAACATTCATGCAACTGCAAGCGACCAAAGCATCCCGCACGGCGGATATCACTGCTGTCCGCTGGTTCTACGTAGCGATTGGGACCGTTATGATGCTGTGCCTCGGCACACTTTATGCATGGTCCATTTTTCGAACTCCGTTTGCGCAGCTCTACCCTGCGTGGACGGCCTCAAATTTGTCTGTGAATTTTACCATCTCCATGGTTTGCTACTGCACCGGCGGCTATCTGGGTGGAAAGCTGTCCGCGCGTACCAGCAATGTGGTAACCGCCGTGACGGCGGCTGTTTTCATTTTTATTGGATTTTTTGGTGTATCCATGCTGCCTGCGGAGCGTTCCGAAACAGCCCTGATGATGCTGTACCTATTCTACGGCGTGTTTTCGGGGTTAGGGACAGGCTTGGGGTACAATGCGATTTTGACTGGTGTGGCAAGCTGGTTCCCTGACCGGGGCGGCTACGCCACTGGAATTTTACTGACGGGCTTCGGGCTTGGCACCATGCTAATCGGACAGCTTGCCAATGCGCTGATTCCTGTGGTGGGTCTTTCCGCATTATTTCGCACCTTTGCCATTGTGCTGGCGGGGGTGCTGATTTTGGGAAGTCGGTTTGTTCGTCCACCCGACGCGGATGTTGTGCTGCCGGCCCCGCCGGCTACCGCAGAGATGGAAGGCCAGCGTGATTATTTGCCGGGAGAAATGCTGCGCTGCCCTTCTTTCTGGATTTTTTTCCTCTGGAATTTGTGCATGTGTTCTGCTGGTCTGTTGGTGGTGAACAGCGCGGCCAATATCGCGGCTTATTATGGGGCGGCGGCGGTGCTGGGGCTGCTGTTATCCGTCTTTAACGGCTTGAGCCGCATTCCCTTTGGAATGTGTGTGGATCAGCTTGGACGGGAAAAGACCATGCTGCTGGCAAACAGCCTGCTGCTCGTGTGCGGGGGGCTTTTAACCCTTGGGGGTGTGTTCCACAGCGCGGTGATCATTTTGCTGGGTATGATTTTAATGGGTGTGTGTTTTGGAAACAGTGTTACTATAGGTACGCTGGTGATACGCCAGTTTTTTGGCAGTGGCTGCTATCCTGTCAATTTAGCCATTCTGAACAGCTGCGCCGTGCCGGCCTCATTGATTGGCCCGCTGATCTCCAGTAAGCTGCAGGAAGGATCGGGCGGAGACTATACCTCCACCTTTTTTATGGTGGTCGTATTTGCGGTCATTAATTTCGCCATTGGATTTTTTGTTCGAAAGCCATAAGAGGTCGAACTGCTTTTTGGCAAATGAAATTTGATCAGGCGTAAGGTGTGCCGCGTGAGGCGCCGCCTTACGTCTGATGTTAATGAAAATGCGTTTCTTTGGGGAAAACGGTTGACATCTGCCGTGTGGTTTGATATGTTATAGTTAGTTAGAACTAACTATAACGACATACGGGCACTGTTTCCATAGCATAAAACAGTGCGGCCTTTTTGGGAGTGAACCTCTATTTTTGAACAGGCACTGAAAAAGAAATATCTGAATTCCGATGTATCGCCGTGGCCGGAATACGGACATGTGATGCATATTGAGGTGTTGCCGGGCATTGCTGTCTGGGATTGCGATATGTCCTTTGACCAGGGGGTGTGGCGGGAGGAGTGGAACTCTAAAGGGTTTGAACTGCTGTTTTGCCGTCATGGAGCAATAGAGCTGCGGTTTAAGGACGACAGCCAGGTTATTGTGGGGGAAAAAGATCTTCTTCTGATTACCGACAGGTCTGAACTTCTCTCCGCCCGCTTTGCCAAGGAACGGTTTCAGGGCCTGATGATTTTTGTGGATGAGGAACTATCCGAGGCCGTGCTGTCTCAACTCAGCGCCCTGTATGCCACCGCTGGCCTCAATACCAAGTGGATTTTCAATATGGCAGCCAGAGAGAAGGGCTGCATATTATTTCGGCATAGGGCATGGGTGGAGCGGCTGTTTGCCGCGATCAATGAATTTTCCGTCCGGCCTGACAGGACGTATCTTTCTCTAAAGGTTGTCGAGCTCATATTTCTGCTGTGTATGGAAGCTCAGGGGGGGTTACGCAACGGAGAGAATGCTTATTTCGACCACTATTTGATGGAAAAAGTGAAACAGGCCAAGGATTATATGATCGAACATATCGATGAAAAAATAACAATTTCGGCTCTTTCGCAGCAATTTCGCGTTTCATCCACCCTTTTGAAGCGGTGCTTTCGGTATATTTATCATAAACCGATCCATACTTATATGATTGACTATCGCCTGGAGAGAGCAGCCTGCCAGCTTCTGACCACAAAAATAAGCAGCATCGAGATTGCCGCCTCAGTGGGATATACCAGCGTGAACCGATTTGGGGAAGCATTTAAAAAAAAGTATGGGGTTACCCCGGCAAAATACAGGAAACCGCGAGATTAAAAGTCTAAAAAGGAGATTGTATGTCTAATTTGGGATTTTTTGATCTGCTGGGTATGATATAGTTGAGGTTATGAGAGCGACATCAATTATATATGCAGGAGGTGCGCTGATTGAAACAGCATAAATTCTGGGCTTGGGCTGCTATTGTGTGCTTTGCCCTGGCAATGCTGACCGGATATAAGCGCAAATAATTCAGGAGGGAATCAGACATGAAAATTACGCGGGAAATGGTACTGTTTGTTGGCGGTGCGCTGTTCGGATCTGCCGGAATCAAACTTTTAAGCAGTAAGGACGCAAAAAAGGCTTATACGTATACGACTGCCGCAGTGTTGCGGATGAAGGAAAGCGTGATGAATACCGCCACTAACGTGCGGGAGAACGCATCCGATATTTTAGCGGAAGCCAAGGATATTAATGAAGCCAGAGTGTTGGCGGAAGAAGTGGTTGAGGATGCCGCCGGGCAGGAGTGAATGCCGGCCGCCTGCTGAACCATCATGGGGGAGCTGCTCCGGCAGCTCTCTTTCCTATTAGGGGGAAATGATATGAAGTTTAAAGTGATGCACGAGAGCACGAACCGGATACGGGTTCACCTGGCGCAGACGAGGATGACAATTCGCCAGGCGGACATCCTCAATGATTATCTGCTGGGGCTTTCCGGTGTCCGGCAGGTATCGGTTTATGAGAGAACCTGCGACGCGGTCATCTCCTATACCGGAGAGCGGGCGCTTGTCATCCGGTATTTGAGTGTGTTTCAATACGGTGATCAAATGCTTCTCCCGGATGCGCCGGATACAGGCAGGGAACTCAGGCGGGAGTATGAGGAAAAACTGGTCAAAATGCTCCTGTTCAGAGGGATTCGCAGGATCTTTTTCCCGTCACATGTGCGGGTGGTCAGTACGCTGATCCGGTCGGCGCCGTTTCTGATCCGGGGACTGAAAAGCCTGATGAACGGTAAGCTCAATGTGGATGTGCTGGACGGACTGTCTATTGGCCTCTCACTTGTCAGGCGGGATTTCCCCACTGCGGGAACGGTCATTTTTCTGCTGAAGCTGGGAGAGCTCCTGGAGGAGTGGACTCACAAAAAATCGGTGGACGACCTTGCACGCAGCATGTCACTGAACATTGAGCGGGTGTGGGTAAAGACGCAGGACGGCGAAACGCTGATGCCGTTGGCTCAGGTCAGGGCGGGAGACGAGATTTGCGTCCGCATGGGAAATCTTATCCCTCTTGACAGTGTGATTTTGGACGGCGAGGTTATGGTCAATCAGGCGTCTCTGACGGGAGAATCCATCCCTGTGGCCAAGCGCAAGGGTACCATGGTGTACGCAGGTACGGTGGTGACGGAGGGAGAGTGCGTCCTTCGTGTGGAGCAGCAGTCCGGCGGGAGCCGTTATGATAAAATTGTAGCGCTGATTGAGCAGTCGGAGCAGCTCAAATCCCCTTCGGAAAACAAGGCGGCAATCCTTGCCGATCAGCTGGTTCCTTATACCATCGCGGGAAGCCTGCTTACGTTCCTGCTGACGCGCAATGTGACAAAAGCCGTTGCGGTGCTGATGGTAGATTTCTCCTGCGCCCTCAAGCTGGCTATACCGATGGCCGTTCTCTCCGCCATGCGGGAGGCCCGGGGATACCACGTGACCGTGAAGGGCGGAAAGTATCTGGAGGCGGTGGCCAATGCCGACACTGTCATATTTGACAAAACCGGTACCCTGACTCACGCTTGCCCCACGGTATCGGAGGTGATCGCTTTTGACGGGCGGGAGGCGGATGAGATGCTCAGGCTGGCCGCCTGCCTGGAAGAGCATTACCCGCATTCGATTGCCAATGCGGTGGTGCGGGCGGCAAAGGAGCGGGAGCTGCTTCACGAAGAGACTCACACACAGATTGAATATCTTGTAGCGCATGGAATTTCCAGCATGGCGGATGGACATAAGGTGGTGATCGGCAGCCATCACTTTGTGTTTGAGGATGAGAGCTGCCAGATCAAGCCCGACGACATGGAAGCGTTCCATCATTTGCCTTTGGACTGCTCCCACCTGTATCTGGCCATTGACGGAATTCTCTCCGCTGTGATCTGTATCTCAGATCCACTGCGCCCAGAGGCTCAGGCTGTCATTTGCACGCTGCGGAAGCTTGGAGTCAAAAAGATTGTCATGCTGACAGGAGACAGTGAACGCACCGCGGCCTCCATCGCGGATCAGCTGGGCGTGGATGAGTACCGTTCGGAGGTGCTGCCCGAGGACAAGGCTGATTTTGTGACCCGGGAGCGGGCACAGGGGCGGACCGTCGTCATGATAGGAGACGGTATTAACGATTCTCCCGCCCTTTCGGCGTCCAACGTGGGTATTGCCATCAGTGACGGAGCCGCGATTGCCAGAGAAATTGCGGATATTACCATTGCCGCCGATAATCTGTTTGAGCTTGTGAGTCTGAAAATGATCGCCAATGGACTGGTAGGGCGCATCGGCTTTAACTACCGGTTTGTCATCAGCTTTAACTGCGGGCTGATCGCGCTGGGAACCGCGGGGATTCTCACACCATCGTTTTCCGCTCTGCTGCACAATATTTCAACGCTGGGGATCAGTCTGAACAGTATGAGAAATATTTTGGAATAACAGAGATTTGTTTCTTTACAGAGACAGTAATAGAGCCGGATCGTCTGAAGACGATCCGGCTCTATGTGGATTTATGAGTATTAAAGAGAGGCAAATGCCTTGCCCACAGCGTCAGATTCGGTGACAATTTTGACGGGTTGGGAGAAATCCAAAGTAAACAGATTGATAAAGGACTTTGCGTCAACCATGATGGAATCATCCATGGAGTGGAGAAACACATCCTCGGGAACAGAGCAGGCCAGACGCTGGAGCGCCTGAAGCTCGGCGACATCATTGAATTTTTTTGTAATTACCATACCGTTTCACCTCCCTGATTTGCGGATGCAGCTAGTATAGCATATATTTCTTATTTCATCAAGGAGCAAACTAAATTTGTATATTCCACCGTATCCTCAAGGGGAAGATCGGCAATTAACAGCGCCTGATGATAGAGCAGCTTTGTGTAGGTTTCCGCCAGTTCCTGGTTGCTTTCCACCGCGCGCTTGAGCGCCTCAAACGCGGGGCTGTCCGGATTGAGCTCTAAAATGCGCTCGGCCTTCATGGCGGAGGTTTCTCCAATCTTCTGGAAATACTTTTCCATCTCCAGAGACATGGGACCATCGGTGCTCAGACAGACCGGGCCGGATTTCAGCAGCTTGGAAATACGGGCCTCCTTGATCTGGCCGCCCAGGGTTTCCTTGACAAAGGTGAGAAGGTCACGGTTCTCTTCGGCCTTTTGCTCCAGTTCCGCCTTTTCTGCGTCGGTTGCGGGCAGTGCGTCATCGTCATTGACAGACTTCAATTTCTTTCCGTCAAGCTCGCCCACGGACTGCATGACAAATTCATCCACATCCTCTGTCAGATAGAGAATCTCATATCCGGCGTCGGCGATGCGCTCGGTCTGGGGCAGCTTTGCGGCCTTTTCCCGGCTTTCCGCACGCACGTAGTAGATAAAGGACTGGGATTCCGGCATCCGATCCTTATATTCCTCCAGGGTGACATGCTTTGCCTCCTTGGAGGACCAGAACAGGAGCAGATCCTTCAACATGTCCTTGTGGGTGCCGTATTCGGATACGATGCCATACTTGAGCTGTGTGCCGAACGCCTTCCAGAAGGTTTCATACTTTTCCCGGTCGTCCTTCAGAAGCTTCAGAAGCTCAGATTTAATTTTCTTTTCCAGATTATTGGAAATGATTTTCAACTGACGGTCATGCTGCAGCAGCTCGCGGGAAATATTCAGGGAAATGTCCTGAGAGTCCACAACCCCCTTGACAAAGCGGAAATGATCCGGGAGCAGCGCCGCGCATTTCTCCATAATCAATACGCCGGAGGAGTAAAGCTGGAGGCCTTTTTCGTATTCCCTGGTATAAAAATCATAGGGGGCTTGTCCCGGAACATAGAGCATTGCATGGAAACTGACCATACCCTCGGCGGAGGTGTGAATGACGGTGAGAGGATCCACCCAGTCGCCGAATTTTTCTTTGTAAAAGCTGTTGTACTCTTCGGGGGTGATCTCCGATTTAGGCCGATTCCACAGAGGAACCATGGAGTTTAAGGTCTGCCACTCCATGTAGGTTTCCCATTCGGGCTTGTAATCCTCACCCGCATCGGCCGGCTTGTCCTTCATGCGGGACTGTTCCACCTCCATGCGGATGGGAACATGAATGTAATCGGAATATTTTTTGATCAGGCTCTTCAACTGGTAGGTGTCAAGATACTCGGAATATTTTTCGTCCTCGGTATCCTCTTTGATGTGAATGATCACGTCGGTGCCTACATCCGCTTTATCACAGGGAGCAATGGTGTAGCCGTCCACGCCGGTGGATTCCCAGCAAAAGGCCTGATCGCTGCCGTACGCCTTGGTGATGACGGTAACCCGATCCGCAACCATAAAGGCGGAATAAAAACCGACGCCGAACTGTCCGATGATATCCACATCTTTCGCCGGAGCATCCTCGGCGGCAGACATTTCCTGCTTAAATTGCAGCGAACCGCTTTTTGCGATGGTTCCAAGATTGGTTTCCAGTTCCGCCTCCGTCATGCCAATCCCGTTATCGGATATGGTGAGGATATGGGCAGTCTGATCCGGGACGATGGTGATCGCGAAGTCCTCTCGGCTCTTTCCCACCTTTTCATCGGTGAGTGCCTTATAGGCCAGTTTGTCAATGGCATCGCTTGCGTTGGAAATAATCTCGCGGAGAAAAATCTCTTTGTGCGTGTAGATGGAGTTAATCATTAAATCCATCAGACGTTTTGATTCTGTCTTAAACTGCTTCTTTGCCATTTTTATGATACGCCTCCGTATTTGATTTAACAAAAAAGTAGGGTTAGCACTCTTCTGTTATGAGTGCTAACCCTACTATAATACTTCAAAAAAGAAAATGCAAGAGCCTTTCGAAAATTTTTACAATTATTTTAAGCCTGCTGAGCCTTCAAACTTAGGATAAACTGCCGGGCCACCCGGGGGGTGCGGCCGGGATGATGCATCTCCCACTTGATCGCCTCGGCGCGGAGTGTGTCCCGCTCCATCTCAATCCCGTTTTGCTCTGCAAGCTGGCATACAAGCTCCAAAAATTCTGGTTTGCTTAAAGCGAGATAGGCAATTCTCAGGCCAAAGCGGTCCGCCAGCGCGGTTTTCTCCTGAATGGTCTCACCTGCGTCGATTTCGTCTCCCGCCCGGTCGGAAAAGGTCTGCCGCACCAGATTGCGGCGGTTTGAAGTGGCATAAACCGCTACATTTTCAGGTCGCTTCTCCAAACCGCCTTCTAAAATAGTTTTTAAGTTGGAATAGGTTTTGTCATCCTGATCGAAGGCAAGGTCATCAATGAAAAGGATAAATTTTTGGCGGCGGCCTCCCAGCTGACGCAGCAGCACAGGGATATCCCCCAGATCACTCTTGTCCACCTCAATCAGCCGCAGCTGCTCAAACCCGGGAACCGCCAGCAGGGACTTGACCGTAACGGATTTACCTGTGCCGCTGTCGCCGTAGAGCAGGACATTGTTGACCGCCTTGCCTGATAGCATGGCTCTCGTGTTGGCGATGACCTCTTCCCGCTGGCGCTCAAAGCCCACCAGGCTTTCCGTGCCCTTGGTATCCGGCTCCGCCACGGGAACGAGGCGGCCCCGCTCCCAAATAAACGCCTGGTAACGGGCAAATATACCGCCGCCGTTTTCCCGGTAAAACCGGGTGAGACTCTCAAAATCAAAGGGTACTTGCGAACTGAGCTGCGGAAGCCGCTCCAGCGCCGCGGAGTATTCCGGCGGAAGGAGCCTGCCGATTTCTCCGATCATCTCGCCGCTGTCCAGTGCGCACAGAGCGGAAAATGTTTCGATATCCCGGCGCGCGGCCTGCTCCAGAACCGGGTCACTGGCCTCACGCTCCAGCAGTGCGGCATAGGCAGACTCCTCGTAGCGCAGTTGACTCAGCAGCCAGCCGCCCAGCCCGGGGCAGCCCTCGCTGCGCAGTTGGAAAAAGAGTTCGGCATACTGTTCCATGGCCTGCTCCCCCTGCCCGCGGGCCAGGCTGTTCAGGAACCGGAGGGAGGTTTCCATCACGGGCTGTTTCAAAATATGACGATACGCGGAGACACCCTTCAGGGCGGTATTTAATGTTTGCAGCATATGGATAAACCCCTTTTAATCAATACTTATTTCATTTTACGCGCAAAAACCGAATATTGTCAACCGCTTTTCACTATGCTATACTAGCCAAAGAACCACTGCTTCTGGCGGTTTAGCCCGTAAGAACTAATCAAATCTTCTGTTTCAAAATAAAACAAAGGGGGTGTTCCCATGCAAATCAATATGTCCAAGGCTCAACTCTATGCCAGAGGGGGCATTTTAGACGAAGTAATGGACAAGGGCTTTGCCGCCGCCTGTCTTGTGGATGCTCAGGGCAGAATTATCCGCTATAGCCTGCCCACGCTGCGGGATCTCGGACTGACCCAGAAGGACTGCGTGGGACGTCTTGTGACTGAAATTGATCCGGACACCCATCTGGCGAAGGTTGCCCAGAGTGGGATGGCAGAAACCGGACGCCTGGTGCTGATGCGCGGGAAGTACCATATTATCAACGAATTTCCCGTCTATGACGGCGAGGCCCTTATCGGTGCGATGGGCATGCTGACCGTGTTGGATACCAATAAATTAAAGCGGGTGCTCCAGGAGCTTCCGGGAGAGCAGGACAGTAAGAATGCCTCCCGGCTCTATGACAACCTGGTTCGGGCATCGGGTTCCTACACCTTTAACGATTATATCGGAGAGCACGCGCTGGTACGGGAGCTGCTGGAGCAGTGCCGCCAGGCGGCCTCCACCTCATACCCCGTTCTCATTATTGGAGAGACGGGAACCGGAAAGGAAATTCTGGCGGGAGCAATACACTCCACCGCTTTCCCTGCCGGTACCGCTCCCTACGTCAAGCTCAACTGCACAGCCATTCCGGACAATTTGCTGGAATCGGAACTGTTCGGGCATGAAAAGGGCGCGTTTACCGGGGCTGTTTCCTCCAAGAAGGGCAAATTTGAGCTCGCCAACGGAGGCTCCATTTTACTGGATGAAATCGGGGAAATGGATATGAGAATGCAGTCCAAGCTGCTTCGCGTTCTGGAGGAGAAGGAATTTGAGCGGTTGGGCGGGATTCGAATGCTTTCCCTCGACACCCGGGTGATCGCCTCCACCAATGCCGACCTGCCGCAGCTCTGCGCGGAAAAAAAGTTCCGTTCCGACCTCTATTACCGCCTGTCCACCATTGAAATTCACGTTCCGCCGCTGCGGGAGCGCAAGAGCGATATTCCGCTGCTGGTTAATCACTTTGTGGATCGGGAGGGGCTTGAAACCGGTTTTTCCGGCAGCGCCATGGAGGTGCTGATGGAATACGACTGGCCCGGCAATACCCGCCAGCTGCGCAATATTGTCATGAGGCTGGGCATTTCCTGCAACCACATGGAGGTAGATGGCGACAAGGCGCGCCGCGCACTCCGTAGGGCCGGCCTCAGCGCGGAGCCCCTCGCTCCTTCTTACAGGGGCTCAGATGCGCGCATGGACGCCGTGGTTTCCGGCGGGGACAGCATGGAGGAGGTGGAGTATCGCGCCATCCTGGCCGCGCTGCAGGCCGCGGGGTACAACCAGACGGAGACCGCCCGGCGGCTTGGCATTGGGAGGACCACTTTGTACCGTAAAATGCAAAAGTATCAGATCTCGCTTCAAAAGTAACGCCCTGTAACTTTTCCTGTTTCCAGGCCTTTGGGTAACAACTCCGAAGGCCTTTTTTATTTCACTTACTTTTTGTGACATTGCACAAAAGCATTCCTCTAAAATCGTGGGACAGGCCAATTTTTCCAGCAAAATTAGCAAAATATCGTTTGACAAGACAGATACAATGTGTTACAATTTGGTTACAGAATCTGAATGAAAAGGAAGGAGCATTCCATGCCTACTGAAACACTCACCTACAAGGGGCACCCCCTTCGCAGAAAAGACAACTTGATTTATTACGGCAGTATGTCCGACAAATATATTATCATGCTTCAAATTCTTGAAACAAAACGCGAACAGGATCTGGATGTTGCGACTCGTATCGCCGTTCAGCTGCAGATGACTGATCCTCAGCTGAAATCCCGTGACCGCGTTGTGAAAAAAAGTGAAAAAGACAGCCTTTACTCCGCCATGGATGTGGCCGCTGTATGGCTTGAGCGAGCACTGGCCGCGAAGTAAGCATCCCCCCGAAAATTAAGAAGGAGAATGATTACACATGCACCATCAGATGAAACGTATGATGCGGCGGATCGCAGTGCTGGGCATCGCCTCGGCAATGTGTGTGTCCAGTGCGCTCGCGTCAACGGCAACGGTAAACACCTCTCTTCTGCGCTTGCGTTCCGACGCGACGACCGCATCCGCAATTCTCGCCAGCGCCCCTATGGGGAGCACGGTGGACATTTTAGAAACCGCCGCAAACGGCTGGTATAAAGTAAGCTATCAAAATATCCAAGGCTATATGTTCGGTCAATATCTCATGGTTTCCGATGCCACTGTACAGACGGCTCAGGAAGTAACCTATGCCTCGGCCTCCCCCGAGACTGCCTACGGACAAGTGAATACCGTCGGCTCTACCTTAAATCTCCGGTCGGGCGCCGGCACCGATTACAGTTGTCTGACCTCGATTCCAAACGGCACGGTGCTTACCCTCGGTGATTCCTTGGATGGTTGGTATTCCGTTACATATAATGGCGTTTCCGGATATGTGCTGGGTTCTTATCTGACTCTGATGGATGAGGCTACCGCATCCGCCGCCATTTCCGCTCAGGCCACCGTTTCCACCGGAGATCAAATCGTGGCGCTGGCACAAAATTATCTCGGTTATCCATATGTATATGGTGCGGCGGGGCCAAGTTCCTTTGACTGTTCCGGATTTACCCGCTACATATACAGCCAGTTTGGTTATTCTCTCGCTCACGGCGCAACCGCACAGCTCTCCTACGGGTATTACGTTGATTCAAGTGATCTGCAGCCCGGTGATTTGGTGTTCTTCCGCCACGGCGTTTCCACCGGAGCGTCCCACGTTGGGATCTATATCGGTAACGGAGAATTTATCCACGCATCCACCGCATCCACCGGCGTTCGTATTGATTCTCTGTATTCCAGCTACTATTCCTCCTGCTTCATTGGCGGGCGGCACGTTGTTTCTTAATTTAAATCAAATTGAAAGGCCGAATCTCCCGTACCGGGAGACTCGGCCTTTCCGTTTTTGATAGGAATGTTGCAGGGAGAAAAGCCTCGCAGAGGCTTCAAACGCGCACGATGCAACAAACAGGTTTGTTGTCCGCCGGTTTCTTCTGTGGTATGCGGGCTGGCATGCAACGCTCATGGCAATGTAGGCGGGAATTGAAGACGAGAGGAAACGCGGGAGCCGCTCACCCTTGGCAGAGACTCCGGACGGGCATGTTGGGAACAGGTTCCATTGCCAGATGCAGAAGAAAATTTAAACCTATCTATTCTAATTAGGAACATCATATTTACCCATAAGTTTGCGGAACTTTTTTGACAGGGAAGCGACGAAACGGGCATTGCTCAGGAAGCCCTGAGCAATGCCCGTTTTTGTCTGTTTGATTTAACTTGCTGCTGGCGCTCCGCCACCCTGACCACCGCCACCGCCGCCAGGCATTCCACCGCCACCCTGACCACCGCCGCCTCCGCCGCCAGGCATTCCACCGCCGCCCATTTGGCCGCCGCCGTTCATTCCGCCTGAGGAGGTACTTCCGGAAGTTGTAATAATGGAATCCAAGGTCACTTCCGTGCTCTGGTCGCCCGCTGTGAGGGTATAGGTTTCGCCCTGCGTCAGGCTGGGAGAACTGACGATAACGGACTGATATTGGTATGTGGAGCTGGGTGTGTAACTGATGACGACATTGCCGCTGCTGTCGGTTACGGTCAGCGTATCGCTGCCGCTGGTGGCGCTGTCGCAGACCCAGAGGATATCATACTGCGTGGAGGTATCGCCAAAGTTGTCGGTCCACTGGGTTCCGCCCAAAGCGACCACTGTGCCGCCGGTGATTTGCGCGGTACCGTTAAAGTCCAACGCGCCGTTATCACTGGAGGGATCACCTTCCACGTAAAGCTCGCCGCCCGAAACATAAAGCGTCCCGTTGGAGTCCACGCCGTCGCCGCCCGCGACAATCGAGGTAGTGCCGCCTGAAACGTTAATATAGATTGAGCTGTCGCTGTCAAAGGAGTTTGCTCCCGGACGGCTTGCCATTCCGGTATCGCTTCCGCCGGCGGCGTTGATGCCGTCGTCACTGGAAACCACGGAGATGGTTCCGCCGCTGATGGAGACGCTGCTGCCTTCCAAGCCCTCATAGCTCTTGGAGACAGTGATGGTGCCATTTGTGATCACCAGCGCATCGTCGGCGTGGACACCGTCGTCTCCTGAGGACAGGGTCAGCGTACCGCCGGTGATTTCCCCATCGCCGTTGGTGTGGACGGAATCGTCCGAGGAATCAATGGTAATGGTTCCGCCGGTGATCAGCACGGCGGTTCCGCCCTTCATACCCTTTGCGCTGGCGGTGTCATCCGTGGATGTGGATGAGCTCTGGTCGGCGCCCCAGTTGCCCCAGCCGGAATTGGCCTGGCCGCTGTCTGTGGTGCTGGCGTTGGCGCTGCCGCCGCCGGAGGTAATCGTAACGCTGCCGGAGGTCATTTGCAGTACGGTCTCGGCCTGAATGCCGTCGCAGCCTGCAGTGATAACAATCGCGCCTCCGTCAATGGCGACGTATCCTTTGGAGGTGTCGCTGTCGTTATTGGATACGATGCCGTCGTCGCCGGCATCCACCGTAATCAAGCCTCCCACAATCTGAACGCAGTCCTTGCCCTTGATGCCGTCGTTGACTGCCGTGACCTGTATGGTTCCCGAGGCAATGGTCAGGTCGTCCTTGGAGACGATGCCGTGCTTGTAGTTGCCGGTTACAATCAGAGTGCCGCTGCCGTTGATGGTCAGGTCGCTCTTGGAATACACACAGGCGTTGGGCTCGTCCTCGCCGTCGGCAAGGGTATAGCTGCTGCCATCGGTCAGGGTGTTGACGGAGTCTTCCGCCAGCGTTAGGAATACCTTGTCAGCTGTCTGAATGTTAATGGCGGGTCCGTCGGAGCAGGTGATGGTGACACCGTTTAACACGATCTGCACTTTGTCACTGTCCGAAGCCGCCACCACAATCTGGCCGTCGGCAAGAGTTCCGGTAAAAATGTAGGTTCCCGCCGCCGTGATGGTATAGTCCTCATCGGAGAGCGTGACTTCCGTGGCGTTGTCGTACTCCTCACCGGAGAGGTCCCGGGCGCTGTAGGTCGTGGTTACCAGTTGGGAAATCGTCTCAGTGCCGTCCAGAACGGCGGCGGTGACATCGTCCAGCGTCCCGCTCACCGTATAGCCGCCGTCTCCGTCACTGGTGACCTTTGCGTTGTTGTCGGTAGTGTCGTCGGTGAGAATGCTGGTATAATCCCCGGACGCGGCGACGGTTTGTACGGTGCCGGTCGAAGAATCTGTCGACTCGCCACTCTGGGAGTCGGCAGTCCCGCAGCCCGAAAGGGCGCCCGCCAGCAGCAGAACGGACAAGCCTGCGGATAGTAAACGTTTCATAATAACCTCCTGTATGCCCGTCTCCGGCCGGAGGCGGGAGTTCCGGTCAGTTTGCCTGCCGGAATACAACTCATTATATCAAAATTAAATGGATTCTTTCGAGATGGGCACACGGCCGCAGATAATATTTAAATTGCCGTTCCGGCAGCGGATGTCGTCAATCAGGGGCTTCACCTGAGTGGGATCCTTGAGGACAATGTGGTACTGCAACTCATAGAGGCTTCCCATATTGGTGGTGCGAACTCTGATCAGCTCAGATTTGTTGGTGTATTTCTCAAACAGATCATCGAAGATACCGGTGTAATCCAGACTTTCCGGAATAGTGATTTTCAGTTCCTTTTCCTCAACCGTCTGCTCCGCGAAGGGGATGACGGAGAGGAGAATGGTGGCACCGCTGACGATGACCAGAAGAAGGGCGGCCACGCCCAGATAACCCATACCGCAGGTGAGACCCATGGCCATAGCCAGAAAAATGTTGCTGATCTCCCGGGCCGTGCCGGGCACTGAGCGGAACCGCACCAGGCTGAACGCGCCCATCACCGCCAGGCCGGCGCCCACGCTTCCATTGACCATCATGATAACCACCTGGACGATGACCGGAAGGATACTCAGCGTGATGACAAAGCTCTTATTGACAGTATTGCGGAACAGGTAAGCCAAGGCACCCAGAATGCCGAAGCCTAAAGACGCGAGAGAGCAGAGCAGAAAACTCTGAAGTGTGAGAGAATCGGATAAAATACTGCTAAGCACAGATGACAACTCCTTTTTGCCCTGCCGTAACCGGTTTCTGAAACAGGATATTGTTTTGATAAACCGCCCCATATTTGGAAAACGAGGTGGAGAAAATGCCGCACTGGTCAAACAAGTGGCTCATCCACAGCGGCATGGCGCCGGGAATCTTGACTTCCATCAAGTATTGACCCATGGACAGCAGCGGTGCTCCGCTGTCTCCTGCCCAAAGGCTGAGGGCGGTCTGGCGGAAGCGGATGTCGGTGTCAAAGGTGATCCGAAGCTCGGGATCTTCCTTGCCGAACAGAGCCACCCGGTCATAGGCCAAGTAGACCTTGGGGACGGGATGATAAAAGTTCATGAACCAGTCAATCTCGCGGGTGATCTGAGTTTCCTCCCTGGGGCGTTCCCCCCACAGGAGATAGGCCTCCGCCTCATCCAGAGTCATAGAGGCTCTGCGTTTATAGACTACGCCGTCATATTTCTTCTTCAGTTCTACAAAAACCTGATCCTGCGCGGCAGGAACCCCGTAGCTGCGGACTCTCAGCTTTTCCTTATAAACGGGTTTCTCCAGCGAGGCCCGGATCAGTCGATAATCATCGGTATCGAAATAGACGTTCCCAATGGTGTGCTTTCCGTATTCGTCCACACTCATGGTTCCCTCTAACGCAGAACGGAGGGAACGATACTGCTGCTCGTTCAGCATGAACTTCTTTTCGTAGCGACGAAATACATCTTGGAATGACATATGATTTACCTCCTCTGTTTGGGATGGTCACATTATACTTAAGATTTCTGAAATTTCGCTGAAAGCTGTTTACATTTATTTTTCTTAGATTTTACATTAGGAATCCCGCAAACCCGCATGAAATAAGGCATGAACGCCGTTCGTTCATGCCTTATTTCAATGGTGTTTACAGAAAGTTAACGTGGACAGAGGCGGTTAATTACTCCAGAGTACCCGTCAGCCCGCCGTCGGAGAGGCCGGAAATCCGTACCGGGGCAAGGCGGTTGCGCAATCCGGTTCCCGGAACGGAGACCTCAACGTAATTGGGCGCGTGGCCGCGGGAAACGCCGTTTTCCTCCTGTTCAAAGAGAACGGGCAGGCAGGCTCCGATCAAACGGTGCAGATAAGCTCTTTTCAGTTCCGCCGCCTGCTCTCCGGCTTTGCGGGCACGGTCAGCCTTCACCGATCCGGAGCACTGACTTTTCATGTCTGCCGCGGGCGTGCCCTTCCTGGGGGAATAAGGGAAAATGTGCATGGCGGAAAAATCGCAGGCCTGGATAAAGGACAGTGTCGCTTCAAATTCTGCCTCGGTCTCCCCGGGAAAGCCAACGATGAGATCGGTGGTAATTCCGGGGGAAGCGTAATAGCTTCTCAGCAGGCAGAGCGATTCATGATAGCGGGCGGTGTTGTATCGACGGTTCATCCGCTTCAGGGTCTCATCGCAGCCGCTCTGGAGGGAGAGATGGAAATGGGGACAGAGGTTGGGAAGAGCCGCGGCCCGGCGGCAGAATTCATCGGTAATGGTGCGGGGCTCCAGAGAACCCAGTCGGATCCGCAGCCCGGGAACCTCACCGCAGACAGCTTCCATCAGCTCAATGAGCCCGGTTCCATCTTGAAAATCCGCGCCGTAGGAGGAGATTTCAATGCCGGTCAGCACAAGCTCCCGGTAGCCCGATTCCGCCAGCCGTTTCGCTTCCGCGACAGCCTGGGCCAGAGGAAGCGAACGGATGGGGCCCCTGGCATAGGGAATGATGCAGTAGGAGCAGAAATTAACGCAGCCGTCCTCGATTTTCAGGGATGCCCGGGTGCGCCCCTCCAGGCCGCCCGCCGGCAGAAGCTCAAACTCCCTGCGCTTGAGCGCCTCATCCACCCGGACGACAGGGGAGGAGGAGAGGCTGCGCCGGGCGGCTAACTCCTCCAGCGTATTTAAAAAACCCACCCGGTCTCCGGTGCCCGCGACCAGATCCACCTCAAGAGCTGCCACGGCCTCAGGATCGGTTTGACCATAGCAGCCGCATACCGCAACAATGCCGCCGGGCGACAGCCTGCGCGCCCGGTGGATGGCGTTGCGGGATTTGCGGTCACTCACCGCCGTCACGGTGCAGGTATTAATAATGTAGATATCGGCGGGGGAGTCAAAGGAAACCAGATGATGTCCCCGGCAGGTCAGTTCCGACTCCATCGCCTGCGTCTCGTATTGATTTACCTTACACCCCAGTGTGTAAATGGCAATGTTCATGCAATTTCTCCTCTTGTGTGTTGGAACGCGGTTTGATATAATATACATTAAAACTGTTGTATTGCAGACATCTGTCATTGGGATATTATAATGCATTGTCCGTTTGCGCGCAACAAAAAAGGTGTGTTTTTATTCATGAACAGTATGACGGAAGGAAGAGAATGGAAGCAAATTTTTCTGTTTACCCTGCCCATCATGGCGGGGCAGTTTTTGCAGCAGCTCTATTATACCATTGACAGTATTATTGTCGGTCGGTTTGCCGGAGATACCGTGGAGGCTTGCGAGGAAGCACTCGCCTCCGTGGGTACCTGCTCCCCGCTGATTATGCTCTACATCGGAATCGCAATGGGGATGTCCGCCGGATGCAGCATCATGGTTGCGCAGTATTTCGGTGCAAAACGTATTGAGGAAATGAGGAAGGCGGTTTCCACCTCCCTGATTCTGATCACCGTTCTGGGGTTGCTTTTTAGCGTGGTAAGCATAGCAGTTTCCGGCTTGCTGCTGGAATACGTGCTGAAAGTACCGGAGAACTATCTGTATAACGCGGTTCTGTTTTTCCGGGTCTACAGCATCGGAATTGTGTTCCAGTTCATTTATAACATTGCGGCGGCCATTCTGCGCGCGCTTGGAGATTCTAAGGCAATGCTCTATTTTTTGCTGATTTCCTCCGCCCTGAATGTCCTGCTGGACCTGCTGTTTGTGCCCGTGCTGGGGATGGGTGTGGCCGGTGCGGCGCTCGCCACCGTCATTGCTCAGGCGGTCTCCGCGGCGGTGAGCCTGGTTTACATGTTCCGGCAATATGAGATACTCCGGTTTTCCAGGAGTGAGCTTCAGTATCACGGCGATATGGGTCTGCTCGCCTTGAAGCTGGGAATTCCCACCACGCTGCAGCAGTGCGTGATCTCCATGGGGCATATGTTTATCCAGCGCATGGTCAACGATTTTGACACAACCTATGTAGGACTGACAGCGGCCTTTACCGCCGGGATGCGGGTGGAGAGCTTTATCCTCATTCCCATTTTCAGCTTTAATATCGGCCTTGCCACCTTTACCGGACAGAATATCGGCGCGGGCAAGCTCAAGCGAATTTCCACAGGTTATCTTGAAACAGAGCTGATGGCCTGTATTGTCTGCGTGGTACTGTCCGTGGCGGCGTTTTTCTCTGCTCCGTTTTTGATTGGACTGTTCGGCGTCACCGATTTTTCTCTGACGCTCGGTGTTCAGTATCTCTCCTTTACATCACGTCTGTTCCTCATTTTCTGCGTCTACATCGTCACCAACGGCGTGCTGCAAGGCTCCGGCGACGTGATGTTTACCGCCGGAAATACCCTGTCCAGCCTGATCATCCGCACGGTGTCCGCCTATGTGCTGGCATACTGCACACCCATCGGCTATGCCGCCGCGTGGGTCAGCCTGCCCATCGGGTGGGCGTGGTCGCTGATTCTGGCGGTGCTTCGCTACAAATTCGGCCCGTGGCGCCGCAAGGCGCTGGTTTCATCCGATTCCGGCGAGGGGGAGCTGGCTTAATATGGAGAATAACTTTTTCGCTCTTATTTCCCGCATGCGGTACATCAACCGCTGGGGCCTGATGCGAAATACCTTTCAGGAAAACGTGCAGGAGCATTCCCATATGGTGGCGGTCATCGCCCACGCGCTGGCGGTGATCCGCAATGAGCTGTTCGGCGGTCATATTGACGCGGATCGGGCTGCCGTACTGGCTCTGTACCACGACGCACCGGAGATCTTCACCGGCGACCTTCCTACTCCTGTGAAATACCACAGCAGCGAAATCAGGGAGGCGTACCGTGCCGTGGAGGAGGTCTCCGTGGAAAAGCTTTTGGCCATGCTGCCCCCCGAGCTGCGGGGAACCTATGGTGCGCTGCTTTCCGAGCGTCAGGACGAGCTTTATATGCTGGTCAAGACTGCCGACAAGCTCTCTGCTTATATTAAATGTATGGAGGAGCTGAAGGCCGGCAATTCCGAGTTTAAGCAGGCGGCGGAACAGACTCTCGCCGCACTGGAACAAAATCCGCTTCCGGAAGCGCAGTATTTTATCAGGAATTTTCTGCCCGGCTTCGGCCTGACCCTGGATGAGCTGCAGAAGCCCTGAGCATTTGAGTGATCATCATTTTGAGGAGTGTTATTTGTTATGAAAGCAATCGTTACCGTACTGGGCAAGGATCAGATCGGCATTATCGCCTCCGTTTGTACCTTGATGGCCGGTCACAAGGTCAATGTGCTGGACATCAGCCAGACCCTGCTCAAGGAGACCTTTACCATGGTGATGCTGGTGGACATCGCCGCCTGCGATATCCCGTTTGCCGACCTGGCCTCCGCTCTTGAGGCGGAGGGCGCCGCCAGAAGCCTTTCCATCCGCATCCAGCGTGAAGAAATTTTCAGCGCGATGCACAAGATTTGAGAGGGCTGTACCATGATTAATACAAGGGATATTTTTGAGACGATTGAAATGATCGACCAGCAGCATCTTGACATTCGAACCATCACCATGGGCATCTCGCTACTGGATTGTGCCGATGCCGACGCTGCGACCGCCTGCCGCAAGATTTACGATAAGATTACAAGCCGTGCGGAAAAACTGGTGGCAACCGGTGAGGCCATCGAGCGGGAATTTGGAATCCCCATCGTCCATAAGCGCATTTCGGTCACGCCTATGGCCATGGTGGCGGGCGCGTCCCAAACCGAGGACTATGTTCCCTTTGCCAAGGCAATGGATGACGCTGCCAAGACCTGCGGCGTGAATTTTATCGGCGGATTTTCCGCGTTGGTGCAGAAAGGCTTTACCGCCGGTGACCGCAAGCTCATTGCCGCCATTCCAGAGGCGCTGGCCACTACTGATTTTGTCTGTTCCTCCGTCAATGTGGGCTCTACCCGCGCGGGGATCGATATGAATGCGGTGCGCCTGATGGGTGAAGTCATCAAGGCGACGGCGGAGCGTACGGCGGATCGCGGCGGCTTCGGATGTGCCAAGCTGGTGGTGTTCTGCAATGCTGTGGAGGATAATCCCTTTATGGCCGGCGCGTTTCACGGTGTGGGCGAGGCGGAGTGCGTGATCAATGTGGGTGTTTCCGGCCCCGGTGTGGTGTATCATGCCCTGAAAGGTGTTAAGGGTGAGCCCTTTGACGTAGTCGCGGAAACAATTAAAAAAACCGCCTTCCAAGTGACCCGCATGGGTCAGCTGGTGGCCCGGGAGGCCAGTCGCCGCCTGGATGTTCCCTTTGGAATCGTGGACCTGTCCCTGGCGCCCACTCCCGCCATCGGAGATTCCGTGGCTCGTATTCTGGAGGAGATGGGGCTGGAGGCCTGCGGCACCCACGGCACGACCGCCGCTCTCGCCTTGTTAAACGACGCGGTGAAAAAGGGAGGCGTGATGGCCTCATCCCATGTGGGAGGGCTTTCCGGCGCCTTTATCCCTGTCTCTGAGGACGAGGGAATGATCGCGGCGGCCAACTGTGGCGCCTTGACGCTGGATAAACTGGAGGCCATGACCTGTGTCTGCTCCGTCGGGCTGGACATGATTGCCGTACCCGGTGACACCACTGCGGAAACCCTCTCCGCCATCATTGCAGACGAGGCGGCCATTGGCATGATCAATTCCAAAACCACCGCCGTCCGGATCATTCCCGCCCCCGGCCGGAGGGTGGGTGACACTGTGGAGTTTGGCGGACTGCTGGGCTCCGCTCCCGTGATGCCCGTGCATCCGTTCTCCAGCGCCGGCTTCATTGCCCGCGGCGGGCGGATTCCCGCGCCGCTTCAGAGTCTGAAAAACTGATGATTTGATTATAAATCGTATTAATTCATTAAAATAATACAAAAAACCCTCTCGTTCACCGCGTGACCGAGGGGGTTTTGATACAACAGGATGCTTCGTTCGGAACAGCAGATATGCCGGAATCGGTGGTGACAAGGGGATTTGCTTTTCATAACTTCGGAGCGAGCATCGCTCAAAATCTATTATTTTATTTACAAAATGGAATATATAAGTCGAAAAATACGGTCGGAACTTGCCGAAACGGTTTTTCTTGACAGAAAGAAGTCGTTGAATGATAATATATGTGCAACTATGGCATTAGGATTGCGTTTTGTGACGCGGTTGCTTCTGGCATAGGGTGACACTGTTTTTTCCTTGATCCTTGGCCTGATACATGGCGGAATCGGCAAAGGCAAACAGCGTTTCAAAGCGGTCGCCGTGAAGGGGATACAGCGCGATTCCAATGCTGCAGGTAATCGCCTGTTGCAGTCCAGCGTTGGACGCGGCGAGGGAGCGAACAATTTCTTCTGCCTTTTTCCCGGAATCCTGGGGGGAAGTGACGCCAGTCATAAAAATAATAAACTCGTCTCCGCCAATCCGGCTGACGATGTCACTTGCCCGAAAAATTTGCAGCAGCAGCCGTCCGATCTCCATGAGAACGGCATCTCCCGCCAGATGGCCGAAATGGTCGTTGACCTCCTTAAAATTGTCCAAATCTATTAGGAGCAGCGCGCCCTGTTCCTCGCTGCTCCGGGTCATCATATACTGTTCGATGCGGCGGCAGGCGGCAGTCCGGTTGTAAAGTCCCGTGAGACAGTCACGCTCCGCCAGAAGGGTCAGCGTTTCCCTTTCGGAGCGTGCTTTTTCATTTTGCCGCAATTGAACGCGTATCAGAACCAGCGCGGTGCTCAACGCGGCCAGCACCGCCATGGCAATCCCTATGGCCAAAGGAATTTGAATCACAATTTCCCCCTCCAAAGAATATATCCTCTCTAATATGTTACTATATCAAAAAAGAAAAAAGACGTCGCATTTTTGTATGAATTAAAAAATTTAAGGTGGCTTCTTATGATGCAACAGGCTCGAGGACGGTTTGCACCAAGTCCCAGCGGAAGGATGCATTTGGGGAATATTTTTTCCGCGCTGCTGGCGTGGCTTTCAGTGCGCGCGCAGGGCGGAGTGATGGTGCTTCGCATTGAGGATCTGGATCGTACCCGCTGCCGCCCCGCCTATGGCAAGGCTTGCCTGGATGACCTCCGCTGGCTGGGTTTGGACTGGGACGAGGGGCCTTATGAACAGAGTCAGCGAACCGGATGGTATGACCGCTGCTTTGAGCGGCTGGAGGAGCTTGGGCTGGTTTACCCCTGCTACTGCACCAGAGCGGAGCGGCTGGCTGCTTCCGCGCCTCACCGTGAGGACGGCGGTGTGCTGTATGATGGCCGCTGCCGTGCGTTTACGCCTGAAGAACGGCTCCGGCAGGAGCGGGCAGGGCGGAGTCCCGCATGGCGGATCCATGTGCCGGATGAAACCATTTCTTTCCGCGACAGGCATTTGGGAGCATACCGGGAGCATCTCGCTTCCGACTGCGGTGATTTTTTGATCCGGCGCTCCGACGGGGGATATGCATACCAGCTTGCCGCGGCGGCCGACGACGGGGAAATGGGCATGACCGAGGTGGTGCGGGGAGCCGATCTTTTGGGCTCCACGGCTCGGCAAATATGGCTTATAAGGCTGCTGGGCTTTGCCGCGCCCTCCTACGCGCATGTTCCGCTCCTCTTGGCGCCCGACGGAAGAAGGCTGTCCAAGCGGGATCGGGATCTGGATATGGCCGCCCTGCGAAGGTCATACACACCGGAACGGATCATTGGAGAACTGGCACATCTGGCGGGCCTGCTGGAGTATCCGGAGCCTGCCGCCCCGGCGGAGCTGGTTTCTCTTTTTTCATGGGAGAAGATTGGCATGGGGGATATTGCGGTTCATCCTGAAAAGTGGTAAAATAAACAAAAAAACCGTCGAATGGGTCTTGCTTGAAACGGAGCGAAGAAATCAGACACAAACGATTTTCGCAGCAAACAAGAAAAAATGACACGAATGGACTATGGCGAGGAATTTTGCTGTCGAATGGCGCAAACAAGCACCGTTATTTGAGCGATTGCTGTGCTTCAAACAAGGCCTGAAATCATAGGCGGCAGGTTGAAACAAGCGGATCGACCAAGGCAGTATTAAATTGTTTAAACTGTGTACACGGAGGAGATTAAAAATGAAACAAACAAAACGCTTTTTGGCATGCCTGCTGGCTGTGGTGGTGGTGCTGGGCCTGCTGCCGCCCGCTACAGCGGCCAGCGACATTTCCATACTGAAGACCATCGGGTATACCGGCACGGATACCGTGTCCCCCGGCAGCAGCCGGTCTATTAAGCTGACCGTTGACTACAGCTTTGAGGGACCGCTGGATCTGACCTCCGTATTTTATTCGTGTGATGAATCCACCTACACAAATATTGTGCTAACGCCGTCCGCAGACACTCTGGCGGTAGGCAGCTCGGCGACGCTAACCGTTACATTCTATAAAATCAGCGATACCTCCACGCAGTATACAACAACCTACACCATTAGCCTTGTCCAGGATTCGGCGGAAGCTGCCACTTTTTCCGGGACCATTTCGGAGTCAGTGGAAATGGGCGGCAATGCGCTGACACTGGATAGCGAAGATTTTACTGATTGCTACACGCAGAATGATGGAAGTAGCATGGGCTCTATTAAAATCAAGGGCAGCAACACCACTGTGGGCAAGCTTTATTATAATGGCAGTGCATACAGCTTCTCGGATGAGATCTCCGTGAGTAACTTGACGAGCGGTCTTCTGACCTTCAAGCCTTCCTCCAGTGCCTGCGGCACGGTTTCCTATACGGTTACTGCCTATGATTCGGGGGGTACCTCTGTGGGCACTGCTACACTTACCATTACGGTCTATTCCGTTCCTGAAGTTGAGAGCTCTATCTCTAAAACCGTCTACACCGGCTCCACCGTCAGCTTCACCGCCTCCACGTTTACCGACTGTCTGGAGCTGTACGGAACCTCTTTGGTAAGTATCACAATTACCCCCACCACCAGCGATTACGGAACCTTTTATTACGGCACTTCGGCCATCTCCGCCAGCAGCTCTCAGACTATCACCGCCGCCAATATCAGCAAGCTGACCTATGAGGCTTCGTCAGCAGGTTCGGATACCTTTACATGGACGGCCGCAAATTCGGCGGGCAGCTCTGATGAGGGTTCCGGCACCATTGCTGTATCCTCTGCGTCCCTCTCCGTCACTGCCTATACCGCGTCCACCACGGTGGCGAAGGGAGATACCTGGACGGTGAAAAGCTCTCATTTCAGCTATACGCCCTCCTCCGCCACCATTAATTATATTAAGATTACCTCGATTCCAACCAGCACCGACGGGTATCTCTATCTCACCACGGCACTTGCCGCCAGCTCAACCTACGGCTATTCCGCTATTTCGGCGAATACCGCGCTGGCGACCAATGCGGTGATCCCGGCCTCCTATATCCAGTATCTCCGGCTGGCCACCAAGAGCACCAGTACCAGCGCTTCGGTCTCCTTTTCCTGGACAGCCACCACAAGCACCTCTGTTACCTCCGCCACCTGGGCCACCGCTGCCACCTATAAGGTAAAATTTGATTCGGCGGGCAGCCTCGACTACACCACCTATACCAACATTCCGATTTCCTTCAGCGGCACGGATTTCAGCGACGAGTATGAGGATGCAACCTCGGACACGCTGTCCTATGTCTTATTTACGCTCCCTACCTCCACCTACGGAAAGCTCTATTATAATTATGATTTTACGACCTCCAAGGGAACCGCTGTATCGGCGTCTACCAAGTTCTATCTGGGCAGTACGCCAAGTCTGTCTTCGGTGGTCTTTATCCCATACACTGATTATTCCGGTACGGTCACCATCAGCTATAAGGCGTATAATGCCGATGGTGGGTATGTATACGGCGAAATTACCGTTACCGTATCCTCCAGCGCCGGAGGAACCGTATTTTACGCCGTGGAAGAGGAGGAGCCTCTTCAGCTGGACGCGGCGGATTTCCTGGAGTCGTTTGCCACGGCGACGGGGGAGACGCTTGACTATGTGAAATTCACCCTCCCCGACTCGGATTATGGAGAGCTGTATTATAATTATACGTCTGATTCCAGCTATGATTCCACGGTTTCGGCGTCCAAAAAATATTACGTCTATTCCGAGCCCTATCTCTCCTATGTCACCTTTGTTCCAACGGAAGAATACAGCGGGAGGGTTATCATTTCCTATACCGCCTATGACGAGGACGGGGACAGTTATAAAGGAAAGCTGGGCATTATGGTCGAAAATACCACTCCGGCGGGCATCCTATCCTACTCCTGCAAGACCAACGGCACCGTACAGCTGTCCGGCGATGATTTTTCCGATGCGTTTATCAGCCGGGTCGGTTCCGTGCTCTCCTATGTCAAGTTTACGACTCCAAAATCCACCTATGGAGTGCTTTATCTGGATTACGATTCCAGTACCGCCAAGGGAACCTCCGTAACGTCCTCAATCAAATATTATGACGGATCAACGCCTGGTTTGTCCGACATTACCTTTGTTGCTGCGAAGGACTACGTTGGAGATTTGGATATTACTTATACGGTCTATACCGCCAGCGGAGACGCCTACATCGGAAAGCTTACCATAACCATAGGAGAGGGCAGTACCGGCGCAATTTCCTACACCACGGAACAAAACACCAAGCTGACCTTCAGTGCGTCCAACTTCGTTAAAAATTTTAACTCCAGTACGGATGGGAAATCTCTTTCCTATGTTACGTTTACTCTCCCTTCCACCACCTACGGAAAGCTGTATTACGATTACAACTCCTCCAGTGACTATGACTCTTTGGTAAAGGCTGCCACGAAATATTATGCGTCGTCGACCCCCGCAATTTCCAAGGTCACCTTTGTTCCAACCAAGAATTATGTGGGTTCATTTACCATCGCATATACCGGCTATACTTCTGATGGCGACGGATATTCGGGGAAGATTAAAATCACCGTGGGCAGCAGCGACGAGCTGACGATTACTTACACGATAGATGCCGACTCTGATGTGACCTTCTCCGCATCCGATTTTAAATCGGCGCTGTCCAGCAGTGCGGGAGCAACTCTGAGTTATGTGAAATTTGACCAGCCTTCCTCCACAGAGGGTACGCTCTACTATAAATACTCCTCCTCCTCGAACTCCAATACCGAGGTTTCCGAATCCAAAAAATATTATTATTCGGGCTCATCATCCAATCTGTACCTCTCAAAGGTGACCTTTGTTTCGGAACCGGACTATGCCGGAACCGTAACCATTGATTTTGAGGCGTATGATACGGACGGGGAAAACTATGACGGCACGGTCAATATTGTGGTGGGAAGCACCGATGCGGGCACGGTGGAATACGAAACCAGTGAAAATACACCTGTTACCCTGGATGCCGATCAGTTCAGCAGTACGCTGGACGACGTATCCGGAGTCTCTCTGAGCTACGTCAAATTTACGCTGCCATCATCGTCTTACGGGAAATTATATTATGGCTACACCTCGCCCACATCCTACGGCGGATTGGTTGCCGCGTCAACCAAATACTATGAAAGCGCCTCGCCCTCTATTTCCGATATTACGTTTGTGCCTGCGCAGGGCTATACGGGAGATGTGGTCATCGAATATACGGCGGTATCCTCCGCAGGCAATGCGTACTCAGGAGAATTGGTGATTTATGTCCTGGAGTCGGCAGCGTCCGGCAGCTTTAGTGATATCGACGGCTATGCGTGGGCCAGTGACGCGATTACCTATTTATATGAAAATGGGATCGTCAAAGGTACAGGCAGCGGGCTTTTTTCACCCGGCAACAGCATCTCCCGGGGAGATTTTGTCCTGATGCTTTATAGAGCTTTCAATTTGAGCGGTTCCACCACAAGCAATTTTTCCGATGTTCCCACAGGCAGTTACTATTACAGCGCCATTGCGACTGCAAAATCCCTCGGACTGGTTGAGGGCAGCGGAGGCAAGTTTGATCCCACCTCCTCCATCACAAGGCAGGATGCCATGGTGATTTTGTATCGCACGCTTGAGTCGGAAGGGGTGAGTCTGACCACCGGCAGCGCCAGCGATATCAGTAAATTTTCCGACGCGTCCAGCGTCTCCGATTATGCGAAGGAGGCAATGGAAACACTAGTGAAGTCAGGTGTGATTAACGGAAGCGGCGGGAAGCTCAACCCCTCCAGCATGATCAGCCGGGCGGAAATGGCGGTTGTCCTGTATCGTGCTCTGCAAATTTAGAAACAGGCAGGCAGCTCGTACCCGATGATGCGTTTATAACGTAGACAAGGCTCCGTCTTCTGATCAGACGGAGCCTTGCTGCATCATAAGCATCCAGTTAAAAAAACCGGAACGTGGCTTTGGAAGCTTTTTCAGGGCATTTAGGATAGGGAAGGATACAAGCGCATCAAGAGCCTGTGCCTTGTTTCGAAAGATATGAGGAGGCGCTTTTGAGCTCGACGGGCTTGCCACGGCAATACTTCGCGGTCAGGGTGACCCCTTCCCAGCGATAAATCAGCCGCTCAAACCGCTCCCGAAGAGTCAATGTGTGCGGATGGCGGAGAGTACTGTCGTTCAGAACAAGGGCATCCAGCTCATAGCCCGGTTCAAAGCTGCCGACTTTGCCGAAAAAGCCGCCGCCTCCTTTTGTGCCCAGGTAAAATGCTTCGTCCACGCTGATGGCTCCCACAGTCTGGTCCAGCAGCCGCCAGCGAAGCTTGGAAGCCTTGACCGCCTCGGCCATGACCTGGAACAGAGACAGACTGTCTCCACCGGCCACGTCGGTACCCAGCCCTACTGAAAGCCCACGATCCAGGAAGGAGCGCACCGGAGCCACACCGGAGGACAGATTTGTGTTGGAGGTTGGACAGTGTGCCACGTAGACATCCTGCTCACGGAGCAGCTCCGCTTCCTCCATGGTCAGATGAACACAATGTGCCATCACGGTGCGGACATCTCCACCCAGCAGACCCACGGCCCGGTATGCATCGGCGTAACCGGAGGATTCCGGACACAGCTCCCGCACCCACGCGATTTCAGACAGGTTCTCCGACAAGTGTGACTGCACCGGAAGCCCATACCTCACGGCAAGCTTGGAAAGTCCGCTCAGGAGCTGCGGTGTGCAGGAGGGAAGAAAGCGGGGGGTCAGGATAGGCATAGTATTGTGATAACGTCCAGCGGCCTGACTGAGCCATTCCTCTGTAGCCAGCAGAGAGTGCTCCGTGTCCTCCCGCAGAGTGTCGGGGCAGTTGCGATCCATATTGACCTTGCCTACGCTGCAGTTGAGGCCGGTGGCCTCGAGCTGATCCATTAGCAGTAGAGTGGCCTCGGGGTGAACGGTTCCAAAGATGCAGGCCCGGGTAGTGAAGCTCTTCCGGAGATCGTCCGCAAAGATTTGATAAGCCACCTGCGCGTAGCGCAAATCCGAATAGTTCCGTTCTTCCGGGAAAGCGATGCCCTCCAGCCAGTCGATCAGTTCGTTGTCCATGCCAAGTCCCATAAAGGCGTACTGAGGGGCGTGGGTGTGGAGATCCACCAGTCCCGGCACAATGAGTGAGCCGGTGTAGTCCAGCAGTGTGAGGTTTTGGCACGAGTCCGGAAGGGTCGGAAAGACTCCATCTGATCTCCCGTTTCGGCAAATCAGATATGCCTCAGGCATTACGGTAACCCGGTCTTTCGTCTCACTGTAAATGATGTCTCCCTTTATTACAAAGGATGTTCCCATCGACATAGATTTGATTCCTCCTATTCACTTAACTGTACCAACCGGATACCTGCTTGTCAATATGTTTCAAACTGCGCTCATTGACGGCGCATCAACATACACCATTGTAAATGACCTCATATTTTCTGCGAAAAAGCTTTCAAATGATTCTGAGGTACCATGCTGCTGCGGTTTGCCAGACATTAATTGTGGATTAGGGGTTGACATCCTTGGCTGAATGTGGTATCCTAACTGAGCATTGAGCACAAGGACGCCGGAGTGGCGGAATTGGCAGACGCCCGGGACTTAAAATCCCGTGGGAGCAATCCCGTGCCGGTTCGACCCCGGTCTCCGGCACCATATGCTTTCGATGCAATGAAAATATCGCGGGGTAGAGCAGCTTGGTAGCTCGTCGGGCTCATAACCCGGAGGTCACAGGTTCAAATCCTGTCCCCGCAACCATAAAGGAAGCCTTTAGACATTTGTCTAAAGGCTTTTCTTTTGCCCAAAATACACTATATATGGTGTAATGACAAATAAAATGATACTATATATAGATATTTAAGCAAATAAAGAAAAAAGAGGATCCATGGAAGAGGTGGACAAGGAAAAGGGAATAAATGGGCAAAGTGTTGCTAACTGTTGTTTAATCTAGGGAGGTATCGCCCAAATTTCGCACACAAATTGCACACGGATCCCTTCATGGATCAGGAAGACACGTGCGGAAGGAAGCGTCGTGATTCTGTACCAATGAGACGAAAGCGTGGGGAAGAAAAAAGTTAAGAGGATCAGAATAATTTTTATAGAGGTAGATTCCGTCTCCTGTACTTCCCGTAAAAGGGAAATGGGATCGTAAGGTTAACGGATAGGATCATCTGAATGGTAGGAGGGACACACTTAGTGTGTCTCTCCTTTTTATTTTAGATTCCTAATATTGAAACAAAAACATAGTGGAAGACAGCTACGAGTGTGATTTTGATGCAGATAAAATACAATATTAAACTAAAAAAATTATATATGTTAAAAAAGTAAAATATATGTTTAACATTTTGAACAAATATTAAACAATAAATAAAATTTAATTATATAAAACAAATAAAAATTTGCCATCAATGCATACATTCATTAGCAAACCTAACATGTAAAACGACCTGCCCATATGTCTATTGACATTAGTTTTTTAAGTTCAATAGACATATGGAGGAAATTGCAGTGTTAAATAAAAAAATGATCATTAATAAAAATAATTTGGTAGAAGTAATTTATCAGGACTGGAATGTAAACGCAAGCGGTGGCATAAGGAAACAGGACATGGATACAATGCGTTTTGATTTGGTGAATCAAGATTCAAATAGATACAGTAATCGGTTGGATAAAAACGAAGAGCCAGGTAAATTCCATACAAAAAATTATAAACAACGCAAGTCGACGAGAACGAGCGTTGTAATGTTGTGAGGTAAGAGAAACCTCATTTGTTGGACATAGAAAAGGAAGCAACCTGGAATGTTATATCCAGGTTGCTTCCTTTTTATTTGCATAATTAACAAAAAACATTAAGAAAATTTTATGTTTTTTAAGATAGTTCCAATGGAAAAGATGGAAAAAATATGGTATTATATTTCAAACTGGTAACATAATTAAAATATTTTTGACATAAAGGATGAAATTTGTGATGTATAAAATGAAATCCATCATTTCTATTTTTGTGGCAATTCTTCTGCTGATTCCTGTATCGGCCATGGCGGCAAGTGAAAAGTACATTGCCAATCCACAGTCAGACCATGTCATGTTTATCGCGAATCCAAAAACGGCCTATGCCGCTTTTTTCATCATGTACTGCGAGGGTCAGCAGTATTTTATGGATGAAATAGAGCGGCTTTTAAATATGGAAGGGAAAACGTTGAATACCGTTGCCAGTGCCAATGATTTTTCCAATATTAAAAGTCTCGGGCTGGATGACGCGGGGGTTACCGGGAAAATACCGTCGGCCATTGGGCAGTTAACAGAGCTGGAATATTTGTTTCTTGGAGGAAACGCACTCAGCGGTGCGATCCCCGCAGAGCTTTATTCTCTTGCAAAATTGAAAAATATTGATCTCTCAGACAATAGCTTTTCTGGTGCCATTCCTTCCGCGTTTGGAACGATGCCGTCTTTAACGACGCTTATCTTAAAAGGAAATCGTTTTTCAGGAACCATCCCGGATTCTATTTTATCGAATGAAAAAATTCAGGTGCTCAACTTGATGGACAATCAATTGAGCGGAACCATTCCTGCCAGGGTGAATCAGATGACAGGATTGGAATATTTAAATCTCTCAGAGAACGAATGGAGAGGAAGCATACCTGATCTGAGCCGGTTGATCAATCTGATCGCCCTTTCACTCTGGGACTGTTCCTTAACCGGTACGATTCATAACAGTATTTTTGCACTGATGAACCTTCAGATTTTAGATCTTGCGGATAATGGCTTCAGTGGTGAGATTCCGTCCCAAATCGGGAATCTGACCGAACTGCAGTTTTTATCTCTGTCAAACAATAAATTTACAGGGACTATTCCAGCTTCTATCAGCAATCTTGAGAAGCTGCAGACGGTCAATTTATCTCAAAATAAAATAACTGGTTTGATTCCTGATATTTTTGGCTCGAGCAATTTGACCAGTATTAATTTAGCCAGCAACTATTTGAGGGGAACCGTGCCAGATACATTAAAGGCACGTTATGAGGATGGCGCTGGAGTCACCCTGACGGACAATTACCTCACTGGGACTGTATTAAGCAGCATGAGTCCCAATGATAAAAACTTCGTGGATGGGCTTTCCACCCATCAATATCAGCTCATTTCATCGAAAACAACCGTGCAAATCGGTAAAACCGCAACTACAGATCTCTATCCGCTGCTGAAAAACAAGTACCTGGATACGGGAAATATTACGCAAAAAAGATTGCTGAATCCGGAAGAATATAACCTTACCTATGACGATTCGAAAATTGGCGTTACCGTAAGCACTTCGGGGATTTTTGTGAAAGCGCTCACGGATATTACTCAAAGTGATGATGTTGAAATCGAAATCATGATCGCCGGAAACGAGGGTTCGAACTATTCGAAAACCACAATCAAACTCACAACAGAGAAAACTACCTCTACCCATTCGGGTACGGGCGGAAGTAACGGCACTGGCAGCGGTAACGGCAACGGTAGTGGCACAGGCAGCGGTAACGGTAGCAGTGATGGAAACGATAATCACACTGATGATGGTGGCGGCGGCAACAATGGAGAAGAGCAGAATGCGCCTGTTGCGGAAGAACCGATCAAGGTTCCTATCATTCAAACACATAAAGCCTTTGTCAATGGGTATGAGGATTCCACATTCCGCCCCGAAGGCAATGTCACACGTGGAGAAATTGCCAAAATGATTATTATGGCATTGGATATCGCAGGAAGTACATCCGCGGTTTCCGCCTATGGAGATGTGTCTAATGATGGATGGGCGTTCCAGTATATTGAAGAGGCAACGGACCGGGGTTTTCTCAACGGATATGAGGACGGGGCATTCGGTTCTGA
>Ga0316604_10000763_pt1 | contig 34319 bp, 38 predicted proteins | sample OWC_soil_day20_C_FD_207650 | JGI IMG/M metagenome (GOLD analysis project Ga0316604, IMG submission 207650) | Wetland soil microbial communities from Old Woman Creek delta, Ohio, United States - OWC_soil_day20_CT | ecosystem: Environmental > Terrestrial > Soil > Wetlands | place: USA: Ohio... | reverse complement strand
CACTCGAAACCCTAAAGGGAAACTTCGGCTTCGCGAAATCAAAGATTTCGAGCCTCAGTCTTAAGTTCGCTCTAAGGGTTCGGAGGGGGCAATAACCCCCTCCGAACCTAAGGCTCACTTATATTACTGCCTTATGCCGGTGGTATTGTATAGATAGGAAAGGTTGGAAACCATGGCCGAAATAAAAGAGCAAATTACTCGCTTATGGCAGGGTCTGAGTACACGACAACGATATACTATTATAGCGGTGGCAGTAATTTTTGCTATTAGTTTATTAGGCTGGAGTTACTGGTGGGGCAGTCGCGTTGATTATGTGCCATTGTTTACTGCCATGGATTCGAAAGATGCAGGGGAAGTAGCTGCGAAATTAAAAGAAGCTAAAATACCCTATGAAATAGGTGGAAATGGGACTGCGATCCTGGTTTCGTCAAAAGATGTATACCGAATACGGTTAGAAATGGCTAATCAAGGATTGCCACGAGGTAATAAAGGATTTGAAGTCTTTGACCAAAACAAATTTGGTACCACAGAATTTCAAAATAAGGTTTATTTATTACAAGCTTTGCAAGGCGAATTAACGCGGACAATTGAGCAAATGTCGGAAGTGGAAAAAGCTAGAGTCCATATTGTTATGGCGGAAGACAGCCTCTATAAGAAAAACGAAAAACCGGCGACTGCATCCATTATGCTGAAACTTCGCCCGGCAGCGCAGTTATCCCGAGAGCAAATTAAAGGCATTGTGAATTTAACTGCACATAGTATTCAAGGCTTAAAGCCGGAAAATATTACGGTTGTAGATAATTATGCAAACGTACTGAATGATCAATCCGATTCCAATGGGTTTTCCGGTGCCGGAACATTGAACCAATTAGAACTAACAAAAAAGATGCAGGATGATTACCAAAAAAGAGTACAATCCTTGTTAGAGCAAGTCCTAGGACCCGGTAAAGCAGCGGCAAGAGTAAATGTGGAACTCAATTTTGATCAAAGAACCCTTGATCGCCAAACTTTTGAACCAGTTGTTGACGATAAAGGTATCATCCGCAGTTCACAAGATTCTAATGAAAGTTATAAAGGTAGTTCACCGTCCGCTGGCGGGATGCCGGGTTCGGCATCGAATATTCCTGGTTATGCAACAGGAGGCAATGCCGCATCGAATTCTACTTATGAGAAAAAAGAATCAACACGAAACTATGAAATCAATGAAACAAAAGAAAAAATTGTGCAGGCTCCCGGTTCGATTAAGCGTTTGACAGTTGCGGTACTAGTTGATAGTAGTGTTGACAGAGTGCAACAGGATAGCCTTATGAAAACGGTTGCTTCGGCAATTGGGTTAAATCCGGCTCGCGGCGATAATTTATCGGTAGAAAGTATTGCTTTTAATACCGAAATAATCGATAAACAGAAGAAAGATGAGCAAGTTTACGAACGGCAGCAGCAGCAATACCTCTGGTTAAAAATTGCCGCTGGAATTCTCGGAATCATTCTTATAGCGTATCTAATTCGACGTTATCTTCGCAGGAATGAGGAACAAGACCTTGAAATTGTAACAATGTCACGCACGGAAACGGGAACCGTGAATACGATGAACGACGGTATTACACCCCCAAAAGAAATGACCCCGCAAGAAAAAGAACGGCTTAAACAGCATGAAGCGATTGCAAGGCTGGCAAAAACCAAACCGGAAGAAATGGCCCAAATTATCAAAGCATGGTTGAGTGAGGAATAGCTTTCGCAAAAGGAGATTTATTGGAATGTTTCAGAGCAACGAGTTGGATGGCAAACAGAAAGCCGCGGTACTTATGATTACGTTAGGCCCGGATGTTTCTGCAGAAATTTTTAAGCATCTGCGGGAAGATGAAATTGATAAACTAACTCTTGAAATAGCTAATCAGCGAAAGATTTCCCAAGAACAAAAAGATAAAATACTTGCTGAATTTCATCAAATGTGTTTAGCGAAAGAATATATTTCCAGTGGTGGCCTTGACTACGCACGGGAGATATTAGAGAAAGCATTAGGTGCGGACAAGGCCTTTTATATTATTAATAAACTCACATCAAGTCTTCAGATTCGACCTTTTGATTTTGCCAGAAAGACAGACCCTGCGCAGTTGCTTAATTTCATTCAAAACGAACACCCGCAAACAATTGCCTTGATTATGGCGTATCTGCAATCAGATCAGGCAGCTTCGATTATATCCGCATTGCCGCCTGACCGGCAAGTAGATGTAGCGCGTCGTATTGCGACAATGGATCGTACATCGCCTGACGTGATCAAAGATGTGGAACGTATTTTGGAACGAAAATTATCTGCATTGGTAACGCAGGATTTTACTACGGCCGGTGGTGTCGATTCGATTGTAGAAGTACTCAATAAAGTTGACCGTACGACAGAGCGAACCATTATTGAAAATCTTGAAATTCAAAATCCTGAATTAGCTGAAGAAATTAAGAAGCGGATGTTTGTCTTCGAAGATATTGTTGGTATTGATGACCGGTCGCTGCAATTAGTGTTGCGTGAAATTGAAAGCAAAGACTTGGGTCTGGCTTTAAAAGCTTCGTCTACCGAAGTTGCTGAAAAAATTTACAAAAATATGTCAAAACGCGCTTCCGATATGTTGCGTGAAGAAATTGAATTTATGGGCCCTGTACGTATTCGTGATGTAGAAGAAGCACAGCAAAAGATTGTAAATGTAATCCGTCGTCTTGAAGAATCAGGTGAAATCATTGTTTCACGCGGCAAAGGAGACGAGATGATTGTCTAGTGTTATAAAGTGTGTATATTTGCACGAAAAACCGAAATTAATTTATGATTCTGTTTTGCATGAAGTAACTGCGACTGCTGCTGCGACGGCGCTTGATGTTGCTGTATCTCCGGAAGAAGCAGAGGAAGTGTTACGTGAGATTGGCTCAGAGATTTTGGAAAAAGCGAAATATCAAGCGGATCAAATGATCTTGAAGGCCAATTTGCAGAGCGAAGAAATAAAAACGCAGGCACGGCAAACAGCTTATGCACAAGGCTATGAGGAAGGGAAAAAGACTGGCGTTGAAGATGGGTATGCGGAAGTCCACAAATTTATTGAAGATGCGGCTTCTAAAGCCCAAACATTGATTTTGGCATCGAAACAAGAGGCTGAAACTATTGTCCAATCTTCCGCTGAAAAAATATTGGATTTGGTTTTTGCAATTACCGAAAAAGTCCTGGCCCGCGAAATACAACAAGATCCCAAGTCCGTATTAGCATTGATACAAGCTGCTTTACAAGAAATACGTGATCAGGATTCAATTACAATTATGGTAGCGCCTGATGATTATGAAATTGTTTTGCAGGAAAAAAAGGATTTGCAAACAGTAATCGGCGGTGAAAAAAGTTTAACCATTATTCCGGATAATACGCTTACTAAAGGAAGTTGTTTTATTGAAACGATGAGTGGCAAACTCGATGCCCGCATTGATACCCAAGTAGCGATATTAAAAAATGCTTTACAAGAATTAGTGCCATGAAACCACTTTCTATTAAACAATGGCTAGAAACTATTCAATCTACAAGGACACTAAATTTGACCGGTAAAGTTACCCAGGTTATCGGTTTGGTGATGGAATCACAAGGGCCTAATGTGAACCTAGGCGACCTTTGTTATGTTGTTTCCCGCAGTTTAGTTGATCCGATTCCTGCCGAAGTTGTGGGGTTTCGGGAAAACAGGGTATTATTGATGCCGATTGGCGAAATGCAGGGAATTGGTCCTGGATGCCAGGTTTTTTCCGCTCATAAAAGCTTGAAAGTTGCTGTTGGGTCGACATTATTAGGACGTGTCCTGGATGGACTGGGACAACCGATCGATGAAAAAGGTCCGTTACGGGCTAACTTGGATTATCCATTACACGCTCCGCCGCCAGCACCCCTTACACGACCGCGTATTACAAAACCCTTAGCTGTAGGTGTTCGAGCCATTGACGGCTTAATTACATTAGGTCTCGGGCAGCGAATTGGCATTATGGCAGGGAGTGGAGTCGGAAAAAGCACTTTGCTAGGAATGATTGCCCGTAACACGTCAGCGGACATTAACGTAATCGCTTTGATTGGCGAACGTGGCCGTGAGGTGCGTGAATTTATTGAACGTGATTTAGGGGAAGAAGGATTAAAACGTTCTGTTGTAGTTGTCGCTACTTCCGATCAACCGGCGTTATTGCGGATTAAAGGTGCATTGACGGCTACTGCCATTGCAGAATATTTTCGTGATCAAGGCAAGAATGTAATGCTGATGATGGATTCTGTGACACGATTTGCGATGGCGCAGCGGGAAATCGGGTTGACGGTTGGAGAACCACCGACTACCCGCGGTTATACACCATCTGTATTTGCCATGCTTCCTAAACTTTTGGAACGTTCCGGAACTGCTGGAACTGGTTCCATTACTGGTATCTATACGGTGCTTGTTGATGGAGACGATATGAACGAACCAATTGCCGATTGTGTACGTAGTGTCCTTGATGGTCATATAGTATTATCGCGTGACTTGGCCTCGCAAAATCATTATCCGGCGATCGATATTTTGCAAAGTGTCAGCCGTCTCATGATGGAACTGGCTGATGAAGATCATTTGCGCGCGGCGCAAAAAACACGTTCCTTACTGTCTGCGTATAAAGAGGCGGAAGATTTAATTAACATTGGAGCGTATGTGACTGGGAGTAATTCTATGATTGACCAAGCGATAACATTAAGACCAGGAATTAATTCTTTTTTACAACAGACTGTTTATGAAAAGAATTCGATGCAGGACACATTTGCTGCTATAAAGAAAATCAGCGACTTTTCGTCCGCTACGTAAGTGAGGTATTATGAAGCCGTTCCAGTTTCGTTTGGCAACTTTATTGGAATTTCGAAAAAGACAAGAAGAACAATTACAAGCAGAACTAAATGAGGCATTGATTCAATATAAACAAGCTTTAGAAGATATGAAGCAATTGAAACAAAATCGGGATAAAGCCAGTGAATTATTACGACAAAAACAACAAAAAAAGTTAAAAATTGAAGAATTTAAGTTATTCCAAAATTATCTCGATAAAATCAATGTAGATATAAAAAATCAGCATTATGTAATTGAAAATACGCAGCATGTTTGCCAGGAATGTCAGAAAAAACTATTGGAAAGCGCAAAAAAAAGTAAAATAGTGGAAAAACTAAAAGAAAAACGTTATACTGAGTACTGTAATGAACAATTACAGGAAGAACAAAAAGCAATTGATGAAGTGGGCATACAAGTTTTTGCCCGAAAGAAAGCAGGGAATTCCGAATGGTAAGCGGGATAAGCAATGTATTCCAACGAATTGGTACTATTGAACGTCGTTTTGGAATAAAATCGGAAAATCCAATTAATTTTTCTGTAGAATTGGCAAAAGCTCAGGAGTGCACTTCTCGTACTCAACAATCGGCAGAAACAAATAAAATTATTAATAGCATTGAAAAAGCAGCTGTTCAGTATGGTGTTGATCCCCGTTTGGCAATCGCTGTAGCTAAATCAGAATCAGGATTAGCTGCCAATGCTGTATCTTCAGCCGGTGCGATTGGGATTATGCAACTGATGCCGGAAACGGCAAGCGCTATGGGTGTTAAAGATATTTATGATGTGCAGCAGAATATTAGCGGAGGAGTTCGATATCTTCGACAGATGCTGGACCTATTTGGCGGAGACACTGATAAGGCAATTGCGGCATATAACGCCGGACCCAACGCAGTCGCTCAATACGGCAGCATTCCTCCATTCAAAGAGACACAAAATTATGTAGCCCAGGTTAAAGCATCATACTGATCTTTGTAGAAAGGTAATTTTATGGCGGAAAAAACAAATTCTACCCACAATAAAGCGCTTCAACCCACAACACCAGCAACAAAGAAATCAATGAAAATGATCCTAATTATTTTTATGATCCTTTTTTTAATGACGATAGGAATTGGAGCAGGCGCAATTTATGGGATTGCACGATCGCCTGAATTAGTCAATAAGTATAAAGCCTATGATTACCCTCTAATTGGTAAATTTTTTCCACGACCTAAAACTAATTTTGAACCTGTTGAAACGAGTACAGATCCCATTAGAGAACCGGCTCCTCTTATCATGCCAAATACGGCTACTGCGTCAACGCCGAATTTAGCAGCGGATCCGGTAAAAACACCTGTTTTGCCGCAAGAGGTGGATTTGTTAAAGCAACAAAAAGCACAGCAAGCGGAAACTGCTAAGCGGATTAGCAAGTTAGCCCGGTTGTATGGCAATATGAAGCCAGATGAGGCAGCACCTATATTAAGTAAGTTAGATGATGCTACGGTCTTGGCAATATTGGGAAAAATGGAAGAAGAACAAGTTTCCAAATTGATGCCGCTTTTGGATGCGCAACGAGCGGCCAATTTGACCCAGATGATGCTAAAAGGAAATACCAACCGTTAGTCGGGATAGACAGTAATTCGATGTTTTTTGCGGTTTGTATACCCTTTTAACTGTTATAGTGCTATGAAAGGAGGTGAAGAAATGCAAGCAGTACAAGTAGCTGCGGATTCTTTCAATTTAATTAACAGTCTGACTTCTGGAGTATCTCTGGGAGCGGCAGATGAAAATCCTAGCGGATCCCAATTTAATACGGTTTTAAAGAATATTCAAGGGAAGGCCGGAGAGAAAAAATCAACAGGCCCTAATAGCATTGGTGTTGAAGCCAAACCTAGTCAATCGGGAATGGAGCAGGAAGATACTTCTACTACGAGTGTTAATCCGGCGGATTTAGAAGCGACTAGCCATTTAGTACAAAATCCAGCCATTACAATGCAACCGGAAATGGCACAGAATTCTCTTTTGGGAAGCGTATTTTATGGAATGGATTTTTCTGTGTTTTCCACGCTAAAGCAATCAAGTCAGTTAACCGGAACACAAAATAAACAACTTAATTCAACACAAGCGGCTGACAAATTACCACTTTATGTTGCACCAAGCGTTTTTTCTTCGGCAGAGCAAAATTTCTTGCCAAAGAGTGCTATGGCTTTAGTGACAGAAGCAGCAACAGGTTTCTTAGCGGAGCATAGCGGGCAAACCACGACACCTCAGCCAGCGTTTGTTTCCCTTACGAAAGAAAATGAGGATGTAAATTTGCTGAAGTCTCAAGGGATTGCAACGGAAACTTCTTTTCCACTAGCAGATACCCAACTTAAAGGATCAGCAGCAACGACGAAGGACTTCGCCCAAAACACGACAATCCCCATAACAAGGGGTGCTGCAGCGGCCTTATCAGCAGTTACTACCCCACTGGCATTGCAGGTTAATAATGCAATAAGTAAAACCAATAAACTGTTACAACAAAAAGTGGAGATTTCCGGGCAGGACTTGTCCACTGAAACAACTTCGACGCTGACAGAAATGAACTCAGGGTTAGGAACTCAAATATCTTCTGCTGAAGTGCCAATCGATGCTTTTGCTAAAAACTTCAAGACAGCTTTGCCGTCGAATTTTGAACAAACTTCACAACAAAATTCCAATGTTACTACTGCAGAGGCGCTTATTGAGTTTATGCCTGATGAAGCGGCAAACGATAAGCTGGAAGAAAGCGGTATAATCTTGCCTGGTTCCACTGGTTATCACAATTCTTTATCAGTTGGCAATCTTACAGCAGTCGTTACAGATGCGGCGAATTCATCCTCAAATATTGATCCGCACAACATTATTACCCAAATTGTCGATCAAGCTCATTTGACTAATGGTGTGAACAATTCAGAAATGGTAATAAAACTTAAACCCGATCATTTGGGTGATTTGACTTTGAAAATTGCAGTTAGCAATGGTTCTGTATCCGCGACTTTTCATTCCGATAACAGTGATGTCCGAACTGTTTTAGAAGCATCCATTGCACAGTTCAAACAAGAAATGGCTAATTCTGGAATCAAAGTAAGCCATGTTGGAATTTATGCTGGATTGGACCAGTTTTTTTCTGGTGGACAACACAACGGTAATGCTTGGCAATATGTACAATCTAACCAAACACAAAATCAAAGATTTGCCGATGAAATTACTCCGGAAATAGAAGCGTTGACAGCATCACAGCTTGTAAGCAGTCAATCGACCGGTGTGGACTACCGAATTTAATGCCACAAGGAGGTGGGAAAATGTCTACTATTAACACAATAACTCAGTCTGCAGCAAGTTCAAACCAAACAACAACTTCTACTTCGCAAAGCCAAACATTAGGGAAAAATGATTTTTTGAATTTACTAGTAACGCAGTTACGTTATCAAGACCCGACTAATCCCATGGATGATACACAGTTCATTTCTCAAATGGCTCAATTTTCTAGCCTTGAGCAAATGCAAAATATGACGACTGCAATGCAAACAACTCAGGCAACGGCAATGATTGGTAAAGTTGTTACCTGGTCTGGCGACGGGAAAGAAAACAGTGGCACAGTAAAATCGATCCTCGTATCCAATGGTGAAACGCAATTACTGGTGGATAATCAGAAAGTCGACCTAAGTAAGGTGACATCCATTACAAATGCAACATAAGGGGGCTGATCTTAGTTGATTGATAATCGATTTTCGCTGTCACAGCAGTCTTTGTTGCCACAAATTAATAACACGGGTGCGAAAACTACTTCTATTGGCAGCAATCGAACGAATTCGGGAAACAGCAATTCTCAGTTCAGCCAAATCTTTGAACGTGAATTATCAGATGTTAAATTTTCCCAACATGCAATTCAACGTTTACAAAGCCGAAACATTACAATTGACCAAGCCGGGTTGACAAAATTAAACGGTGCAGTAGACAAGGCCGCGCAAAAAGGCGCCAAAGAGTCTTTAGTTTTGATGGATAATAATCTGGCATTAGTGGTGAGTGTAAAAAATAGGACGGTTATTACGGCCATGGACGGAGATAGTATGAAAAACAACGTATTTACGAATATTGACAGTGCAATCATTATTTAGGGCTGGACCTCTTGAGGAAGCCCTGACTGCGGACTGATTGAAGCAGTCAAATTGTAATTGTAAGGACACAAAAAATAGGAGGTCATGGACGATGCGATCACTATATTCTGGAGTATCCGGTCTTAGAAATTTTCAAACAATGATGGATGTTATAGGTAATAATATTGCAAACGCGAATACAATTGGTTTTAAATCAAGCAGTGTTTCTTTTAAAGATGTTATGAGCCAAACACTGGCAAACGCAACCGCCGGGGATGGTTCCAGCCAAGGCGGTACAAATCCAATGCAAGTTGGTCTTGGAATGGGAGTTGGATGCATTAATACGATTTTTACGGATGGAAGTCTTCAGCCCACCGGAAAAGACACTGATCTAGCAATCCAGGGACAAGGATTATTTGTTTTGGATAACGGAGATAATGATTCTTTGTATACGCGCAATGGTAACTTCGATTTCGATAAACAAGGAAAATTGCTTTCAGCCAACGGGAAACAAGTCATGGGATGGATTGGTAATCCTGTGACTGGGGTAAACCCCGATTCCAACACCCAAATAAAAGGGGTTATTGTTGATTTAGGTGGCATAGGCGGCGTTTCAACGAGCAATATAGAATATGCCAACAATTTATCTGCTGAAGCTGCTGTAGGTACTACTGCAGAATGTGCCATAACTGTTTATGACAGCAATGGTACTTCACATCGGGTTAGCGGAATATTTACCAAACTTGCCGCCCCCGGGGCGACAGCTCCGGCTACGACTACCTCAACATGGAGTTTTACGCCAACGGCAACTACGGAAGATGGGTTGGCCGTAACCACTGGAGTTTATGATGTCAATTTTGACGCCAATGGCAAATATGTTGCGCCGGCTGCTGCATATTCCGCATTTTCTTTTACGCCAACAACCGGCGGTGCGACGGTTTCGATTATTCCGGATTTCTCTAAAGTTACACAATACGGCGGAGATACCACAGTAGTGGCTAATTCGCAAAATGGCTTGGCTGCAGGAGAATTGCAGGGAACAACGATTGATGCGAATGGAATGGTTATTGGTCGTTATAGCAACGGTCTAACTCGTAATTTAGCACAGATTGCAATAGCCATGTTTCCGAATGTCAGCGGCCTAACCAAAGTTGGCGATAGTATGTACATGGCAAGCAGCAATTCAGGGAACGCAACGATGTATGCGCCCGGATCGCAAGGAAGCGGCACGTTGAGCGCAGGCTCGTTAGAAATGTCAAACGTTGACCTGGCGCAAGAGTTCAGTAATATGATCATTACACAACGGGGTTTTCAAGCAAATTCGAAAATTATTTCGACTACTGATGATATGTTGCAAGAACTGGCTAACTTAAAACGTTAGTAAGTAGTATTGTTTTGGGGGATAACCGCTATCCCCCAAAAGTTTATTTTGTAGAGGAGCTGATGGTATTGTGATTAAATTGACTCGTTTAAAGTGTCATGACCATGAGTTTGTCCTTAATGCTGATTTAATTGAGACTGTAGAAGAAACTCCGGATACGGTTATCACTCTCACAAATGGCAAAAAGCTCATTGTAGAAGAAACAAAAGAAGAGATTATTAACCGGGTGCTGGAGTATCGGCAGGCAATGTTTGCCAATTTACGTTAGTCGAGGTGTAGCGAATGGATATTGTAACGATTGCAGGATTAATACTGGGCCTTGGCGCATTAATGGCGTCAGTGGTTCTTGAAGGAGGTCATATTAGCAGCCTTTTTAGTGTACCGGCTTTTGTTACAGTTTTTGGCGGGACGGCAGGTGCAACCGCTATTGGTTTTACTTTAGCGGAATTGAAGACCGTTCCGCAACTTTTAGGCATAGCGTTTAAAGAAAAAAAATATGATGCTACGAATTTAATTGTTACTTTAGTGGGCTTTGCCGAAAAGGCAAGACGCGAAGGTTTGTTAGCGCTTGAAGAAAACCTAGCAGAAATTGAAGATCCGTTTTTGAAAAAAGGGATGCAGTTGGTAATTGATGGGACTGATGCCGAATTAGTACGCAGCATTATGGAAACAGAACTTACTTTTATTCAGGAACGGCATCATAAAGGGGCGGCAATATTTGAAGCAGCCGGCGGGTTTGGCCCTACCATGGGAATTATAGGTACAGTTATGGGACTTGTTCATGTTTTGGGAAATCTCAGCGAGGCAGAAACACTTGGACCTTCTATTGCTACAGCGTTTATAGCAACTTTGTATGGTGTTGGCAGTGCCAATGTATTTTTTCTACCCGTTGCAGCAAAATTGAAAAATCGCAGTTCACAGCAGATCCTTTTGCATGAAGTTACATTGGAGGGAATTTTATCAGTACAGGCTGGTGATAATCCTCGTATTGTTGAAGAAAAACTCCTTGCTTTCTTAGCGCCAAAAGCACGGGGATCGATAAAAGAACAAAATAGTGCGGATTGATTTCAGGACCGATAAGAAATTTATTTGCCGGGGGGAACTCTTTATATGGCCGAAACAAAAAATGCGTTATCAATGAAGTTAATCATTGGCGCTATCGTTGCCGCATTGCTTGTATGCAGCGGGATAGCTTATTATGTTTTCACAAATTATTTTATGGATAATAAAAAAACTGTTCAGCGTGAACCGGGAACATTCCTTAAATTGGGTGATAAAGACGGTCTTATTTTAAATATCGGCAGTGTAAATAGTGGACGTTATTTAAAAATTGGCTTAATATTGGAGTTAAACCCTGACAAAAATGCAGCGGCGAAAGAAGGAAAATCTCTTTCGCCTGAGGAAGTAAAAATTCAAGACACAGCGTTACACGTTCTAAGATCACAAAAATCGGAAGATTTTGAACCTGCCAAGCAAGAACAATTGAAAACATTGTTGAAGAATGAAATTAATGCGGCTCTTGGAAAAGATCGGGTATATCAAGTATATATAACCACGTTTTTACTTCAATAGGCAAAGGATCCTATATAAGTGAGCCTTAGGTTCGGAGGGGGTTATTGCCCCCACCGAACCCTTAGAGCGAACTTAAGACTGAGGCTCGAAATCTTTGATTTCGCGAAGCCGAAGTTTCCCTTTAGGGTTTCGAGTGTTATAGCCTGTTGATCCCCGACCTAAGAGGGCGGGGTCCCTGTGCCCTGTGGGTATTACAGGCTGTTAACGAGATAAAGCTTTTAGAGTTAACTGTGTACGGAAAGGAGAGCGTTTGTCGGTGCCGGATATTTTATCACAGACTGAAATTGACGAACTATTATCAGCATTATCGACTGGTGTTGTTTCAGCAGAAGAAATGCACCTTGAACAAAAACAACGGAAAGTCAAAGTTTATGATTTTAAGCGCCCTGATAAGTTCTCCAAAGATCAAATACGAACATTATATATGTTGCATGAAAACTTTGCCCGCCTTCTGAATACTTTTTTATCCGGACATTTAAGGACGATCGTTCATATCAATGTTGTTTCTGTTGATCAATTGACTTATGAAGAATTTATCCGGTCTTTGCCCAACCCCAGCGTCATCAGTATTTTTGCGATGAACCCGTTAAAGGGGAATGTAATATTTGATTGGCATCCCAATTTGATTTTTGCAATCATCGATCGTTTATTTGGTGGAACTGGTTTGGCCACGATGAAATCAAGAGGGCTTACCGACATTGAAGAAGTGATTGTTCGTCGCGTTATGTCAAAATCATTAGAAGGTTTTCAAGAGGCCTGGAAACAAGTTTTAGACATTGAACCGATTTTGGAAGCAATAGAAACAAATCCTCAATTTACCCAGATTGTTGCGCCCAATGATATGGTTGTCATTATTACCTTGCAAGCGAAAATTATGCAAGCAGAAGGATTAATCAACATCTGTATCCCTTATCTGGTCTTGGAATCGATTATGTCGAAATTAACAACAACTTTTTGGGTTGCTTCATCAATGGCTAAACAAGCATCGCCGGAAGATATAACATTTTTACAGCGAAAATTGGAGCGATCCTTTATTCCAATGTCAGTTGAACTCGGACAAGCTTCGGTTTCTGTTCATGAATTATTAGATTTATCAGTGGATGATGTGTTACGGTTAAGAACGAAAGTTACAGACGAATTAAAAGTATTTGTTGGTAACGGTGAAAAATTTCGGTGTAAACCAGGAATTTCGGGAAAAAATACCGCAATTCAAATTACAAAAATTTGTCTAGAAGGGGTTGAAGACAGTGAGTGAAGGGTTTCTCTCACAAGAAGAAATCGATGCGCTATTGAAGGCTGAGCCGGTAGTATCTTCACCGGATATGGAACTTACAGATCTTGAAAAAGACGCGTTGGGAGAAATCGGTAATATATCAATGGGGAGCGCAGCGACTACATTATCCATTCTTCTTGATCGACGCGTATCGATTACCACACCAAAAGTTTCTATAACAAATCTACGGGAAATAAAAGACCAATATCCGTTGCCTTATGTAGTAATTGAGGTTGGGTATACACATGGACTCATAGGTGGAAACTTATTAGCTATGAAAGAACGGGATACTGCGATTATAGCGGACCTGATGATGGGTGGCGACGGCTCGAATCCTCCGACTGACATGAATGAACTATACATGAGCGCAGTTACGGAAGCAATGAACCAAATGATGGGGTCGACGGCAACTGCGATGTCTACCGTGTTTAAGAAGAAGGTCGATATTTCTCCGCCCAAGGTCAATATCATGAATTTTGCGGATAATCCATCGATATCGGATTTGACTTCGGACGATCAACCGGTTATTCGTGTTTCTTTCCGGATGGAAGTGGAAGGGTTAATCGATAGTGAAATTATGCAAGTTTTGTCGATCGATTTTGCCCGCGAATTGGTTTCCGGTCTGATGGGGTCCATACAGCCACCACCGCCGAAACCGTCGGCTAAAGAAACCGTACCTCTGAAGCAGTCTGTGAATATTCCTAATGCGATGCCAATCACGCATCCACTGCCTACTCCGGAAATTGCACCTCCAAAGATGCCGCAATATCAACAAAATGTCACCGTCCAACCGGTGCAATTTGCGCCCCTGGTTTCTGGAGCTTTACAAGGTGTCGACACCACAAATATTAATTTAATTATGGATGTCCCCTTGCAAGTTACCGTTGAACTTGGTAGAACAAGAAAATTAATTCGGGACATTTTAGAATTAGTGCCAGGATCGATTGTTGAATTGGACAAATTAGCCGGTGAGCCCGTTGATGTTTTAGTCAACGGAAAATTAATTGCTAAAGGAGAGGTTGTAGTTATTGACGAAAATTTTGGTGTTAGGATTACAGAAATAGTCAGTCAACTTGAACGTACTAATGGATTGCAATAAAAATATAAAAATTTTTTGATAAGGGTGATATGTTAATGGGAACTCGTATTTTAGTAGTTGATGATGCCGCTTTTATGAGAATGATGGTTAAAGATATCTTAACAAAAAATGGTTACGAAGTTGTGGGTGAAGCGGAAAATGGTCTTCGGGCTATCGAAAAATATCAAGAATTACGTCCTGATTTAGTGACGATGGATATTACAATGCCAGAAATGGATGGAATTTCTGCTGTGAAAGAAATTCGAAAAATCGATCCAAATGCAAAGGTTATTATGTGTAGCGCTATGGGACAGCAGTCTATGGTTATTGAAGCAATTCAATCGGGCGCACGCGATTTTATTGTCAAGCCTTTTCAACCTGATCGTGTTTTAGAGGCCATTCGCAAAGCAGCTGGTTAATAATGAAAAAGTTTGATAGTTTTGTTGTTGTATTTTTACTGTTGATTGTTTTACAGATCGTAACGGGACAGTGCTTTGCTGCAGAACAAGGCGCGGAGTATTTAAAATATCAAGAGCCGCAGACTGGATCATCTTCGGTGCTTTTAACTATCGGTTATCTATTATTCTTAATCATTGTATTTCTGTTGGTGCTTGGTCTGGCTTATTTCACTTCTCGTTTGATAGGACAAAAAATGGGAGCAATGAATACAGCCGGCGAAAATAAAATTCTCGTGCAACTTTCTTTCGGTTCTAACCGTGCCGTTTATGTTGTAGAAATAGCGGGACGGATTTTAGTGCTGGGCGTAACGGATCATAATATTAATTTATTGCAAGAAATTACTTCACCAGCCGAGATAGAAAAGATAAGAAACCAGCCTAGCAATCCTATAAACACTCAATTTAACGCAATTTTTCAGAAACAGTTAGTAGTTTTGCATAAAATGTCTGGTAAATTTCCAGGAGTTTTTGGTGCCAATCGACAAGGCGAAGACAGCTCCTCCGTTGACAAGGAGAAAAGATAAGCTGTGAAGAGAAAGATAATCAATGTTTTACCGGCTGTAGTGGGGTTGCTTTTGCTACCTGCGGCAGGATTAGCGGCTCCGGTTCCATTTCCAAGCGTTAATATCGGCATGGGAGCAGCGAGCAATCCCCAGGAAGTTGCAGTTAGTTTGCAAATATTATTTGCATTGACGGTATTAACACTAGCTCCATCGATCTTAATTCTTATGACATCATTTACGCGCATTATTGTCGTATTGTCATTTTTACGCAGCGCATTGGCAACGCAACAAATGCCGCCGAATCAAGTGCTGATAGGATTAGCATTGTTTTTAACTTTTTTTACAATGTCTCCGTACATTGAACAAGTGAACAAGAACGCTTTGCAGCCTTATTTTGCTGGAAGCATTAGTCAAGAAATAGCCATGACTGAAGCAATGAAGCCAATGCGGGAATTCATGTTTAAGCAGACACGAGAAAACGATCTTGCATTGTTTGTTAACCTGTCGGAAGGGCCGCGTCCTAATTCACAAGATGAAGTGCCTTCCACGGTCCTTATTCCAGCTTTTGTTATTAGTGAATTGAAGACAGCCTTTCAAATTGGTTTTTTAATTTATATTCCATTTATCGTTATTGACATGGTTGTGGCGAGTACATTAATGTCAATGGGCATGATGATGGTGCCGCCGGTTATGATTTCTTTGCCATTTAAAGTTTTATTATTTATTTTGGTTGATGGTTGGCATCTAATTGTACGTTCATTATTAGCCAGTTTTAATTAAGGAGGCTCAATTGTGTCATCTGATATGGCAATTCAAATTGGCCGTGACGCATTGCTCATGGTTATGTTGATATCAGCTCCGATGCTGGGATTAGCATTATTCGTCGGAATTGCAGTCAGCATTTTTCAGGCAACGACTCAGATCCAGGAACAGACGCTGGCGTTCGTTCCCAAAATAATTGCCGTTTTTGTAGCCGTTTTACTTTTTGGTCCGTGGATGGTGAGTTTAATTGTCAATTATACACGGGATATTTTAATTAATATACCGCAAATGATACGCTGAAGTAAGGTGGTATTATTTCTTTGGACATATTTGCGTTAGCGCAAAACCAGATGGGCTATTTTTTGTTAATCTTTGCCCGTATCACAGGTATATTTACATCTGCTCCAATTTTCAGCAGCCGTAATCTTCCTGTGCAACTAAAAGCTGCGTTATCTTTGCTTTGCTCTGTATTAATCATGCCCTTATTTGTTGACAATCATATATTGGCCATATCTTCTCTACTTTTTTTTATAATAATTGTAATTAGTGAATTTCTCCTTGGGTTGTTACTAGGCTTTGCTGCTTCGTTACTATTTACAGCCGTAGAAATGGCAGGCAATATACTTGACACACAGATTGGATTTGGTATCGTAAATATTTTTGATCCGCAAACTGCTCAGCAAGTTCCTTTGATTGGTAATTTTAAGTATATCTTAGCCTTGTTGGTATATCTTTCCACAAACGGCCATCATATATTTTTATCAGCCATATTTGATAGCTTCAAGGCTGTTCCGGTTACTTCTGTAGTATTGCAAGTTTTGCCTATCACGGAATTGTTTGTTACTATGATATCTGATGCCTTTATTTTTGCTTTCAAGATAACGATCCCGATTTTAATTGCTCTATTTTTGACGGATATTGCATTGGGAATTTTAGCACGGACAATGCCGCAAATGAATATATTTGTTGTCGGTATTCCTATCAAGATTATTGTAGGAGTTTTTGTTTTATCAACGGCATTGCCTTTTTTTATTATTTTTTTGGAGGTTAGCTTTAATGCCATGTATCGGGATCTTTACCATCTTATCAATATTTTACGCTAATATGGTGAGACCGATTCCTCCGTTTCAGTTGCAAAAATTTGATTTACAGTTATTTGCCGGTGAAAAAACAGAGGAAGCAACTCCTAAACATAAAGAAGAAGCGCGAAAAAAAGGACAAGTTGCCAAAAGTACAGAGATTAATACGGCTTTTATTATTTTGGCGGCGTTTTTTGCCCTTAAGCTGATTGGTCCTTACACCTACTCGGAATTGTTAAATTTCATGCGGTTAACATTGTCTAACTTATCCTCAGCGGATTTGACGGCTCAGTCCCTCTATGTAATTTTTTTAAATATGAGCCTGGTTTTATTGAAGACGATGTTTCCGATTATGATTATATTATTTTTTTGTTCTTTGATTGTGAATTTTTTACAAGTGGGTTTTTTATTTTCATGGGATCCTATTATGCCTCAATTTGATCGAATCAATCCTATTAATGGTTTTGGCCGTTTACTGTCAAAACGATCTCTGGAAGAGTTGTTAAAAGCTTTATTTAAGGTAGTCGTTATCTCTTATTTTATTTATCGTTTTATTGTAAAAGAAGCAGCGAAAATGCCTTCATTGATTTCTGCTGATATTTCTGAAGTGATTGCGTTTACGGCATCTTTGACCTTGGATTTGGCATTTCAAATTGGCGCCGTTATTCTTGTTATGGCTGTCATGGATTATTTTTATCAGTGGTGGGAACACAATCAAAGCTTGAAGATGAGCAAAGATGATATAAAACAAGAGTTTAAACAAACAGAAGGAAATCCTGAATTAAAAAGAAAAATTAAAGAACGCCAGCGAGCAATGGCCATGCGCCGGATGATGCAAGAAGTGCCGAAGGCAGACGTTATTGTTACAAATCCAACGCATTTTGCGGTAGCATTGAAATATGATAAAAGCCTGGTGGCGCCTGTTTTATTGGCCAAGGGACAGGATTTTGTCGCTGAACGCATAAAAGAAACGGCGCGGGAGCATCGAATTGCCATTGTAGAAAATAAACCGTTAGCGCGTGCATTATATGCATCTGTAGATATTGGCAAAAGCATTCCGGCTGACTTATATCAAGCGGTTGCTGAAGTGTTAGCTTATGTGTATCGTTTAAAGAAACGCACGTAGTAATATAAGTGAGCCTTAGGTTCGGAGGGGGTTATTGCCCCCGCCGAACCCTTAGAGCGAACTTAGTTCGAGTGTTATAACCTGTCGATCCCCGACCTAAGAGGGCGGGGTCTTACAGGCTGTTAACGAGATAGATACCCTATGTTTAAGAATACTAAGATTTAATTGCAGAAAAGAGGAATAAGGATTGGCCGCTAGCTCTTCCCCATTTGCAAAAATATTACAATATAGTGATGTGATGGCAGCTGTTGGTGTGGTTACCATCGTAGTAATGATGATTATTCCTCTACCAACATTTTTATTAGATTTGCTATTAACATTAAATATTACTACAGCGCTAATAATTGTTATGGTCGCTATTTATAATACGGAGCCATTGCAATTTTCCGTTTTTCCTTCTTTATTGCTGATCGCAACGCTTTTTCGTTTGGCGTTAAATGTTTCATCAACCCGTTTAATCTTATTGGATGGTTATGCGGGTGAAGTGATTATGTCTTTTGGTAATTTTGTTGTCGGTGGTAATGCGGTAGTAGGTTTTATTGTATTTGTGATTTTGATCATTATCCAATTTATTGTTATCACGAAAGGTGCGGAACGTGTTGCCGAAGTAGCCGCCCGTTTTACCCTTGACGCGATGCCTGGTAAACAAATGAGCATTGATGCGGATTTGAATGCGGGATTAATTAATGATAACGAAGCGAGACAGCGTCGTAAGAATATTCAACGGGAAGCTGATTTCTACGGAGCTATGGATGGAGCCAGTAAATTTGTTAAGGGCGACGCAATTGCAGCGATTGTTATTATTCTAATTAATATTGTCGGCGGTTTCTTTATTGGTATGGTTAGCCGCAATATGGATGTTCTTCAAGCTCTGCAAGCATATACTTTGCTGACAGTCGGGGAAGGGTTAGTGAATCAAATTCCAGCGTTGCTGATTTCCACCGCAACCGGCATTGTTGTGACAAGAGCGGCATCGGAAGCAAACCTTGGACAAGATATAATCAATCAATTGTTCGTGAATCCACGAATATTTTTTACTGTTTCCGCCGTGTTATTTATTCTTGGTTTAGTTCCGGGTTTGCCAGGAATTCCATTTTTTGTTCTGAGTGGGCTTGCAATTTCTGTCGCTCTTTTTTTACGGAAATCTGTCCGCTCTGCAACAGAAACACAAGTAAACCAAAAGGAACAGCAAGAAAAAGAAGAAGTTCGCAAGCCGGAAAATATCATTGCTTTATTGCAGGTAGATCCTATGGAATTGGAAATAGGCTATAGTTTAATACCGATTGTAAATGCCAGCCAGGGTGGCGATTTGCTGGATCGAATTGTAATGATTCGCAGGCAGTGCGCATTAGAACTCGGTTTGATTGTCCCTACCATTCGAATACGAGATAATATCCAGTTAAAGCCAAATGTGTATGTAATAAAATTAAAGGGTGTGGAAATTGCCAGGGGAGATCTGCTGCTTGATCATTACTTGGCCATGAATTCAGGAAATGCCATGGAGGAAATACCAGGAATTCCAACGCTTGAACCGGCATTCGGCTTGCCAGCAGTATGGATTCGTGAAAGCGATAGGGAACAAGCGGAAATGAATGGTTATACGGTGGTAGACCCGGTATCTGTGCTGGCGACTCATTTGACTGAAGTAATTAAATCGCATGCTGCAGAAATTATCGGACGTCAAGAAGTCCAAACTTTGGTCGATGCCATCAAACAAAATAATCCTGCAGTTGTTGATGAGTTGATGCCCAATCTTCTTTCATTGGGCGACATTCAAAAGGTACTTACCAATTTGTTACGGGAACGAATTTCCATTCGCGATATGAAATCTATTCTTGAAACTTTAGCAGACTACGCGTCAGTGACAAAAGACCAGGAAATTTTAACGGAGTATGTTCGTCAAGGTTTAGTGCGCCAAATTTCCCATCAATATGCCACTAATAATACACTGTCTTGTATTACTGTAGATCCTCAGTTGGAAAATAAAATCATGTCGGCTGTACAGCGTACCGAGCATGGCTCATATGTTGCCTTTGATCCTTCTGCGATGCAAAAATTAATTAATAATTTAAATACAGAGCTTGCTAAATTAACGAATTTAGGATATCAACCGATTGTTTTGGTTAGTCCGGCAGTTCGGTTATATTTTAGAAAATTGACAGAACGCATTGTACCGAATCTTGTTGTTTTATCTTATGCAGAAGTGGAGCCAAAGATTGAAGTTCAAGCGCTGGGGATGGTGAAGCTATAAATGAATGTAAAATTATTTACCGCTGCGACATTGCAGGAAGCAATGTTACAAGCCAAAAATGAATTGGGTCGGGACGCCGTGATTCTCCATACGAGAAGGTTTCGAAAAGGCGGTTTTTTAGGCTTCTTTTCAACTGAAATGGCAGAAGTAATGGCAGCCGTAGAGGTAAAACAAACAAAGGCTGTTGAGAAACCGCAACCTGACTTAACTTCTTTACAACTGGAAATGGCCCGGATGCGCAAAACGTTAGACCAGGTTGCAGCTAAAATTCCGGACGATGAAAACCAGACATCACCCGCCCTTGCTTATTTATTGCAAAATGATATTGATTTACAAATTGCGAAAAATTTGCTCCAGGGTTTGCCGGAAGACCAATTGGATATTGAGAAGGATCCTGAGTATTTTCGCCGTTTATTATTGAAAAAAGTATCTGGTCATTTGCAAAAAGTAGATGGAATTACAATCCCTAAATCTGGTTGTAAAACGGTTGCGTTGATCGGTCCCACGGGAGTAGGTAAAACAACTACTATTGCGAAATTAGCCGCCAGTTTTGCGCTGAAAGAAGGCTATAAAGTAGCGCTAATTACCGCGGACACATATCGAATTGCCGCTGTGGAGCAATTAAAAACTTACGGTGATATTCTTGGAATACCGGTCGATATTGTCTATGATCCTGATGAATTGAAAGCTGCTCTGTTTCGACATCAAGATAAAAACCTGGTATTGATTGATACTGCAGGACGCAGCCCGCGGAATAAAGTTCAACTAGAAGAATTACGGACAATTTTAAATGTAGACCCTTACATTGAAATTCATTTGGTGCTGAGTGTGACCACCAAGTATCGTGACGCTTTGGAAATTATTAACCGATTTTCTGCTTGTTCGCCACAAAAATTATTGTTTACTAAACTGGATGAAGCAGCAAACATGGGAACTATTTTAAATTTATTATATCGGTTTCCGACTACGCTATCTTATATTACAATGGGACAAAATGTGCCGGATGATATCGAACTGGCGAATCCTAATAAATTGGCAAATCTAATATTGCGAGGGTCATATGCGCGATCAGGCTGAAAAGTTACGACAGATGGTCAAAAATTCAATAAGGGATGGCACGGGAAACATCATTAAATCTCAATCCAGTAAAACACGAGTAATTACCGTTACCAGCGGTAAAGGCGGAGTTGGGAAAACTAATTTTACGGTAAACTTGGCCCTTTCCTTAGCGAACGCTGCCCAAAAGGTTTTGTTGATAGATGCGGACCTTGGTATGGCGAATGTTGATGTGGTTTTAGGTTATTCTACAAAATATAACATGTTGCACCTGCTGGAAGATAATATATCTTTGCCTGACGTTGTTACGGATGGTCCGCGGGGCATTAAATTTATGTCCGGTGGCTCCGGAATATATGAATTGGCTAATCTTTCGAATCATGAATTGCAGCATATTATTAAGCAGGTTACATTATTTGACAATTGGGCTGATTTTATTCTTGTTGATACCGGAGCTGGGATCAATAGGAATGTACTAAATTTTGTAATGGCTGCGGATGAGGTGATTGTAATTACAACGCCTGAACCAACAGCCATAACAGATGCGTACGCCATGATTAAAGCGTATGCAAACAATCAGGGTACGGCTCCGGTTAATCTCGTTATTAATCGTGTGCTGGATAATGAAGAAGGGCAGAGTGTAGTCGATAAATTGACAAAAGTATCTTCGCGCTTTTTGGGACAACAGGTTAAAAGTTTAGGCGTTGTCTATGAAGATCGTAATATGCGGCAGGCAGTAAAACAACAAACACCTTTGATTTTATCGTTTCCGGATACTATATCTGCGCGCTGTATTGATAATATTGCGCATTTGATACTATATGGAAACCCTGTGGCAAAACCAAGAGGGATACGAGGATTCTTTCATCGTTTTTTAGATATGAAATGGTAAATAAAGCGAAAGGAGAGAATTTGCAATTAAAAATATATTTCTAGAAAACCAATTATTAGAAATATCACTTTCTCCTGAAATGAAAGGAGAAGTATATCATAGCCGGATTGAAGAAATTTATCCCGATCATTTAGTCGTTGCCATGCCGATGAGTAAAGGGTATCCAGTCATGTTTTCTAAAGGAAATATATTTTATGGTAAAGTGATTTTCAAAGGTTCAGCCTATCAATTTTCCAGTACACTTCTTGAAAAAAAAGTATATCCTTTACCGGTCTGGGTTATTTCTGAGCCTCATAATATTAAACAAATTCAGCAGAGAAATTTCGTTCGTATTGATGCCCGATTGGCAGTAAATGTGCAGTTGGTTCAACTCAATGATTTTCCGGAGCCAATGGATGCTATCACGAGGGATATTAGCGGCGGCGGGGTTCTGCTAATATTAAAACGCAGGCTATATAACGGTGATCATGTTAAGCTGGAAATTAACATCCCCACTTGTGCTTCTATTCGTTGTAATGGTCAAATTGTAAGGGTAGAAAAACCCCAAGAAGACGTTATGGTCTATTGGACTGCCGTTCGCTTCACAGAAATTATGGAAAGTGACCGCAGTAAAATTATCCAGTATGTATTTAAAAAGCAATTAGAACGGCGTCAACGAGGCTTTTGACCATAGAAAGGAATGAAAGACCATGATTAAGATATTGATTGTTGATGATTCTGCCTTTATGCGTAAGATTTTGTTTGACTTATTTGCGGTTGAACAAGATTTTTCTGTTGTTGACACGGCTCGCAATGGAAAAGACGCATTAGAAAAGGCAAAAAAATACAAACCGGATGTCATTACAATGGATGTTGAAATGCCGATAATGGACGGCATACAAGCATTAAAAGCGATCATGCAGGAAGTTCCTACACCGGTTGTAATGGTTAGCAGCCTAACCCGTGATGGCGCGGAAGCAACAATCCAGGCACTAAGTTTGGGCGCTGCTGATTTTATTGCCAAAACCTCCGGACCAATTGGAAATATCGATGGAATTCGCCAAGAACTTTTAAATAAATGTCGTGTTGCAGCAACCGTGAACGTGAAACGGCTTTGCCAGCCGTTATCAACTGTAACGACGATTCCTAAGCAGGCTGCGATCTTCAATTCTTCAACAGGCGTTGAAAAAATTGTTGTTGTGGGAACTTCAACCGGTGGGCCAAGAGCATTGCAGGAAGTTATCACAAAATTACCGGGTAACTTGCCTTGCGGTATTCTTGTTGTGCAGCATATGCCTCCAGGTTTTACAAAATCGCTGGCGGATCGATTAAATTCTTTATCTTCTTTGCGGGTTAAAGAAGCGGAACAAAATGATCCGGTTGCTCCGGGGTCGGTATTAATCGCTCCCGGCGATTATCATATGACAGTAGAACGCGTGGGTGGCAAAGTGATTACAAAATTAAATCAATTGCCGCCCATTGGTGGACACAGGCCGGCAGTTGATCCGATGATGGAATCAGTTGTTCAACTGTATGGGAGCAGAACTATTGGGGTGCTTCTTACTGGTATGGGCCGGGATGGAGCAAAAGGTATGCAATTGATCCGGCAACAAAACGGTTATACGATTGCTGAAGATAAATCAACTGCTGTTGTTTTTGGTATGCCAAAAGCGGCAATTGAATTGAATGCGGCAAACATAGTGTTGCCTATCTCTAGTATTGCTGCAGAAATAGTTAAAGCAGTAGTAGGTAAATAAATAGGGGGTATTCAACGATGGATGTAAGTCAGTATTTGGTACTGTTTCTTGAGGAAGCGCGGGAACATTTACAAAGTCTTAATCAATGTTTATTGGAGCTTGAAAACGATCCAACAGACTTATCCGTATTAGATGAAATTTTCCGCAGCGCGCATACGATCAAAGGGATGTCAGCAACAATGGGATATACTGATATTGCGGAATTAACTCATAATATGGAGAATGTGTTAGATTTGTTACGAAAAGATCAATTAAAAGCCAACCATGTAATTATTGATGTTTTATTTCAATGTGTTGATACATTAGAACGGCTGGTTGAAGATGTTGCCAATAATGAGAATTCCGAAACGGATGTCAAAGGACTAATTCAGCAATTATCTGCTTTAACAAAAGAAACAGGTGCAGAACCGCTGCCTATAGTACAGGAACAAGTACAAGTACAAAAACAACCGTATTTACTCTCTGCGTTTAACGAAACCAATTTGACGGATACAGAAATTAAAATGATTGCAAGTGCAGAAAAACAAGGACTAAGCGCTTTCGAAATTCAAGTAAATTTAAGAGAAGATTGTTTGCTAAAATCCGCTAGAGCGTACATGGTAATGAACGTTGCTGAAGAGTTAGGCGATGTAATTAAAACGGTTCCTGGAACAGAAGATTTAGAAAATGGCAACTTTGATCAACAATTTCAAATCATCCTTCTTACTTCTGCTAATCAAGAAAAAGTCCGTGAAGAAATATTATCTATCTCTGAAATTGAAACGGTAAATGTTTTAGCCTGTATTGTCTCTGAACTTTCAATCGAAAAAAAAGCAATTGAGCCCGATACAATACAGAAAACTGCGGTAATCCCTAACTTTGAGGACGTTCATGTCCCAGAGGACAAGGTTGATGTGACACCAGTTCGCGCCAATACGGCAACGCATGAAAAACGGTTAAAAGGCGGGCAATCAGTCCGGGTCGATATTGATAAATTGGACAATTTATTGAATTTAGTCGGCGAGTTGGTCATCAATAAAACAAGACTGGAACAGATCGGAACATCGCATAGGCTTGGCGATTTGACGGAAACCATTGAACAAATAGACCGTGTTACAACCGACTTACAATCTGTGGTTATGAAGGTTCGTATGGTTCCTGTCGGACAAGTTTTTAATCGCTTTCCACGCATGGTAAGAGATTTATCACATGAATTGGGGAAAGAAATTAATTTAATCATTCAAGGCGAGGAAACGGAATTAGATCGCACGGTAATTGATGAAATTGGTGATCCTCTCGTTCATTTGTTACGAAATGCAGTTGATCATGGGATAGAACGAATTGAAGAACGTCAGGCAGTCGGTAAGGATCCGGTTGGCGAAGTACGTCTAATTGCCCGGCATGAAGGAAATAATGTAGTTATTATGGTTGAGGATGATGGAAAAGGCATTAATGCATCTTCTATTAAGGAAAAAGCATTACAAAAGGGGTTCATTACGAAAACAGATGCCGATAAGATGGATGAAAAAGAACTCCTTCACCTTTTGTTTTTACCTGGTTTTTCTACTGCGGCAACTGTAACGGATATTTCCGGGCGCGGAGTGGGAATGGATGCCGTAAAAACAAAAATTGAATCGCTTGGCGGCACGGTTGAAATAGAAACAAAAGTTGGGAGTGGCAGTAAGTTTAAGATACGATTGCCGCTTACATTGGCAATTATCCAGGCATTGTTGGTGCAGGTATCTCAGGAAATCTATGCAATACCGCTGAGTTCGATAGACAGTACGATTCATCTACAGCCAGAAGATATAAAAACGGTACAGAATCAAGAAGTCATTTTATTGCGCGGACAAATTATACCTATCGTGCGTTTGGGCACAGTTTTAAATATACCGGCCGATCAGAAAGAACAAAATGATTTATTCATTGTTATTGTCCATACCGGCCAACAACGAGCAGGAATTATAGTGAATGATTTAATTGGTCAACAAGAAATTGTAATTAAATCGCTCGGTAATTTGTTAAAAGGAATTAAAGTAATTGCGGGGGCGACTATTTTGGGCAACGGACAAGTTGCTTTGATCTTAGACGTAAGTTCATTAATGAAATAGAAATTTATGAAATGGAGGTGTTTATATGGCTCAAGATACTGATATGAAAGAAGAAATTCAGTTGGTGATATTTCATTTAGGAGCGGAAGAATACGCTTTTGATATTCTTATGGTGCAGGAAATAAAACGAATGACTGATATAACAAGAGTCCCGCATACGCCTGAATATATAAAAGGAGTTATCAACCTTCGCGGCAGCGTATTACCTGTTTTAGATTTAAAGATACGAATGAATTTGCCAGAAACTCCGATTACTGAAGACACACGTATTATTATCATTAAGATGGAGAAGGTTCTTGTTGGCATGCTGGTAGATTCTGTATCAGAAGTAGTAACCATAAATTCTTCAGAAATAGAATTACCGCAAGGAAACAGCGGAATCGTGGCTGAAAATTATGTGAGTGGCATTGGGAAAATCGACCAGCGCTTATTAATCATACTTGATCCTCGGTTTATTGTTGATTTAGTATAATAGTAAGATTGCGATGTAACAGGGGGTGAGTAAATTGAGCGAAGATATTTTACATTTATCGGCAATGCAACTGGATGCATTGCGTGAAGTCGGAAATATTGGTGCTGGCAATGCAGCAACTGCCTTGTCACAAATTATTAATCATAAAATTGATATGACTGTACCACGGGTTGCCATTTTACCGCTTGGTGAAGTTCCGGATGTCGTAGGTGGAGCCGAAACGATGGTAGCCGGTGTTTACTTAAAGGTGTATGGTTTAGCTCCAGGAAGTATTCTTTTTCTCTTGCCTTACAGCAGCGCTTTCAGTCTTGTAGACATGCTGATGGGGCGGCAGCACGGGGAAACTAAAACATTAAGCGTTATCGATGAATCGGCGCTCATGGAAATTGGCAATATTTTAGCAGGCTCTTATTTAAATGCGTTGAGTCACTTTACTCAATTGACATTACTGCCGTCTATTCCGGCATTGGCTATTGATATGGCTGGTGCCTTATTAAGCGTAATGTTGATCCAGCTCGGCCAGGTTGGTGACCATGCTTTGGTAATTGAAACTGAATTTAGTACGGAGACCAATGATGTCAAGGGCCACTTTTTCCTTATTCCGGATCCCGGATCGCTAGGAACTATTCTCACAGCAATAGGGGTGAGAAGTTAATGGCGGAATTGATCAAAGTTGGGATGGCGGATTACAAAGTAGGCTGCGCGCCGGCTTCGTTAATCAGTTATGGCTTAGGTTCTTGTGTTGGCATAGCCTTATTTGACCCCGTAGTAAAAGTCGGTGGTTTATCGCATATTATGCTGCCTGACAGTTTCTCTGCAAGATCAGTTGAAAACCCTGCTAAATTTGCTGATAGCGCTATTCCTTTGATGTTGGCGGATATTATTCGGTTAGGCGGTGTGAAAACGCGTATCTGGGCTAAAATTGCCGGTGGGGCGCAAATGTTTTCTTTTGCTAACACCATGGAAATTATGCGTATTGGCGATCGCAATGCAGAGGCAGTTCAGGCAATTCTTTCCCAATTAAACATTCCGTTGCGGGGCAGGGACACGGGAGGAAATTATGGTCGGACAGTAGAATTAAATTTAGAAAAAGGAATATTTCGCATTAAAACAATTGCTAAAGGGGAAAAAGAGTTATAGTGCGGGAGTGGTGTTATGAATAAATGGCGCTTTTCCCTGATCTTGGCACTCATCGCCGGTTTTTTTACATTTTTGTTTGGAGTGTTTCATGGTGCGAGAATAGAAACACTTTTATTTCGTACCACTGTTTCAATGTTCATTTTTTCGACGGTCGGATATATGTTAGGATTTTTTTCAGAATGTTTTTTTCGACAACTGTTAAACATGTATAAAACAAAAGGCGTGCAGGTAGATGTGATTGCTGACGATAATTCAGATGCCGCTGCTCCTGGCACAACCTCAGACTTTACTCCTCTGACTCCGGAAAATATGAAACATATTTTTCAATCGAAAAATTAATTTTTTGAGGGAACCGGGTGTTGATAGATTATGAGTGAAAAGACAGAATGTGCGGAATTTAATGTCGAAGATTTATGGTATCGTTATCGTCAAACCAATAGTATCGAATTGAAGGAAAAGTTAATTGAGCATTATTTGCCGCTTGTAAAATCCGTTGCTGGCCGTATTGCTATTGGATTGCCGCAGCATGCGGATAAAGATGATTTGGCGAATAACGGTTTTTTTGGTTTGTTAAATGCAATTGAACGATTTGATATTACTAGGGGAATTAAATTTGAAACTTACGCTGCAACTAGAATTAGGGGATCTATTTTAGATGCATTGCGGGCGCAGGATTGGATCCCGACATCTTTGCGGCATAAAGCGCGAATTTTTGAAGAAACGCTTGCTAAATTGGAAAACCAATTAGGACGTTCAGCTTCTGATGACGAAATTGCTGATGCCATGCAGGTATCTTCTCATGAATTACGCATATTAATTAATCAATTAAATGCCTGTACGGTCATCTCGTTGGATGAGTTCGCTCAATCAGTGACAATCCCACAACAGTCATCAAACCCCTCACAATTGGCAGAAGAACAAGAAGTAAGGTCAATGTTAGCGCAGTCAATTGATAAATTGCCGGAAAAAGAACGAACTGTTGTTTCTCTCTATTATTATGAAGAATTGACATTAAAAGAAATCAGCTTAATACTTCATTTATCCGAGGCTCGTATTTCGCAACTCCACACAAAAGCACTATTTCGCTTACGAGGATCTTTATCTTATCTAAAAACAAGTTTATTATGAGCATGTTTGGAGGTTCTATGACTGACGATACTAGCATGATGGATCACAACAGCGATACTATTCCCCAAGATGGAACATATGTCATAGCATTAAGCGATCTCGGCGTTTACTTAATGGTTAATCCTCCAACCGGTAATGGAGTACCGGTAAATGACGGACTGGTTATTGCCGATTTACAAGGCCGTGGAATTAATGATTTTCAAGCTTCAGCAATTATTAAAATCATAAGGGAAGCATCAGGAGTTCCAACAAAAATTGCCGAAGCGCCGCCGCCTCCAACCGAACCGGATATTAGCGTGCGTGTAGCCCGGGATCGCATGGAGGCATCATTATCAATCTTTTTCCCGCAGAATTGCCGTACTGTTTCAACAGAAGAAGTTATTGCAAAAATTCAAAGTTCCGGCGTTGTATATAATCTGGATAAAGATGCGATTGAGAAAGCACTTCAAAATCCGGGAATTACTACTGTGTGTGCGAAAGGGAAAGTTCCCCAAACTGGTAATGACGCCAGAATGAAATATTATATTGATTTTGAACTGAAAGGAAAACCAGTTGAGATTGAAGATGGGCGGGTAGATTATAAAAACCTGAATTTGTTTACACAAGTGCAGCAAGGCGAATTAATTGCAGAAAAAATTCCCGCTACGCCGGGAATCGAGGGAATTGATGTTATAGGGCAGATCGCTCCTGCAAAATCAGGGAAAGATATACCGTTTCCATTAGGCAAAAATGTAATGCTTGAAAATAATAATCAGATCATAGCAGCATTAGCCGGCCAAGTCATATTAAAACGTAATAAAATTCATGTTATTCCGCTAATTGAAGTGAATGGCGACGTTGATTTATCGACTGGAAATATTGAATTTAACGGTAATGTCATTATTCACGGTTCCGTGCAACCAGGTTTCAGTATTAAAGCGGAAGGTGATGTTGAGATCCAAGGAACGGTTAGCGGTGCTGTTGTTGAGGGAAATAATGTGACGATTAGAATGGGAATTCAAGGCATGCAGCAAGGTTATATAAAAGCAGCAACGAATCTATCAACACATTTTATTGAAAATGCGACGGTGTCGGCAGGGCAAGATATATTCGTCCGGGATGTGATCCTGAATAGTCGTGTTAATGCTGTCCGCAAGATAGAAGTGATTGAACGACGTGGGGCAATCATTGGCGGTGAAATTTCGGCGGGCGAAGAAATCCATGCCAAAATTGTCGGAACGCCTACAGCCTCAAGTACAAATTTGCAAGTAGGTGTAAACCCGCTCTTACGGGAAGAGTATCAGCTTTTACGTAGAGATTTAAAAAAATGTAAATCGAACTTGGAGCAAGCACAAAAAGCTCTTTCCATTCTTAAAGCGTTCGATCAGTCGGAGTTGCCACCTGAAAAACGCGAATTATTGCTTAAACTTACTAAAACTCATTTTTATCTTATTGGACAAGTAGATTCCATGCAAAGCAGAATAAACGAAATTGAAGAATGTTTTGTCGAAATGCGTAACGGTAAAATTCGGGTAACTGACACTGTGTATCCTGGAGTAAAAATTGTCATCGGTACTTTGATTAAACCGATCCGGGAAACAATAAAATTTGTTGTTTTTCATGTCAACGATGGAGAAATAGTAACCGGATCTTACCGATAACAATATCTTATATTTATTTTTCTCTCGGCATGTGATCTGCAAAGGTGGTTTTTCATCTTTAGCATATAGGCTTTAAAGAAGAAATTAATTGCAGGTGAAGGCAAATGAATCTTCTTCCTATAGATTTGCAAGTAATGATCCCGCGCGTCTCTGAAGTGGGCAAAGTCCAACAGATTAATGACCGGCAACAAATATTACAGCATCAACAAGTTGCCGAACAATGGGTGGATGTTGCCAAGCAGCGTAATACCCAAGTACAAAACATCAATGAAGCGGACACAAAAAAAGTTCGCAGTGACAACCAAGAAAAAAATTCTTTCTCCAGCTCAAAACGACATAATGAAAAAAATGCACAAGCGAAAAAAGAAGAACCGGATTTGGTATGTGAAGATCCTGTTCGCGGCCATTTCATTGATATTAAAACCTGACGAGGTGTCATTGCTATGTTAAGCGGTCTCATACTAACTGTTCTTATTCTTTTTTTTGTTGTTTTTTTTATAATTTATAAACGGGGTATGTTAATTCGCATGTTTTCGCTGAAAGTGGAAGACCATGCTTTGCAGTTTCAAAATCAATTACAGGAAACAGCCACAGCTGTAGTTGACCGTCTTGAAACGCAAATTACACACTTGGAATATTTACTGGAAGAATCGGATAAGCGTATTGAAATATTAAACCGTCAAATACAAACAATTGAAGGACTCATGCAAAATCCGGCATTGCAATTATCCAACGTTGCACCAGAAAAAGTGTGTCCTGCTAAATTACAAAATAAAGAACAAAATTTTGCTGAACCGTTAGCAGAAAAAGAAGCGTCGGAAAATAATGATCTGGAAGACAAAAAACGTCGGCAATTGGTCCTTAGTTTGGCTGAACAAGGATATACCATCACCGAAATTGCAAAAGCGACTTCGATCGGCAAAGGCGAAATCATGTTGCTTTTACAATTAAATAAAAAGTAATGGTATACAAATAACAACATCCCTTGTTTTATCATATTAGTTATGGTATAATTTGTTCCGGTGTAAATACACACGCACTCCAATTTCAATGGCTGTTCCGGGATACCGGTTAAGTTGAAAAATGCGGCGTGCGGAGGAAAAACAGGAGGTTATGAAAATGGCAGTTATCTCAATGAAACAACTTTTGGAAGCCGGTGTTCATTTCGGACACCAAACCAGAAGATGGAACCCCAAAATGGCACCTTATATTTTTACAGAACGCAATGGGATTTACATTATTGATTTGCAAAAAACTGTAAAAAAAGTAGAGGAAGCCTACAATTTTGTTCGGCAAGTAGCTGAAGAAGGAAAAACGATTTTATTTGTCGGCACCAAAAAGCAAGCTCAAGAAGCTGTGAAAGATGAAGCTTTACGATGCAATATGTTTTATGTGAATGAACGTTGGCTCGGCGGTATGTTGACAAACTTCCAGACGATTCAAAAGCGGATTGGCCGTTTGCGTGAGCTGGAAGACATGGAGACAAACGGGATATTTGATGTTTTATCGAAAAAAGAAGTTCTCACATTACGTCATGAAATGGAACGCTTGCAGAAGTTTTTAGGCGGGATTAAAAATATGGGTAAATTACCAGGAGCGCTATTCATAGTTGATCCTCGTAAAGAACGTATTGCAGTAGCAGAAGCAAGAAAATTATCAATCCCCATCGTTGGTATTGTAGATACAAACTGCGATCCGGATGAGATTGATTATGTTATCCCTGGCAATGATGATGCAATTCGTGCAGTTAAGCTTCTTTGTGGAAAAATGGCTGATGCAATGCTTGAAGGCCGTCAAGGTGAACAGGTAGAAGAATAATATAAAAATACAGTAAGACTTAGCTGGTGCCTGATTTTGAGTGAACGCAGGTAAAGGCCTTGTCGTTCTTATTTAGTCAGAAAGTATAAAAAATATACTTTCCAGTAGACTGGTAAAGGTAAGGGCTAACTCATTTGCCCTTACCTTTAATAGCAGACAGGAGGATTTATTATGATTACAGCTGAAATGGTAAAAGAATTACGTGAACGCACTGGTGCGGGCATGATGGACTGTAAAAAAGCTTTAACAGCAGTTGATGGCGATATGGATAAAGCAATTGATCATTTGCGGGAAAAAGGATTGGCGGCAGCCGCAAAAAAAGCCGGCAGAATTGCCAGCGAGGGTTTAGTTGAATCGTATATTCATGGCGGCGGTCGAATTGGCGTTTTGCTGGAAGTTAACTGTGAAACAGACTTCGTTGCTAAAACCGATGATTTTAAAGCACTAGTAAAAGATATTGCGATGCAAATTGCCGCAGCCAACCCTGCATATGTTAAGCGTGAAGAAGTTCCGGCTGAGATACTGGAACATGAAAAAGAAATCCTTCGTGCTCAAGCTTTAAATGAAGGGAAGCCGGAACACATTGTCGATAAAATGATTGTTGGCCGGATCGAAAAGTTTTATAAAGAAGCATGCCTTTTGGATCAAGCTTTTATTAAAGACCCGGATAAAACAATTAGCCAATTAATCACAGAAAAGATTGCAAAAATTGGTGAGCAAATTTCCGTGCGTCGTTTTACCCGTTATCAAATGGGTGAAGGGCTTGAAAAGAAATCGGATGATTTTGCGGCTGAAGTAGCTTCTATTACGCAACAACCTTGTTCCTAAGACAAAGAAATTTGCTAAACAATTAGAAAATACGGCTTGCGCTGAGCTTCAATAGCGACTACGCAAGCCGTTGGTTGTGCTTATGTTCATCAGATACAATTTTATACTTCCTGATGGACGAAAAAGAACACCTTCGTGTTCTTTTTGTTTTAGGGATGAACAGAAGTTTTCATTATTGTTGCAAAAACAAGGCACAAGTTTTAGTTTGAATTTTTATATTTCAAAAGGATTTCAGTAATGAATTGTAGAAACTGTTTGCTAATGCTTTAGTAAATTTTATTTTTGCAACCATCATGTATTATATTTTTTTTTCAATACTCAATGAATGGAAACGGCAGACTGATAACAAAGATAACGGAGGACTGACCATGGCGTATAAGCGCATCATTTTAAAACTTAGTGGAGAAGCCTTGGCTGGCGGAAAAGGATTTGGCATTGATCCGGATACAGTGGATTCCATTGCACGACAGGTTAAAGATGTGAGAGCGACAGGGCTTCAAGTAGCTGTTGTTGTTGGTGGTGGTAACTTATGGCGCGGATTAGCTGGTAGTTCAAAAGGGATGGATCGTGCTACTGCTGACTATATGGGAATGTTGGCAACGGTTATGAATTCGTTGGCTTTACAAGATGCCTTAGAAAACTGTGGTGTGGATACAAGGGTGCAAAGTGCAATTGAAATGCGGCAAGTTGCAGAGCCTTATATTCGCCGTCGTGCTATCCGCCACTTAGAAAAGGGTCGTGTGGTTATTTTTGCTGCCGGAACAGGTAATCCTTATTTTTCAACTGATACTACTGCAGCATTGCGAGCTGCGGAAATCGAAGCAGATGTTATTTTGATGGCAAAGAAAAACACGGATGGCGTATATGATAGTGATCCCCGTATTTGTCCGGATGCGAAAAAGTTTGAAGAGCTTGCTTATATTGAAGTTCTGCAACGCGGGCTAGGTGTTATGGATTCCACTGCAACGTCATTGTGTATGGATAATAACATTCCAATTATCGTCTTCAGTATTGATGAACCAGGTAATATTTTGCAAGCGGCGCTTGGAAAAAATATTGGTACGATCGTAGGAGGGACGAAAAATGGCACTGAAGAAA
>Ga0316604_10000762_pt1 | contig 34326 bp, 34 predicted proteins | sample OWC_soil_day20_C_FD_207650 | JGI IMG/M metagenome (GOLD analysis project Ga0316604, IMG submission 207650) | Wetland soil microbial communities from Old Woman Creek delta, Ohio, United States - OWC_soil_day20_CT | ecosystem: Environmental > Terrestrial > Soil > Wetlands | place: USA: Ohio... | reverse complement strand
TAATGCTGAGCTATCGACTTACTCCAAAGAGCATTTATATAAGGTCATTGGGTTTGGTGTAAAAAAGTGGCAGGAGATGGTACAAAGCGGGGAGTTTACTTCTGTTATTTTTTATAAAAATTATGGCCCATATTCTGGCGGTACAATAAGACATCCTCATATGCAAATTGTTGGTTTAAAAGATATAGATTATACTGAGTATATATCTGATGAAAGTTTTCAGGGCTTCGTCATTCATCAACAGAATGGAGCTGAATTAAACCTAGCCAAAGCGCCAAAAAACGGATTTTTTGAATTTAACGTGGGACTAGATAATTTGAAATCCTTAAATCAGATGGCTGATTATATTCAAATAGTGATCCATTATTTATTACATCATTTCCATAGGAATTGTAAAAGCTACAATTTGTTTTTTTATCAGGTTGCGGGGCGAATTTGGGCTAAAGTCATGCCTCGGTTTGTTACATCCCCTTTATTTATAGGGTACTCACTTCCCCAGGTATCCAGCCGAGCAGGAGAAGTAATAAAAGAGATACAAAACATATATTTTTCTGAGAGTCAATAAAGTGATGATATGCAGAAAAGATCCCCCTATAAGGGGGACTTTTTAGACATATCGTTAGTGATTATCGTCGTTTGTAAATTTTTCTCCTGATAATTTACGACGCTTGAAGAGTGCAAAAGTAGTGGCAGATAGTATTAAAAAGATGAATACAACGGTGGCAGTCATGTTTGGATAGTAGTCAGGCCAGTAACGTTTATCATTACCTGTAGTAATATTATTTTGACACTCGGCAATAAGGGAATCAATTTCGGAGTGTTTCGGATACAAACGTCTGACTTCTTCAAATTTCATAAGAGCTTTTGTGTAGTATCCTTGCCAGTAAAATTCTAATCCTTGTTGATAGGTTTTATCGATAAGACTTTCTTGGTTGCTAGCCCCTGATTTGCGAATAAACTCCTGTACAGTGCGTGAGGCCATAGCCCAATGAGGACCGCCAGAGGCACCAAATGTAAGCAGGCCAATGACCTGACCATCAGTGTTGAGAACTGGTCCGCCAGAATTACCTGGCTTAATTCCTTCGGCATTAATTTGTATTAAGGGATTGCCTTGGGCGGAGGATTTCTTGTCAGATGATATGGAACCAGGGGCCCATGACCATTCCAACACTGATTTTTCTGAAGCTAAAGAGCCAAGGTCGGCAACACCAGGATAGCCAGCGACAAAAATTCGTTCACCAGTACGGATTTTATCGGAATCGCCAAGTCTTACTGTAGGAAAATTGCGACCTTCAATTTTTACTACGGCTACATCCTTGCCATTTTCCAAGGCCGACGAGCCAATTTCCTTTAAATCGAAGGGCAGTTCTTCTCCTCCAGGAGTGATTACCTTGCTTATATTAGAGATATCTGAGAGTGATGCTGTCCGATTTTTAATGCTTCCTACCACATAGTTCCATGCTACCTCGATTGATACATTATAATTTTTAGCTATCTGAGCTGCTAATACTTTTGCTAGATTTTGCATTTTTGTGTTATTGTCATGAGTACATAGATCCACAACATGGGCATTCGTTACTACATAACCATCTGGGCTAATAATAGCACCTGAGCCAGTACCGCCATATACAACAGTATATTTTTCATAGCGATTATTAATGAGTATTGTCCAGGCTGCCGAATAACCTGCAACGATCCGAACTACTGCAGGTTTAATTTGCTTAGCCAATTTTTCTTCAGCCGACCATTCCTTGTTGGCAGCAAGCCCGCTTATCTGAGAACCAATAAGTGAAATGCATAATAGGGTGATCAATATCCAGTGGCACATTGCCTTTCCACCTTTCATCAAATTTTCCTATTATAGCTTATTCATTTCACTTGATAAGGGTTATACTTTGGTGTCTAATTATCGGCACTAAAATCTTTTTTCGCCAGTCAAATAATAACCCCGCCTGATGGTTGTAGCTTTGTCCCAAGAAATATCCGCACTAATATTTTCCCAGCCTTTTATTAATTTAAAATATTGATAGCGGTATCCAAGGATAATAGTAGTTTGCGGCTTAGGGGTAAAAGATAAACCTATCTTTGTATCTAGCATCTGCGCAGAACCAACATGTTCAAAGTTTAAATTGCGTAAATTCCACCAGCCATGACCTTGTGCTAGAGCCCAGGGTGAATAAGATAACGAGCCTATTGCTGTAAGTTTATTCGTTAAGGGTACTTTGTGAATAATTCCTACATGTGGTCCCTGGTAGACCATAGTATAGTGAGAGTTTAGGGTCGGCAGAGGTTCATTAACAGCACCATAGTTTATTATGGAATATAAGCCATTGGTCATGGAATAGTGAGTGATATTATAAGTGTAGCCATAAAATAATGAGGTATTATTGCTAGTATGCTGTTGCCAGTCAATCGTAATATAACCACCTTTGGACTTTGTGTTAAATTGTCCATAATACCATAATTCTTTGCTCAGTGTCTTATCCCAGTCGGAATCACTGCCTATATTACTGCTTGTATTAGTTATTATACCGCCTTCAATAGCGAGAGAGTATTTGGGGGAGATGCTGTTTTCATAATTTGCTACAACATAGTTGCCGGAGTGGGGATAATACAGCTCAGAGGCGCCGTCAACAAGAGTAGTGTGCAAAGGAAAAGCTGTACGCCACAGCTCAGATCCTGAAGCATGCCAATTGCCTATAGATACATGGTTGTCTGATGCTATAACTGGCGACGTTAGTAATAACAAGGTAGAAGCCAAAAGAAACTGTGCCCATTTGTACACGATAATCCTCCATCTAATTTACATAATATGAAGAATATTCGTCATGAGGGATTAAAGCTCCTGTACATGATAACAGGTAATTATATGTAAATAAGTCCCTCAACAAGAGGGACTTATTAGCAAGGGATTTTCATGGTGCGTCCGTAGGAATGCATATAAGAGGCAGTGGGAAGTTTGTTACTATCAAAAATAATGGTACCATGGTGGAGAAATTGTTTATTTAGAATATAACGTAAGTCGTATATATTTACAGATAGTGAATTAGTATTTTGCTCTTCTTCAAAATAAATAAAAGGGGTAAAACTAGTGAAAAAATCTCCTAGAGGAGTTTTTTGAGCTTGTATTGTAAATTTAGAAAGAGTTCTTTGCTTGGGAAGGTTGGCGTTAATCTCCAACACTGGATAGAGTGCGCCCAATTGCCCCACCAGGTGGCGATCTTTAGTTTCCAAGACAAAATCCCAGAATAATATACGTTTTAATGAAGGCATTACCGATATTTGTGTTATTTTTTGGTTGTCAAATAAGCTCTTCAGTTGATTTTTAGCTCTTTTGCGCAGTATAATTCTGAGAGAGATGTAGGCAGTAATGATAAAAAAAGTACCTAGTGACTGTTGGGCTGCAGTGAGGTTAAGGTGATATAAACTCATCATTAACACTAATAATATAGGATCAAATACATTTAGCAAGCACAAGCTCTTACGTTCTTTACGAACAGGCCACAGAATGGCTGCGCCATGAGTATTAAAGTAATCAATAATAGTATGAGACAAACCACCGGCAAAAGCCCATCCCAATAAGGATAATAGATTGGTTTGTGGCATGAAAAAATGCAGGATTGCGCCAATCAGCATAGACCATACGGCCAGGCCAGGGATGGAATGTGAAAAGGCTCGGTGCTGTCTAAGGTATGAAAAATTCCCCTTGAGTAGAGCAATTATATCAAAATCAGGAGCCTCAGCCCCGAGAATAGTTGCTAAGTAGATGGGGTCATGTAAGGATAACTGATGACCCGACAAACCGGCAACAGCAATGCCAATCAATGCATGTGACAAGGAATCCATACGTACCCTCCTTTTGATTAGTTTACATAACATTATAACATGGAATTAAAGGAGGTCATACTGGTAATTAGTGCGATTTCTGATGACTTAAAAAAGAGATGGTCTCATTAAAATGAGACCACCTCAGAATAGTTAGTTTGCTTTTGTTTCTTTTAAGGCTACGGTATGTTTTTTATTCAAAAATAGTAAATAGTACAAATAAATCCCAACTAGTGTCGGAATACCAGTATATAGGACAATACGTTGTGATTCGTCAAAATATAAACTGATAATTACACACAAGTTTAGTATTAACGCTAATATGGGGACAAGAGGATAGAATGGAGTGTGAAAGGTTAGTTGTTCTAATTTGCCACCAAGGCGGATGAACTTTTTGCGGAAGTTGAGCTGACACCAGGCAATAATCACCCAGATTAAACAACCTGTCAAACCAGTACTCGACATGAGCCAAAGATATACCGTATCAGCAGCGTATTCACTAGTCAATAAAGACATACAGGCTAGGACTACAGTGATTAATACGCCATATACGGGCACACCGCGGGAGTTTACTTTGCCGAGCACGTTCGGAGCGAGGCCTTCCTTAGACATAGACCATAGAAGGCGCGAGCAAGCATATAAGGCAGAATTGCCTGAAGATAGGGCGGAGGTCATAACGACAAAGAACATAATATCTTTGGCTAGGGGTAGGCCTAGCGTACCAAAGACATGGGCAAAAGGGCTTTCTAGAACGCTAGCCTCATTAAAAGGAATGATAGCTGCTAGTACAATCATTGCCAGTACATAAAAGAAGATGATGCGGAAAGCAATACCTTTGATGACTCTAGGTACGTTTTTGTCTGGATTTTCACATTCCCCGGCAGCAATACCTACAAGCTCAGCGCCTTGGAAAGAATAAACAACAGCAATCATCGTTAGAAATACAGCTTCCAAACCATTAGGGAAGAGGCCTGAACTAGTATGAAAATTGGAGAATGCTACAGGAACGGTATTGCCAGAAAAGCCAAAGATTAAACCGCAGCCTGCTACAATAAAGGCGAGAATAGCAGTTACTTTGATGCTGGCAAACCAAAACTCAGCTTCACCATAGGCTTTTACTGAAATTATATTTAATAAGGCTAGTATAGTGGCAAAAACGCCACACCAGATCCAAATAGCGACCTTAGGAAACCAATTATTCATGATAATACCTGCTGCGGTAAAGTCGGCCGCAATGCAAATAGCCCAGTTGATCCAATATAGCCATCCAGTAGTAAAACCAGCACCAGGGGAGATAAAGCGCGAGGCATAGCTCTGGAATGAGCCCGAGACTGGCATGGCAGCTGTTAATTCACCTAGGCACAATAGAACTAGATACATAATGAAGCCACCGACTAGATAGGCAAGGACAGCACCCAGAGGACCTGCTTGGCTAATGGTTTGCCCTGAACCGACAAATAGTCCAGTACCAATTGTACCCCCAATGGAAATCATCATAAGGTGACGTGATTTCATATCACGTTTAAGTCCTGCTTTTTGTGGACATAATTCTTCAAGGTTCAATGTAGGTTCTGACATTAAAATACCTCCTATTAAAAAAATAAAAAATGGTTGCGAGTTATCTCACAACCAAAAAATTTACATAAATATATAAATTTCCGCTTGTATGAGATAGCGCTTCATCTGAAAATGGGAATTTTCAGATGACAGACTTGTATTTATTCAATACAGATCCAGCAAAAAAACCAGGCAGGTTATTTTTACTTCGGCAGAGATTCCTTTTTGTATAGTTCATCGTGACCAGCTCACTATACATACTAATAATATCCGCACCTCTATGCATCACAGCAAATTTAATTACTCTTTATGTTAATAGAAATATTGTTATATGTCAATATTTTCATTAGAATATATTTACAGGTGTAGGAATAGTAAGCCACGTGATGAAAGAAAGTATTTTTAATATATAATTTTCATGGAGGCTATATGATGGACAATGAATATCAGAGATTGGATGCGAAATTTGCTCAGTCTTTAGTGGATATTGTTGCTGCTGAGCTAAATAAAAATGTAAATATTCTTGATGATCGTGGGGTCGTTATTGCATCTTTTAGCAAGGAACGTATTGGACAGGTGCATGAGCCCGGAGCTATGATGCTTAAGTCGGGAGTGATTAAAGAATTTTATGTCACTAAGGCTGATGAACTACGTTTCAATGGTGTACGTACTGGATTTAATATGCCGATAATGTTTGAGAATAAGTGTGTGGGTGTCATTGGCGTTACTGGGGAACTGAAAACTTCGGAGCCTTATGCCAGATTGGCAGCACGTTTTGTTGAGGCTAATTTACAGTCAAATGCAAGGCAGGAAAAGTTAGTTGGGGCATTAAAGGAGAAGGAGGAGCTTCAATTCGTATTTTTAAATAAGATCATCAGGGTTCAGGAAGAAGAACGCAAGAGAATTTCTCGGGAACTTCATGATGAAACAAGTCAGTCTTTGACCTCCATTATTGTAGGTCTGCGTGTTCTTGCAGAACAAGTTAAGGGTAGTGGGGAACGGGAAAAAATATTACATATGCGCGACCTTGCCCGCACTACGCTAGAGGCTGTTCATGATATGGCAGTAGAATTGCGTCCTGTATTATTAGATGATTTGGGCCTGGTGGCGGCTGCACAAAAGTATATAGCGAATTATTCTAAACAGTATAATATTGTAATGCATGTTGAGTTTAATAATCTATCCCGTGAACGATTTGCCACAGAAGTTGAGATTGCCTTATATAGGATTTTACAAGAGGGATTAACTAATATTGTTAAACATGCTAAGGCGACAGAAGTATGGGTATCACTGTATAAAACACAGACTAAGCTTATTTTGATGATCAATGATAATGGCGTAGGATTTAATTTAGAATTGTTTAAAAGTACTCATAGTCGCACATCTCTGGGGATATATGGAATGAGTGAAAGAGTAGCATTGGTTGAGGGGATCTTTGACATTAAATCAGCAGTTGGTCAGGGAACTAAAATTTTCGTTGAAATTCCACTATAAGCGTATTGAAAAACATTATGCTTCTTTTAATACAATAATACAAATATAGACACGGAATTTTTTAACCGCAGAGGCGCAGATAACACAGAGAAAAGATTATTGTAAACCCTCTGCGGTTCGTAAAACTTATAATTTTTGAAACTAGAAAAAGTGGAAAGCTTATTGGCATGATGCCAACAAACTTTCCACTAACAGAGGATTCTATTTTACTTTTTGCTACCGGCTTGATAGGATCGGTCTAAGATTTGTATAACATGTAGGGTTTCCTTATCCATGTTATTTTGTTCTAAACCATCCATAATATGCATCCGGCAGGTACCACAACTTGTAGCAACAATATCAGCCTTTGTGGAGCCAATATCTGCAATTTTGCGATCATTGACTTGGCGAGAAAGTTCATAATAGGACATACTAAAGGAACCTCCTGATCCGCAGCAACGATCAGGTTTTGACATCTCGACGAATTTTAAGCCAGGGATGGCTTTTAAGATTTCTCGCGGTTGTTTGGTTACTTTAATACCACGGACCATATGACATGGATCATGCATAGTGACAGTAGCATTCACTGGACCGAGTTTTGTTTTGTCAAATTTAACAACATCAACTAAAAACTCGCTGATTTCATAGGTCTTTTTGGATATTTTTTCTGCTAGGGCTTTCATTTTAGGATCATCTTTAAACATGTGGACATATTCGATTTTGAAAGCCTCTGTACAAGAACCACAGGATGCGATAATATAATCAAAATTGTAGCTGTCAAAAGTTTCAAGATTGTGTTTAGCGAATACTTTGGCAGAGTCTACATCACCGGAATAGAATACAGGTGTACCACAGCAATGTTGCATACTAGGCATTACAACTTCAATATTATTGGCTTTCAGGACATTAATAGTAGCTTGACCAACATCTGTGTACATATAGTTGATTGTACAGCCCGTGAAAAAACCGACTCTCATCTTAGGATTCGCTACTTTAATGACTTCAGGGTGTTGACTTCTAAGGGGACTAGCAGACATAGGAGCTGTTACCCGTTTTACATCCATACCGGGCATCGGGAAGCGGGCAATGGTGCCCATTTTACCGGGCAACTTTTTGAAGGATAATGGTGCAAAGAGACCTGCCATACGTAAGGAAAAGTCAAATAACTGTCTATTTTTTAGTAATGCAAAGACTTTTTTCTTGATCGGACCTAGTCCGCGGGCTTTTACAACTGCTTGGCGTCCACGTACAATCAGTTCATCAGCAGGCACGCCGCACGGACAATTAGTTGCACATGCTTTACAGGATAAACACATGCTCATAGCTTTTTCAAAATTGGAAGAAATGGGAAGTTTGCCACTGAGAACGCCTTCCATCAGAGATATCTTACCACGGGCTACGGAATTTTCTTTACCTACTTCTTTGTATATTGGGCAGACTGCCATGCAATTTCCACATTTCATACAATTGGCAAGGGCGTCCTGAATATCGGTTAGTAGTTCTTTATCGTGGGCATTGATATCCTTTACATTAATTTCATCACTCATATTAACACTCTCCCACTAACTTACCAGGATTTAAAATCAAGTTAGGATCAAGTGTGCGTTTGATCGATCTCATAACATTCATGGACACTGCACCGTGTTGGTTTTCCATCCAAGGAAGTTTACCAAGACCGATACCATGTTCACCGCTTAATGTACCGCCAAGGGCAATCGCAGTTTTAAACATTTCATCCATTGCTAGGTATACACGTTTCATTTCCTCGGCATCTCTGATATCGCAAACAATAGTAGGGTGCATATTGCCATCTCCAGCATGACCAAATGTTCCGATCGTAACATTGTGTTTTTGAGCAGCAGCACTTACAGCACGTAGGAAATCAGGTACTTTGTTCCGAGGCACGGTAGCATCTTCCACAAAAGTTGTCGGACGGAGCTTGGCGAGTGCCGGCAAGGCAGCACGGCGAGCAGCCCATAATTTATCGCGTTCGGCATCATCCTTAGCAATTTGCACAGTAGCAGCGTTATTTGATTTAAGAACAGTCATAACTTTGGCAGCTTCTTGTTCGACAACAGTAGGATTACCGTCAACTTCAATAAGCAGTATGGCCTGGGCAGCTAATGGTAGACCGATTTTCATATAATCTTCTACTGTACGAATCGTAGCGTTATCCATAATTTCTAAGGTAGCAGGGATGATTTTGGCGGCAATGATCCCGGAAACAGCTTTGCCAGCATCATCTAGGTCGTTAAATATTGCCATCATGGCTTTCTTTGCTTCTGGTGCAGGTACAAGTTTAGCAATAATTTTGGTGATGACACATAATGTGCCTTCAGAGCCAGTAAATAGTTTGGTCATGTCATAACCGGAAACATCTTTTACATTTTTCCCGCCAGTATTCATGATATCGCCGTTAGCGAGGACTACTTCTAGACCCATAACATAATGCTTGGAAACTCCATATTTTAGGCCTCGCAGACCACCGGCATTCTCACATACTGTGCCACCTAAGGTTGCAGTTGCGACTGTACCTGGATCTGGTGGATAGATAAGACCAGATACGGCAACAGTGCTATTTAAATCGGCAACAATAACACCAGGTTCTGCTACTGCTACCAGGTTTTCTAAGTCTATTTCCACAATTTTATTGAAACGTGTCATGAGCAGTACAATTCCACCCTTGGTAGGAACACAGCCTGCACTAAGATTGGTACCTGAACCCCGCGGATAAACAGGTATTTTATTAGCGTTAGCAAGTTTCATAATTTGTGAAACTTCATTGGTATTGGCAGGAGTAACTACGGCATCTGGCATATGAGCATGGCCTGGTGTTGCATCATAGGAATAAGAAAATAAATCCTCAGTACTGGTCATGACATTGTCCTCGCCGACAATCTTCTTTAAGGCATCGATATGGTTTTGTTGCATCTTTTATATACTCCTTTACTTCTAAAATTGGGAAACTAAGTCAAATGTGCAAAAAATAACAATCTTGACTAGGGAAAATAAGAATAATACTAGTTGTATTTTCACTTAAATGGAGATAGATGTAAATCAGGTATATACAGTAAAGTGTAGTAGGGGCGTGTCCTACAAATTTGTAGGGTATAGCCTTACGCTTGGCAAGAAAACTATAGAGCTATTAAGTTATATTGAATGGCGTAATTCACTAGGTCGGATTTCTTATGGATATTTAGTTTATGCATAATACGTGAACGATATGTATCAATTGTTTTTGGGCTAAGGGATAACAGTTTAGCAATTTCGCTATTGGTATGACCATGAGCTAAAAATCGCAGTACTTCTCGTTCCCTAGTACTTAAGATTTTATATGGGCTTTGTTGATCTGATACATCAGTGCTGGTATAAAGTATGCTATTTAATAATGATTGGGACAGAGCCTCATTCAGATATTTTTTACCTGTATGAATTTTGATAATACATTCCATAAGCTCGGTATCAGCTGATTTTTTTAGTACATAGCTATTGGCTCCTGAACGCATGACTTCTGTGATGTATTCTTCGTCATCATACATGGTTAATACTAATATCGGGCACGTTAGACCGCGAGACCTAATTTCTTTTATACAATCAATACCGTTCATATCTGGCATGGATAAATCAAGTAACAAAACATTCGGCTTAAGAGTTTCCACCATTTCGATAGCCTGAAAGCCATTTTCTGCTTCACCAATGACTTCAAATTGGGGAGAACTGTTGAGGAGGGACTTGAGCCCGGAGCGCAAAACAGCGTGGTCATCAGCTAGGACAATACGAATTTTATTGATAAAAAGACCCCCTTTGCGATAGTAACAGAAATCTACTATATAAATGTAACATATTTGAAATGCAGAGTAAAATAGTAATGACCAAGGCGGAATAGCTGTTTTACCTACAGGTATTGCTTGGGCTATAAAAATATTTGTAAGTTTTTGATGTTTTTCAAATAATCAGTAAGTTGTAGGCAGGATTAGTATAAGCTTTCATAGAATATAAATATTATTATGTAATGATGAGGTGGTAGGATCATGATTGCAAGTGATTTGTATTATCTAATGCTGTTATTGTTTAGTGCAGGTGTAGTGTCGGTTTTTTTTACTAGAAGTAATGCGAAACTTACAAATTATATTGCACATAGTATTGCGCTCATGGGCTCTGCCGCGGCGATACTATGTGCAATTTTTATTTTTATACAGGGCAAGGTGGTCGTTGCCTTGCCTGTGGTGTTGCCATTTGGTCCCATAGGCACAAGTATTGATTATTTATCAGCCTATTTTTTGCTGATTGTTGGGGTGGTAGGTGCAGCTACCAGCATCTATGCCTATGGCTATAGCCGGGAATATTATAATTGTCGCCTGCCTCTAATGGCAGGTTTGTATAATGCTTTTTTATTGTCTATGGTGCTAGTATTTACAGTGAGTCATGTGGTAGCCTTTATTATTGCGTGGGAAGTCATGAGCACCGTATCTTTTTTATTGGTCAATCACGAATATGAGAAAAAAGTAAGTACTCGAGCTGCTTATATTTATATTGTAATGACACATATTGGGACTATTTTTATTATCACTGCATTTTTATTGTTAGCAACCGGGGCTGGCAGTATGGATTTTAGTCAGTTAAAAGGCAGTTTAGTCAGTGAAAATTCGAGAAATATCATTTTCCTATGCGTTCTAATCGGTTTTGGTACAAAAGCTGGGATGGTTCCTTTGCATATCTGGTTACCACGGGCTCATCCTGCTGCTCCTAGTCATGTTTCTGCTTTAATGTCTGGCGTCATGCTCAAAACAGCTATTTATGGTATGTGTCGATTTTTTCTAGAGTTTTTGGGAACAGGACCGGTGTGGTGGGGAAACCTGATTTTAGTATTGGCGATTATTACTGCTGTTATCGGAGTGCTATATGCTTTTATTGAACATGATATTAAGCGGTTATTAGCCTATAGCAGTGTGGAAAATATTGGTATTATATTGCTGGGTATTGGCGCTGGTATGGTGTTTATGAGTAAAGAACAGCCATTCTTGGCCGGCGTGGCTTTTAGTGCCGCACTGTATCATGTTTTTAATCATGCATTATTTAAGTCCTTGTTATTCATGGGTGCTGGGGCAGTACTACAGGCAACTCATACGAAGGATATGGAACAACTGGGCGGATTGATCAAAAAAATGCCTTATACGGCAGTATTTTGTCTAGTTAGCTCAGTTGCAATAGCGGCGTTGCCACCCTTAAATGGATTTGTAAGTGAGTGGTTGACTTTTCAGGTATTACTATTTTTACCTCAAGCGTTGGTCGGCATTACAGGCAAGGTTTTTAGTGCTTTACTAATCCCTTTATTAGGATTAACAGGGGCACTGGCAGCAGCTTGTTTTGCTACGTCCTTTGGTATTACTTTTCTCGCTAAGCCCCGCAGTAAAAAGGCAGAACAGGCAGTTGAGGCAGCGCCTTCCATGTTAGTTGCTATGGGGATGTTAGCAGGTATGTGTGTGGTTTTGGGTCTATGGCCGAGGGCCATGCTTACGATATTGAGTCAGGTGCTAGTGAGGTTTCCTAGTATTGATACCAGAGGTTTGGTTGGTTATGACTGGTATGTACTGGCCCCAGCCACAGGTCAAAGTGACGGGGGAATTTCAACGGCTGCTATTGTACTCCTCTTACTGAGTGGATTAGCTATAGCTATGCTACTACATTTCATATTTGGCAAGGAGAAAGTTGCCGTTGGTGAAACATGGACATGTGGTATTGTGCCGAATTATCATATGGAGTATACAGCTACTGGATTTTCAAAATCCATACGTATGGTGTTCAATAGTATTGTTCATCCCTACTTTGAAACTTTGATTAATGCCAATGATAATAAATATTATGGGCGCAAGTTGTTCTACCATGTACGCATTCGATATTTATTCGTTTCAGTAGTTTATCGTCCTATTAATGAAATCATTATTAGAGCAGCCAAATTTATGAAAAGTATTCAGACTGGCAGTGTACAATTGTATGTTGGATATATTATGGCAGTCACAGTGGTCATATTGATTTGGAGCACAGGGTGGTGAATAGGTGATGAATATATTATTAAGTGTTATTCAGGCTTTGGGATTGGTACTGTTGGCACCATTGGTGGCAGGAATTATCAAAACGGCTAAAGCAGGACTGCAAAGCAGGCGAGGCCCTAGGATTTTTCAGCTTTACTTTGATTTAATTAAGCTATTGGCCAAAGATAGTGTCGTATCACCGACTGTTTCTTGGATCTTTAAGATAGCGCCATACATTTATTTTGCTGCCTCTGCCGCTGCAGCTGCGCTGGTGCCTATTGTTACTAGTCAGAGTTCGGGGGTTGGTGATTTCTTTACATTAATATATTTATTGGCACTTGGAAGGTTCTTTTTAGTACTGGCATCATTAGATGGTGGTAGCGCTTTTGGCGGTATGGGTGGGGCACGGGAAATGTTTATCGCCATATTGGTGGAGCCGGCTCTTCTACTATCCATTCTGACTGTTGCTTCTAAAGCTCAAACAACAAATTTAGGGTTAATGGCGAGTCACGCGGCAAGCAGCTCCTTGTCCTTGGCTTATGTGTTTGCAGCTATCGCTTTTTTTATTGTATTAATTGCAGAGACTGGGCGTATTCCCGTGGATAATCCTGATACTCATTTAGAGCTAACTATGATTCATGAAGGTATGGTTTTGGAATATTCCGGGCGTAAATTGGCCTTGATTTTTTGGGCGTCCGCAGTCAAACAAATGATTATGATATTGTTATTTATCTTGCTGTTCTTGCCTGGTAATGTGTTTGGTAGTACTATTTTTATCGGGATAGTACTGAAAGTATTACTGGTAGCTGTTTCTATTGCGATTGCTGAGACCAGCACGAATAAAATGCGGCTTTTCAAAGTGCCCAATTTTTTAGCGGTATCCTGTTTATTGTCTTTACTGGCGCTCGTTGCACAGTAAGGAAATAGTCGTGGTGAGGAGGGTAATTTATGAATATACTAACAATTTTATTGTTATTTACAACCTTATTGTTGACTAGAGTATCTGGGCTTAAAACCGCTGTGAGGATTATCGGAGTTCAGTCTTTTATGTTGGCTCTAGCATGTACAGCAGTGGGAATAGATACAGGGGAAGTACAGATATATGTTGCAGCTTTATTAACTATCATCATTAAAGCAGGTTTTTTGCCCTATGTCTTAATGAATATTGTTAGCACATTACAACAGGAACGTGAAAATCATCCTATTTTAAATATTAATTATTCAGCAGTAACTGCTTGTATTGCTATTGTACTTTCATATGGTCTTATTGACCGGGCATTACCTGGGGCTGGTAGTCGTGATGCCCTAGCTACTGCTGTGGCTATGACTCTCATTGGGCTATTGCTCATTATAACGCGAAGACAAGCTGTCATGCAGATTATGGGAATGATTACGATGGAAAACGGTATATATTTAGTGGGATTGTCGGCGGCAAAAGGTTTTCCTTTAATTATTGAACTGGGAGTTTTCTTTGATGTATTGGTTGCGGTGATGGTGCTCGGGATTTTGACATATCGACTGAAATTATCAGGGATGTCAACAGATACCAGCAGATTAAAAAAACTAAAGGGATGATATTGTGGGGGATTTACTGTTTTTGGCCCTGTTTTTACCCATACTAACTGGTTTGGTATCGATTTTTCAGCCCCAAAAAGTTAGTATAGCAATAGTGAATCTAACAGGCAGTATTTTAACAAGTTCGTCTTTAGTAGCCATTGTATATAAAATTACAATGGAAGGGGCTTTTAGTTATAAAATGTTGTATGTCGATCATTTAAGTGCTGTATTACTTAGTATAGTGGCTGTATTATCATTTACGTCAATGCTATTTTCTATTTCTTATATGGAAAAAGAATTAGCAAATGGGCATATAACCTTTGAAATGCTGCATAGATATTATGTGTTGTTTAATTTATTGATTTTTACCATGATTAGTGTGTTAATTGTAGGGAATTTGGGTCTAATGTGGGTGGCTGTGGAAGCTACTACCTTGGCATCTGCTTTTTTAGTGGCTTTTTATTTTAATCATTCCGCTCTGGAGGCTGCCTGGAAATATGTAATGGTGTGTACGGTAGGAATATGTCTGGCGTTGCTGGGTACTACTCTCTTGTATTATGCTCAGGTTAGCGTGGTTGGCTCAGATTTCCAAGCACTGAGTTGGTTGGAGCTAAAAAAGATGAGTCCGGATCTTGATCCCACAATTGTTAAATTAGCCTTTGTGTTTATTTTGATCGGTTATGGGACAAAAGTGGGACTAGCGCCTATGCATACCTGGCTACCTGATGCCCACAGCCAGGCACCGTCACCAATTAGCGCTTTGCTATCTGGCGTGGTATTAAGTTGCGCAGTATACGCTATCATGCGTAATTTAATTGTAGTACAAGCGGTTATTAATCATGAGTTTTTGCAATACTTATTGATTGGTTTTGGTGTGCTTTCTATTGCCATTGCTATTCCCTTTATCTTAGTGCAGCATGACCTTAAAAGGTTGTTGGCTTATTCTAGTGTAGAGCATATGGGAATAGTTATCTTAGGAATTGGTATTGGGACTCCCTTGGCCATTTATGGTGCTCTGCTGCATGTTATTAATCATGCAATTGCGAAATCGGCCCTATTTTATATGGCAGGTGTGATAACGCAAGAGTATCAGACAAAACATATTGCCCGTATTCGTGGGCTAGTCAGTACCATGCCCTTTGTGGGCACATTGTTTATCATTGCTATCCTGGCAATTACTGGAACACCACCTTTTGGTATTTTTATCAGTAAATTTATCATTATCGGGGCAGCCTTTTCTAGTGGGCGGGTACTATTAGGATCAGGCGTACTACTGTTACTTGCTGGTATTTTTGCTGGGATGATGTATTATTGCTTGTCAATGGCCTTTGGCTCTAAACCCAAATACCGAGCTTCTAGTGTATCGATTGGCAAGCCGGCTCTTATGGCGATGGCTATTTCAGTAGGGCTCATTATTGTGACAGGATTGTATGTACCAACTTGGTTAGACGACATGTTAACTATGGCGGCATCTATTGTAATGGGAGGGTAATGATATGGAATACCAAGAAATTACTGCCCGTGATTTAGCCAGCCAAGCTAAGGCAGTATGTAGTGACGGAAAATTCAACCTTACAGCCATGTTCGCCAATGATGAACGAAGTATTAATGGCTGCTTTGCTATATATTGTATTTTTGCTGGGGAGGGCATATTTAAGGGGCTTAAAGCAGTGTTAAATTCAGAGGAGAGGCTGGAATTTTCCTCATTAACGCCTTGCTTTCCGGCAGCAGCCTGGTATGAACGGGAGATCCATGATTTATTTGGTCTTGTGCCCATTGGGCATCCCGATTTGCGCCGTCTGGTGCTACATGAAAATTGGCCACTAGGATTATACCCACTGCGCAAGGATTTTGCGGTGGATATGCATGTACCTGAGGCGAATACTCCATATCCTATGGTCAGTGTGCATGGAGCAGGTGTCTTTGAAGTGCCTGTTGGTCCTATTCATGCTGGCATTATTGAACCAGGGCATTTTAGATTTAGCCAGTCGGGTGAACAGATCATCAATTTGGATGCGAAACTATTTTTTACCCATAGAGGCATTGAGAAGGGGGTAGAAGGACTGCCCATTGAATTGGCCGCTTATCGTGCTGAGCGCATTTGTGGTGCCTGCAGTGTATCTCATGCCATATCTTACGCACAGGCTATCGAAACAATGGCTCACATCCATATTCCTCCTCAAGCTGAATATCTAAGAGTGCTGGTCGCTGAACTGGAAAGGTTGTATAACCATGTGGGCGATATTGGTAATTTATGTGCAGGGGTAGGCTTTGCAGTAGGGATTAGTCATGGTTCCCGGCTAAAAGAATTATTAATGCGCTTGAATGAAAGGTTAACTGGCAATCGATTTTTGCGGGGGATGGTCATTCCTGGTGGCGTAAGCCAGGATATATCGCCAGACTTTTCCCGGGAAATACAGAATACATTAGATAATTTGGCTGATGAGTTTGTAGAAATGATGGGATTGTTACATGATAATAGTGCCTTTCTAGACCGGGTTAATCGTACAGGCATTTTAAGCCGGCATGCTGCTCTTGATTTGGGAGTAGTCGGTGTGGCAGCCAGAGCATCAGGGATAGATAGTGATATGCGGAGAGATCATGCTTATTCCATTTATAAAAAATTAAAGTTTACAGTACCTGTACAGACAAGTGGCGATGTAGCTGCACGGCTCTGGATTCGCGCCGATGAAGTAGAACAATCATTACAAATGATTAGGCAAATCCTTGAAGAGATGCCTGGTAGCCAAGGTGGTCTAAAAGTTGATATTCCTCAGATAAAACCTTACAGCAGCGGTTTAGGGTGGAGTGAATCAGCTCGCGGTAGTAACCTGCATTGGGTTATGGTAGGCGAGAACAATGGAATATACCGCTATGTTGTTAGGTCGGCATCGTACCCAAACTGGCCTGCTGTTACTGTCGCTTCTCCTGGCAATATTATCCCGGATTTTCCATTGATTAATAAGAGTTTTGAATTATGCTATGCATGTCTTGATCGCTAAGGGGGCAATGTAGGTAATGATAAACATACTAAAAAAAATTATTTATACTGGTATTGTGACTGAAAAATATGATGGTGGTCAGGTTCCAGCAAGCTTTCGTGGTGAAGTGGTAGTAGACAATAAAGTTTGCAGTGATTGCCAGGTGTGCGCTATGGTTTGTCCGACAAAAGCCATTATTATCACAGGGCAAGAGATGATTGTTAATCATAATGCCTGTATTTTTTGCGGACGATGTGTACAGCATTGTGAAGCACAGCAGATCAGGCATTCTGATAATTATAAGCTAGCTACATTATCTGGCAGCTTAGCTGATCATACAGGTAACTTACTAGCAGAAAGAATCAGGGATATACTTGGTCGTTCACTGCATATTAGACATGTGGATGTTGGTTCATGTAATGCCTGCGATTTTGAAATGGGCGCCTTGAGTAATCCTATCTATGATTTGCAACAGTATGGTATTGATTTTGTCCCTTCACCGCGGCATGCTGATATGCTGATGGTTACAGGGGTGGTTACTCGGAATTTAACCCAGGCTTTATTGATGACATATGAGGCTGTGCCTAATCCCAAAATTGTTATGGCAGTTGGTGCATGCGCTGCTAGTGGTCAGGTTTTCGGCAGCAGTTATGCTGTTCGAGGAGCAGTCGATGAACTAGTACCTGTAGATATTTATGTGCCAGGTTGTCCGCCTAGACCACAGGCCTTGCTTTATGGTTTGCTATTAGCCATGGATAAACTTTAATGGGATATAAGTGAAGAATAATAATTAATCGCAAAGGTAATAATGGTTTAATTTTACCAATTTTCATGTGTCCTTAGTGTCTTTTGCGGTTCGAAATGAAGTGCTAGCGTTTTTCTTACCAAATTTTACAGGATTTTTTTTCTTTTCATCGAAAAGACTAATAGAGAGTTAATCTTAAAAAATGTCAATGTCAAGGAGGTATCATTATATGAAAACTGTAATTAATACTAATGGAGCACCTCAAGCCATTGGGCCTTATTCCCAGGCAATTAAGGCTAATGGTTTCTTATTTATCTCCGGTCAGATTCCCTTAGATCCTGTTAGCGGACAGATTGTCTATGGTGGGGTTGAACTACAGACATATCAAGTACTCAATAATTTGAAAGCCATTTTAGCCCATGAAGGTTTAAGTTTTGATAGCGTAGTAAAGACGGGTGTTTTTCTCAAGGATATGGAAGATTTCGCAGTTGTGAACAAGATTTATGCTGAATATTTTACCAATAACCCACCAGCTCGTGCTTGTGTACAAGTCGCTAGATTACCCCGTGATGTAAGTGTGGAAATTGAAGCTATTGCAGTATATGAAAAATAATTGATATTTTTAACGGAATTAAGCCTCAAAACCAACTGGTTTTGAGGCTTAATTCATGAGATTAGGCAAAAAACTTTTTACTTGTTTTTTCTCAAATTGCCAGATTGTTTTTTAGCTTGCTCTTTGGGGTTGTTCTGTAGACCGCACCAGATAAATAGAACGCTGCCAATGATAATGATTGCTAGGCTAGTCAATTGGGCTGATTTTAAGCCAAACAGTAGTGTACCATAGTCGCCGCGTAAGTATTCTAAAAAGAAGCGTGCCAGTGAGTATAAAATGGTATATAGAATAAATACTTGGCCTTTGCCATGATTGGTAGTTCGAAACAGTAATAATAAGACGAAGATGATAATGTCGATTTGTCCTTCCCATATTTCAGCAGGCCAAAGAGGTTGATTGCCATAGACTTGATAAGCCAGGGTTGTTGACGGATAGACTATGCCAAAAGAGCCGCCTGTTGGATGACCAAAAGCATCACCGTTTAACAAATTGGCCATGCGCCCAATAGATTGTCCGATGATGATTGCTGGAGTTACAATATCGGCAAAGGACCAAGTATCAATATTATAGCGTTTAGTGTAGATTACGCCGGCGATTACGCCAAAGAGTATGCCACCTTGAATGGCCATTCCTCCTTGCCAGACAAAAGGAATTTCCAATAAGTGATGACTGTAATAACCCCAGTCAAAGAAAAAAACATCCCATAACCGAGCACCAACTATACCAGATATGCCGCCATAAATTCCTATATCAATCACGTGCTGGTGCCAGCGTCCATCTTGTTTAGCTAAAAAATAGGCAGTGCATGTAGCCAAAATAATACTCAAGCTGAGTATTAGTCCATAAGCTCTAATGGGGAAATCACCGATGAAAAAGAGATATTGGTGCATATGACCTCCTAATGATTGTTCGTTACTATATATAGTATAGCAAAATATGCCTATATAATAAATGCAAAGTAGATAATGTGGTAAAAAAGGAATCAAAAATCTTTTTGGCGAATGACGAAAGAATTCTCATGTAGTAATATATATTAATAGGAGTTGATAGCATGATTAGAAAAAGTTTTTTTATTATAATAGGCGTTATTATGGTGGCTTTAGGTTATTGGTATACCTTACTTGACGATGATACCAATAAGCCGTTGCCATCAAATGAAAATGGTGTAAAGGTCGGGCAAACTTTGACTCCATTTATCCTTGAAAGCTTGGATGGCTCTCAGGTGAAAGTTGGACAACCAGGAAAAATAACTGTAATCAATTTTTGGGCAACATGGTGTCCGCCCTGCGTAGAAGAAATGCCGACTTTAGAAGGATTTTCTCAAAACAATCAGCAAAAGATAGATTTTTATGCTGTTAATTTACAGGAACCAAATGGGAAAATAAGTGATTTTATGAATAAAAACCAATATACTATGACAGTGTTATTGGATAAAAATGGATCTATAGGGAAAAAATTTCAGGTTACTGCTATTCCGACCACTATTATCGTTAATAAACATGGGATGGTCAAATATCGTAAGTCTGGTGCTATGACGAGGATTGAAATTGAGGGCATAATAAATAGTCTGTAGGTGATTGATATGGATAATAATATTACCTTGATAACGGCATTTATTGCAGGGGTTATTTCTTTTTTATCACCCTGCGTATTGCCTGTTTTACCTACTTATACTGCTTTTTTAGCAGGTACAAAAACAACAGATGTAATGGAGAGTAAGTGGGGATTTCTATTAAATGCACTTTGCTTTTTGAGTGGCTTTACGATTGTGTTCGTAGTGATGGGGGCTACTGCTTCTTATTTCGGCCAGGTATTTCTTGATTATCAAGACGTGATCCGCCAAAGTGGTGCAGTCTTCATGGTTATTATGGGATTTCATTTACTTGGTTTTCTCGAAATAACGGCTCTTCAACGTGAATATCGACCGCTATTAACCAATACCCTTCATGGACCCATCGGCGCCTTTATCTTAGGTGTGGCCTTTACAACAGGTTGGACGCCTTGTATTGGTCCGATTTTAACGTCGATCTTAGTCTATGCCAGTACCACTGCTACCCTTGGTCAAGGGGCATTATTACTATTTGTGTATGCCATGGGATTTTGTATACCTTTCTTAATTGTGGCTTTCTTATTGAACAAATATCTGTATAAAGTGAGAAGATTATATAAATGGCTGCCATTCGTGCAGCAATCATCAGGTGTAGTATTGATTGTTGCTGGTATTATTCTATATTTTGATTTGATGCAGAAAGTATTAGGAGTTGTCTATACGGTTTATAACTAAAGAATTTAATGAACAAAAAGAACAAAATATCCTCACTCCCTTTGTTTCATGCTACTATTATGTAAGAATTTTTGCAAAATATTAAAAAGGGAGTGTTTATATGAGTAAAAAACTTGCAGCATTGCTCACAGTAGGAGTAGTGTTGGCCATCTGGTTTAGTCCAGTTCCAGCAGGTCTTAAGCCTCAAGCGTGGCATTTGTTTGCCATTTTTATGGGTACTGTTGTTGGTTTTATTTTAAGTCCGATTGAAGCAGGATCTGTCGCTTTGGTTGCTCTAACATTAACGGCGTTGACCAATACTATAAAATTTAATGAAGTATTGACAGCGTTTAGTGGAGGTACTGTATGGCTTATTGTTTCGGCATTCATTTTAGCTAGAGCGTTCATTATTACTGGACTTGGTAAGCGTATCGCCTACTTGGTTATGCGGTCCTTCGGTGATAGTAGTCTCAAGTTAGTATATTCGCTGGTTATCAGTGATATAATTATCGGGCCAGCTATTCCTTCTAACTCGGCTCGGGCAGGGGGACTTGTTTTTCCTATTGTCCAGAGTTTGGCTCATGCATTTGATTCAAAGCCAGGGGAATCATCGAGAAAAATTGGTGCTTATCTAATGACATCAGTATGGCACATTGATTTTGTTGTTTCAGCCATGTTTATGACAGCTATGGTTGGAAATCCTATTGCCGCTGAGATGGCGAAAAAGATTTTAAATGTTGATATAACTTGGATGAGCTGGTTTATAGCAGCCTCTGTTCCAGGGATCATCGCACTTATTACAATTCCTTATGTTCTTTATAAAATTTATCCACCTGAAATAAAAAGAACTCCAGAAGCCAAAGAAATGGCGAATAAAGTATTAAAAGAAATGGGGCCAGTCTCAAGAGGCGAAAAAATTATGATGGCCGTATTCGTTGGGCTGTTGACTTTGTGGGCAACCGCAGAAATAACCAAACTGAACGGTACCTTAATCGCCTTCATTGGCCTTTGTGTCCTACTTGTTACCAAAGTTCTTACATGGGATCATGTGATCAAAGAAACAAAAGCATGGGATACGTTAGTATGGGTAGGTAGCGTTATTTTAATGTCGGATTATTTGAATAAAACAGGTTTTATTCCTTGGTTTGCTAAGATACTAGAACATCAAATGGTAGGAACCAGTATGATAACAGCAGTTGTGCTGTCCTTTGTGATTTATTTATATAGTCATTATTTCTTTGCAAGTATGTCGGCTCACATAACGTCCATGTATGGTGCGTTGATTACCCTAGGTGTTGCTTCAGGCGCACCGCCATTTATTTCGGCCTTTGTCGTAGCCATGGCTTCTAATATCTGTGGTTGTTTAACACATTTCGGCTCAGGTCCGTCACCTGTTTATTTTGGGGCAGGATATGTTGACCAAAAAACCTGGTGGAAGCTTGGCTTTTTTGTCTCCCTGATGCATATTGTTATCTGGGTGGGAATTGGTGGCATTTGGTGGAAATTTTTGGGATATTGGTAAGTGAGAAATAAGAAGTGTTATATGTAATTGTTTTACACATAACACTTCTTACTTTTCAGCACAGTGGACTCATTCGACTGAAACTAGAAAGTGATACAATCTCCTTTTTATAGATATCCCTGTAGTCATAAATTACTAAAAAGAATCGGGTATTTTGAGAAGGAATTTTAGAATTTATAGCGAATTCATAAACTACAAGAAAGATGGTATCCCGTATCCTGAATCTGAAAGATAGAGATGTTATTTGTATGTATAATATGTTTGGCTTAGTTTAACTATAAAAAAGTCAATGGGAAAGTAATTTTTATTGAGGATGGTGGTTTAGATGACTTGTATTAAGAAAACAGGGATGGCAGGGACGGTTGAATCAAATGATGTCATGATAATGATTTCGCCTGCTCAAACGAACGCAGGTATTACTCTTAATCTGAAAAGTCCTGTTAAGAAACAGTATGGGAAAAAAATTGAAGCAGCGGTTCTTGAAGTCCTTATTAGGCGCGAAATACAGGATGTAATTGTAGATATTAATGATCGGGGGGCACTTGATTGCACCATTTATGCCAGGGTAGATACTGCAATTGATCGGGCTATGGCTGAAGGAGAGGTGAAATAGAGATGAAGCTACGACGAAGTATGATGTTTATGCCAGGTAATAATCCAGGGATGCTGCAAAGTGCTGGAATCTATGGTACAGATACCGTAATCTTTGACTTAGAGGATTCTGTTTCCATTGGAGAAAAAGATGCGGCTCGTCACTTGGTGGCCAATGCAATTAAATATATTTCCCGTCCATGTGAAGTTGCAGTTCGTCCTAATCATTTAAGTACACCCTACGGACTTGATGACTTAAAGGCTATTTTGCCTTCTAAACCAGATTTAATACGTTTGCCAAAAGTAGAAACGGCCGATGAGATAAAAAGAGTGGAAGAACTGATTAATGAGGCGGAAATAAAGAATAATTTCCCTGCTGGATCCATTAAAATGATGGGCGCAATTGAAACGGCTAAGGGTTTGATGAAGGCCTATGATATCGCTACTGCAAGTCTGCGGATGGTGGCACTTGCCATTGGTGGGGAAGATTTTATAGCCGACTTGAAAACGTCTCGTACTAAAAGTGGTAGAGAACTCTTTGTCGCACGGGGGCAATTGATCCTGGCTGCTAGAGCAGCTGGTATTCAAGCCATTGATACTGTATTCTCGGATGTAAGTGATGATGAGGGGTTATTTAACGAAACGGTTATGATTAAAGAAATGGGCTTTGATGGTAAATCCATTGTCAATCCTCGTCAAATGCGGATTGTCCATGAAATATTTACGCCGACAACTAAGGAAATTGAGTATGCTGAGCGGGTAATTGCTGCTAATAATGATGCGAAGGCTCGTGGTCTTGGTGTTGTATCACTGAATGGAAAAATGATTGATACTCCAATCGTGGATAGAGCAGAGCGTGTTCTTGCTTATGCCGCTGCAGTAAATGGCAATAGAGGAGGAAACAATCATGAGTAATGAAGTCGTAAAAAACTTTGCTGGTGCCTTTGCTACAATTCCTACAGGGCGGATGGTAGGACCTAAAATCTCCATGACTAAACCACATACCAATAAGGTGTTAGAATCTCTGGAACAGGCTATTGATGCAACTCAGTTACAAGATGGCATGACCATTTCTTTTCATCATCATTTCCGCAATGGTGATTATTTGCTTAATTTGGTTGTTGATGCCATTGCTCGTAAAGGTTTTAAAGGGATCACATTGGCGACTAGCTCCTTGGCAGCCATTCATGAAGCGATTATTCCTCACTTGGAATCTGGAGTTATTACTGCGATTCAAACAAGCGGTGTGCGAGGCAAATTAGGAGAGTATTTGACTTCTGGTAAATTGAAACAGCCAGTACTGATTCGTTCCCATGGTGGCAGAGCTCGGGCGATTGAGTGTGGTGAGCTTAAAATCGATGTAGCTTTTATTGGTGCACCAAACTGTGATAAAAATGGTAATATGAACGGTCGTGATGGTAAGTCCGCATGTGGATCCATGGGATATGCGACCATTGATGCTGCTTATGCTGATAAAGTAGTAGCCGTTACTGATAATTTAATTACAGGTCATGTTTTCCCTATTACCATTCCTCAAACACAAGTGGATTACATTGTGGTTGTTGATAGCATTGGTGATTCTAGTAAGATTGCATCAGGGGCCCTACGGATAACGAAAGATCCATTGCAACTATTATTGGCAGAGTTTGCTGCTAACGTTATTGAGCATTCGGGATATTTTAAAAATGATTTCTCATTACAATTAGGCAGTGGTGGCGCATCCCTAGCAGTTGCTCGCTATATTAAAGAAAAAATGCTACGGGATGGTATTGTCGGTAGCTTTGGTACAGGTGGTATCACTGGGGTATTTGTAGATATGTTAGAGCAAGGTTTATTCAAGGTATTGTACGATGTACAAAGTTTTGATATTCCTTCGATTGAGTCCATCAAAAAGAACCCTAACCATATTGAAATGTCATCCTCATTTTATGCAAATCCTCATAACAAGGGTGCTATGGTAAATTCTCTAGATGTTGTTGTATTGAGTGCGACAGAAGTGGATTTGAATTTTAATGTGAATGTAATTACTGATTCTAATGGAACCATTATGGGAGCATCAGGTGGACACTCTGATACAGCAGCAGGTGCTAATCTGGCAGTGGTCGTTGTACCGTTACTACGCAATCGTCTACCCATGATTCGGGATCGAGTGCATACGATTGTAACGCCTGGCGAATCTGTTGATGTTATTGTTACTGAATATGGTATTGCCGTCAATCCATTACGCCAAGATGTGCTGGCAAATCTGCAGAATAAAGGTTTACTCTTAAAAACCATTGAGGAATTACAGGAAATTGCTTATAGTCTAGCTGGTAAGCCCGAAGAGATTGAGGTTGGTGATGAAATTGTAGGTATTGTGGAATACCGGGATGGCACTATTCTGGATGTTATTCGCAAACCACTGTAATGAGTCTCAAGACAATAAAAAGGCCGTGAAATCTTTGTAAAGATTTCACGGCCTTTTTATCTAGGTTTCTGTATCCTGCATTTTTTGCAGTAATGATTGCCTAGCTGAAGCTAAATGAGTAGCAACTAGTTGTTCGGCTTTTTCATTGTCCCTGGCAATGATAGTTTGTAGGATTTCTTTATGCTCATTGATTGCCTGGGTACGCCTATCATGATTAGAGAGACTCATTGTTCGAAAACGGCCCAGATAATCTTTGAGCTGGGAGATTATGGCGGATAGGCGGGGCATTTTACTGGTATTGATCAATATGTCATGAAAGGCTTGGAAGGCATTGAGTAATGTTTCTGTATCATTATTATAGGCAGATGAATCCATTTTATCAACGGTTTCTTGCAAATTTATAATATCTTCTGGTGTTATATTTTCCATTGCTGTTTTCACTATCAGTGGCTCTAAAGCCTGTCTAATGGCGAATATTTCAAGCATATCTTTTAGATCAATGCCTTTTACGATATCTCCCTTGCGAGGAATATTTTCTACTAGTCCTTCAAGTTCAAGCTTGCGCAAGGCTTCCCTGACAGGTGTGCGACTAATGTTGAATTTCTCAGCGTAATCTTTTTCGACAAGTCGTTCTCCAGGTTTGATCAATCCATTGATGATGGCTGTCCGTAAATATTCATAGACAACGTCTCTGATAGGTTTAATAGTATTAAAATTTATATTGCTAAACAGATCATTCATGTAATCACCTTTATCACTTTTTAGAATACTGTATCCAAATAAATTAGTTGAGTGATGGGATAGGGCTATGGGATTGGGGCTTGAATTTTTGGAAGATAATTTTACAACAAAAGGCAAAGAACGCTAGGCAGACGGCTGTTACTGCCAGCATGACGTTTATGCCGCTATAGTCATACACCCAGCCGAAAAATGCAGGTCCTATTCCGTTACCAAGAAATAAGAAGAAGGCGAACAGGGACATACATGTTCCACGGGATTGTGGCGATAATTCTGTGGCGTAGGTTTGAAGTGTGGAGTGAACGACGATAAAACCTATGCCTAGCAGTATGAAACCAAGTAAAAGTATGGCCCAGTGTGCTATCAGCCAAATTAAGGTAAAGGCAAGGGACATGATTGATATGCCAAGGGCAGGCATTTGATGTTGGCCTACTTTTTTCAGAATAGCAGGGACAAAACGGCTGCCGATAAATGCTGCTAAGCTGAAAGCCGCAGTAAACAAACCGACTAGATAGAAATCCAGACCCAGATAAATATTTGCATAAACGCCAAGATAGGTAAAGCCGCCGTAAAATATTGCCCCCTCAAGCCATACGGCTAAATATACCATTCGTGCATGCTGACTGGAAAAAATAGTTTTGTATCGGGTAATTAGCGGAACTTGTTCAACCGTACTAGTAGGGACTGATTTAGGTTGTCTCCTGAGTAGCAGCAAGATGGCGGGAATTCCCGCTAACCCTACTAGGATAAATAGATTTTTCCAAGTATAAAACTGGGCGAGGAGGGAACCAATTACAATACCCAGTCCTTGTCCTGCCATACAGAAAGACATGAAGAAAGAAATGGCATTTTGGCGTTTAGCAAGGGGGAAGCTATCACCGATGTGGGCTAAAGAGATAGGGATAATTCCGGCTGCGAAAATGCCCGTAATGACTCGTAACATAAGCAGCCAGGAAAAACTGTCTATGAGTCCGCAAGCAATTGTGCCTAGGGAAAATAGGGAAAGGGCAATTACAGTAACCCTCATCTTGCCCATGCGGTCGGCAATTGGCCCGTAAAATAGCTGGAATAATCCGTAAGGGACAGAGTAGGCGGAAATCAGCAATCCTGCCGTTGATTCCCGAATTCCGAAATCTGTGGCAATGGCAGGTAAAATAGGGGCAAGTGCCCGATTATCGGCATTGACCAAAAAGCCAGCGATGCCAAGGGCCCATAAAAGTGCTAGTCCATTGCCTGTGTTTTGGGATGAATGAGTGTTCATCATATTCCTTCCCTTTTATTTTAAAAAAGTAATGATTTGTTTAACGACTTGTTCCATTTTCTGTTTATCTTCAGGTTTTTGCTCAGGATTAGCAGAGAGACATTCTAGAGCATTGTTTTCCAAGATAAAAATACCTACTTTCTCGATTGATGCGCGAATGGCTGATAACTGGATTAATACATTACTACATGATTGTTCTTCTTCAACCATACGTTCAATACCAGCAATATGACCTTTGATATTTTTCAAACGGCTAAGCACTTCGCTTTTGGTAGCTTGTGTTGGCATAATAGTGACACCTCATTTATCTCACCACGATGGGGAGGAATATCTTTGATTATATGGAAGTTATTGCTGATATGCAAGTATGTTGAGAAGAATATTATTAATTAAAAAAATAAAGTACAAAAAGACATTTGCTTTTTTAAAAATAAAGAAGATGCGAAAAACGACCACAGGCTGTTTAAAGGGGATATGATGGGTTTAAAAAAGTAGGCGCATCTTAGGTAAATTTACTTTACTACTGGTAGATACTTTGGTAATAACATTAATACGATTGCCAATTTTTTAGCAGAATATAAACGAGCGCTTTTTGTTATTTCTTTGCTTGGTGGTGTATTATTGGCTAAAGAAATGATGGGTGATAAATGAGGCGTAATATTTACAGAAAAATATTGCACATTGAGTGAAACGAGAGGAATGGTCATATTTATGAGATATAATAGCCAATTTGTGATGCGTGTTGCCGTAGTTGCCGGCATTGGTATTATGTTTGTCGTTAGCTATTTGTTGGCGCCTGAGTTTATGCACAGGATGACTCATTTGTTTTTAAAAGGCAACATTGCCGGGAGTATTGAATTTATTAGATCATACGGTTCGTATGCCATGCTTGTGAGCTTTTTAATTATAGTATTTATTAATATTGCTGCTGTTTTGCCTAATGTATTGATTGTGGCTGCTACCGGCGTCATTTTTGGTGTGGTAGAAGGCACGCTAATTTCATGGATTGGAGAATCAATCGGCGTAATTATTAGTTTTATTTTAATGCGTTATTTGTTTCGCTCTAATGCCCAGAGCATTATTGCACGCAGTAAGGGTCTAAAGAAGATTGATGACTTTAGTGGGAAAAAGGGTTTCCGGATTATGCTGTTGGCACGGAGTATTCCTTACATCCCCTCCGGACTCATCACCGCCTTAGGAGCACTTAGCAGTATTGGGTTAGCAGATTATAGCATAGCAACGTTTATTGGAAAGCTGCCGTCAGCATTAATAGAAGTTATGCTGGGGCATGATTTGTTATCTTACCGGGAGCATATAGGGAGAGTGACTTTATTACTGGTGATTCCCGCACTGGCATATTACTTATTTGTACATTACCAAAAGAGGTAAAGTCATTAGTAGCTGCTTGGCGAATGGAGTTTTTGCAATTAAAAGGTGTTGTAAATATTTCCAGAAGAAATTCGTGAACTTTTTTCTTTTACACTCGTCTCTTATAAATGGAGACAATTGTTAAGGAGGAGAAAAATATGAATTATGATTTGATGCTATTGATGGCTATTAATAATCTTTCGGGGCATTTTATTTGGTTCGATAAGCTAATAATGTATATTTCTGAATATGGTCCTGTTATATTTGGACTGTATTTAGTGGCTTTATGGTTTTCCGGTGCTACTAAAATGGAATTGGAAAGTAATCGTAAAAAAGCATTATATGCCTTTACTACCGCTCTGATTGGGTTGGGTATTAGTCAAATGATTGGTTTTGCTTGGTTCCGTAATCGTCCATACGTAAACCATCCTGTCCAATTATTACTTCCTGCTAATCCTGATGCTTCTTTCCCAAGTGATCACGCTACAGGAAGTTTCTCGATTGCTAGCAGCTTAGTAAGAAGTAATGTTTTTGGTGGAAAGCTAATGTTAGGATTTGGCACTTTGGTTGCCTTATCTAGAATTTATGTCGGTATACACTATCCTACAGATGTAATCGGTGGCATGTTAATCGGGATAATAAGTAGCTGGTTGGTAGAATGTTATAAAGATGTGCTTGATAAGCCAATTGCTGTGATCTTCTCAATCTGGACAAGCTTAGAAAAAGCTATTCCAGTTTTAGCCGTTGAAAAAAGAGCTTAGAGCTGCATTATTGGTTAAAGAATTGATGGATGATCAGAGAGACGTAACATTTACAGGAAAATATTGCGAAAACCAGTTGTTGAATAAGTAAGTAGGTGATGCCCATTGAATGAGGAGTTAGCAGAACTAGTACGGCAAGCTATGAATGGGGATAAAGTTTCTTTTGGGAAATTAGTATATCGCTATAAGCAACATATCGTTAATATTGCATTTGGTATCATTGGAAATCTTCATGATGCAGAAGAAATCGCCCAGGAAGCCTTTTTAAAAGCATATCTTTCTATTCGAAAATTAACGAATGAATCTGCCTTTTATCGTTGGTTGGTAAGAATCACAACAAACCTTAGTATTGATAAAAAGAACGTTAATGCTAGACAAACTACAGAGCCTATTGAGAAGATGGGGGTATTTCTAGACAACCCAGGGCACACGCCGGAAGAGATAGTAGAACAGAAAGAAAATCAGCAATTAATATTGAACGGGCTGGAACAGCTCACCGTAGAGCAACGTACAGTACTTGTCCTTCGGGAATTGCATGGTTTTTCCTATGATGAAATTGCAGAAATACTGGATATTCCCCTTGGAACGGTAAAATCGCGTATTAATACTGCTAGGCTGCATTTTCGAGAAATATTATCAAAAGAAAGGTCGTGTTAGCGTGGAATGCAAAGAATGTAAAGAATTATTGTTTGACTATTATGATGAGGAATTCGACGCTAGTTTGAAAATCCAGGTGAATGAGCATTTGGATACCTGTTTCAGTTGTCAAAATGAATTGGATCATATATCATCTACTATGAATTTTTTCAAAGTAAGTATGCCAGTTTTGACGGTAGATAGTCGCTTTACGGAACAAGTCATGCACAAAATTCATTTAGAAGAAACAGCCGCTGCCTTTACAAAACCAATGGAGGGGATTGGTTTTGTAGTGGTCATTCTAACTCTGGGGATGTTAGTCTTGATAGGGCCAACTGTAATCGGCTTATTAATGCTGGTAGGTAATATTCTATTGGGTTTATTATCAACGTCTGCAGTGGTCTTTGCTAGCTTTCCTCTAATACAGATGAGTAGCAGCATTATATTAGGGATGTTACTATTGGTGGTGACTGTTTATATGAGGCATATGGTTTTACATGATTCTGTTTAGTTAGGAGGTAATGAGATGAATAAAAAGGCTATATTAAGCTGCGTATTGATAATAGTGGTTGCAATATTGTTTTGGACCCCCTATCCTACTGCGTTGGCGCTGGAGTTTCAAACTGATGTTATGGGTAAAGATATTGTTGAATGGAAAGATGTAGTTATTCCACAGGATGCAGTCGTGGATAATGTGGTGGTTATTGGTGGTAATGTAACGATTGCGGGCACAGTAAAAAATGAGGTTATTGTCATTAATGGTAACTTAACGCTGCAAAAAACGGCACAACTAAGTCAGCGCGCCTTTGTTATTGACGGCCTGATCATTCAGGAAGAAGGGGCTGTAGTTAGAAAAAGTTTTGTTAATATCAGGCCTGATTCTGCCAATTTAACGAGTTTCTTTTTTGCGGGTTCAATGGTTTTGCTGTTGGAATTCATTAAGCTAGCAGTTGGTGCATTCATTGTAATCATTCCTCCTATTCTAGTGTGGAGTTTTCAAAAGAAAAGCATTAGACTAAGAATTGTTTGCGCACGATATTTTTCAAAAAATATCGCACTTGGTGTATTAAGTAGTTTCGCTTTTCTTATTATAGAAACCTTATTGATCATTAGTATTGTTGGGATTCCTCTAGGGATTCTCTTGGGTTTATTATTTTTGGTGGGTATAATTATTGGAGTGAGCGGCTTATGTATGACCATTGGTGTTAGGATCGCGTCTAGAGTCGGCTTAATCGAAAAGCCTAACTTTATTCAGGTTCTCTGTGGGTCAACAGCGGTAGCATTAATTATTAACATACCTTTTGCTGGGGTATTGGTATTATTAGTGGCAATGTTATTTGGTATTGGCGCCGTGGTGATGAGTTTATGTAGACGAGAAGATATCTTATGATAACAAGGCGTCAATTTTTAAAAGGGTGCCTTGGTGCCATTGCAACGATATCCGGTATATCTATACTTTCGGATTATAAGGAGATTGATAAACTTATAAACAGCATACCTATTTTGTTATATCATAGAGTAGGATCAGAACCTGATGACTTAACAATTAGTGTTAAACATTTTCAACAAGATATGGAGCTTTTATCTTATGGAGGGTATAACACGTTATCCCTTGAACAAGTAAAGCAGCACTTACAAGGGAATTCTTTATCACTTCCAAGTAAACCGATTGTCATCACTTTTGATGATGGCTATTTGGATAATTATACAAATGCTTTTCCTATTCTGCAAAAGTACTCCATGGTGGCTAGTTTTTATATCATTACAGGAATGGTTGGAAACAATGATCGTTTAACGATTTCTCAAATTCGTGAGATGCAAACTGCAGGAATGGACTTTGGGGCTCACACTGTTACACATCGACCACTTGCAGAATTAGTTCCCAGAGAGGTAACAACTGAACTGAATAAATCAAAGTTTGATTTAGAACAAATAGTAGGAAAGTCAGTGGACTTTATATCTTATCCTTGTGGTAGCTATAAATCAGAAACACTTAAAATTGCACATGAGGCCGGGTACCTTGGAGGATTTTCAGTTCAAGATGGTTTTGCAGAGTTTTCTAACCCTTTAACGATAAGGCGAATTCCGATCTTCCACCATGATCATTCTATTGCTTATGTTATGGCAAGGAAAGGATTGCTTCCTCGCATATTTAGTTAATAAAATGAAGTTAGCAATAAAAAAGTATTATTAAATGAAGGAAGTGAGCTTATTGTTCAATTATTTTGGCGAATTAATGCAAATGGCATTGACTTTTTTTTATAATCTTACGAGTTATATGGGGGTTCCAAGTTATGGGATAGCAATTATTCTGATGACAGTGGTTATTAAGATTCTGTTTTACCCTTTGACGGTCAAACAGGTAAAATCTATGAAGGCCATGCGGGAACTGGGTCCTAAATTAAAGGACTTGCAAGAAAACTACAAGGGAAATGAGGCAAAAGGACAGGAGGAAATAGCCCACCTATACAAAAAATCGGGTGTTAATCCTCTGGCTGGTTGTTTACCACTATTGATTCAAATGCCTTTTTTATCTGGAATTTTTTATGGGATACGAAATTTCAGCTATGTTAGCCAGCCTAGTTTTCTTTGGATAAAAACCTTGTCAGGTACCGACCCTCTCTATATCCTTCCAGCTCTTGCGGCCATCACAACCTATATTTCATCCCAGCAAACAATGACTGATTCGAGTCAACAAAATAAAATGATGCTGTTGTTTATGCCTTTTATGATTGGATACATGGCAATGAAATTTCCTTCTGGGTTAGGATTGTATTGGGTGGTTGGAAATGTTATTCAAATCATTCAACAACGATTATTATACCGCCTACCGGTTTCCAATAGGTAGGCATTAGCTGGGAAGTTTACAGTCTTAGACCTATAAGGAACAGAGCTACTTAACCGGATGTTATCGGCATTAGTATAAAAATCTTTTTAAAAACTCTATGAGTTTAAATCCTACATCTTTGCAAGAAGAGGCAGGAAGAATGGCTGTTCTTAACTATGCCTAAAAATATTATACCAAAAAAAATTGACAAGTATTTATACTGGTGATATAACGTAGATATATTTAGTAATAAAATTTATCTTTTGTGTCATCATAAATGTTCTGGTTCATGAGGACATCAAGAAAAATAAGATAGTCGTTGATCAGAAATCTGAAGGCTAAGCTCATTTTGCCAATGAGTTTGGCCTTTTTTTATTTAAGGATTATGGATAGGAGGATTATTATGCGTAAAGTAGAGAGAGTAAAGGCCGTTTTGGCAAGTCGGTCACTAGACCGTCCCTCTGTATCAAGTTGGATACATTATCCATCTGTGGATCAAGATCCATTGAAAGTCGCCTATTATTTATTTATAGCTATTTTTAAAAAAATTTAGTCCCAATATTAACAAAACATTAATAAATATATAATACAGTACTAATTTATATAGCTTATATTATAAATATAGGGAATTTTCAATTGAAAATTCTTTGTATCGGAATCAGAAAGTATTCATTTTCTCGCTGCATCTGAGAACTTGGCACAAGCCAGGTATTTTCATATATATTATAATGTCAAATATAATTTTTCATTTAAATCATTATGAAAATAAGATAGTTATTGGAGGAGTTTGTCAGATTATAACGAATTATAGAAATTACTATTATATTTGTTGGCTCCGGCCTCTTTAATTGCAAAGTGGTTTATTTGTAATTCAAACCAAGAAGGAGATTATTGTAAAAATGAAAAGTTTACAGCTTAAATTAACAGCGGTCATTGTTGCTATTTTAGTAATTTCGTTAGGTATCTTAGGGGGACTGAATTACTATAAAACGCGAGAGATGGTGCTGAATAATGTTGAAGAAAATACCTCTGTTTTAGCGGTTAACTCTGCTGAACAGGTTGGTTTATGGCTCGATGCTCGTAAATCGGAAGTAACAATGATGTCTAATTCTACTGTGATTAAGAGTGGCAATATTGAAGCAATTGTACCTTTTCTGAAATCAGTTCAC